>Ga0308163_10000609_pt1 | contig 56564 bp, 45 predicted proteins | sample PhyTR1_FD_201037 | JGI IMG/M metagenome (GOLD analysis project Ga0308163, IMG submission 201037) | Phyllosphere microbial communities from UC Gill Tract Community Farm, Albany, California, United States - DLSLT.R1 | ecosystem: Host-associated > Plants > Phyllosphere > Unclassified | place: USA...
TGCGGCTTGATCGAACCTGGCTTGGCCAGAACCTGACCACGCTGTACGTCTTCACGCTTGGTGCCGCGCAGCAGCAGACCAACGTTGTCGCCGGCTTGACCCTGGTCCAGCAGCTTGCGGAACATTTCCACGCCGGTGCAAGTGGTCTTGACGGTGTCGGTGATACCAACGATTTCGATCTCTTCGCCGACTTTGATGATGCCGCGCTCGATACGACCGGTCACAACGGTACCGCGACCCGAGATCGAGAACACGTCTTCCACTGGCATCAGGAAGGCGCCATCGACTGCGCGCTCTGGCGTAGGGATGTAGCTGTCCAGTGCATCGGCCAGACGCATGATCGCGTCAACGCCCATTTCGCCTTCTTTGCCTTCCAGCGCCATACGGGCCGAACCTTTGATGATAGGCACGTCGTCGCCTGGGAATTCGTACTTCGACAACAACTCGCGAACTTCCATTTCAACCAGTTCCAGTAGTTCTGCGTCGTCGACCAGGTCGCACTTGTTCAGGAACACGATGATGTATGGAACGCCAACCTGGCGGGCCAGCAGGATGTGTTCGCGGGTCTGTGGCATTGGGCCGTCAGCTGCGGAGCACACCAGGATCGCGCCGTCCATCTGGGCAGCACCGGTGATCATGTTTTTGATGTAGTCGGCGTGGCCTGGGCAGTCAACGTGTGCGTAGTGACGGGCAGCGGTTTCGTACTCGACGTGCGCGGTGTTAATGGTGATGCCGCGTGCTTTTTCTTCCGGCGCCGCATCGATCTGGTCGTATGCTTTAGCTTCGCCGCCGAATTTCTTCGACAGAACGGTTGCGATTGCAGCGGTCAGGGTGGTCTTGCCGTGGTCGACGTGGCCGATGGTGCCGACGTTGACGTGCGGCTTGGTCCGTTCGAATTTACCTTTTGCCATTTTATTCTTCCTTAGAACAATGTTTTAAATATGCGGGCGGGAGGATCTCCCCCACCCGCAAAAATACGAAAATTACTTAGCTTTAGCAGTGACGATCGCGTCGATAACGTGCTTAGGCGCTTCCGAGTAGTGCTTGAATTCCATCGTGTAGGTAGCACGACCTTGCGTTGCGGAACGCAGCGTGGTCGAGTAACCGAACATTTCGGACAGCGGCACTTCAGCTTTGATGATCTTGCCACCGCCGCCTGGGATCTCGTCCATGCCCTGCACCATACCGCGGCGGGACGACAGGTCGCCCATCACGGTACCGGCGTAGTCTTCCGGCGTTTCCACTTCCACAGCCATCATCGGCTCCAGGATGACTGGCGACGCTTTGCGGCAGCCTTCCTTGAATGCCATCGAAGCGGCCATCTGGAACGCGTTTTCGTTCGAGTCCACATCGTGGTACGAACCGAAGAACAGCGTGACCTTGACGTCGACCACTGGGTAGCCGGCCAGAACGCCGGTGTTCAGCGTACCGCGCACACCCTTTTCAACCGCAGGGATGTACTCGCGTGGCACCGTGCCGCCTTTGATGGCGTCAACGAATTCGAAGCCCTTGCCCGGCTCTTGCGGTTCGATCTTCAGAACCACGTGACCGTATTGACCACGACCACCCGACTGCTTGACGAACTTGCCTTCGGATTCTTCGCAGGTCTTGCGGATCGTTTCGCGGTAGGCAACCTGTGGCTTGCCGACGGTCGCTTCCACGCCGAATTCGCGCTTCATACGGTCGACGATAATTTCCAGGTGCAGCTCGCCCATACCACCGATGATGGTCTGGCCCGACTCTTCGTCGGTCTTGACGCGGAACGACGGATCTTCCTGTGCCAGGCGGTTCAGTGCCAGACCCATTTTTTCCTGGTCGGCCTTGGTCTTTGGTTCCACGGCCTGTTGAATCACCGGCTCAGGGAAGACCATGCGTTCCAGCACGATGATCGAGGTCGGATCGCACAGGGTTTCGCCCGTGGTCACGTCTTTCAGACCAACCGCTGCGGCGATGTCGCCGGCGCGCACTTCTTTGATCTCTTCGCGCTGGTTCGCGTGCATCTGCAGAATACGGCCCAGACGCTCTTTACGACCCTTGACCGAGTTGTACACGGTGTCGCCCGAATTGACGGCGCCCGAGTACACGCGGAAGAAGGCCAGCTGGCCGACGAACGGGTCGGTCATGATCTTGAACGCCAGCGCCGAGAATTTCTCTTCGTCGGACGGCTTGCGGGTGGTCGGGTTTTCGTCCTCGTCCGTACCGCCGACGTCTTCGATGTCCAGTGGCGACGGCAGGTATTCGATGACCGCGTCCAACATGGCCTGAACGCCCTTGTTCTTGAAAGCGGTACCGCACATCATCGGCACGATTTCCGAAGCGATGGTGCGATCGCGCAGCGCTTTCTTGATCTCGGCTTCGGACAGGTCGCCCTCTTCCAGGTACTTGTTCATCAGTTCTTCGGTCGCTTCGGCGGCGACTTCAACCATCTTCTCGCGCCACTCGGCGGCCGATGCTGCCAGCTCTTCCGGAATGTCGACGTAGTCGAACTTCATGCCCTGGGACGCTTCGTCCCACAGGATGGCTTTCATCTTGACCAGATCGATAACGCCCTTGAAGTTTTCTTCAGCGCCGATCGGGATCTGGATCAGGACCGGGTTCGCCTTCAGGCGAGCGCGCATCTGCTCGTAGACCTTGAAGAAGTTGGCGCCGGTACGGTCCATCTTGTTGACGAAGGCCAGGCGTGGCACTTTGTACTTGTTAGCCTGACGCCATACGGTTTCCGACTGTGGCTGAACACCGCCCACTGCGCAGTAAACCATGCAGGCGCCGTCGAGCACGCGCATCGAACGTTCAACTTCAATGGTGAAGTCGACGTGGCCCGGGGTGTCGATGATGTTGATGTGGTGCTCAGGGAAATTGTTAGCCATCCCTTTCCAGAAGCAGGTGGTCGCAGCGGACGTAATGGTGATGCCGCGCTCTTGTTCCTGCTCCATCCAGTCCATGGTGGCGGCGCCATCGTGAACTTCACCGATCTTGTGGTTCACGCCCGTGTAGAACAGGACGCGTTCGGTGGTGGTGGTCTTACCTGCATCGATGTGAGCGGAGATACCGATATTGCGGTAGCGCTCGATGGGGGTCTTGCGGGCCATAGTTATTCCTAAATCTTTGAATGGACAAAACCGAGCACCATTTTTTGGATAAAAAATGAGCCCGGCCTCGAACAACAGATAACAGCCAGAAAAATCTGGCCGATTTTATTAGAAGCGGAAGTGCGAGAACGCCTTGTTCGCTTCAGCCATGCGGTGCACTTCATCGCGACGCTTCATCGCGCCGCCACGGCCTTCGGCCGCTTCCATCAGCTCACCGCCGAGGCGTTGTGGCATGGATTTTTCGCTGCGCTTGTTGGCGGCTTCACGCAACCAACGCATCGACAGGGCCATACGGCGCACTGGGCGTACTTCAACCGGCACCTGGTAGTTTGCACCACCGACGCGACGGGATTTCACTTCAACCAGTGGCTTGGCGTTGTTGATCGCGGTAGCGAACACTTCCAGCGGATCTTTGCCGGATTTCGAAGCGATGTGCTCGAAGGCACCGTAGATGATGTTTTCTGCGACCGATTTTTTACCGGACAGCATCAGAACGTTCACGAACTTGGCGACATCCGTGTTGCCGAATTTTGGATCCGGCAGAATTTCGCGCTTGGGTACTTCACGACGACGTGGCATATCAATTCCTTTCAATCTTCAGTTGAGGTGCGCAGATATGGGATTCGCACTCTCGCGGAGGGCTATCATAGCCATCCACTTACTCGACCAGTTGCGGTCGATTACATTCACTAAGCTAGCTGCCACCGAGCGAAAACTTTTGTATGTTTAATGCAGATTACTTCTTACCAGCCTTAGCGCGCTTGGTACCGTATTTCGAGCGAGCTTGCTTACGGTCTTTGACGCCCTGGGTATCCAGTGCACCGCGAACCATGTGATAACGCACACCCGGCAAATCTTTTACGCGGCCGCCGCGCAGCAGGACAACGCTGTGCTCTTGCAAGTTGTGGCCTTCACCGCCGATGTACGAAATGACTTCGAAACCGTTGGTCAGACGCACTTTGGCGACTTTACGCAAAGCCGAGTTAGGCTTCTTAGGAGTGGTGGTGTACACACGGGTGCAAACACCACGTTTTTGCGGGCTGTTTTCCAGCGCCGGCGATTTGCTTTTCACGGTCAGAGCGACACGTGGATTGCGAATCAGTTGATTGATGGTTGGCATCGTTCTAAACCCAACTAAATAACAACGTTGAACACCCGGACAACATGTCCGGGGACTAAAACCTAGTCCCGATTTAATGTGCAGCGGAGGCGCGAATAGCCACTCGCAGGGAGCGGCCCGAAACAGCGTATACGATGCGCAGACTAAATGGAGAACTCGCGAGTATAGACGTGATCGGGTGACCAGTCAAACTTTTTCGCGGCAACATGCGATGTGACAGGCCGGTAAAAACTGGCCTGGAAGCAAGAAAACGGCTGATAATGGCAAACATTAACACATCTTGCCTCTGGAATGCGCCGCCTCTTCTCCGTACCATCCCCGTCCCTGTCACCGGCCGCGCTGTTCGTGCTGGCCAGCTACCTGCTGTTGTCGCTGGTGCCGTGCGTGCCGTTGTTGCTGGGGCGGCCGGTGCCCGACCTCGGACGCATCCTCGCCGCCGAACTGCTGGCCTGGGTGGCGGTGTGGGCCGTGTTCCAGCGCCCGGCGTGGTTCCACTGGCTGCTGCTGCCGGCGCTGCTGGCGCTGCCGACCGAGATGTACCTGTTCATGTACTACGGCCAGGGCATCTCCACCCATCACCTGGGCATCATCGCCGAGAGCAGCCCCAAGGAGGCGATGGAATTTCTCGGCAACAAAATCTGGTGGATGGCGGCCGTCATGATCGCCGTGCTCGGCTGGTGGCTGGCGCTCCAGCTGGCCGCCCGCCGCAGTCCGGCGCTGGCCTGGCGCGGCCGCAGTCGCTGGATTGCGCTCTCTATATTAGTGGTGTTGTCCGGGTTGGCGGCCAACGGGCGCTCGCCGCTCGGTTTTGGCGACTTCGCCTCGTCCTGGCCGCTTGGTTTGCCGGCGCGCGGACTGGACTTCTACAAGGAGCGGCTCTACCTGGCGCGCCTGGGCGAGCGCAGCGGCGCCTTCCAGTTCAAGGCGCACCAGCCGGAGGCCAACGAGCGGCCGGAAATCGTCATCATGGTGCTGGGCGAATCGTCGCGCTACGACCGCTGGGGCATCAACGGCTACGCGCGCGACACCACGCCGCTGCTGCGCCGGGAGCCGAACCTGGTGGCGCTGAGCGATGTCATCACGGCGGTGTCGGCGACGCGGCTATCGATCCCGGTCATCATCTCGCGCAAGCCGGCGATGCAAAGCCTCAAGGAAGGCTTCTCCGAGAAATCCTTCCTCACCGCCTACAAGGAGGCCCGCTTCAAGACCTGGTGGCTGTCGAACCAGATCTCGTTCGGCGAATTCGACACGCCGGTATCGGTGTTCGCCAAGGAAGCGGACGTGATCCAGTTCATGAACCTGGGCGGCTACAAAAGCCGCTCCAACCTCGACCAGATCCTGCTCGAACCGTTGCGGCACGCCATCGCCGATCCGGCGCCGAAAAAGCTGATCGTGCTGCACACCCTGGGCAGCCACTGGAACTACGGCCAGCGCTACCCGCAGGACTTCGACAAATGGCAACCGTCGCTGTACGGCGTCGACAAGCCGGCGCACACCGACATCAAGATCCGGCCGGAGATGAACAACAGCTACGACAACTCGATCCTGTACACCGACTGGTTCCTGGCGCAGGTGATCGGCCAGCTCAAGGACGCGGCGCAACTGACGTCGATGATGTATGTCGCCGACCACGGCCAGACCTTATATGACGGCAGCTGCCCCTACGCCTTCCACGGCCACAACACGCAGTTCGAATTCCACGTGCCGGCGCTGGTCTGGTATTCGGACGAATACAAGGATCGCTACCCGGCCAAGGTCGCTCAACTGCTGCGCCACCGCAAAGCCCGGCTGACGACCGAAAACATCTTCCACACGCTGCTCGACATGGGCGACATTCAATATGGCGACGAGCGGCTGGAGTGGAGCTTCATCAGCAAGCGTTTCAAGCCGCACAAGCGCTACGTCGACAGCTACGGCTGGAGCAACTACGACAACGCCAGCTTCAAGGGCGACTGCCGCGAAGTGATGGACAAAGGCAAACCGCTCAAGCAGGAAAAGTGAACCACCAGCAACTCCGGGGTCAGGTCCACCATTTCTACACGACCTGGACTGTACATGCCGGCACTGCCGAGCTTGTGTAGAAATGGTGGACCTGACCCCGGGTTAAAATCAGGCCAGGCTGCGCAGGGCGCCGTCCAAGGTCGGGTGGCGGAACACGAAGCCTTCCGCTGTCAGCCGTTCGGGAAAGACGCGCTGGCCTTCGAGCAACAGGTCGGCCTGCTCGCCCAGCGCAAGCCGCATCGGCCAGCCGGGGGTCGGGAAGCCGTAGGGCCGCTTTATCACGCCGGCCGCGACCCGGCTGAATCGCGCCTGCGTTAGCGTTTCCGGCGCGGTGAAGTTGTAGGCGCCGCCTTCTCCGCCGCGGCACAGGTGGGCGATGCCGCCGATCAGGTCGTCAACATGTATCCACGATAGCCACTGCGCGCCGCCACCCAGCGGTCCGCCCAGCCCGAGCTTGATCGGTAGCAGCATCGCCGGCAACGCGCCGCCAGTGCCAAGCACCAGCCCGAAACGCATGCGGGCCACGCGCACGCCGTGCGCCTCCGCTCCCTGCGCTTCCCGCTCCCATTCGCGGCACAGGTCTGACATGAACATCGGCTGCGGGCCATCGTTCTCGGTCAGCACCGTGTCGTCGCCGCGCCTCTGGATGCCGTAGTAACCGATCGCCGACGCCGATAACAACAGCGCCGGCTTGTGGCCGGCGGCGGCGATCCAGTCGATCAGCTTGCGCGTCAGGCCGACGCGGCTGGCGCGCAAGGTCGCCCGCCGCGCCGCCGTCCAGCGCCAGCCGAGGATGCGCGCGCCGGCCAGGTTGACGATCACGTCGACCACCCGCGACGGCGGCAGCGCGTCCATGGCGCCGACGCACTCGGCCCGTCCGTCGAACAGCGCTGCGGCCCGCTGCGGCTCGCGACTGAGGACGGTCACGCGCTGGCCGTCCGCCAGCAAGGCTTTCACCAGCCGTTGCCCGATGAAACCGGTGGCGCCGGTCACCAGGAAGTTGCGGGGAACGCCGCCGAAGCGGACGGCCTGCCCGAAGCCGTCGTCGTGGGAGCGGATGGTCATCGGGGTCGGCGCGCGGTCATGGGGTTCTTTCATTTCTGAGGCAGCGGAAACCATAGAACCGGCGACGCGGGATGTCAAGCAAACATCATCGGACCGCCGCGACAAACACGGGTCACGCCAGCGCCAGCCGCCGCCCGGCCGCGACCGTCGCGCGGGCCGGCGTGCCATCGGCGTCGATCTTGAAGATGCTGACCGTCTGCGCCAGCTCGCCGGCCTGGTCCTGCAGCGATTGCGTGGCGGCCGCCGCCTCCTCCACCAGCGCCGCGTTTTGCTGCGTGACCTGGTCCATCTGCGCGATCGCCTGGTTGACCTGGTCGATGCCCTCGCTCTGCTCGCGGCTGGCGACGGCGATCTCGCCGACAATCTGCGTCACCTGGTGGACGTTGCCCACCAGAGTGTTCATCGTGGTGCCGGCGCGCTCGACCAGATCGGTGCCCAGCTGGATCTTCTCCACCGATTTGTCGATCAGCAGTTTGATCTCCTTGGCCGCCGCGGCCGAGCGCTGGGCCAGGTTGCGCACTTCGCTGGCGACCACGGCAAAGCCGCGTCCCTGCTCGCCCGCGCGGGCCGCTTCGACCGCCGCGTTCAGCGCCAGGATGTTGGTCTGGAAGGCGATGCCGTCGATCACGCCGGTGATATCGACAATCTTGCGCGACGATTCGTTGATGTCGTTCATGGTCGTGACCACTTGATGCATCACCTCGCCGCCCTGGGCGGCAGTGCTGGAGGCGTCCGACACCAGCGCGTGCGCGTGCTGGGCATTTTCCGAATTCTGCTTGACGGTGCTGGTGAGCTCCTCGATCGAGGCGGCGGTCTCCTCGAGCGAGCTGGCCTGGGTCTCGGTGCGCGACGACAGTTCCATGTTGCCGGCGGCCAGCTCCTGCGAGCCGATGTTGATCACCTCGGCGCCGCGCCGCACCCGCGACACGGTCGACAGCAGGTCCTGCTGCATGCGGCGAATCGCTCCCAGCAGACGCTGGATCTCGTTGTCGCCGGATTGGTTGATGTGCGCGGTCAGGTCGCCATGCGCGACCTGGTCGAGCAGCGCCACGGCGCGCTCGAGCGGCAGCAGCACCACCGACTTGAGCAGCAAGTGCACGCCGACCACCAGCGCCAGCGCGGCGGCCAGGCCAAGCGCGACCAGCCACATGACCAGTTGGTACGCGCGCGCGCCGCCGTCCATCAGTGCGGTAATCTGTTCGTCGCTGAGCTTTTGGTACTTCTCCAGCTGGGCCGAGAAGGCGGCGCCGGTCGGCGTCAATTCCTTGGTGTTGATCGTGGTGTAGGCGTCGGTGTCGTCCCCCGCCAGCGCGGCGGCGGCGCGCTCGAGCACGCGGGACTGGGCCCGGCCGGCCTCGATCAGCCCGGCTTTCAGTTGCGCGTCCTGGCCCGGATAGGCGGGCGCCTTCTCATACTTGTCGATGAAGTCCAGCGTGCGCTGATAGGATTTCCTGGCGCTGGCCAGCGCGGAGTCGCGGTCCGCCTTGTCGCCGCCCTCCTTGACGGTGGTGTAGGCGCGGGTCATGGCCGAGCGGGTGCGAGTGGTATCCTTGTAGGCATCGTTGATGACGATCACCTGCGCGCCGATCTGATGTACCGTCGCGATCGCCTCGTTGGACTGCTTCAGCGCATAGATGCCCAGCCCCGCGCCGACCACCAACATGCCGGCAAACAACAGCAATACGCCCATCAAACTCGCCCGCACCGTTACATTGTTCATCATTTCCCCGCATCATCGAATTGTCATTGCCTATTGGCAATAGTGTGAATCCCGAATATACCAACAAATTGACATTCGAGCGATGGAAAATGCGATTTTCCCTCCCATAGGCGGGTTGCGAGGGCAAGCAACTGGAATTGGCGTGGTATTGCACTCACAGTTTTTGTATTTCAGCTCTGGCTGTCAATAGTGATAACGGCAGGCCACGACGTAAAGGATGTCGTCCGCTACCGCATAGACCAGACGGTGCTCCAAATCGATACGGCGCGACCACAGCCCAGACAAATTCCCTTTGAGCGGTTCAGGCTTGCCGATCCCTTCGAACGGATCGGCTATGCAGGCGTCAATCAAGCCTGCGATTTTTTCACTCAGCTTCCGATCCATCTTTTGCCAATGCTGATAATCCTCCCAGCCAATATCGGTAAAGGCGACAACCGCGTTCCTGGCCTGCTTCTTATTGCTTGCTTTTGGTTTTTTCATTCCGGGGGAGCTCCCTGATTCGGGCCTTACCGGCTTTCAGCTGTTCAAACGAGTCAAGCAACCGGCTGGCGTTCTTTGGCGACCCGAGTAGATACAGCGTTTCCTCGATGCTATTGAAATCCGCCAACGACAACATGACGACCGGCTCACCACTTTGGCGGGTGATGACTGTCGGGCTGCTATCGCTGCATACATCGTCCATCACAGCTTTCAGCCCGGCTCTTGCCTCGCTAAAAGTTAGGATTTTCATGAAAAGAACCTTTCTTACATCGGCGGATCTGGCCAACTCAAATTTCGCCGCACTACTCCAGGGGAGGGAAACATCAGATTAAACGTATCGGTAACAATAACAACGCTTGGCAAAGACATTGTACCGGAACTTGTACAATGTTAGCCGTTGTATCGGTCTGCGCCTTTTTCTACACGAGCACCGCCTCGCAGTCGAGCGGATGCGCCATATAGGCGCTGAGCCAGTCGTGGACGCGGTTGGCCTTGGCCGAGATGTCGGCGTCGAAGCCGCGCGCGGCCAGCAGCGCGATACCGTTGGTTTCCTTCAGCACCCCGGGCGCCAGCAGCAGCCGTCCGTCCACGCGGCTGACGCACCACGGCGCCAGCGCCTCGCGCAGCAACGGCGCCAGCACCAGGTTGTGCGACGAGACGATCACCCGGCCCGACGCCGACAGGGTATGCAGCACGGCGGCGGCGGCCGATATCGATTCCAGATGGTTGGTGCCCCGGAAGATCTCGTCGATGATGAAGATCGCCGGCGCCTGTCCGGCCAACGCCAGCAGCTCCCGTGCGCGCCGCAGCTCGGCGATGTACAAGCTCTCGCCGCCTTCGAGCGCGTCCTCGTTCTGCATGCTGGAGTAGACCGGCAGCGACGGCGTGACGGCGGCGTCGGCGTAACAAAAGCCGAAGGCGCGGGCCACGATCAGATTCAGGCCGACGGTGCGCAGCAAGGTGCTCTTGCCGATGCCGTTTTGGCCGGAGATGAAGGCGCCCCGCCGTTCCAGCGCAAACGACAACGGCGCCGGCTCGGCCAGCAGCGGATGCACCGCGTGCGCCAGCGCCACGTCCGCCCCCTGCCCGGACCAGCAATACCGTGGCGTGTCCGCCAGATGGCGCGCCAGCGTCAGATCCGCCTCCAGCGCCGCGACCCGCTGGAAACTGGCGCGCAGCAAATCGAGGTTGGCGCGCACCACCGCGCGGCTGCTGAAGTAGTGGCGGATGTTCATCAACCACAGCCAGTCGGCGTATTCGCGCACACCCGGCATGTTGGCCATCGGCGAGCGCCCGATGCCGCGATTGACCTTGCCGGCGCGGGCCGCGTCGTCGCGCAGGTCCGCCGTCATCCCGCTGTCGATTTTCGATAGCAGCGTATGCGCGCGCAGCATCTGCTGCAGCGTCTCGAGGATGCGTCCCCATTCCGCCGCCGCCTCGCTGAAACGCATCTGCACCAGCGACAGCGACAGCCACAAGCCAAGCGTCACGCCCCATAGCGGCAGCCAGCCGCTTGCCAGCGCCACCGCGGCCGACAGCAAAAACGCCACCGGCAGCCATGCCAGCCAGGCGGCCCAGCGTGGCGTGGGCGCCGGCTCGGGCCCGAACAAGGTCTCGCTGATTTCACGGTCGGCGCGGCGCAGCCCCTCGCAGGCCGTCAGCAATTGCCGCCGCTGCGCGCCGTCGTCCACCAACGTGCGCACCCGCGCGGCGGACGCGGACACCGGCGCGCCACCGCCGGCCGGCGCGTGCAGGCGCCGATGCAGCTCCTGCTGCCCGAGGATGCTGGTGCCGCGTGCCAGCTGTGCGCTGTATTGCGGCAGCAGCATATCGTCCCAGGTCTGCGCATCGAGCGTAGCGTCGTCCCGGTGCAGCGTGCGCCGGTATAGCGCCACGTCGCTGGCGACGAAAGGAAAGTCGCCGATGCCGCCGGCGGGCATGGCGGGGAGCAAAAACCGGGTGAGCCTGTCGATCAGCGTCATGGGAAGAAAAATCAGGTGAGCAAGTGGCGTATATAGTTCCCATTGGCAAAATATCAACCCGGGCGGACGCGACAACGGACAACGGCGGACACCCGGACAGCGGACAGGTCACAAGGAAACCCCGCAAAATCAACCACTTATGAAGTGGCACGATTCGTGCAAAGCCACGGGTATATCTTTTTCTCGACGACCACTATGATCCGCGACACCTCCAGCCAAGACGCCGCCATCGCCGCCCCGAAGGGCCAAACGGCCAAGCGCCGCCTCGTCATCGCCGCCGGCGCCGTCGCCTTGCTGGCGGTGGCGTATTCGCTGTTCCACACCTGGCGCGGCAGCGACCACTCGGTCAACATGTCGCGCCTGCGCATCGCCGAAGTCACGCGCGGCACCCTGATCCGCGACGCCGCCGTCAACGGCCGCATCGTCGCCGCCATCAGCCCCACCTTGTACTCGACGTCCGCCGCCACCGTCACGCTCAAGGCGGCCGCCGGCGACACCGTTAAAAAAGGCGACGTGCTGGCGGTGCTGGAATCGCCCGACCTGTCCGACGCGCTCAAACGCGAGCAATCGGCCTACGCGCAGATCGAGGCCGACGTCGAGCGCCAGAAGATCCTGGCGCGCAAACAGAAACTGCTGGCCCGGCGCGACGCCGACACCGCCGAAATCGACCGCCTGTCCGCCCAGCGCACGCTGGAGCGCTACGACGCCGTGGCCAATGACGGCATCGTCGCCAAGATCGACTACCAGAAAGCCAAGGATGCGTTGAACTCGGCCCAGATCCGCGCGCGCCACGCCGGCCAGGCGGCGGAACTGGAAAGCGATAACGTCGCGCTGGAGCTGACCTCCAAGGTCAAGCAGCTCGAGCAGCAACGCATGGTGCTGTCCAACGCCCAGCGCCGCGTCGACGAGTTGACGGTGCGCGCGCCGGTCGACGGTTTCATCGGCACGCTGTCGGTGGCCAACCGCAGCGTGGTGCCGCTCAATACCCCGCTCATGACGTTGGTCGACCTGTCCAAGCTGGAGGTCGAGCTGGAAGTGCCCGAGACCTATGTCGCCGACATCGGCCTGGGCATGAGCGCCGAGATCAACGTCGGCACCGGCACGGCCAGCGGCAAGTTGTCGGCGCTGTCGCCGGAGGTGGTCAAGAACCAGGTGCTGGCGCGGGTGCGCTTCAACGGCGCCCAGCCGGCCGGCCTGCGCCAGAACCAGCGCATCACCGCGCGCCTGCTGATCGACGAAAAACCCAATACCCTGATGGTGCAGCGCGGCCCGTTCGTCGAATCCGAAGGCGGCCGCTTCGCCTATGTCGTCCGTGACGGCATCGCCATCCGCACCCCGATCAAGATGGGCGCCACCAGCGTCTCCGCCGTGGAGATACTCGATGGCCTGAAACAAGGCGACAAGATCGTCATCGCCGGCAGTGAAACGTTCGAGAACGCCGCGCGCGTCTCGATTAACAACTAATTTACCCGACACCAGTCCGAAGGAATCCATTATGCTGCGCATGCAAAACCTGAGCAAAGTCTATCGCACCCATATGATCGAAACCCACGCGCTGCGCGGCTTCGAGATCAACGTCAAGCAGGGCGAATTCGTCACCGTCACCGGGCCGTCCGGCTCCGGCAAGACCAGCTTCCTCAACATTGCCGGCCTGCTGGAGGAATTCACCGACGGCGAGTACATCCTCGACGGCATCAACGTCAAGGGCATGGACGACAACGCGCGCTCGCGCCTGCGCAACGAAAAACTCGGCTTCATCTTCCAGGGCTTCAACCTGATCCCGGACCTGTCGCTGTTCGACAACGTCGACGTGCCGCTGCGCTACCGCGGCTTCAACGCCGCCGAGCGCAAGGAGCGCATCGAGGATGCACTGGCCAAAGTCGGCCTGGCCTCGCGCATGAAGCACTACCCGGCCGAACTGTCCGGCGGCCAGCAGCAGCGCGTGGCGATCGCGCGCGCGCTGGCCGGCTCGCCCAAGCTGCTGCTGGCCGATGAACCGACCGGTAACCTCGACACGCAAATGGCGCGCGGCGTCATGGAGCTGCTCGAGGAGATCAATGCCCAGGGCACCACCATCCTGATGGTCACGCACGATCCGGAGCTGGCGGTGCGCTCGCAGCGCAACGTCCACATCATCGATGGCCAGGTGTCGGACCTGGTGCGCAAGGCGCCGTCGCTGTTCGACGCCAACCAGGCCAAGGCCGGCGTCGACGGCAAGTCGCACGTCGCCTGAGGAGGCCTGCATGTTTCAATACTACTTCATGCTCGGCCTGCGCAGCCTGCGCCGCAATCCGGCGCTGACCGCGCTGATGGTGCTGACCCTGGCCATCGGCGTGGCCGCCAGCATCGCCACCTTGACCATCCTGCACGTGATGTCGGGCGATCCGATCCCTCACAAGAGCGACCGCCTGTTCGTGCCGCTGATCGACAACGGCCAGCTGGAAGGCTGGTCGCCCGGCGATGAGCCCAACGACAAGCAAATCAGCTACCGCGACGCGATCAATCTGCTGAACAGCAAAGCCGGCGAGCGTCGTACGGCGATCTACGGCGTCTCCGGGCCGATCGAGCCGGCCCGCAAGGACGTCGGCGTGTTCAGCGCCAGCGGCCTGGCGCCCGGCGGCGACTTCTTCAACATGTTCGACGCCCCCTTCCTGCACGGCCAGGGCTGGAGCCCGGCCGACGACAAGGCCGGCGCCGATGTCATCGTGTTGAGCCGCAAGCTGTCCGAAAAACTGTACGGCGACGCAGATCCGGTCGGCCGGCGCATGACCTACGCCGGCTTCCAATACCAGATCGTCGGTGTGCTTGACAGCTGGAACGTCATCCCGCGCTTCCATCGCGTCATCGGTAGCAACGACGGCGCCTTCAGTGAAGAAGATGAGTTCTTCATCCCCTTCTCGACGGCGATCCGCCACGAAATGCAACAAAACGGCAACACCAGCTGCAGCGACGACTTCGGTCCCGGCTACCAGGCCTTCCTCGGCTCCGAATGCACGTGGATCCAGTTCTGGTTCGAGACCCGCAGCGCCGGCGACCGCGCCGAACTGCAAAGCTTCCTCGACAGCTATGCCATCGAGCAGCGCAAACTGGGGCGGCTCAAGCGCAACGCCCCCAACAAACTGTACGACGTGCGCGAGTGGCTCGACCACCTGAAAGTGGTCGGCAACGACAACAAGTTGTCGGCCTGGCTGGCGTTCGGCTTCCTGGTGCTATGCCTGGTCAACACCATCGGCCTGCTGCTGGCCAAGTTCTCGGTGCGCGCGGCCGAAGTGGGCATCCGCCGCGCGCTCGGCGCCTCGCGCCGCGAGATCTTCCGCCAGTTCCTGATCGAGACCACGGTGGTCGGCCTGGCCGGCGGCGCGCTTGGCCTGCTGCTGGCGTTCGGTGCGCTGGCGCTGATCGCCATGCAGTCCAAGGCGCTGACCCTGGTGGCGCATATGGACTGGATCATGTTGCTGACCACTTTCGCGCTGGCGGTGCTGTCGGCCGTGCTGGCCGGCTTGCTGCCGACCTGGCGCGCCTGCCAGGTCACGCCGGCGCTGCAACTCAAATCCCAATAAGGAGGCCGTTCATGGAAATCCGCCCCATTCTCTCCGCGCTGCTGCGCAACAAGACCGGCCCGGTCCTGGTGGCCGTGCAGGTCGCACTCAGCCTCGCCATCCTGGCCAATGCGCTGCACATCGTGCAGGTGCGCCAGGCCGTGTCGGCGCGCGAAAGCGGCCTGGCCAACGAGCACGACGTGTTCGCGCTGCAGATCCGCCACCTCAAGCCCGGCGGCCACGAAGAGCAATTGACCGCGCAGCGCACCGAGGCGGCCATCCTGCGCGCCGTCCCCGGCGTGCTGTCGGTGGCCATCACCAACCAGATGCCGCTGTCACGCTCCGGCAATTACAGCAGCCTGTCGACCGACCGCAAGCAACTCAAGAGCAGCGCCACCACGGCCAACTACATGGGCCCCGATTCGCTGGTCAAGACCTGGGGCCTGCGCCTGGTCGAGGGCCGCGACTTCGTGCCGGGCGACGTGCTGGAACTCGACGAGAACCTCAGCAACGAGTTCCCCAAAACCAGCATCATCACCCGCGCGCTGGCGGAAAAACTATGGCCGGGCCAGAGCGGCTTTGCCGGTCGCACCTTCTACTACGGCAGCGGCAACGACTCGAGGGAGATGCGGGTGGTCGGCGTGGTGGAAAAACTGCAAACGCCGGATGCCGCGATCAAGGAGGGCGGCGAGTTCTCGACCTTGCTGCCGGTGCGCCGCACCGGCGGCAGCGGCTCGAGCAACTTCACCTTGCGCGCCGAGCCGGGGCAGCTCGATCGCGTCGTCAAGGAGGCCGAGGCGGCGGTGCGGGCGGCTTCGCCGATGCCGGTGATCGTCAAGATCAAGACCATGACCGAGATGCGCACCGCCCGCTACCGCGCCGACAACGCGCTGGCGTGGATGCTGGTGGCCGTCAGCGTGCTGCTGCTGTTGATCACCGCCAGCGGCATCGTCGGCATGGCCAGCCTGTGGGTGACGCAGCGGCGCAAGCAGATCGGCGTGCGGCGCGCGCTCGGCGCCCGACGGATCGACATCCTGCGCTACTTCGTCACCGAGAACGTGATGATCACCAGCGCCGGCGTGGCGGCAGGCGTGCTGCTGGCGCTTGGCCTGAACCAGCTGCTGGTGAGCAAACTGGAAATGGCGCGCCTGCCGGCCGGTTACCTGCTGGCCGGCGCCGGCGTGTTCCTGGCGCTGGGCGTGGCCGCCGTGTACGGGCCGGCGTGGCGCGCCGCCACGATCTCGCCGGCCACCGCGACGCGCAGCGCGTGACCCCAACCCCGGAATGCCCGATCGGGTGGCGATGCGCGCGTAGTCGGGGGGTCGTACCCCGTACGGGGTACGACCCCGGTCACGGTTCCGGGTTAACAGCCGGCCAGACAATGTTATGCTTGCATCATGCCTACCGTATTAATCATTGACGATAACGCCGCCGTCGCCATCGCCCTCGAAGTGCTGTTCTCGCTGCACGACATCGATGCGGTGCGCGCCGCCTCGCCCGAAGCCGGCCTGGCGCTGCTGGCGCGCCGGCCGGTCGACCTGGTGATCCAGGACATGAACTTCAGCGCCGACACCACCTCCGGCCAGGAGGGCGTGGCGCTGTTTCGCGCCGTCCGCGAGCACCACCCCGACCTGCCGGTGATCCTGCTGACCGCCTGGACCCATCTGGACGCGGCGGTCGATCTGGTCAAGGCCGGCGCCGCCGACTACCTGGCCAAACCGTGGGACGACAACCGCCTGATCGCCACCGTCAACAACCTGATCGAACTGGGTCTGACCAAGCGCGCGCTGCACCAGCGGGTGCAAACGGAGCTGCGCCAGCGGCGCGAGCTCGAACGCGGCTACGACCTGTGCGGCATGGTGTGGCAGGACCCGGCCACCGAGCGCGTGGTGCACCTGGCCTGCCAGGTCGCGCGCGCCGACGTGCCGGTGCTGATCTCCGGCCCCAACGGCACCGGCAAGGAATGCATCGCCAACATCATCCAGGCCAATTCCTCGGTGCGCGACGGCCCGTTCGTGGTGCTCAACTGCGGCGCGCTGCCGGCCGAATTGATCGAGGCCGAATTGTTCGGCGCCGAAGCCGGCGCCTACACCGGCGCCTCCAAGGCGCGCGAGGGCAAGTTCGAGGCGGCCGACGGCGGCACGCTGTTCCTCGACGAAATCGGCAACCTGCCGCTGGCCGGACAAATGAAGCTGCTGCGCGTGCTGGAGACGGGCCGCTTCGAACGCCTCGGCTCCAACCGCGAGCGCCAGGTGAAAGTGCGCGTGGTCAGCGCCACCAACGCCGACCTGCAGGCGATGATCAAGGCCGGCAGCTTCCGCGAGGACCTGTTCTATCGCCTTAACGTGATCGAGCTGCGGCTGCCGCCGCTGTCCGCCCGCCCGGCCGACATCCAGCCGCTGGCACGCCACTTCCTCGCGACGCAACAGGAACGCCCGCAACCATTGCAGCTGCACCCGGCGGCGCAGGCGGCGCTGGTGGCGCATCCGTGGCCCGGCAATGTGCGCGAACTGAAAAACGTCATGGCGCGCGCCGGCCTGCTGGCCCAGGGCGACACCATCAAGGTCGGCGACCTCGGTCTGCCGACGGCGGCCGCCGCGCCGGAGGAAGGCGTGCGGGAGCCGGACCGCGACGCCATCGGCCTGGCCCTGAGCCGTGCCGGCGGCGTGGTGGCGCAGGCGGCGGCGGAGCTGGGCCTGTCACGCCAGGCGCTGTACCGCCGCATGGAACGGCTGGGCATCGCCCGCTCCTGATGGCGGCGCCGCCCCCTTCGTCCAATGCCGTGCGCCCGGCGGCCTCGCGCCGGGGGTTTCGTCTATCGCTGCTCACGCGCTGGACGGCGCTGATCGGCACCCTGCTCACCATCGGCATCCTGATCGCGCTGGCCCTGACCCGCTTCTTTCCCGACAATCCCGGCATGGTGCTGGCGGTGTGCCTGCTATGCGTGCTGCCGATCTCGATTATCACGATCCGCTCGCAGCTCGAATACATGCTCTCGCTGTTCCGCGCGCTGACGGGCACCGTCACCAGCTACCGCGATGGCGACTTTTCCTTCAGCCTGCACTGGCCGCAGAACGATGAACTGAGCGACCTGGTGGCCGCGCACAACGCCCTGGGCGACGTGCTGCGCCAGCAGCGGCTCGACCTGGTGCAGCGCGAGCTGCTGCTCGATACCATGGTGCAGAACACGCCGGTGGCGATGCTGCTGGTGAGCGAATCGGGTCCGGTGGTATATGCCAACATCGCCGCGCGCCAGCTGCTCAACGAGGGCCGCAAGCTCGAAGGCCACCGCCTCGACGACGTGCTGGCGCACGCCTCGCCGGCACTGGTGGAGGCGATCGCGCGCGGCGGCGACGGCCTGTTCACCACCAGGGATGGCGCCAGGGTCGACGAGATCGATGAGGAAGAGGTCTACCACCTGGCGCGCCGCAGCTTCAACCTGAACGGACGGCGCCACGAGCTGCTGCTGTTGCGCCAATTGACCATGGAGCTGCGCCGGCAGGAGGTGCAGACGTGGAAAAAGGTCATCCGCGTCATCAGCCATGAGTTGAACAACTCGCTGGCGCCATTGACATCGCTGGCCCATTCGGGCGCGGAGCTGGTGCGGCGCGGCCAGACCGAGCGCCTGCCGCAGATCCTGGAAACGATCGAGGAACGCACCCGCCATCTGGAGAGCTTCATCCTCGGCTACGCGCGCTTCGCCAAGCTGCCGGCGCCGCGGCTCGAACCGCAGCACTGGCCGGCGTTCCTGGCGCGGCTGGCGCAGCAGGTCGATTTCACGCTGGCCGGCGAGCCGCCGGCCGAGCCTTGCGCCTTCGACGCGGCGCAGCTGGAGCAGGCGTTGCTCAACCTGCTCAAGAACGCCCACGAATCGGGCTCGCCGGCCCCCCACGTGGCGCTGGAGGTGCGGCGCCTGCACGAGGCGGTGCGCATCGATGTACTGGATCGTGGCCCCGGCATGAGCGACATCGTGCTGACCAACGCGCTGGTGCCCTTCTACTCCACCAAACGCAGCGGCACGGGCCTGGGCCTGGCGCTGGCGCGCGAGATCGCCGAGGCCCACGGCGGGCGCATCACCCTGGCCAATCGCGACGGCGGCGGCCTGGCGGTGACCATGCTGCTGCCGCTGGCCTGTTAAACTGGCGGGATGTCTGCCAAACCCGCCCCAAAGTCCGCCCCCAGCGCCAGCCGCTACGACCAGCCCGGACACCCGCCGGCCACCATCACCGAATTCGAAGGCGTGCGCAGCCTGCATCTGGGTACCTCCTGGGTGCAGGGCGCCATGCGTTTGTCCAAGCCGGACAACATCGAGCTCGAATACGTGCAAATGATGATGATGTGGTTGCTGTTCAACGACAGCCCGCGCCACATCGTCCAGCTGGGGCTGGGCAGCGCGGCGCTGACCAAGTTCTGCTACCGCCGCCTGCCGCAGGCGCGCGTGACGGCGGTCGAACTCAATCCCAATGTCATCGCCGTCTGCAACGCGCAATTCGGCCTGCCGTCGAACGACGAGCGTCTGAATGTGATCGAGATGAACGCGATGGATTTCGTGCTCGACCCGGCCAACCACGGCACCGTCGACGTGCTGCAGGTCGACCTGTACGACGAGGAGGCGCGCGGCCCGGTGCTCGACTCGCCCGAGTTCTACCAGGCCTGCCACGACTGTCTGCGCGACGGCGGCGTCATGACCACCAACGTGTTTGGCGATTTCTCCAACTACGACAAGAATTTGCAGACGATGGAGCTGGTGTTCGACGCCGTGGTCTGGCTACCGGAGGTCCACGACGCCAATATCGTGGTCATCGCGTTCAAGCAGTCGCCGGTGATCGATTTCGCGGTGCTGTACGAGCGCGCCGGCGCCATCAAGAAGACGCTCAATTTGCCCGCCAAATCCTGGGTCAACGGTCTCAAAGGATGGATGCTGGACCAGCAGTAGTTAAGCTGAAAACGCGGCGCCGAAGGACGCACCGGCATAGCGCGTTTTGCGTCTATCGATATGCAAGCGCCTCATACCGATGCAGGCGCGCCACAGTTTCGCACCGTTTTGCGACGACTAATGTTCAGTCCGTCGGCTAGATTACGTCACATCCGTCGACAACGCGAGCAATATTAACAATCGTGCACTTTCCGCAACAAGTTGGTGCATGCCGCGTTGCGGCCCTGTGACAGCTCAAGATAGTATTTTCTCAACGACCGCTACCAGCGGCGTCCCACAAAAATAAAGTGAGAGATACATGACAAGAGCACCTCGATTCAAGCGTACGCTGCTGGCCAGCGCCATCATGTTGCTGGTGGCCGGTCCGGGCCTGGCACAAACCCAGGGCGCCGCCGACGAGCAGTTGGCCAAGGAGCAGCAGGTTGTCGTCCTCGGTTCGCGCACGGTCGCCAAGACCGCGCTCGACACCTCGTCGCCGGTCGGCCTGATCGGCCTGAAGGACATCCAGACGGCCGGCCCGCTGGAACTGGGCAAGCTGCTGCAAACCCTGGACCCGTCGTTCAACTTCTCGAGCACTTTCGTCAGCGACGGCACCGACAGTATTCGTCCGGCCACGCTGCGCTCGCTCGGGCCGGACCAGGTGCTGGTGCTCATCAACGGCAAGCGCCGCCACCAGCAGGCGCTGGTCAACGTCCAGCAAACCGTCGGACGCGGCTCGGCCGGCACCGACATCAACGCCATTCCGCTGGCGGCGATCCAGCGCATCGAGGTGCTGCGCGACGGCGCCGCCGCCCAATACGGTTCGGACGCCATCGCCGGCGTGATCAACATCGTGCTCAAGACGCAGACCAACGAGACCTCGCTGAGCGGGACCGTCGGCACCACTTCCGAAGGCGACGGCGACCTGTACTCCGGCAGTGCCAACACCGGCTTCGCGCTGGGCCAGGACGGCGGCTTCCTGAACCTGACCGTCGAGGCGCGCAAGCGCGGCGAAACCAACCGCGCCGGTCCCGACTCGCTGCGCGCAAACCCGCCGCGCGTGACCCAGCACCTGGGCGACAGCAACACCCGCGACACCTATTTCTGGTGGAACGGCGCCATCCCGATCGACAAGGGCAGCGAGTTCTATGCCTTCGGCGGCCTGTCCAAGCGCAAGAGCGACTCGTTCGGCTTCTTCCGCTCCGCCGGTGACGACCGCACCGTGCAAGCGGTCTATCCGAACGGCTTCCTGCCGGCGATCCACACCGACATCAAGGACGCCTCGTTCGCCTTCGGCTACCGCCGCGACCTGCCCAACGACTGGAAAGCCGACATCAGCGTCAACCACGGCGCCAGCGAACTGGCGTTCCACGAATCCGATAGCCTCAACACCAGCTACTGGTACGAGCCGAAACCGGGCGGCGGCATCTACGCCGAATCGCCGCGCGAGGCCGACACCGGCACCCTGAAATTCGACCAGACCACGATCAACGCCGACGTCAAGGGCCCGGTCAAATTCGGCGACAGCAGCGTCTTTGTCGCCGCCGGCTTCGAATACCGCCGCGACAACTACCAGATCGTCGCCGGCGACCCGGTCTCGTACCAGTACGGCCGCACCAACAACGCCGCCATCGACATCACCACGCCGAGCGGCGCGACAGCGGCGGCGGGCATCCAGGGCTTCCCGGGCTACACGCCTGCCACCGCCGTCGATTCGGGACGCCACAACATCGCGCTGTTCCTCGACGCCGAGCACAAGCCGCTCGACAACCTGACCCTGGCCGGCGCGGTGCGCTACGAGAAGTACTCGGACTTCGGCAGCACCGTCACCGGTAAGCTCAGCGCGCGCTACGACCCGACCAAGACCGTCGGCTTCCGCGGCAGCGTCTCGAGCGGCTTCCGCGCACCGAGCGTGCAGCAGCGCTTCTACAGCTCCGTGTCGACCAACCTGAATAACGGCGTGCTGACCGAAACGCTGACCGCGCGCGAAGGCAGCTCGGTCACGCAGGCCTTCGGTATCGCCCCTCTGAAAGAGGAAACCTCGACCAGCGGCAGCGTTGGATTTGTGCTACGCCCGGCCAAGAACATGTCGCTGACGGTCGACGCGTACCAGATCAAGATCAAGGACCGCATCGTATTCTCCAGCGAGATCGCGCCGGAAGCCGGCGGCGGCCCGATCACCAACATCCTGCGTCCGCTGGGCGTGGGCCAGGCGCAGTTCTTCACCAACGCGGTCGACACCCGCACGCGCGGCCTGGACGTGGTGGCCGAGCACACCACGCGGTTCGCGGCGTCGTCACTGGTGCTGTCCGGTCAACTGGGCTTCAACAAGACGGAGGTGAGCAAGCGTCATTCGACATCGTCGGTGCTGACCGGCGAGCAGCTGTTCGACCAGGCGCAGGTGACCCTGATCGAACGCGGCCAGCCGCGCAAGCACCATGTGGTGGCGGCCGACTACACGGCCGGCGCGTGGAACGTCAACACCCGCGCCAACTACTATGGCGAAGTACAGGCGCAAAGCTTCAGCCCCCTGCACACGTGGGATGCCAAATGGCTGGTTGACGCGTCGGTGCGCTATGGCTTCAGCAAGCGCACCTTCCTCAGCGTCGGCGTGAACAACATGTTCAACGAACTGCCGTCGGAATGGACCAACGGCGGCGACTTCCCGAAACTTGGTTTCACCCGCTGCTGGGAAACCTGCCCGATCGGCGTGAACGGCCGCTCGATGTACGTGCGCGTGGATACGGCGTTTTAAGTTGATCGCCGTAATCGGCCATGGGAGCGCCGCCAACGGCGCATCCATGGCCGATTACGCTGCGCTAATCCGCCCTACGTGATTCCGATGTCATGCGATCTGCGCTGAACGCCGCCATATGCACGATCGCCGCCAACCGTTTGACCAGATCATCCATCCGCTCGGCCGGCACCTGCGCATAGCCCAGCATCAAACCCCGCCACCCCGACGCCCCCTGGGTATCTTGCCGGCTCAACGCATTGACCACGATGCCGTGCGCCAGCGCCTGCGCGCTGACCGCCAAATCATCCATGGTGCCGTCCCTGAAGCGCAGCGCCAGATGCATGCCTGCCGATCCGCCATGCACCGTCGCCACCGCCCCCATGTGCCGCTCCAGCGACGCCACCAGCGCGTCACGCCGCTGCCGGTACAGCCGGCGCATGCGCCGCACATGCAAAGCGAACTGCCCGCTGCGTAAAAACTCCGCCAGCGCCAACTGTTCCGCCACCCGCCCGCTTGCATGCGACTGCGCCCGCATCAGCGCGAACCCCGCCTCCAATGCCGGCGGCACCACCACGAAACCGATCCGCAGCGATGGGAACATGGTCTTGCTGAAGGTCCCCAGGTACACCACCGGCGCGTCGGGCGCGAGGCCCTGCATGGCCGACAGCGGCGCGCCATCGTGGCGGAACTCGCTGTCGTAGTCGTCCTCGATGATCAGCGCGCCGGCGCCGCGCGCCGCCTCGATCAGCGCCAGCCGCCGGCGCAAACTGAGCACGCTGCCGACCGGGTACTGGTGCGACGGCGTCGTATAAATCAGGCGCGGGGGCCGCAACAACCAGTCCTCCGGCGCTGGCGCCATGCCGTCCTCGTCCACCTCGATCCCAGCCACATTCAAGCCCGCCGCGCGCGCCCCCGCCATGGCGCCGCCGTAGCCGGGATTCTCGATCCATATCGTGTCGCCGCTGTCGGCCAGCGCGCGCAGGCACAGATCCAGGCTGCTCTGCGTGCCCTCGGTGATGAACACCTGGCCGGCGTCGCAGACCACGCCCCGCGCCGCGCGCAAATGGTCGGCGATGGCTTCGCGCAGCAGCGGCTCGCCGGCCGGGTCGCCGTAATTGAGCTGTTCCACCGTCAGCGAGCGCCATGCCCGCTCCAGCATGCGGCGCCACAAGGTCAATGGAAAATGATCGAGCGCCGGCACACCGGGAACGAAGGCCCCCATCATCCCGGCTGGCCCGGGCAAGGGGCGCAACCCGCGCGCGCGTTGCGACAGGCCGGCCTGTGGCGACGCGCACGGCGACGGCAACGGCTTGCGGTCCGCCGCGATGGTCGCCACCACGGTGCCACGGCGGTCGGTGGTGACGAAGCCTTCGCTGGCCAGCTGCTCGTACGCATACAGCACCGTGTTGCGCGCCAGTCCCAGCTCCTCGGCCAGTGTGCGCGAAGCGGCAAGCCGGGTGCCGGCGGCCAAAGTGCCATTGCGGATCGCCGTGCGCAGACATTCGTGCAGCATGCGCTGGCGCGGCCAGCCCCGGTGGCTGTGCTGCGCCGTGTAACCTGTGATCAGCAAGGACATATCCATTCCGTGGCTCCATCAAATCTAATATATCTGGACCTGTTTTCAGGGCCAGTAAGCCATTATATTGATGTTTCACTCATTTTGGATGGAGATCATGACCGCCGCAGCCACCCCCGCAAGCCTCGCCACCGCCACCGCCCCGAGCGACCGCACACGCGTGCGCCGTGGCGCCGAGAAGGCGCAGTACGACACAGCCACCCTGCACGCCATCATCGACGACGCGTACCTGTGCCACATCGCCTTCGGCGACGCCAAGGGTTCGCATTGCATCCCTACCGCGTGCTGGCGCGAGGACGGGCATTTGTATATCCACGGCTCCAACGGCAGCCGCATGCTAAAACGCCTGGTGGAAAGCGAAACCTGCGTGACGATCACCCATCTGGACGGCCTGGTGCTGGCGCGATCGGCGTTCAGCCATTCGATGAACTACCGCTCGGCGATGATCTATGGCCGCTTCGAAGTGGTCACCGACGACACCGAGCGCCATCGCTCGCTGGAAGCCTTCATGGAAAAGCTGGCGCCGGGACGCCAGGCACAGGTCCGGCCGGGTAACGACAAGGAGTACGCGGCGACGACCATCATGCGTATCTCGCTGGAGGAAGCGGCGTGCAAGGTGCGCAGCGGCGGTCCGAGTGACGACGAGCAGGACATGCAATGGCCGGTTTGGGCGGGTGTGCTGCCGTGGGCGCGAACGCCGATGGCGCCGCAGCGCGATACCGCCTGCGCCATCGAAGCGCCGGACTACGTGCTTCGCTGGGAACGTAGGGCGGATTAGGCGGAACGCCGTAATCGGCCATGCATATGCCGTCGACGGCGCATGCATGGCCGATTACGCTTCGCTAATCCGCCCCACGTGGTTCCGTGGTGGTCTTGGGGTCCCGGTACCAAAGCATCAGCATGCAGACGGCGAACAGCAACGCGAACGGTGTCGGTGGCAGCGGTCGTTCAGTTGTCCCGGATACGCCCGTTGCCTGCGCGCGTGCCGCATACCGCGCTGTCGCCTCGCGCCGCAAGGAACGCTGCCACTGGGGCCAGTCGCCGTCCGCGTAGACATACGTGCTTCCCGGCGCCGGCATGCCGGCGGCGCTGAAGCGGGTCCACCCAGCGCGCTGCGGCCACCAGGCGGCACAAAGTCCGTCCGCCTTGTCATTACGCGCCTGCAAGGACAACGCCGGCCCGCCATCGACACGCAGCAACGCCCCGGCATCCGCGCCCTGCGCGCATACTTCGCTGCGCAACCCCGCAACCGGCATCGGGTCCGCCAACCGCCATTCGGTTTTCCGCACACCGGCCAACACCATCCGGTCCATGGCGTCCTGCCACCACAATGCCAATGCCTGCGGTGAGCTGATCGCGTAACGGTGCCATTCCGAGACGCCAACCCAGATCACCCGTCCCTGACGCACATCGCGCTGCCAGAGCCAGGCCTGTTCGCGGCTATCCCTGGCCAGCACCGACCATGGCCCGCCACCGCGATCATCGGGATTCAGCGTCGCCGGCGGCATCATCAACGAAACACCTCCTGCGCTAAACTGCCGCTGGTCTTCCTTCTCCGTCGTCGGCGATTGCGGCAGAAGGCGCAACCCCAGCTCGCGCTGCCAGAAACCGGCATCGGACGCATTAGCACCCAGAACCACCAGCGGCACGCCCTGCCCGGTCGCGGCCAACAACGCCGCGCGTGCGGATGGCGCCAGCTTTTCCACATAGGCGGCATCGACGAACATCGCGTTCGGCGCGGTCAGCGATTCGCGCGCCGTCTCGCTGCGGGCGATGGCTTTGCCCAGCGTGACACGCCAATCGACGATGGCGCCGCTGTCCGCCAATAGGCGGTTCAATGCCCCCGCATCAAACGACGCGGCATCGAACCGCCCCTGTATCTGCAGCGGCACCGCTTCGCTCACCTGCAGCGGCACCGGGCCCTCCGCGATTGTTTTTCCTTTGGCGTCCAGCAGGCGCGCGCGCAGCACCATCGCCTCGGCCACCGGTGGCAACCATTGAACCGACAGCTGCGAGGGCGGGACGGGGGCAGCCGCGACGGCGCCGGAATCGGCCAATACCTGCTTGTTCTCGGCCAGCAGTTGCAGGCGCCACCCGGTCGATGTCTGCGGGCGCCGCACCGTCAGCGTGAACATACGTCCCAGCGGCATCGTGCGCGGGAAGTCGAGTGATAGCAAATCCACCTGGGCCGGTTTCCATTGCAGCGGCCGCGCGGGCAGATCGCGCCATTGCGCCTCGCGCAGCCCATCCCCAACCAGGGCGATGGAGGCCGCGCCGGGCATCGCGCGCAACGTGGCGTCATCGATCCGGCCACTGGCGTCGGTGGCCACGGCCAATGCCTTGCCACTATCGGACGGCAAACGAATGTCGGCCAGCGCGGTCGCCAGCGCCGCCGCGCCAACGGTCACCAGCAACGCGTTGATCCATTGCCGCTTGCGTCCGAACAGAATGGCGCTCGCAAACCCGGCGGCCAGCGCCAGCGCGGGTACGACCAACGTGTCGACATCGACCGTGGCGATATTCATGATGCTGACCATCGAACCGCTCATCGCGCCTCCTGCTTGCCATGCCACGCACGGGCGAACGGGCTCTCGACCGAGGACCTGGCCTGCAACAGGACAGGCGCGTCGGTCAACGTACCACGCAGCCAGGCCCGCAGCTCGGCGCGACATGGCACGCAGCCGTCCATCACGTCCTGCACGGCGCGCTGCGCACTCAGTTTTTGCTCTTGATCGGTAATGCGGGCGGCGATAGTGTCGCGCGCGGACTTGCTCCACAGCGCGGGTAGCGCGCCCTCGGCCGCCAACGACTGCACCAGTTCCCGCACCTCGGCCGGGACGCTGTCGCTGGCCGCGCCTTGCGCGCGCTTGTAGCTCATCGCGCCGACGATGTCGCCGCTCAAACGCTTTTCTTCCTTCAGCGCCGGTGGCACAAACGCAGTCCGGTGCAGATACACGCGCTCCGCAGCCTGCAACTCCTTGATCGCTTCCAGCGCCTTGTACTCGGGCGGAAGCGCCGGCTTGGGCGAGAGCGCCCTCAGCGATTTTTCCGCATCCCACATCGCCGACAACGCACGCTTGAGGACAGCCTTGGTCTGCGGGTCGAAGATGGTGGCGTTATCCTCCTGATCGTGGACGTGGCCAAATTGCTGCATGGCCGCTACCTCGCTACCCATCTTCGCGGCGCCGCCGTGGTGCTCCTCGTGGGCATGGCCGCCAGCCTTGTGCTCATCTTCTTCATGCTCACCTTCCTTGCCTCCCGCGCCGCCATGTCCATGCTCATCACCGAACAAGCTCGATTCCTCGCCCAGAAACTGACCGTAGCGCAGCCGCAGTGCCGCCTGGTCGGCGGCAATGCCTTCGCTGCGTGAGCGCAGCGTGGCAGCGGGCATCTTTGGATTGGCCTGCAGATCGGCGACCAATTGTTCGGTATCGATAATGATTTGGCGCTGGCTGCGCAGATTCTCCGGCTTGACCATGGAGGGAAGCGCAGTCGAGTCCAGGCTTTCGGCATCCGGGCCTGGCAGGCGCAGAGTGTAGGTCGGCGATTGCGTGGTGTGTGGATTTTCCGGCGCGTTGTCGGTCGCGCGGACGAAGAAGTACAACTCGTCGCCTGGTTCCATGCCCAGTTCCGCCAACGTCCACTGCTTTTTCCAGCCGCGCGACTTCGGATCGGACGATTTAGGCAACGGCACTTCACGATCGGTGAACCGGACATTCTCACCGCTGCCGCGCGCCAGCGTTATGTGCAGGCTGGCACGCGAGATCGCGTAGTCATCCTTCGCCAGAACGGATAGCTGGACGGCTTTCACATCCTTGGGCAGCAGGTGGATCAGCTCCGTCGGCTCGATGATGGTCACCTGCGGCGGCTGGTCGGGGACGACGCGAATGTTGTAGCGCGCGCCGACCGCACCGCGCACACGCCAGAACAGCGAGTCCTCGACGCGCTTGAGCGCGCACGCTGCGCCGATCGACAGCGCCTGGCCGTCACCCAATTCCACCACCGGCAGGGGGCCAGCAGGCTTGCGCACGCACCAGCGCACCTCCGAGTATTGTGGAATCTGGATGTCGCGCGCGGCGGTCTCAAATCCGGCGACGCCAGTGTAGGCCGGTGGCGTAACGCGCAAATACACCTCGCCATCGACAATCGGCTTGTTGGCGGATGCCGCCTTGGGCGGTACGATGAGCGCAGGTGGTTTTACCTGGAAGCCCCAGGCAGTGCCGGCAACGAGCAGGCTTGCCACCAGTGGTGCCACGCCGTATCGCACACGGCTACGCGCGATGCGGCGGTAGTCGTCGTCCGTCAGCACCTGGGCGAGCCGGGATTGCAGCCGTTGTTGCTGCAATCGAGCGATCGGCGTCTTTGCATCGATGGCCAGCAGCGTGCTGCTATCTTCCAGCGCCGGGATGGCTGCGTTCAACCACGAAGGCCATTGATGGGCGATACGCTGGCGCAGACGGTAAATGTCGGCCGCTAGCCAGATCACCCATACGACGATGGCCGCCAATACGACCGCCCGGGCGGCGGACAGCATGATGGCGGCAAGCGCCAAAGGCGCCAACGCGACCAGCCAAAGCGGCAGTCGCCGTCGGAGGACCGCGCCCCACAAGCGGCGGCGCAGGAAGTCAGTTTCGCCGTGCATGGGCAAGTATCCGTTCCAGTAAAAATAACGCCAGCAAAACGTACGCCAGCCAAGCGGCGGGCCTGGCATCGATGAAGGTCGCGGTCGAGGCGCCAGCACTAGCGAAGGCTTGCGACGGCATTGGATAAGCCGGCGCCGGCGCGGCGCTGAGCGACTGCCAGGCTTCGTAGAGCACCCGCGCGGTATCGGCGTCACGCGGTGGAAACGCCTCCGATGTCCACAGACGGCCGCGCGGGCTGTCCACGTACCTCAACGTCACGCCATGGATGGTGATCGCGGCCGCATTCTTCAACTCCGGAAAGGTCGCCGCTTGCGCGGATGCGGCGGCGATCCACCAATGCGGCGCGCGCCAGCCAGCGGGCGGCGTCTCTCCCGGCACGTCCCACACCACAAGCCCGGTGGCGGCATCCGGTATGGTGGCCATGACGTATCGGTTGCCGCCATCGCCAGCTTTTTCGAATGCCGCGAACAGCGAGCGCCAGGCGACGTCGTTGACGGGAGAGGTGGACAACACCACAGGATGTCGCACAGTACTGGGCGCAGCCACCTGGCCGGTGACAGGCATTGTGCGCACTTCCACTGGATGGCTAAACCGGGGCAGGCGCGCCGGCATGGCGATTTGCCCGGCGCGTGAGACGATCAGCAGCCTGGCATCCGGACGCCAGTCGCGTTCATGCTGGCGCAGCGACTGCAACGCATCCGGCGGCAGGTCGATGCGCGGCGCATCCGAGAAGCCGGCGGCGCCAATCTCGCGCTCCGCCCAAGCCTTGTCGGCACCCGCGTCGAGCAGCACCGTATTGCCACGCCAAGGGAAGATGGTGGCGGCGAGCCAGGCGATCAGCGCAAGCAATAGCAGGCAGCGCACCAGCAGCAGGACGCGATCGCGCCATTGCCACACGCGCAGCTGCTCGGGTGCGGCGACGGGAAGGAAACGCGCCGTCGCCAGCGGCTCCGCCTTTATACGCTGCCGCTTCTGGCGATGCCACCAAATCGGCAACAGCAATACCGGCAGCGCGAACCACCAGAACGGATAAGAACTCAGCATCGGCTATCCATCACAGTCTTCCATCGGTCATTTGGCGTGCGGCCCCGCCAGGCGCAACCAGCTACGCAACACCGCACCCAGTTCCCGCTCGATGCAAGCCTCGTAGTGGACGATATTGTTTTGACGGCAGCTGCCAGCCACGCTGTCGAAGTGCGCGCGGCTTTGCTGTTTGTAGCTTTCGCGGTCTCGATTGCTCATGCGGTGCAAGCCGTCGCTCTGTTCGGGATCGCGATAGCCGGCGCCGGATTTAAAACTGGCGTCGACCTCCGCCTGCGTGCGTAACGTCAGCAAGCGCACGTCATGTCGCAGGTTGCGCAACCGCAGTAGTGCCTCGCTCAACGGCGAGGGCCAGTCGAGGAAGTCGCTGGCGGCAAAAATCAGGCTCGGCGAACGGGCGAAATGCAGGTTCGCTTTCAGCACCTCCGCACTGGGTAAACCACCCTCGGGGCGCGCCTTCGACAGCTGCGCCAGCACGCGCTGCAACTGGCGCGGGCCGCGCGTGGCTGGCGTGAACTCCACTTTGCCGCCGCTGCACACCACCAGCCCGAATGCGTCCCCCTGGCGTTGCGCGATAGCGGCCACGCAAGCAAGCACGGTGCGGGCAAACCACAGCTTGTCGACACCATCGATCTCGCGGCTGGGTTCCGCCATCGACGCGGTGGCATCGAGCCACAACCACGTCGCGACATGGCTGTCGCGCTCCGCCTCGCGCACGTAGTAGCGGTCCGCGCGCGCCAGCAGCTTCCAGTCGACACGGCGCCACTCGTCACCCGGCGCATAGGCGCGGTACTCGGAGAACTCGACACCGGCTCCGCGTTCACGGCCAGCGTGCAAGCCATGGCCGAGGCCCGCCAGCACGTGGCGAATCACCAGCGCCAGATCCTTGGTCTGCACCATCATCGCCGTCATGGAGGCGGTGTCGCTGGTGTTCGGGTTCGCTTGCATCAGTCCGGACGAATATGCTCGCGCAGGGCCAGCAGGATGTCGGCGATCGCCACGCCATCGGCTTCCGCTTCGAAGTTGCGGATCACGCGGTGTGCAAGCACCGGCAGCAGCATCTCGCCGATATCCTCGCGCGTGACGGCCAGCCGGTTGTGCATCAGCGCGCGCGCCTTCGACGCCAGCACCAGCGCTTGGCCCGCGCGCGGTCCGGCGCCCCAGCCGACATGTTTCTTCACCGCCGGCACCGTGGTCAGCGCGGGCCGGGTGGCACGCACCAGCCGCGTGGCATACGCCAGCAGATGGTCGCCGATCTCGATATCGCGTACCAGTTGCTGAAGACGCAGCAGCGTCGCCACGTCCATCACCGGCTCGGCGTCTTTCAGGCCGGCGTTGGTGGTGGCCGACACCATCATGATCTCCTCGGCTTCGGTCGGATAGACCACGTCGATGCGCAACAGGAAGCGGTCCAGCTGCGCCTCCGGCAGCGGATAGGTGCCGGCCTGCTCGATCGGATTCTGCGTCGCCAGCACAAAGAAGGGCTTGGGCAGCATGTGCGTCTGGCCGGCAAAGGTGACGCTGCGCTCCTGCATCGCTTCCAGCAGCGCAGATTGCGTCTTCGGCGGCGCGCGGTTGATTTCGTCGGCCAGCAGCACCTGCGTGAACACCGGGCCTTGCTGGAAACGGAACTCGCGCTTGCGGGTGGCGTGATCCTCCTCCAGGATCTCGGTACCGACGATATCGGACGGCATCAGGTCCGGCGTGAACTGCACGCGGTGGAAGTCCATCTCGGTCGCCTGCGACAGCGACTTGACCAGCAAGGTCTTGCCGAGCCCCGGCACGCCCTCGACCAGCGCATGACCGCCGGCCAGCAGGCAGATAATCAGCGAATCGATCACGTTCTCCTGGCCGATGATCACCTTCGACATGCTCGCCTTCAGCGCCACCACCTTGGCGCTCAACGCGCCGATTTCACTTTCACTCCAGGCGATTGCGCCCATCTTTAAGCTCCCAACGCATATTGAATGATATTGACCGCAAAGCGGGTGTTGTCGATCGCCAGAAAACGCTTGTTGCGGAAATCGTAATCCCACTCGCAGCCGTAGTCCTTGTTGCTATACAAGAGCCGCACGCGGCCACCGACTTCCACCGCCTTCAGATAGTCGTGCACCAGATCGTCGCCCCAGCCGTTCAACTCCACGCTGGTATTGGGCGGGCCGTCGAATTTGAAGAAGCTCGAATACACGGGATGGTTGTTCGGGATCTTCTGCAACGCCCTCTTGCCGAAGATGCTGGCGATCTCTCCTTCGAAGGACTTGGCGAACAGGCCATCGATGTCATGGTTGCAGTCGTCGACAAACAAAAAGCCGCCGCCCTTGATGTAGCGCTCCAGGTTCTTGCGTTCGGCCGCGGTGAACTGCACCAGCTTATGGCCGGCGAAATAGCAGAACGGCGCCTCCAGCATCTTGGGATCGGACAGCGCGACGATGCGCTCGACGGGATCGACCCGCAAGGTCGTGTACTCGACCAGCGAATTGAGCACGTTGCTCGGCATGCGGACATCCACATCCCAGTCGCCCGACTCGTAGGTCAGGCGGGTGAAGTAGAAATCGTAGTTGGCCACGCGCTGTCCTTATCCTTTACACCGCGTCCGACAACGAGGTGAAGTTGAAATCGCGAACCTTCATCGGCGGAATCATCATCTGGAAGCGCACTTCGTCGCCGCCGATGACGACCGGCTTACCCAGTTCATCGATGTTGTTCAACATCGTTACCGGACTCTCGTTGAAGCGGAAGTTCTTGATCGGATGCTTGATCTTGCCGTTCTCGATATAGAAGGTGCCGTCGCGCGTCAGGCCGGTGAGCAGCAGCGATTGCGGATCGACCATGCGGATGTACCAGGTGCGCGTGACCAGCACACCCTTCTTGGTGGACGCGATCAGCTCCTCGGTGGACTTGCCGCCGCCGGACATGATCATGTTGCCATGGCGGCCGAAGGCGCGCTGCCCCTGCTTCTGCGCCCAGTATTGGGTGTAATCGAGCGACGCCACCTTGCCACCCTTGATCACGTCCGTACGCTCGCGCGCCAGCATCGAGGCGTTATCCCACGCCAGCACCGGCACGTCGGTGTTCCATGGATCAGCCCACAGGTTGACCTGTTCGTCGAACAGCTTCTCGCCAAGGCGGTTGCCGCCGCCCTTCTTCGATAGGAAGCTGCGGCCCTCGTCGGCCTGGCGCGCATCGAAGGCGCCGAACATGCGGCCGATGATCTCCGATGTCGCCGCCGGCTCCAGGATCACCGTGTAGCGGCCCGGCTCCAGGGCTTTCGCGTCGACCGACTTCAGCGCCTTCTCGATCGCGACATCGGACGCTTCACGCGCATCGAATTTGGCGGCATCGTTGGCCGAGCGGGTCACCCAGCCCGAGCCGCGCCCGTCTTCGGTACGGGTGGTGACGGTGAAGCCAAGGTTGGTAAGGGTCTGGTAGCCGAACACGCCGTTCGAATTGGCCACCGTTTCGAAGCCGGTGCTGTCGCTGAAGAAGCCGGCGGCCACCAATCCCTTCTTGCGCGCCGAGTTGATGCTCTGCGCGGCCACTTCGGCGCGGTACTCCGGGTCGATGGCGGCGGTCGCCGCGCTGTAGGTGGTGGAGTTCTTGTACAGCTGCGTTTTGATCGCCGGCACGAACTCCGGATTCTCGGGCGCCAGCCGCGCCACTTCCTCGGCGCGGCGCACGGCTTTTTCCAGCGACTTGTCATCGAACTCGTTGACCGACGCGGTGCCCTGGCGCTTGCCGAAAGCGACGCTGACGGTCAGCTGCGTGTTCTCCACCAGCCCCGCCGTCGATACGCTGTTGCGCGCGTAGCGGATATTTCCCCTGCGGTTGCCACTGATCTGCACGCGGCACTCGTCGGCCTTCGACAGCGCCATCACTTTGTCGCAGACGGCTTTCGCTTCCTGTTGATTCAGCATCTTCATTATTTATCCTATCTTGCGAGCGGTGTTGATGACGTTGATGCCGTTGAAGCGCGTGGTCGGCGAGCCATGCGATACGCAGCTGACCTGGCTCGGTTGGCCTTTGCCGTCGAAGAACGAGCCGCCCATGCGCCAATCGCGCTCGTCGCACAGCGCCGAACAGGCGTTCCAGAACTCCTGGGTGTTGGACTGGTAGGCCACATCCTCCAGCGGATTGGTGATCTTGCCGTTCTTGATCTCGAAGTACAACTGTCCGCCGAACTGGAAGTTATAGCGCTGCTGGTCGATCGAGAACGAACCCCGGCCCAGAATATAGATGCCCTTCTTGACGTCCTTGATCATGTCGTCCGGCGTCAGCGGCTTCTTGCCGGCCTGCAGGGAGACGTTGGGCATGCGCTGGAACTGCACGCTGCTCCAGCTGTCCGCGTACGAGCAACCGTGCGATTCCTTCTCGCCGATGACGTGGGCCTGGTCGCGGGTGGCCTGGTAGTTGACCAGAATGCCGTCCTTGATGATGTCCCAGCGTTTGGCCGGCACGCCTTCGTCGTCATAGCCGACGCAAGCCAGCGAACCTGGCGTGGTGCGGTCGGCCACGAAATTGACGCGCTCCGACCCGTATTTGAATTTTTTGCTTTGCCATTTATCCAGGGTGGCGAAGCTGGTACCGGCGTAATTGGCTTCGTAGCCCAATACCCGATCGAGTTCGGTGGCGTGGCCGACCGACTCGTGGATGGTCAGGAACAGGTGTTCCGGTGACAGCACCAGATCGTACTTGCCCGGTTCGACCGATTTCGCGGTCAGCTTTTCCCTGGCCTGGCGTCCGGCGGCACGCGCGTCCTCGATCAGATCGTAGGCGCCTTTGTACAGCGTGGTGACGCCGCCGGCGGCCTTGAACTTGTTTTCCGGCTTCGCGTCGAAGAACTCATAGCCCATGCTGACCGGAGACGACAGGCCGTCGCGGGTGCGGAAGCGGTTGGTGGTCTTGTCGACGGCCGTCGCTGTCAGCGGCGACCACAAACGGTGCATGTCCTGATCGATGTACGAGCCGTCGGTGGAGGCGAAGTACTTTTGCTGGTTCACCTGGAACAGCATCGACTGCATGAAGTTTGCGCCTGCGTCCATGCCGGCCTTGTTGGCCGCGATCAGCATCTCGGCCTTTTCCTTGATGGGCACCGTGCGCCAGTCCTTCTTGAACGGCGTGGCCCATGCGACTTCGCCCACGCCTTTGACGGGGGCCAGTTGCACCGGTTCGGTTTGCAGCTTGGCGTTGGCCTTGGCGATGGCGACGGCCTGGCGCGCGGCTTCGGCCACCGAATCCAACGTCATGATGTTGGTCGAGCAGAAGCCATAGGCGCCGCCTGCGATGACGCGCACGCCGACGCCGGAGGATTCGGTGTTGACGATGTTCTCCACGTTCAGATCGCGCGTGGTGATGAACTGGTTCAGGTAGCGGCCGATGCGCACGTCGCAATAACTGGCGCCGGCCTTGGTGGCCGCGTTCATCGCGGCATCGGCCAGCGATTTTTTGAACTGCACGGCCATGGGGTTGAGCAGCTCCTCCGCCGCGATGGCGTTGCCGAAGACCGGAATCAGCAAGCTGCCACCGGCGGCGGCGCCGACTTTTAGAAATGAACGACGTTCCACATAAACTCCTGAAAAGATAATAAGCGGCCACGCAGCCGTCGCTGGCGCCGCATACATGGCGGTTACGCTGCGCTAATCCGCCCTACGTGTTCCCGCGCGACGCACGCCGCGCTTAAGCAAGCAACCTCACCCTGGGCACATTGCGCTCAAATACGGCAGCCGCGGCGCCATCGAATAGACACGTAGGGCGGATTAGGCGAAACGCCGTAATCCGCCAATGCCCGCGTGCCGACGAAGGAGCGAAGCGTTACACCGCGTCCGACAGCGACGTGAAGTTGAAATCACGCACCCGCATCGCCGGGATCAACAACTGGTAATCCGACTCGTCGCCCGATAAAATCTCCGGCTTGCCCAGTTCGTCGATGTTGTTCAACATCGTCACCGGGCTTTCGTTGAAGCGGAAGTTCTTGATCGGATGCTTGATCTTGCCGTTCTCGATGTAGAAAGTACCGTCGCGCGTCAGGCCGGTCAACAGCACCGACTGCGGATCGACCATGCGGATATACCAGGTCCGCGTGACCAATACGCCCTTCTTGGTATTGGCGATCAGCTCCTCGGTCGACTTGTCGGTGCCGGCCATGATGATGTTGCCAGGCGCGCCAATGGCGCGCTGTCCCTGCTTCTTGGCCCAATACATCGAATAGTTCAGGGCGTTGATCTTGCCGTTCTTGATCAGGTCCTGACGCTCGCGCGCCAGCATGCTGCCGTTATCCCAAGGGAGCACCGCGACGTTCTTGTCCCAAGGGTCGGCCCAGACGTTGACCTGCTCGTCGAACAGCTTCTCGCCCATGCGGTTGCCGCCGCCCTTTTTCGACAGGAAGCTGCGGCCTTCGTCGGCCTGGCGCGCATCGAAACCGCTGAACATATAGGCCAGCAGATCCGAGGTGGCGGCCGGTTCCAGAATGACCGTGTAGCGGCCAGGTTCGAGCGCCTTGGCCTCGACCGAGCGCAGCGCCTTTTCGATCGCCACGTTGGACGCCTCGCGGGCGTCGAAGATGCTGGCGTCGCCCACGCTGCGCTTGGCCCAGCCGGAACCGCGGCCATCCTCGGTGCGCACGGTCACGCTGAAATCGACGCCCGTATCGCGTTGGAAGCCGAACACGCCGTTCGAGTTGGCGATGGCGGTGAACTTCGAGTTATCGGTGAAAAAGCCTGCGGCCACCAGCTTATTCTTCTTGCTGTTCTCGATGCTGTACGCCGCCACCTGCGCGCGGAATTCAGGATCGATATCGGCGGTCTTCTGGAAGAAGGTCTCGCTGGCCTTGTATTGCTGCTTGGTCGGCGTCGGCATGAACTCCGGGTTTTCCGGCGCCAGGCGGGCCAGGTCTTCGGCGCGGCGCACGGCTTTTTCCAGCGACTTGTCGTCCAGCTCATTGACGGTGGCGATGCCCTGCTTCTTGCCGAAGGCGACCGAAACGACCAGCTGCGTATCCTCGATCAAGCCGGCGGTCGACACGGCATTGCGGGCGTAGCGGATATTGCCCGTGCGGCTGCCGCTCAGGTTTACTTCGCACTGGTCGGCCTTGGTCAGCGACAGCACCTTGTCGCAGATACGCTTGGTCTCTTCTTGACTCAAATTCTTCATATTCTCTGTTCTCCAGGCTTAGCCGATTTTGCGTGCGGTGTTGATGACGTTGATGCCGTTGAAGCGTGTGGTGCTGGCGCCGTGCGACACCACCGATGACTGCGAAGGCTGGCCTTTACCGTCAAAGAAGGAACCGCCCATGCGCCAATCGCGCTCGTCGCAAATGCCGGCGCAGGCGTTCCAGAATTCCTGGGTGTTGGACTGGTAGGCGACGTCTTCAAGCATCTGGCCGATCTTGCCGTTCTTGATTTCGTAGAACAGCTGGCCGCCAAACTGGAAGTTGTAACGCTGCTGGTCGATCGAGAAGGAACCGTCGCCCACGATATAGATACCCTTTTTGACGTCCTTGACCATTTCGTCCGGCGTCATCTTCTTCTTGCCCGCCTGGAGCGATACGTTGGGCATGCGCTGGAACTGCACGCTGCTCCAGTTATCCGCGTAGGAGCAGCCGTGCGACTCTTTCTCGCCGATGATGTGGGCCTGGTCGCGCGTGGCCTGGTAGTTGACCAGGATGCCGTCCTTGATGATGTCCCAGCGTTTGCACTTGACGCCTTCGTCGTCGTAGCCGACGTTGGCCAGCGAGCCTGGCGTGGTTTTGTCGGCGACGATGTTGACGATGTCCGCGCCGTACTTGAACTTCTTGCTCTGCCACTTATCGAGCGTGGCGAAGCTGGTGCCGGCGAAATTGGCCTCGTAACCCAGCACGCGATCGAGTTCGGTCGGGTGGCCGACCGACTCGTGGATGGTCAGCCACAGGTGTTCCGGCGACAGCACCAAGTCGTACTTGCCTGGTTCGACCGACTTGGCGGTCAGCTTTTGCTTGGCCTGTTTGCCGGACGCGCGCGCGTCTTCGATCAGGTCATAGGAGCCGGTGTACAGGGTGGTCACGCCGCCGGCGGCCTTGATCTTGTGCTCCGGACGCGCGTCGAGATATTCGTAACCCATGCCGACCGGCGAGGACAAGCCCTGACGCGAGCGGAACTTGTTGGTCTTCTTGTCGACGGCGGTGGCGAACACCGGCATCCACAGGCGGTGCAGGTCCTGGTCGATATAGGAGCCGTCGGTCGATGCGAAGTACTTCTGCTGGTTCACCTGGAACAGCAACGATTGCATGAAGCTCGCGCCACCGTCCATGCCTGCCTTGTTGGCGGCGATCAGCAGCTCGGCTTTTTCCTTGATCGGGACCGTGCGCCAGTCCTTGACGATCGGCGTGGCCCACGACACTTCGCCCACGCCCTTGACCGGGGCCAGTTGAACGGGTTCGGTTTGCAGCTTGGAGTTGGCCTTGGCGATGGCGACCGCCTGGCGGGCCGCAGCGGCCACACCGTCCGGCGTCATGTCATTGGTGGCGGCGAAGCCATAGGCGCCGCCGGCGATCACGCGCACGCCGACACCGGCCGATTCCGTGTTGACGACGTTTTCGACATTCAGGTCGCGGGTGGTGATGAACTGGTTCAGATAGCGGCCGACGCGCACGTCGCAGTACGAGGCGCCGGCCTGCGTGGCCGCCGTCATCGCGGTATCGGCCAGCATCTTCTTGAACTGCAGGGCGACCGGCGCAAGCAGCTCCTCGGCGGCGATTGCGCGACCGAAGGCGGGCAGCAGCATCGTGCCCAGGGCCAGACTACTAATATTGAGGAATGCACGTCGTTCCATCGTATCTCCAAACGTAAGGCAATGATTGTGGGCCAGCCGCCCAAGGTTCTGCTTTGCTTTTATTTGCTCTTCTAGCGAGTCCTACTCGTATAGCTCTTGCTTCTTTACGTGACACCTGAATATCCGTCGCCGTTTAGGCCGGAATGCCAATATTAGCGCCGGATCAAGGATCGGGATAGGCAAAATGTATGCCATCAACAACAACGAAACACTGTGTTACAAGAGTCCCCCGACAACGGGTCGAACGTGGGCAAAGGTGGGTAAAGTGTCCGCAAAAGTGTCCGCGAAGTGTCCGGGTCTTGTCCGCGAGTGTCCGCGCCAGGCCCAATGCGGTCCATGTCAACGCGCGGCGAAGCATGCCGCACTCCGATGGTGCGGCCGTCGCAATTCGCTTGACCTCTTTGCATGCATGGCCGATGATCGCGCAGGGCGGGCGACCGCGCGCCGCCAACAGAACCCTCAGGAGACTTTGCATGAAGAGTTATCTCGTAGCCGCCCTGGCCACCACCACGCTGTTCGCCGCAAGCGGTGCGATTGCCGCCACCGAAGCGTCCGACGCCAAACTGAAGTCCGCCATCGCCGCCAGCACCCGCTCCCCGGCCAACGTGCAGCGCGACGCCTATCGCCATCCTTACGAGACGCTGTCGTTCTTCGGCATCCGCCCGAACATGACGGTGGTCGAACTGGCGCCGGGCGCCGGCTGGTACACCGAGATCCTGGCGCCGTACCTGCGCGATAGCGGCAAGTTGATACTGGGCGGCGCCGACCTGGCCGCGCCCGACGAGCGCGAACGCAAATCGGCGGAGCGCGTCATGGCGCGCCTGAACGCCAACCCGATATACAGCAAGGTGGCGCTTGGGGTGTTCTCGCCGCCGCGCAAATATGAATTCGCGCCGGCCGGCAGCGTCGACATGGTGCTCACCTTCCGCAACATCCACAACTGGATACCGGCCGGCCCGGGAAATATGAAAGCGCTGTTCGCCAGCGTCTATACCAGTCTGAAACCGGGCGGCGTGTTCGGCGTGGTCGAGCATCGCTTGCCGGCCAACAAGACCCAGGACGAAACGGCCAGCAGCGGCTATATGCACGAGAAGTATGTGATCGGCCTGGCCGAGGCGGCCGGCTTCAAGCTGGCGGCCAAGTCGGAAGTGAACGCCAACCCGAAAGACACCGCCGACCACAAAGGCGGCGTCTGGGCGCTGCCGCCGACCTACGGCAACAAGGACGAGGACCGCGCGAAGTACCAGGCGATCGGCGAAAGCGACCGCATGACACTGAAATTCGTCAAGCCGTAATCAAGTTACGAGGATCAGAACCGGGTGAATTTGTTTTCGTCCGGCGATCCATGGGCGGCCACGGAGACAACGCGGGTGGCGCGCGCCATCGTCGGCGCGGCCGCGCCGCCGCTTTTCGATGAAGCGGCACGGCGCGCCGGCACCTCCCCTTCGATGGCATAGCGTTTGAACACCGCCATCAATTGGCCCAGCTGCTCGGCCTGGGCGCTCATCTCCTCGGATGTCGCCGCCAGTTCCTCCGAGCTGGCCGCGTTGACCTGGGTGGTCTGGCTCAATTGATTCACCGCGCCGTTAATCTGGCGCACGCCGGAACTCTGCTCTTCCGACGCCGCCGATATCTCCTGCACCAGGTCCGACGTTTTTCGGATATTGGGCACCAGCGCATCGAACATCACGCCGGCCTGTTCGGCCAGATCGACGCTGTCGGCCGCCACCTTGCTGATCTCCTGCGCCGCCACCTGGCTGCGCTCGGCCAGCTTGCGCACCTCGGCCGCCACCACCGCGAAGCCCTTGCCGTGTTCGTGCGCGCGCGCCGCCTCGATGGCCGCGTTCAGCGCCAGCAAATTGGTTTGATAGGCGATATCGTCGATGATGCTGATCTTGCTGGCGATCTGGCGCATCGCCGCCGCCGTCGCCTTCACCACTTCGCCGCCGCGCGTCGCGTCCACCGCAGCCTGGGTGGCGATGCCGTCGGTGATCTTGGCGTTCTCCGTGTTCTGCGCGATCGACGCCGTCATCTGCTCGATCGAGGCGCTGGTCTCCTCGACGCCGGCGGCCTGCTCGCTGGCGGCCTGCGACAGCGACTGCGCGGTCGAGCTGACTTCCTGCGACGCCCCGGCCAGGCCGGCGACCACCATCTGCACCTCGCGCACGATGCCCGACAGGCTGCGCGCCAGCCATACCGCCAGCACGCAACCGAGTATGGCGATTACGATATCGACGGACAGAATCAGACGCTTGGCCGAATCGGTCACCTCCGTCATCGAAGCCGATTCGCGCTTGGTCTCTGCCTCGTTCACTTTGAGCAGCTTGCGGAAGGCGCCGGCGATGGCCGCGTCGGCGCCCTTGATGGCCTTATCCATCTCCACCGGCGTCATGCCTTTCGCCTGCATCGCCTCCAACTGCGTCATGCTTTCCACGTAGCTCTTCACGCCCGCCGACACCTCATCCAGCAGAACCTGTTCGTCCGTGCTCAGATTCCCCCCCGCCTTGTAGTTGACCATCTCCTTGTCGATGTTGGCCAGTTCGGCGCGGAACTGGGTATTGTTGTCGCCACCGCGCAGGACATAGTTCTTGAAATGGCGCACCGCATGGCCATGCGAGATGACGCCTTCAAGCACCGCGTTCTTACGCGCCAGCGTAACGCTCTCGAAGCTGCTCCATTGCTCGTGCAGAGCGGTCAGCTTGGCGAAGGCGATAAGCCCCAGCACGACGACCAGCAGCACGATGACGCCGAATCCGGCGTGCAGCCGGGTTTCCATTTTCATTTTCTTGAACATGATGATTCTCCAGGGTAGTGCGTTGGTGCGGACGCGGTGCGCGGCTACACGTGATCCAGGGCGGCGGGAGCGATGGCGGCCAAGTCGCCCACGGACGCCACCCGCCGCACGTCCAACAGCAGAACGAAGCTGCCATTGACCTTGCCTATTCCTTGCAGCATCTCGGCGCGCACTTGCGCGCCGAGGCTGGGCGCCGGTTCCACTTCGGACGGCGGAATGTCGAGCACCGCGTTGACCGCGTCGACCAGGATGCCGATCACGAAGGCGCCGCCATTGTCTCCATTGCCATCGACTTCGACGACGATGATGCAGGTACGTTTGCTGACCGCGACCGGCTCGCGCTCCAGCCGGCACGCCAGGTCGAGCACCGGCACCGCCGTGCCGCGCAGGTTGATCACGCCGCTGATACAGGCCGGCATTTGCGGCACCGGCGTCACGCCCGCGTACTCCAGTATTTCGCGCACGGCCAGGATACCGATCGCGAACGTGTCCTGGCCCAGCATAAAGCTGAGAAACTGCGGCTCGGAGGCTTGTAGGTTATTCATCATCCACCCCGTTTAGAATTTAACGAAATGCGATTCATCCGGATCGGCCATGTCCATCATCTGCTTGCTGCTGCCGTGGCCGGGCCGGCCGCGCCCAGCGGCGGGTTTGAGCGGCTTGGCCGGCGCCCGCGAGGTGCGCAGGGGACGCGAAGCGCCGGTCAGTTTAAAGAAGGACATGGTCTCCTGCAGTTGCTCGGCCTGGCCGCTCATCTCCTCGGCGGTGGCGGCCAGCTGCTCGGAGGCGGAGGCGTTCTGCTGCGTGGTCTGGCTCAGTTGCGTGATGGCCGAATTGATCTGGCCCACGCCGGCCGACTGCTCTTCCGATGCCGCCGTGATCTCCTGCACCAGATTGGACGTGCGGCGAATGTTGGGCACCATTTCGTCGAGCAGGTGGCCGGCCTTCTCCGCCAGTTCGACGCTGCTGCTGGCGACTTGCTCGATTTCCTGCGCCGCGATCTGGCTGCGTTCGGCCAGCTTGCGCACCTCGGCCGCCACCACCGCGAAGCCCTTGCCATGCTCGCCGGCGCGTGCCGCCTCGATGGCCGCGTTCAACGCCAGCAGGTTGGTTTGATAGGCGATATCGTCGATGATGCTGATCTTCTTGGCGATCTGCTGCATCGCCGCCACGGTCGACTTCACCGCCGCGCCGCCCTCCACCGCCTCCAACGCCGCCTTGCTGGCGATACCGTCGGTGACTTTGGCGTTCTCGGTGTTCTGCGAGATCGATGCCGTCATCTGCTCGACCGAGGCGCTGGTCTCCTCGGTGCCCGCGGCCTGCTCGCTGGCGGCCTGCGACAGCGATTGTGCGGTCGCGCTGACCTCCTCGGAGGCACTGGCGAGCGACTCGGCGCCGTTGTTCACGTCCTGCACGACCTGGGACAGCTTGTCGATCATGCCCTTCATCGCCGCCAGCAGGCTGGTGGTGTCGCCCGCCTTGACATCGACGTGGGCGCCAAGGTCGCCGTCAGCCACCCTGCGCACGATCTCCGCGGCATAGGACGGATCGCCGCCCAGCTGGCGCATGATGCCATTGAGGATAAACAGGCCGATCGCCAATAGCAGCGCCAACGCGACACCGGCGCTGACATACATGCTGCTCGTCGCGGTGGCAGAGGCGGCATCGGCGTGCTTGACGTCGTCCTCGCCGTACTGCACGTTGAGCGCAACGAGTTTATTGAGGCTCTCGGTGGCGGCGTGAAACGCCTCGCGATTCTCCTGCGTGGTTTTGTGGATGGCGGCGAACAGCTCCTTGCGGCGGGCGCCGTCCGCCCGCGCGACCTGCGTCGCCAGATCGGTGACCATCATGTCGCGTGCCTTCCAGGCGTCCCATTGCTTGACGAACGTCTTCCACAACGCGGCCTCCTCGGCTCCCTGGGGCAGCGCCTCGTAGACCTTCCATGAGACGTCGATCACGCTCCAGATACCCTGCTTGCGTTTGACCTCATGCATGACATCGCCCGCCTCCTCCGGGTACATGCCGATCAAATCCATGGCGCGGTCCGACGAGCGTAGCGCCGTCTGGGCCTCATTGATGATCATCAGGCTACGCAGCGAAGGTATGCGGTCCTTGCCGAGCGTGTTAAGCATATCGCCCTGGGTTTTCAAGCCGGTGAAGGCGATGATGACCACCACCGCAAGTGCCAGCAGCGCCACTGCCAGCAATGCCAGGATCTTGGTCCGGACGGTCAAGGTTGAAAGCATGATGATTCCCTTCGTTGAATATGCGATGTGTTAGGACAGCTGTTGCAGGATTTCGCGATAGATCGCATTGAGTGGTACTGTTTTTTCGACGCCGCCGCGCTTGACGGCTTCCTTGGGCATGCCGTAGACCACGCAGCTGGCCTCGTCCTGCGCCACGGTGCGCGCGCCGGCCTTGAGCATCTCCAGCATGCCGGCGGCGCCGTCATCGCCCATGCCGGTCATGATCACACCCAGCGCGTTGGCGCCGGCCGCGCGCGCGGCGGAGCGGAACAGCACATCGACCGACGGCCGGTGACGGTTGACCAGCGGGCCGTCGACCACTTCGACGAAGTACTGCGCGCCGGTGCGGCGCAGCAGCATATGTTTGCCGCCGGGCGCTATCAGCACCTGGCCCTGGAGCACACGGTCGTTGTTGGCCGCCTCCTTGACGCGCACCTGGCACACGCTGTCGAGGCGCGCCGCGAAGGCGGCGGTGAATTTCTCCGGCATGTGCTGGACCACGACGATGCCGGGGCACACGCGCGGCAGCGATGTGAGCACCTCCTCCAGCGCCTGCGTGCCGCCGGTGGAGGTGCCGATCGCCACCACGCGCTCGGTGGTGGCGGTCATCGGCCGGGAGTCGACCGGCGGCAGCACGGCGTCCGCATTCAGCTTGGCGGCCACCGGCGGCAGCGGCGGCGGCGGTGTCCTGCCAGCCAGCCTGCCAACACGCGCGCCGGACGCCGCCCGTACGGCCGACACCAGTTCGTCGGCGCTGTCGTGCAGGAACTGCTTGAGGTCCAGCCGCGGCTTTGTGATGATGGCGACGGCGCCCGCGCCCAGCGCCTCTACCGACGTCTGCGCGCCCTTCTCCGTCAATGTCGAACAGATCACCACCGGCGTCGGCCGCTCGGCCATGATTTTGCGCAGGAAGGTGATGCCGTCCATCTTGGGCATCTCGACATCGAGCACGATCACGTCGGGCCACTGCACCTTCATGCGCTCCATCGCCAGCAACGGATTGGCCACCGCGTAGGTGACGGTGATGCCCGGCGCGGCGTTCAGCAAGCCGCTGAGGACCTGGCGCACCACGGCCGAATCGTCGACGATCATGACGTTTATTGCACTCATGCGTTTTCCCTGGTGCGGACAATTTTGGGTTCGGGCGGAATCTGCCGGCTCAACACGTCACCGCTGCGGATGGTGAAGATCAATTGCCGGTGCCCTTCGCCGAACAGGCTTTCGGACACCACATGGATGCCGTTCTTGAGCAGCATTTCGCGCGCGAAGTCGCCGTTCTGCAGGCCGATGTCGCGCGCCTTGGGATTGCGCGGAAACATGGCGCCGCCGCCGAAGATCTTGGCCTGGCACTGGCCGGGCGCCACGCCATGGCGCGCCAGTCCGTCCAGCAGCAGGTGCATGGCGTCGTCGCCGTACATGCCGGGCTTTTCGTGCGCTTTCCGATGCGCGGTGCCCGGCAGCAGAAAGTGCGACATGGCGCCGATGCGGCGCGACGGATGCCACAGCGTGACCGAGACGCAGGACCCCAACAGCGTGCGTACGCGATAGCGCTCGTCGCCGACGAAATAGTCGCCGGGCATGAGGAAAATATCGATGAGTTTCGAATCGGGCATGGCGGCCGCTATGCTTTCCTGTAGATCGATGGCGCCACAACCGACAAGGTGTCATTGATGTCGTTCAGGGTCTCGGAGTGGCCGATCAGGAAGTAGCCACCGGGACGCAGTTGCGCCAGCAACCGGGCCACCACCTGGCGCTTGGTCTCCAGGTTGAAGTAGATCATCACGTTGCGCAGGAAGATCACGTCGAAGCAGCCGATCCTGGGCAGCGGCGCGTTCAGGTTCACCTGCTGGAACTGGACCCGCTGCCGCAACGCGCGTTCGATCAGCATGGTACCGGCCTCGCTGCCCTGGCCCTTGAGGCAGAAGCGCTTCAGGTAATCCTGCGGCATCTGGGTGGCGCGCTCCATCGGATAATGGCCGCTGCGGGCGCGCTGCAGCACGCGGGTGCTGATGTCGGTGCCCAGCACTTCCCAGGCGGCGTCGCCCAGCACGTCGGCCAGCACCATCGCGATGCTGTAGACCTCTTCGCCGCTGGAGCTGGCGGCGCTCCACACCCGCATCGTCTGCCGCTTCTCGCGGGCGTCGAGGGCCAGCTCGCGCAGCAGATGGAAGTGTTTGGGTTCACGGAAAAAATAGGTTTCGTTGGTGGTCAGCAGATCGACCGCCATCTGCAGCTCGCCGGGGTCCGAGCGGCTTTCCAGCAGGCGCAGATAATCGCTGTAGCTATCGAGCTGATAATGCGCCAGGCGCTTGGCCAGGCGGCCGCTGACCAGCGCCTGCTTGCCGTTGGACATAGTGATACCGGCCGCGTCGTAAATGAAGCGCTGGAACTGCATGAACTCGCGGTCGGAGATGGCTACCAAAGGCATGATGCGTCACATTCAGATATGCTGGGGAATTCAGGAAAGCAGGGGCAGGGTGGCAGCGGCGGTATCGCTGGCGCCGGAACGGGCCATCTGCACCACCTCCTCGGTCGACAGCACGCGCTCGATCGCCAGCAGGATGACGAACTTGCTATTGAACTTGCCGATGCCGGCGATGAAGTCGGGACGGATGCGGGTGCCGAAAGACGGCGCCGGCTCGATGTCCCCGGCCGCGATCTCCACCACCGCGTTGACGGCGTCGACCAGCATGCCCAGCACCTGCTTGCCCTCGCCCGCGCCGTCGACTTCGACGATGACGATGCAACTGCGCTTGGTGATGGCGCTTGGGCTGCGGCCGAAGCGGGCCGACAGATCCATCACCGGCACCACCGCGCCGCGCAGGTTGATCACGCCACGCACGCAGGTGGGCATCATCGGCACCGTGGCCAGGCTGCCATACTCGATGATCTCCTTGATGTGCAGGATACCGACCGCGAACTGCTCCTGGCCCAGCATGAAGGTCAGGAACTGGCTGGGCAGCGCCGCCCCGCTTTGCAGCGCGACGACGGCGTTGCCGCCGTAGGTGACGACGTTGTTTGCCGCCAGTGGACTGGCGGCGCGGTTGGCCGACTGGTTAATCATATGCGTAGTCTCCTTGTTTCACTAGGCGGCCAGGGCCACCGTGCCTTTGCCGCCGACGGCCTGCATCAGCGAGGACACGTCCAGGATCAACGCCACCTCGCCGCTGCCAAGGATGGTCGAGCCGCTGATGCATTTGACTTCGCTGAACATGGGGCTGAGCGGCTTGATGACGGTCTGGAATTCGCCCAGCAAGGTGTCGACCACCAGGCCGGCGCGGGTGTTACCCAGCTTGAGCACCACGATGCTCTCGCGCCGCGTGGCCGCGCCGTCGATGCGGAACAACGAACGCAGACGGATGAACGGCAGCACCTGGCCGCGCAGATTGCAGTAGTCCTGTCCCGGCTCGGTGGCGAACTCGATGCACTCCTCGATCATGTCGAGCGGGATGACGAACACCGATGCGCCCACCTGCACCAGGAAGCCGTCGATGATGGCCAACGTCAGCGGCAGGCGCACCGTGACGGTGGTGCCGGCGCCCTCGCGGCTGCTGACGTCCACGCTGCCGCGCAGCGCGGTGATGTTGCGCTTGACGACATCCATGCCGACGCCGCGCCCGGACAGGTTGGTGACCTTCTCCGCCGTCGAGAACCCGGCCTCGAAGATCAGGTTGTAAATCTCGCTGTCGCTCAGTTTGCGCTCCGGATCGACCAGTCCGCGCTCGACCGCCTTGGCCAGGATTTTCTCTTTGCGCAGGCCGCCGCCGTCGTCGCTCACTTCGATGACGATGCTGCCCGATTCATGGAAGGCGTTCAGTTTGATCATGCCCTTGGCCGGCTTGCCGCTGGCGATGCGCACATCGGCCGGCTCGATACCGTGGTCCATCGCATTGCGCACCAGATGCATCAGCGGATCGCCGATTTTCTCCACCACCGTCTTGTCCAATTCCGAATCCTCGCCGTCGACCATCAGGCCGATGTCCTTGCCCAGTTCACGCGCGACATCGTGCACCACGCGCTGGAAGCGGTTGAACGTGGCGCCGATTTTCACCATGCGCAGCTCCAGCGCGGCGTCGCGCACTTCCTCAACCAACCCGGATAGCGTCGATGTGCATTCCTGCAGATCGGTATTGTGTATTTGCTGGCCGATCATGCTGGCGCGGGCGCCGGCGATGATCAACTCTCCGACCAAATCGATCAGCCGATCGAGCTTGTCGGAATCGACGCGCACCGAGCGGCTCTCCTGCGCCTTCTGTTCGACCACCTGCTTTTGCTTGGCCAGCGCCGCCTCCACCACCACCGGCGGCACGTTGCCGGCAGCGACCAGGATGCTTCCCAGGCGCTGCGTCGGCTCGTCCTCGCCAGCCTTGCCCTTCGCTTCGGTGACGGACTGCTGTTGCAGCGCGCCGGCCAGTTCGGACGCGGTCACGCTGCCGCACAGGACCAGTATCTCGCCAAGACGCGCCGGCTGTTCCGGCAAAGCGCGGATCAAGTCGACGTACTGCGACACCTTGCTGTGCGGCGGGATGACGCGGATCTCGCAGTCGTCCTGCACGAACTCGAACACGCCGACGATGGCCTCGCGGTCGGCCTGGCTATCGAAGGCGATCTCGAATCCCAGATAGCACAGCTCCGCGTCCATCTCCTCGGCGGCCGGCAGGGCGTCGGGCACGGTAGCGATGCCGACAATCCTGCCAAGCTTGGCGAGGTAGCGCAGGAACGCGATCGGGTCCATTCCGTTCTGCAAAACACCCCGGCCGAAACGCAGCGAGATGTGCCAATAGTCGCTGTCGCCGGCGACCTTGTCGATGCGTTCGACGCCGGGCTCGGACTGCACGGTCAGCGACTGCGCCGACACCGGGGCGCCATGGCCCGGATCGGCCTCGCCATGACCGCCCGACATATGCCGGCGCAGCTGATGCAGCAGCATCTCCCCTTCGGGCGCGGTGTCGGGGTCGGCCTCCAGCTGGCCGGCGGCCAGGGCGTCTGTCATGCCGGACAAATAATCGCAGCAGGACAGCAGCAGCACGATCATTTCATCGTTGATCACCACGCGGCCGTCGCGCACCTCGTCAAGCAGGCTTTCCACCACGTGGGTGAAGGCGACGATGTGATCGAGGCTGAACAGTCCCGCCGAGCCCTTGATGGTGTGGGCGGCGCGAAAAATAGCGTTGATCGCCTCGCCCTGGTCGCCGGCGATGTCGATATTGAGCAGCGCGTTCTCCATGTCCTCCAGGAGCTCGCGGCTTTCGGTGATGAAGGTTTGTAGCGCTTCGTCCAGGTTCATGACTGGCCCTCTGATGAATTTAGCTGTGGATCAGCAGGGCGTCGCCGAAGAAGGCGCCCAGGTTGAGCATCTCGACAATCTCGACGACGGCGGGGCTGTGGTTCAGCAGGTGCAGTTCGCGCTTGTCGGCGGTGGCCGTGTTCTTGGCCAGCATCAGCACCTGCAGGCCGGCCGTATCGAGTTCGGTGACGCCGGACAGGTCGATCTCCAGCACCGGCGATTGGCGCAGCGCTTCCAGCACGGTCACCTTCAAATCGGCGGCGCGATAGATCGTTAGCTCGCCGTCGATGGCGATGCGGGTCACGCCGGCGGCGTCGTCGGAACTCACGGCAGCACCAGCTTGGCGACGGCGCCGAGCAGCACTTCCGGCTTGAATGGCTTGACCACCCACGCCTTGGCGCCGGCGGCCTTGCCCTCCTCCTTCTTGCCTTCCTGCGATTCGGTGGTGAGCATGATGACCGGCGTGAAGCGGTAGTTCGGCAACTGCTTGAACTCCTTGACGAAGGTGATGCCGTCCATATTGGGCATGTTCACGTCGCACACCACCAGATGGATTTTTTGGCCGGTGCATTTGGACAGTGCGTCGACCCCGTCGCGGCCTTCGATGACGTCGTAGCCTGCACCCTTGAGCGCGATGCCAACCACCTGGCGCAAAGACGCGGAATCGTCGACCACCATAATCGTTTTTGCCATGGTTTATCTACCTTGTTATCTAGCTGTGGTTCAGAAAAAAGTGATCTCGTCGGCGGCGGCGGGTGCCGGCGCGGAGTGCTTCGAGCCGCCATGCACCGCGTGCTCCTCGGCCATCGCGTAGGTCTTCTGCAGCTCGTGCAGCAGCGGCGCCGGGTCGAGCGGTTCGAGCACCTGATCGGCCTCGTAGCGGACGCGGTTCTCGCGCAGCAGCGCCGGCAGCAGCTCCATGTTCTCGCGCACGTGCGCCATCACCTGGCTGACGCGGTCCTGGAACTGCAGCTGCACCAGCGCCTGGCCCACCTCGCCCTGGATCCCGATGCTCTCCTGTTTGAGCAGGTCGGACGATTGCACCAGCGCGTCGGTCATGCTGCGGAAATCGGCCAGCACGGTTTCGATCATCCCCTCGGCCGATTGCATCGAGCGGTTTTCGTGCTCGCTCGACTGCTCGGCCGCCTGGCTGGCGGCGAGGATGGCGCTGCTGATCAAGCCGACCCGGTTGGAGATGTTGCGGCCCGTCTCGGCGGAGCGGCTCGACAGGTTGCGCACCTCTTGCGCGACCACCGCGAAGCCGCGTCCCGCCGGCCCCGCGCGCGCCGCTTCGATCGCGGCGTTCAGCGCCAGCAGATTGGTTTGCGCGGCGATGCTGGCCACGCCTTCGGCCATGTCGCGCAGCTCGCGCGTGAAGCGTTCCAGGTCCTTGATCTGCGTGAGCATGGCCTGTTTGGACGTCATCGCCGATTTCATCGACGTCACCACCGAGCCAAGCTGCGACTGGCTGTGTGCGAATACCTCGGTCATCGAGGGTGCGCCTTTGCCGCCCTCCATGCTGGACACATGCAGCGCGTTGTCGAGCTTATCGACGATGCTGGAGAAGCGTCCGGCCAGGTCGGCGACGGCTTCCTCCATTTGCGTGCGGGAGTTCTCGATATGCCGGCACCAGATCGGCAGCACGGCGTCGCCGAAGCGTTCGCGCCCGTCGAGGTAGTCCTCGACCATCGAAGCGCCACCCGTACCGGCCTGCGTTTGTCCGAACGCGCACCAGGCGGCGGCGGCCAGCAGCGGCGCGGCCCACAGCACCGTATACCAACCCCACGCGCCCCACCCTGCCACCATCGTTCCCAACGCGCCGGCGCCGGCGAGGGCAAACGGCACTACGATGCTTCTGTCTACTACAAAGAAATGTGTCTTCACTAATCACCACCGCTGAGGTCTCAAAAACGTCGCCGATGGAAACGTCTGAAGCTCCAACTCTATCGCACTTGATCCGTATTTGTTCCCTTAAAGTTTAAATCTGGCAGACTCATCGTGTCATAGTGTTGCACCCGCGCAACCATGGGCGATGCCTTATGGCGACTAGCGAAACGGTACTTCACCCAGGTTGCGGCGCTGCTTAAACTCTCGGCAATGTTTGGGTTTCGATGAAGATTGACACGGTTACATCGCTGCCAAGACAGCGCCGCGCCGCACCGGCATCGAAGGAAAAATAGTCGCCCATCCCCGCATTTGCGCATCGCCGCACCCTCGGACGCGAAAAGGTTTACACTGCGTCCTAGCTTGGCCGGCTATCCACAGACCGGCATCCATCACACCACCGCCGGCTGCTTCAGCCGCGCCATCGAAACATGAATCAGGCATTCTTAGACCACAGAGCAAAGTACCGGGACGCTGTCGTACAACGCTACCGCGTGACCCCGGAAATGTATGACGAGGCATCGCGCCTGCTGGCGCCCATCGCCACGCCGGTCAGCATGCGCAAGGGCGAGTACCTGCAACGAATTGGGGTGCTGGCGCAAAGCCTGTACTGGCTGCACAGCGGCGTCGCCCGCACCGGGTTCGTCACAGACGCCGGCGCCGAGGTGACCTTGTCCTTCCGCACGGACGGCCAGGCGGCGGCGTCCCACGACGATCTGCTGCGGGCCGACCAGAACGAGGTGTCGCACAATTTCGTCATCGCGGAAACGGCGGTCCACGGCTACCGCATCGACTGGGTCGAGTTGAGCGACCTGGCGCGGCGCCATGGCGTGCTGCGCGACTATTATCTGAAAGCGTCGGAACACGTCATCATCGACCAGGGCAAACGGTTCTACCTGAGCGTCTGCCCGGCCGTCGGACGGCTGGCCGCGTTCCGGCGCGACTATCCCGGCCTGGAGCACCGCCTCTCGCAGAAGGTGGTGGCGTCCTTCCTCGGCGTCACGCCGCAATACATGTCGCACCTGCTGCGCCAGGACGCGGCCGACAGGCAGCGCGGTTAGGCGGGACGAAAAAAAAGCGTCCCGGGGGACGCTTTGCTGGACCGCAACGCGGTCTTGTTCACGGTCTTACTTCTTCATGCCGGTGATTTTATTCTGCCCATCGACGAACACGATCTTCGGCTTGTAGTCGACGATCTGCTCTTCGGTCATCGGCGCGTAGGTGCAGATGATCAGCAGGTCGCCCAGATGCGCCTTGCGGGCGGCCGCGCCGTTCAGCGAGATCTCGCCGGTGCCGCGCAGGCCCGGAATCGCGTAGGTCGCGAAACGCTCGCCGTTGTTCACGTTATACAGATCGATATGCTCGTTCGGCAGAATATCGGCCGCCTCCAGCAGATCCATATCGATACCGCAGGAACCTTCGTAATTCAGATCCGCCTGCGTGACCGTAACCCGGTGCAGCTTGGCACGCAGCATAACTCGTTGCATAGACATCTTCTTCATCCCTCGATTAGTAATCATTCAAGCTTGCCAAAGTGCCTTTGCGGGACCCGGTGCAATGCGAGGGCGATATCATATCACTAGCCGCATGCATGCGGCTACTTATGCCTTTTACTTCGGCGCCGGCGTGAAGTTCAGGTCGCGGAAGTCGTAGCTGAAGTCGGTCTCGGTGGAAATCGGCGCCATCTTCATGCGCTCGATGCTGCCGTCCGGGTTCAACGCAAACGTCACGTAGGCATCGGCGTTGAAGCTGCGCTCCTTCCAGCGGACGATGAAGGTGTCGTGCTGGAAGTGCTCGAGTTCCCCCGTCAGGTCCGGCGTGCGGGCGAAGCGCATCACGCGCTTGCCACCTTCGGCGCCGATGGTGACCTTGCCGTACCACGGGTCTTCATAGGCGCCGTCGTAGGACGCCAGCGGCAGCGAAGGCGACGACCTGGCGGCGCGCGCAGCGTGCTCCTTGCCAAGCCGCTCCAGCTCCTCCTTGTGGGCCGTCGCCTCCTGCTCGGCATACAGCTTGATCCAGTCGCTGGCCGGCACCTTCAGGTACTGGTCCAGGATACGCCAGTACAGCGCCGCCATGGCCGGGCTGTTTTCGGCATTGGTCAGGATCGCGATGCCCAGTTTTTCCTCGGGCACCATCAGCACCGTCGAATAGAATCCCACCAGCGCGCCGCCATGCATGGCGATCTTGCGGCCTTTGTAGTCGCGCAGACTGAAACCCAGGCCATAGGCGGAGAAGTTGGCCTTGGTCGCGGCCAGCGCCGGTTTCGGTTCGCGGATGCGCATCGGTGTTTGCTGGGTCCACATCTCGGCCAGCTGCTTCGCGCTGATCAGCTGCTTGCCCTCCGGCGTCTTGCCGCCGTTGAGCAGTAAATTCATCCAGCGCGCCACATCCTCCGCGCTGGTGTTGATGCCCACCGCGCCGACCGCGTTCGGCACCGGTATCGGCTTGACCGCCACCGCCTTGTCATTGACCTTGCTGTGCGGCGTGGCGTAATCGGCGCTGGCCAGCATCGCGGCCACGCTGGTGGTGGTGCCGTCCATGCCCAGCGGCGCAAGGATGCGGTCGCGGATGGCGTCGCCCCACGGCTTGCCGTCCTTCTCCGCGATGATTTTGCCGGCGGCGATATAAAGCAGGTTGTCGTAGGCGTAGCTGTTGCGGAAGCTGGTGGACGGCTTGATGTAGCGCAGCCGCGAAATGATCTCGTCGGTGCTGAAGCTGGTGGTCGGCCACCACAGCAGATCGCCGGCGCCCAGACCCAGGCCGCTGCGGTGCGTGAGCAGGTCGCGCACCGTCATTGCGCCGGTGACGTAGGCGTCGTACATCTGGAAGCCCGGCAGGTGCTTGGTAACCGGATCGTCCCAGGCGAGCTTGCCCTCGTCGACCAGCATCGCCAGGGCGGCGGCGGTGAAGGCCTTGGAGTTCGACGCCACCTCGAACAGCGTTTTGGCATCGACCGGCTTGGGTTCGCCCAACTTGCGCACGCCGTAGCCCTTGGCCGCGACCACCTTGCCGTCCTTGACGATGGCGATGGCCATGCCTGGCACGCCGAAGGTTTTCAAGGCGCGTTCGACGTCGGCGTCGAGGTCGAACGCGGGGACCGCCCTGGCGGTGGTGCTGGCGGCGTTGGCGGCGTTGGCCGTTGTCGCGGTGCCGGCATCCGGCGCGGCAAGCGCCGCCCACGATGCCGTGCCAAGCGCCGCCATCAGCGCGGCCGCGACGAGACTACGGGAGAAATTCATCATCGATTCAGTTTGAATTGTTTGTCGACCGACGCCTGGGTCACCGGATGATAGTGGTCGCGCGCCTTGGCGTAGACGGAACGCGCCCAGTCCTTGTCGGCCGGGTTCTTCAACAGCGCGCTATACAGCGGCACCACGAACTTCTGCCGGCCCACGCTCATGAGGAACTTGTTGAGCTGCTCGCGCACGTTGTAGCCCGCCTTGACGGAGCCCAAGTAGAAACGGTACGCGATCTCGTTGTTGCCGCTCTTGGCCAGGCCGAACGCCTGGTCCAACTCCTGCATCTGCGCGGCGCTGGCCTTGCCCTCGATATCGTTCAGGAAGTGCATCCACTCGAGCGCGATCCAGCCGCTGCCGCCCAATTCGGCGGTCGGCAGTTCACCCTTGAGCCACGCGGTGCGTTGCGCGTCAAGCGCGCCAAGGCGCGGCGAGACCGCGCGCACGGCCGTGGCGGGGATGCCCGGGCCGTATAACCACTCGTCCAGCTCCGCCTGCGGCATGTACTCGGGATGCGCTTCGAGCAGGTTCTTTTTCAGGTACTCGACGAATTCCTCGGTGGTGGCGGACTTGAACGCGTGCTGATCGAACCAGCCGCGCAGGAAGGGATCGAACACCTCGCGTCCGGCGCGCTGCTCGAGCGTGCGCAGGAACCAGGCGCCCTTCGGATAAATCAGCCCGCCGTCGGCGTAGGTCGACGGATCGGTGTCCGGGCCGCGCGTGGACAGTGCCTGCTTGGACGCCGGCACGGTCAGCAGCGACACCAGCGCCTCCTCCTGCTCGACCTGCAGGTTCATTTCGGCGATCTCGGTACCGTAGATTTTTTCGACGATGCGGGTGGTGACGTAGGTGGTGAAGCCCTCGTTGAGCCACATGTGCTTCCACGAGGCGTTGGTCACCAAATTGCCCGACCACGAGTGCGCCAGTTCATGGGCGATCAGGTCGACCAGGCTGCGGTCGCCGGCGATCATGGTGGGGGTGAGGAAGGTCAGGCGCGGATTTTCCATGCCGCCGTACGGGAACGACGGCGGCAGCACGATCATGTCGTACCGCTCCCACCGGTAAGGACCATACAGGCTCTCGGCGGCGCTGATCATCTTCTCGGTGTCGGCCAGCTCGCTGGCGGCGGCCTCGATGCGGGCGGGTTCGGCATAGACCGCCGAGCGCGCACCGAGCTTGCGCACCTCGATCTCGCCGATGGCGATGGCCAGCAGGTAGGACGGAATCGGCTGCGCCATCTTGAACTTCCAGCCGCCTTCGCCGGTGGCGGCGGGGTCGTTGTCGGCACTCATCAACACGCGCAAGCCGGCCGGCGCGTCGATGCGCGCGCTGTAGGTGAAGCGCACCGCCGGCGTATCCTGCACCGGCGCCCACGAGCGGGCGTTGATGTCCTGCGACTGGCTGAACATGAACGGGCGCTTGCCGGACATGGTCTGTGCGGGCGACATCCATTGCAGGGCGGCGGCCGACGGCGCGGTGCGGTAGTACACGCGCACCTTCTGCGGCTGGAACGGCAGCGCGATGCGCAGCGCCCGGCCCTTCTGCACATCAAGCTTGTCGAGCATGAAGGAGGCCGAGGTCCAGCGGCCGCTCGGATTGAGCACCTGCACCTTGGCGATATTGAGTTCGTTCGTGTCGAGCACCAGGGTGCGGGCCGACTTGTCGATCCAGTTCAAGGTCAGCTCGGCGTAACCGCCCAGCGTCTTGCGGCCGAAATCGGCCTTCAGGTCCAGATACAGGTCGCTGGTGCGGACCTGATCGTAGCGCGCGTAGCTCAGCGGATCGGCGTGGGCGGCAAGCGACATCAGTGCGGTAAGCACCAACGCGGACAGTGTCTTCTTGATAGGCATGGGTGATCTTTTCAATGTTGGTCTGAAGCGCGATGCAGAATATCACACGCATGTAACAGGCATGTGTGCGGGCCCTTACGCAGGCCAACAAAGCACTGTGGTAGAGCCGGTGGGGAGGCTGTGTTAAAATACGCGCCGTAATTGGGGAGTAGTCGGCTTGCGCCTTCCGGCGCAGGAACCTGTATCAACATAATCGGTCCGCAGACCGTGGTGCAGGTGGTTGAAAAACTTGACGAGACCATGATCGAGGGGCGGCCATGATGGGCCGGAGTCGCGCCTGGATCATTGGTTAATCGTCACCGGCCCGCGTACTTCGTTACCTCCTCATGGAAGCATTCCTCGTCTCCACCGGCATTGTCGCTCTCGCAGAAATCGGCGACAAAACCCAGCTGCTCGCATTCGTCCTGGCCGCCAAATTCAGGCGCCCCCTGCCCATCATCGCCGCGATTTTCATCGCCACCATCGCCAACCACGCGTTCGCGGCGGCCATCGGCACCTGGATCACCGGCCTGCTGGGACCCGACACGCTGCGCTGGGTGCTGGGCGCGTCGTTC
>Ga0308163_10000610_pt1 | contig 56505 bp, 44 predicted proteins | sample PhyTR1_FD_201037 | JGI IMG/M metagenome (GOLD analysis project Ga0308163, IMG submission 201037) | Phyllosphere microbial communities from UC Gill Tract Community Farm, Albany, California, United States - DLSLT.R1 | ecosystem: Host-associated > Plants > Phyllosphere > Unclassified | place: USA...
CTTCCTGCCCTGGAACTGCGCCGCGCAGATTCCCTCGGCCTAAAAAACACGCCGCTTCCCAGCGGTGTGATGCCATCATCTTCTAATTCATTGCTGGGCTCAAGACGGCGCTGGCTTGACGCTTACGACTGAAATCACTTGTTGCACACGCAAACCAGTTATCGGGCCATTTTTCGCTGGCGATCATCGCTTGGAACTTTTTTCGCTCGTCCATGGGCCATTCGAAACCAAGATGAAACATCTTATTGCGATAAGTAAAAACCGCGCTTAGCATGTTTCGAAGGTTCGGCGGCAGGAATTCTTTTAGTCCGGTTGCACTAGATAACTGCATTATTCCTTCTACCAAATTTACGAATTTCTCCCCCTTTTTCCAAAAGAATCGGCAATCCCATCGAGCTTCGGGATCTTGCATCCACCTTGAATGGTTCGGTAGCAAGTCGGTTACGTCACCGTAATAAAACCGGGCGGATCGGAACGCTTGACAAAAAATTGTCTCAATGATTGGTGCGAGCATTCCAATTGCGGCCATGCTGTGCGCCGCATCTTCATATACCGACATGTGTAGCATTTCTGCTCGTTCGTTGTTTGCAATGTCGCGTTGAATTCCAGATAGGTCTTGCAGTTCCCGCTCAACCTTCGCGATCTCTGTGCTACGGCGCTTTTCGTTATGTTTGTGCAGTATCAGAAGAGACTTTATGGCCTGCAACTGCGAATCATAGTTGACGGTTGGAAGCAGTATGCAGGCATAGTCTCTCGCCGCCATGCCGAGGGATTCTTGGATGCTATCCATACCTAGAGTTTGCCCTTCGAGTCTGCTCGTAGTTGAGCTTGTTTGAATCCGCAGTTCGCGGTGTCCGACTTACGGAAGTAACGCATATGGACACTGAAAACTTCTTGAAGGCTCGAAGTAATCTCTTGAATTTTCTGACTTTTCATCGAACTTGATTCGTCACGGAGCATGATGTGGTAAAAGGCAGACCAAAAAATCGTAGCCCGGTCGAAGTGGATTTTTCTATATGGTCCAATGACAGAAAGGCATCCGGTCCCAAAAAGCAACGGTGCCGCACATGCGGTGGTCACGACGAAACAGGACGAAAAGAACACTCTCCTGCCCCTTAGTGCTGGACCGAGGATTTTTCCCAACTCATCGAATGATAGACTATTCAGCGTTAACGCTATGCCACTGCGATTGCCGTGACAGGAAATATGCAGGTACCGAAATTTGCTTTTCTTGAAAAGAGTAATGGCCTTTTCTAGTTCCCTGCGCGTGCGCAAGTAAATGTACTGCGACTCGGAACCGCTAAGCTGAAGCATCTTGGCCAATATTTTTCCCTCAAAGCGATCAGCCTGCTCGTCGGAAAAATCCAATGACTCGATAATGAAGACGCGGGGAATAGTTTTCATGGTAAAGGTATCCGAATTGGCGCCTTGACACCGCTATCTAACGTTCTCTCTCGCTTCAGGAGGGTGTTGATGTTCTCTGACGAATGAGGCAGGATACACGCATTCCTACATACTCTACGTCGTTCCAATAGAACGCAAACTAGTTATCCAAGAAGGCCGCTCAATGTGTCGATCCTACAGTATTATACTTTGCGACAGGTGAAATAGGAGAGCAAGTTCGTGCGTATGGTCGTGGAAGCAGTAGCCCCCAAAGTCAATCTACCCAAGTTAAGGAGCAAGCCCGCGCAAATGCTGGCAAATCAATGAAATAGTGCTTGACGTCGCACTGGCTTTGCGCGGCCGCCGCCTTGCTGACCTCTCTTTTTTCGATTGCGGCAAGGCGGCGGCCAATGAAGGTCTTTTGACCTGCATTGGCCTTTCATGTCGCTCGCTTCCTTGCTGTCCGATTTCTCCGACCATCTTCAATCCGACCAGTTCCGTCTTGGCGCGCGTCATCCGGATCATCCGACAGCGTTTCAACGGCGCCGCAAACTGCCGCTACCATCTTTGGTGGCGCTCATGCTCACCGGCATGCGCAAGAGCGTGCAAACTGAGCTCGACGAATTCTTTGGTCATCTGCAACAGCAGGCGCAACTGGCGCGCCAGGTGAGCGCCCAGGCTTTTGCCCAGGCACGTTCGAAACTCGCCACCACCGCCATACCAGAGCTCAACGACTGGCTCATTGAACAGGCGCAGCAGCATGACTACCTGCAGCGCTGGCAAGGCTTCAGGCTGGTCGCCGCTGATGCCTCGACCGTTCGCTTTGGCTTGCGAGCCAGCCATGTCAAGCGCGCAGCTTTGGTCAATCAACGGGTGTTTGGCTTGTTTCTGCCCGGTGCCGAATTGATGCTCTCGGCCTCGCTATATAGCACCGACGTCGGAGAACGCCAGATGCTGTTCGAACAGCTCGACCGGCTTGGCAAGGATGATCTGCTGTTGCTCGACCGAGGCTACCCATGCTACTGGATGCCGGCCGTATTGAACCAGCGCCGCATTGCTTTTTGCATGCATGTCGAGCAGGCGCGTGGTAGTGGCTTTCCCTGCGTCAATCAGTTTCTGAAGTCGAGGCTGCAGGAACAGATCGTCACGCTGCGCGCACCGGATCGGCGCGATGCGCTCGACTATGAATGTCCCGCTGAGCCGCAGACGGTGCGGCTGACAAGCCACGTTGCTTCGACCGGCAAGGTGCGTGTCCTGATGACCAATTTACTCGATGTTGCACAATTCCCTGTCGCATTGTTCGGTGACCTCTACCATCAACGCTGGCGTATCGAGGAAGCCTTCAAGCGCCTCAAACACCGACTCCATCTGGAGCACGTGACGGGACTGTCACCACAGGCCCTGATGCAGGATCTGGCCGCCAAGGTACTGTGCGATAAACTGCAGGCGCTGGCGAGCTGCGCCGCCGGTCAGCAACATGCATTGCCGCCGGACAGACGCGTCAACCTTACCTATGCCCATTCGGTACTCAAGCCGCTTTTGCCATCGTTGCTGCTTGGGCTGGCGGCAGCCCACTTGCTCACCGACGCGTTGGCGCTGATCACCAAGCAAACGTTTAAACATCGCCCAGGACAATCAAAGTCACGGCAAACCAACGCCTACAAACCCCATAAATACATGGCCTACAAGGCTGCTTGATGGCAGCCTATCGTTTAACTTGGGTAGATTGCTCCCAAAGTCAGCAAAGATGTTACCCCCTTAATTCTATTAAAGTAGTAATTCTAATTTGCATTAATTTCAACTGGCTACTATTAAATATTATTATTTAGAATATTTAATAATTTAGCGGAAATTTAGCCGCTGTAGCAGCAACGATCCCATGGCCCAGTAAACAATTCTCCCGACACGTCAATGCAGTGTTCATAGTAGTGCACAAAGCACTGGTAACACATCTACCATGTATACGTTCGCTCGACCACCCAGCGCCTTGGCTGAACAGCGAAACTTTGCCACCCCTGCAAGACGCGGGACTACTTCCAACGGAAATTGAGAAACGCGGCTTTATCCATCAACTGGATATACTCGTATACCGCATCACCAAACAGATGTTTTACCCAAGGCGATCCTTTGATCAAACTATCACGCACCATCTGTACGCCAGTGGAGTCGGCAATGTCTGCTGGCGTTAATTCGACCGACATCTACTTCCGCAGCCGATCGCGATCAGTTTGTATTCTGATCCGCGGCCTCCAAGGCCATTTTGTCAAAATCCATGTTGCGCATCTGATATGTCTGGTTTGCCAACAGCCGCGCCGTCTCATCAATGCTGAGAAGGTCAATTCGTCGGTTCGGTAGGTGTCGGACATGAAGCAAACGGTCGGGACCTCGAAGACCTCTATTGAAATGCATTTTTCCATTTATCAGTTGTTCGCGCGCATAATTCATGCGCTCTTCAAACTCAGCCCTGGTGGAGGGCGTGTGCATAGGAGTAAACATAGGGTTACTATTCTAAAATTTATTAAGGATCGCTTTAATTTTACCATTGACACGTAATAGCCATAGCATTGACCAACCGTTGGGCAATACAAATACATCACGCTGAATCGCAAGCAATGTGGTTTCGTGTCGGCGACTTGACGCCATGCTTGTCACGCTTCGTCCATCTCTCCAATGATATCGAACGGTTTTTGACGCTTGGGCTTTCACAAGCTGGAGAAATCGAGGCGTTGGAATAGCAGGACTGAGAGCACCAAAGTAAGCAAGGGTCGGCATCACACGCCCACAGACAGCGATGGGTTCTTCGGGGCCTGGATGCGGTAACTCGGTCGACTTAAACGTAGGTGGAGTCGGTGGAAATGGCTGTGAGTGCCCTGGAGGAATAAGATGCGATGTAAGCTCCACATGAACTGTACCCCTCCTACTTTCCAGGACAGCCTGCAAGTCGAGGTAGACCAGATCTCCATGAGATGGATTGTATTTTTGCTCAGTGCCGCGCTCCAAGCATGCCACGAGGTTTGACAACAAGTTCCTTCCATTTTCAGGCTCCAGAAGACTCTCTGGGTTATACATCCTGAGCAGTGCTTCTGCCTTTTTGAGTTTGCTCGCTGGCATTGCCTGGAAAAGCGCATTATTAAGCGCATAGAGAACGGTCGATGCCCAGCGGCCGGTGGGAAGATTAGGGTCTTCTCGTCCACCCTCAGCAACCAATGATTCTAGCGCGCAGGCCAATTCGACTGTGAGCGGCAAACATGCGTCGGTCATCTCAGCCGTAAACACTTGACGCACGTTGTCGGTAACGATCCCTAATTGTGATAAATCACGCCAAAGCTTGTGCAATGCTGGCGGCATAAAATTTGGCGGCTCTTTGTCTAGAGTCGGATTGGAAATGGGCACGGCTTCTGAGAATCGCTCAATAAGTGCCCCGAAGACTGTCACGGCCGAATCGATCTCACGTTTGCTAGCGCGCTCGGCGAGCCGCATAAACGTCGCGTATCGGCCCACGTGCCGAGACTGCTCAATGACCCGCGCAAGGTCAATGTGCGGCTCGATACGTTGCCACAGCTCCACCGGGTGTTCACGGGAAAGGATGTTCAGCGTTGCTGAAGCGATATCTACCCGGTTTCGTCGATCCATCGACACTGCAAGACACGCAAGTTTTGGCACCCAATCTCCGTTTGTACGAGAGAGCCACAGTAACATGGCTGCTCCGCTATCTCGGCGTTCCCAAGTCGGATGGTCCAGTGTCCAAAGCAAAAGTTCAAACAGAGCATCAGACGCAGCGCCTGCCGCGGAATTCCCCAAGTAAGTGAATGGCGTCGATGAAGCTTCGCCCACGATTTGTCTGACGTGGTCAATGGCTGTCTCCAGCAATGCTGACTGCTGGGTTGCATCGACCTTTTTTCCAATCAAAGATATGAGGTGAGATGCAATCGCCCAGCGTTGCGTATGACGTTCTTCGAGGACCAGCGGTCCATAGAGTCTGGCAATTTCATCGGCGTCCTGTATGTGAACGTTGATGAGCTGGTCAGCATCACTGCCAGAGTGATTGTCCGACCAAATCGACCACCCTTCCCCCTGTAGCGTCTGTAGTGCCTTGATGCATTCTTTAGCCGCCGCCGAAAAGCTGCGTCTGGTTACCTGTGCGCGTGCCTTCACAATCTGACTACGCGCTTTACCTACTGCCGAACGCTTGCCAAAGGTCCCAGGCAAGAAAAGGCGGTCATCTTCATCGTGATTGTGATCGTCAGCATCGGGCACGTCATTGGCAGGCTTTTTGGCATTGCCTTCCTGTTGTGCCGTCTCGGCGCTGCCGTCTTCGTCATTACCAAGGCCAAAACTGGATATCAACTGTGCAACTTGGTTGTCGTCGAGTTTGGACCTCGTCTCTTCCAAGAGCGGCATGAAGTCGGCTCGAATGCCGGAGGGCAGGCTAAAGACAAAGGACCGCAACAGCAGCCAGGCGCGCTCGGTATTGAGCGCGTATGCAATCGAACGCACCCGGGCCTTTGCCTGTGCCAGGTCGTCAGGGCTATCAACCAGTTCCACAATAATAGTGGCGTATTCCCTTCCCCAGTCGGTCAGGTGCCGTTCGTCACCATGCTGATATACTTCAAGGAGTGCCCAGCGCAACTCCCAGCTCGCCTGTTCACGGGTGTAACGCAATAGAGTGAGTAGCGCAGCCTGCTCCTCCAGTGCTCCTCCCGGAAAACGCATGCCAACAAGCGTCGAAACGCGGTCGAGGTTGCCAGTAGTCGCCTGCGCGAATAGCTCGTCAGGAGTACCACAACTCTGATGCTGGAAATACCGGACCGCATCCGAGAACAGTGAGCGACGACAGAGTTGGCCGATAAAATTTCCTTTGTCGGTCCGGATAAATCGTTGGAATGTCATCTCGCCCGTGGCACGTTCCAGTAGGCCCGCCATTTGAGCAAGCGATGAGGCATGAACAGGCGACGTAACGGGTAGCGTCTCCAAAGCGCCGGTCATCATTGACAGCTGGTCTTCCTTGTACCAGCTTGGCCCCATTGAGAACGTCAGCACCGATTTATAGGTTAAAAGCGCCTCTTCGTGTGCGTTCAGCTTGGCCAACAGAGGGACAATTTGCAGAAGCTCTGGGACCAGTTCGTACCTGTTCTCCACGTTCGCTACGACGTAGTCCCTCCAGATCAAGACGAGTGAGAAGACCTGGTCGGTGTTTGGTCCTTCGGGAGCGCGCTCGATGAACATCCGCAGAACCTCTTGAAGAGTCTGCCGAAACCCTTCGTTGTAAAGGCCAAGCTGGACGTCAAATCCGCGCTCCATTAAGTCGAGCAAAACCGCTGCTCTGGTCGGAAAACAATCAAGCAACAGCTTAGCGACACGCCGGTACAACGCTGGAACCACGGCCTCGGGAATGAGGTAACTCGCCTCCCACTGGATACGCCATTCAAGTTTGAATTCTAAACAGGGTAAAAGGGTATCAGCCAGGAACGACCATACGGTGCTCAGTACAGCGACATCCTTGGCGGCTAGCGCCCTTCGCCCCTCGCCATCGCACCATGCAACGGCTTGTGCGATCGCCTCAAGATCGCTTTCCCACCCTTCAATGGTCGGCATTTTTACTGAAGGTACTGTATGACCTTTCCTAAGAAATACGGAAGCTCGCAGGCGCAACATCGCGTGTTCGAAGATGACTCCGTCAGGTTCCGCTCGATTCTTTTCATAGAACATCAGCGTTGCGTCGCCAATATCCATCTCCGCAGAGTAAGTTTCAACAAGATCGGGAGCCGCGCCAGCTTCAATCAAGGTGTCTGTGAACAAGAAGCGTCGGTCGTCTGGACGCAGAGGAGCGCCGATAGCCCGTTTCACGTCCGAGAGCAAAAGGTCAACCATCTCACGATTAACTGCGATTCCATAATGGTCGGAATGCATCTCAGCATGCACCAGTATCTGCAAAAATATATTCAATTGGTGGCGCAAGTCCACGCCATCCGGCACGCCCATGTTCAGAAACGGCTGATATTTGCCGTCCAGGCAAAGCCGCGCGCCCATCATCTCGCCGGTCAACCGCCAAAGTATGGCGTCCCCCTCGTCTTGAGAGAAGTGGCCACCTGGTCCGCGTAGAATGCCCTCGACGGTGGCACGAAGGAAACTGTTGAACGGCGGGGAGTCACCTGCGGCGTGCGCAAGAGAGAAGGCATGCAATCGACATTCCACTGCACTAAGCAGTTCGCGAATGCTGACGCCGTCCTCGGAACGCATTTTTTCGAAGACTACATTTAACCCACGCTGAACAAGCTCCAAGATGTCTTGAGCTTGCTCAGGGCTACCTTGCCGCGTAAGTGCGTTTGCCACCGAGAAAGCTTCATCCGACGAGACGATAAGGCGACCGTTCCGGATGACGTGCCGAAGCGCGCTCTCGGTTTTACCAAGTGATATAAGCGCTAGAGCCACAAGCTCGGCTGACTGAGCGAACAAGGTGTCGTACCGGAAAGTTAGCCGCTGTGACAGAAGCAGAAGGCGAATGATGTCGATTGCTGTGCCAAAGTCGGTTGCCGCAGCAAGAGTCTCATCGATATCTGTGAGAAGGATGTCGGGCTCTGCGCCGCTCAGTACAGAGTCGTCTACCCATGTCTGCTGACAGTCTTGAATGGCCTGCACGCGAGACACCTGTCCTCCCCTCAGCCCGTGGTACACCTTGTTCAGGATTCCATAGTCGCCGCTCCCCGCCAGGCTGCAGTATCCGGCGAGACGCGCGTGCACCCACTCGCCGATGGGGGCTGTCTTGTGCACGACGAACTCCGAGAATGAAGGGTGATAAATCGCCGTACTCTCAGGGCTGGCAAGCAGATGCCGAACGCGGATGAGTGTGGATGGAAATACGCCCGATTCAGCAGAGGTGAGTATGCCTGTCACATTGTTGATTGGAATACCCCAACGCAGGCGGGCAATGATGCCCAGCAAGTTGACAACGTCGGTGTTGGCCAGCAGCTTGGCCCAAATGATCTCGTAGTAATCTTGAATGGCACCGCTAAATACCGGCAACTCGGTAATATCATCCTGGGTAGCGCCGCCGTTTACCAAATCGGCGAGGTACCGAAGGTAGAGCGGGTGTCCCATCGCCCGGTCGCAAAGGGTACCGATGACTTCCGTGGTGGCCATCTCCTTGTCAAGAAACTCGATACAAATTCCGCGTTGGACATCACGCTCAAGGGTCGGAAGGGTCAAGCGCTCCGCGCCCTGAAGGATTGTTCCGAGGCTGCTGGCAATTGAATCCAGACCGACGCCGGTGATAACCACCACCAGTCCGTCGGGCACCTTCTGCGGCAACAGATGGACGAATCGTTTCAGGGTTTCTTCACCTGCAGCTGCAGCCTCATTGATGCCGTCAATGAAGAGCACGCCCACCGTTTCCGCTTTCGCACAGCGCTTCGCCAAAGATTGAAGTACCTCGTCGGTCTTCGCAATGAGCTGGCTGTAAGAAAGTTCCATCAACCTGGCAGGCTTACCAGTCGTCCGTTCAGAGAGTAGGGAGTTCGCCCAGTCGAAAAAGACCTCTGGCTGGGCTTGGTGCGCGGGCGTCGAACCACGGGCGCGGTCGGTAAACTGGTACACGCCAAGCCTTTCCAGCCTTGGCGACGCGGGCCTGAATTGTTGGCAATACGTAGACTTGCCGACGCCGTGCGAGCCGTCGATAAAGACATAGCCACCGCGCTTGTTGGCGACGGCAGACTCGAAGCGCTCGTCAAACGCTGGCCGGGTGCCGATAGGTCCAGAGTCATCGTTGCCGGTTGGCTCGTGGGGCAGCAAGCCATTTGCCTCAAGAAAGGGCTTTAACATCGAAAAACTCAACGCTCCGATGGCACTGTCTATGTTAAGTTTCAGCAGACCTTTGCAGACGGCGCCCACCATGAGTGCGGAGCCCGAGAGCCCGTGGTAGTCAGACAGATGAGTTCCTTGCTCTACCGATAGGTCCAGGTCTACGCCATGTACCCGCTCGGGCAACACTTGCTGAATATCGCCTTTGACAATGTGCCCCAACTGTAGCTTTGCCGCTGGATAGCCGAAGGCGAACCATTTTTCGCCGGGGCGCGGGCTATTGGTGTCAATGGGTACGGGGTCGAAGCTGAGCGGGGTCGACATCTGCAGTATGCAAATATCGAGGTCTTCGTCGTGAGGACCAACCACCACCGTATAGTCAGACGCGGATGAGCCAACTCCAAACCGAACAACGACGGATTCGCTCGCACGTGCAGCAGATTCCACGCAGTGATATGCCGTGAGGACGAGGTTTGAGGCGATAAGCAACCCGGTTCCCGACTCGTCCTTGCCAATGATTTGGCACGTTGCCTGCTTGATTTCTTCTTCAGTCATAGTTTTTCTCCCCCACATGAATCCAGTCGTTCCCAGCTACTTGGACGCTGAACGCTGCGCCGGATTTCGATGTATATGATCTAAGCTGTTTAGATGCAGCGGTTTCGTAATTGAAAAATATGTGTCTCTTGAATGGTGCGGGACGATCCACGATTTCGGCCAGCACCTCAAAGTCCGGATGGCCATGACGGGTACCATCGGATGAAATGAGGTAGCATGACGAATCCGCAACCGATAGCAAGTCGACACTAGTATTGCGGCGACTCCCATGATGCGAGACCTTGATGGCATCAAAGATGATGGGTGTCGTCGGCGCGTGAAGCGAGCGCAGTCTGGCTACGACATCTTCAGCCCATGCGTCGCCAAGGAAGAGCAGTCGCTTGCCTCCCGTGTCGAGGATGAGCGTGATGGAGGCGCCGTTCGCGATCGATGTGTCTGGCGCGTACACATCCGAGAGCCGCAGACGACCATTGGCAGCGATGGGCTTGGCCTGAGGTATGGATGAGACGGGCACGCTGGCGCACCACATCTCATAGGCATCGTCAATCAGGTCGCTGGGTTTCGATGCCCCTCTATAGCCCAGCTTTTTTACCTCTCTGAGCCATACGTTGCGCAATTCTTCAAGACGGGCGGTCATTGGCCCGATCACTTGCACGCTTCCATCGTTAGGCAGAGAAAGCGTAATGCCTGCGCTTATACAGGTTGAGCCGTTCCCGAAGTTCCAAGTGTAGCCTTGCTGACGAAGTAGCCTGGCGAGCGAACTTCCCTGCCGAGCGCTGATGGGGTTTGGCGACGATGAAGCCGCTGCCTGAAAGCCGCGCCGCCGAATTGATTCAAGAACCATGCGGTCATTCAGGCAGTCTGTCTCTCTGGTAGGGCCTGGCAAAGACCGTAGGCTATTGTGCCACACTGCACTGACGTCGATGCCACGCTTTGCGGGTTCACCGTTACGCGAGAAAAACTCGAGAAGCCCGCCAATATGGTCGGCATCGATGTGGGTACACACGACCAGATCAAGCCGGCCACCTTGCTTTGCAAGCTGCTCGAGATCCGCAGCAATGAAGTCGTGGTAGGTACTCGCGTAGCCAGCATCAATGAGAACGTATGCCCTAGCTGCATCAACAAGGAAAGCATCGCCGTTCTTGGCAGGGTACATCTTCAATCTAAGCATGTAAATGGGCAGGTTATTGCTTCTTTGTGCGGCACGTGGCCTGGTAGTGAAAGTAAGAATTCTAGCCCTAGCATGCGACAGCAATTTTTCCAACGATGCCAAATAGGCACATTATAGGGAATTATAAGGGAATCGTGATGTAGTAAAGAACTAGATGCTAAGGTACTAGTAGACTAACCAACTGAATTTGATGCCCCGTCTGGGGTCGAGGGCAACGGAGTCGCCGTGGTGATGTCCAAGCTTTAAGTGACCAGGGTGTTCAAAGTGTCGCCGATTAGCTGGAGCACCGGGATCTCGGCACGACCATTGTGTACACTGGCCAGAAGGCACTCGATCTGGTCCGCACAACGAACAGTGCGGTTCTTGACATGCTGGCCAACGACAGGGGCCTGCTTGGCTAGGGCTGGTCGCTTTTGAGTGAGATAAATGGGGCGGTATGACAGACAAGCAGATGGAATTTATTGATGAGGGCCCGCTTCAGCCCATACACCGCGACCTTTCCAATCTTCGTTGCGCGATTCATCTACTGGAAGCTTTGCGATCTGATCCTGATGACCTGCAACGCTTGCTGGCATTGCAGCGCTTCTTACATAACCGCATCTGCGGGCGTGAGCGCCATATCGCGCGCTTACGTTTGCTCTGCGCACGCCAGCGAGCGTCACTAAGGACGGGCCGACGCGAGAAGGCGGACTCGAATGCGCTCAAGAGACGAATCGATCTTTGCTACATTATGGTGCGAACGTCGAAACGCTGGCTGTTCATATGGAAGAGTTTCGGCGACGGCGCGGCCTGCGTGTATCAAAGCCCATACAACCTCAAGCATCTGTTTTACGACCACAATTACGAGGTGAAGGAGGACGCAGGCAATATCACGGGCAAAGCGGGATTCGCAAAAGAATGGGAATATCTCGAATGGGCGATTCGAGAGGGGGTTCCGTCCGTCCTTGCCGATCTCACCAACATGATCCGCACCGGCGACCTTTGCCTACTTGCGGCGGAGGACCCGTTCCCGATGGAGATCAAGACCAGCCAGACCTCAGGCGCGCGCAACGCCCGTCAACACCGCAATTTGCTGGAAGTTCTCGCGTTTTACGAAAACGACGGGGCCGAAAACTTTCGTGGCATTCCAAAGGTTACCCGCCGATCGGTCTCGTTGGCCCCGAGCTACGAACGCGTCATGAACGATTGTATTGCCGCCGCGCGTATCGACGGACTGGCCAGCGCGACGGCCGAGACGGGCCTGCATTATGTCGCTTGGCAATCGCGGGCCGACGGTGTTGGGCTCCTGGACGCGTTAAATTTGAAAGGAACGTTAGCATGGTTACTTACGCCAACCCCCAATTGGCTACCTTGCTCTCCGTTTACGCTGTCGCTGACCTCCGACAATCTGTTGTCGTTCGTCACGGGTGAGATCACCATGTGCGTACTCATCGATACTAATCATTTGAAGTCACTGTTTCACCAGCGCGGGACTCACGCCATCATGCTCATGGATGGCACGTTCGCCATGCAATTGTGCAGGGACGCCAGCGATTTGATGAAGGGTGTGGACCGGGTCAACGAATTACTGTTCGCCCGGATCGCCCTAGAATTTCAGTCTCTGGAATGGTTTGCCGAGCAGTATTCATACAAGCCGGCCGAGACGATCCCCCTTACGCCTGCGGAAGTCATGCCGCGCATCTACCTTCGCGAGGCGCCCGATGACTGGGTGCAGGCGGTAGACTGCTACGATGGCACTCCCGGTGCCATGCAGGTTGACCGGGACGTCGAAGATTGAAAAAAAATTCTTCACCAAAAACCTATTGAAGAAATTACGGAATTAATCATATAATTCGTCAATTAATTCGCCAATTACAGCGACTGCAATAGAGGAAGAATTGAAGAATACTGACGCAATAGAAGAAATCGAGTCTGATTTCGCCAATTTAGCGCGGCTGGCCGCTGCAGCTTCCGTCGAGGATGTCCGGCTATATCTGGCCAAGCTGGTGCGCAAGTACCGCACCCAACGTCCGGAACTGGCGACCCGGCTGGACCAGAGCCTCAAGTCGACCCAGACACGTTCCTCCGGACCCTCCATTATGCGCAAGGGCGCCCCGGAAATTGTGCCTGACCTGCTGCCACAGGACGCCGAGTCGCGCCAATCGCTTGTCAGGGTGTTCGACGACCGCGATGGGCTGGCCCCTCCAATCTTGCCGACCGACCTCATCAACCAGATCGACGGTATCGTGCTGGAGCGTCAGCAGCGCGTGCGGCTCGCCGAGCATGGTATCAGCCCATCCCGTTCCGCCATCCTGGTCGGCCCCCCTGGCGTGGGCAAGACCCTATCTGCACGGTATATCGCGGCCCGCATCGGCAAGCCACTGCTTGTGCTCGACTTGACGACCGTCATGAGCAGCCTGCTTGGCAAAACCGGAAATAATTTGCGACTCGTGTTCGATCATGCAAAGAAGAGCGAGGCGGTACTGCTACTCGATGAGGTCGATGCAATCGCCAAGCGGCGCAGCGACGAGTCGGACGTCGGGGAGCTCAAGCGCCTAGTGACCGCGATCTTACAGGAAGTCGACAACTGGCCCGATTCCGGCCTACTGCTGGCGGCGACCAACCATCCCGAGTTGATCGATCCAGCCCTCTGGCGCCGGTTCGACGCCATTCTTCGATTCGACGTATCGGACCAACTGGCTACCGAGGCCGCTATTCGTCGATTCCTTGGTGACGACACACGGTTCGACCCTTGGATCAGCTTGCTTACCCATTCGTTGCAGGGGCAGGCGTTGTCCAACGTCGAGCGGTCCATTCTCACCTTGCGGCGCAGCGCCGTGCTACACGACATTGCGCCATCCAAGCTGGTCATTGACCTCGCTGTACGCAACAGCGAGAGCATGGACAAGGCTGCGCGCAGGGAGCTCGCTGTCTCGCTGGCGCGCGACGGGAAGATGTCGCACAACCAGATCTCGGAGCTCACCGGCGTGGCCCGGGACACGCTGCGCAAATATGCAGGCCCGTCTCCAATCAAGGGGCGTGGATTGAAAAAGGAGTAAAGGCATGGCAAACCGTTTTATTATCGGCAAAGGCGAACTGCTCACGTATGACATCGATCCACCGCCGATACGTCCGACAAAGGCCCATCCATATACGCTGGAACAAGCCCAGCAGATCCTGATCCCGCAAATCGCCGCGGCGGCGGTCGAACTGTCGAGGTTGCCGCGTGAAGCGTGTCCGATGGATATTGCAGTCGCCAAGATGCAGCTGCATCCCGCCTATATCTCCAAGAGTTATTTTCCGCGCGCGATACTACGCGAAGCAGGCTTGGTCTCGTTGGGAAGCCGGACGATCCGCCTGAAACCCCGCGACGACACACGCAAGACGGCACCCGCCGAGTCGGACACGACGGAGATGTTCGTAGCTGGGTCGCGCAATGCCTTCGGGCGCTTTGCCGCGCTGGCCCTTCAGCTCGATCCAGACACGGCGGCGGGCGATCATTTCCGCCGGATCGAGAATTTCTACAGCATGGCACCGTCGGACCGCATCAAACTCATCGAGCCTGTCGTCGGCAATGTCTTCGAAGTAGGCCTGCACCTCATGCCGGACCATTCCAGCGAAGTAGTGCGCGCCCTCTTTTCGTCGTATGCAGCAACGTATCAGTTCAAAGTGCATCCCAAGTATGAGTTCCCTGTCGGGGGCATGCTGTTTCTGGCGATGGAAGGGCCGGTAGAGAACCTGGCCTGCCTGGCCCAGTTCACGCTGCTGAGGGTGGTGCGCCCGATGCCAAAGGTTCGCAGCGCCCGGCCGATCGCGCGCTCAAACGCGCTGGCGGTGAGCTGCACACTTCCCGCTGCTGCGCCTTTATCCAATGAACCGCGAGTCGCCATCCTAGACGGCGGTTTGCCTGACGAGCATGTGCTAAAACAATACGTAAGACGCTACAACTTGTCCTCCCCGGAGGCTGCAGACGTACCGGACTATCTGGAGCACGGACTGGCAGTCACTTCGGCCTTTCTTTTCGGTCCCATCGAGCCTGGCGGGACTGCTCGGCGGCCGTTCGCACCGGTGGACCACTACCGGGTGCTGGACGCCGAATCGAACCATGAGGATCCGTACGAGCTGTACAGGACCCTTGCACACATCGAGGAGATACTGCTGTCCCGCCAGTATCAGTTTATCAATTTGAGCCTGGGCCCCGACCTCCCCTATGCTGATTCAGACGTACACGCGTGGACGGCTGTATTGGACAGTATGCTCAGCGACGGCGAGACACTGATGACGGTCGCGGTCGGAAACAATGGCGAGCGGGATGTCGAACTGGCGCTCGATCGCATCCAAGTGCCCGGCGACAGCGTCAACGCGCTGTCCATTGGAGCCGCCGATCGTACCGGAGACGGCTGGGCGCGCGCAACCTACAGCGCGCGCGGCCCCGGCCGCAGTCCAGGTCGAAGAAAGCCGGACGCAGTTTCATTCGGAGGTTGCGGCAAGGAGTACTTCCATGTGATCCGTCCCAGCAGCCGCCCCGAACTGGCCGCGACGATGGGTACCAGCTTTGCGGCGCCCTATGCCCTGCGCACGGCGGTCGGCGTCCGTGCAATTTTGGGCAACGACGTTGACCCGCTGACAATCAAGGCGCTCATGCTGCATGCCGTCGAGGAGGCCGATGTCGCCGACGTCGAAGGACTCGGCTGGGGCCGGATTGCCGACGATGTGTCGAAGGTTATTACTTGCCGTGACGGCGTCGCGCGCATCATCTACCAAGGAACGTTAAGGCCTGGAAAATTCCTACGCGCGCCGATTCCCCTGCCAAGCGGCGAGATCGACGGCAAGGTGAAAATCACGGCGACCTTCTGCTACGCAAGCCCAGTTGACGTCGAGGATGCTGCGTCCTATACCAAAGCCGGGCTCACCGTGCGGTTCAGACCACACAGCGGCAAGCGACAGGGTAAGGAAGCGAAATCGCGCTCCTTCTTCACAACCACCACCTTCCGGACCGAACAGGAGCAGCGCAGCGACCTGGGGAAATGGGAAACGGTTCTACACGCGAGCGATGGCTTTATGGGATCAAGTCTCTCCTCACCCTCCTTCGACATCCATTACAACGCACGTGAAGGGGGCGACTTGGGCGGAAAGCATTCCGAATGGATCAGGTACGCTTTGGTGGTGACGGTGGAGGCAAAAAAACATCTCGATTTGTATGAAAAGATCTTGGCGAACCATACCCAACTGAAGGCATTGGAGGCAAAAATTTCCCTACCGCTCTCGCTGGGGACGTGAACGCGGCGACGTGCCCCCCCGTCGATGGACACCAAATTGCAGGAAATTACCCGATGCCGGCATAGTTGCTGCGGTGAAAACGACATGATTGGTGCTGGCGCGGCGCTCTGGGCGACACGTCGGTCCTGCTGTGATCGAAGTCGCTGACGGGAGCGTTCCTGACCGCAACGCCGTTCATCGATGGCGGCTCAGGGGGCCCCGCCCCGCCTCTCCGAAGACAGTTGTGGATTGCCGAGGCGACGAATTCTACCGCTAAGCTTGGTTTGGAACTTAAGACAGCAACTTATCGAGTGTGATCGGATAGTCGCGCACGCGAGCGATCGTAGCTTTGTAAATAGCGTCGGCAATTGCCGTGCCCACGCCGCACAGCCCTAGTTCTCACCCATTAACCTTCATCCGGTCAGACATCGGATCGGCTTCGTCCAGGAAAATCATTTCCTAGTGAGAAATGTCAGCATGATCAGCGCCACCCCAACGCCCATGGCGCCGATCAATTGGCTGCGCCCCGACTTGGACTTGAGGATACTGCCGGCAGCACACACAGCTAGCATGCGCTGGATGCGGGTCTCGCCGGTATCGACATACTTCCACTAAGTGCGCGCCAAAGGTTGACTGCTGGAATTTCCTGTTCAGGTCGCCGTATTCGATCATATCCTCAGCCACGATGCCTACCCCTTCTGCGGCCTGACGCAGCAGCAGCGATTTGCCACGCCCGGTCATAGAGTCCATGCATCCTCCAATTGATAACCAGCCAGTCTCGTGCTAAGCTCACACTTGGGTCGCGCGTACGGCTCGCTTGTCGACCAACTTTGTTGGCTCAGTCCTTACGAGGCCTTACGTGTGGTACACCTCCAACCCTTCCATTTTCGTATCCATGGGGCGCGGCAGTCGGCAACGGGCCTTATAAAGGAACGGAAATGTCATCGCCGCTACTCAATCACTTACGCTTCCCGTCAGGCCTGACGGTGAACACCGCTCGCCAGCGTGCTCGCAAACACCACAAGACAAGCCATATTCCCTACAACGAGTGTTTGGATCTCGAAGTTCGAAAGAACGGTCTCCAGTTGCCTTGGAGCAAAGCTCTTGAACACATGCTCGCCGCTACCTCACAATGCACATCTGCGCCCCCTCAGCGCATGACTGAGAAGGATGTCAACGAAATTTCATGTCGCCACCCAAGCTTGGCTCAGAACGGCTTCGGCGTCGTTCATTTTCCATGGGATGAAGGTACGTATAAAGAGTCGCTGGCTCGTCAACGCGAAATGAATCATTGGCTGGTGCCTCAATGTAACCTTGCACTTGCTTTCATCTCTTTGCTCACGGCTGATGACAGCATCAACCGTGATCTAAACATGGCGAGCATCGAGCTTAAACATCATGCAGAGCATGCATTGAAACTGGCCCGCCCGGGCCGCGCCAACAACATACCGCAGGGCGCTTTCATTATGGCGGCACTCCACCGCGGATTGGTAATAGCAGATGGTCCCGGCGGTTTTTACAGGGGTGCTTTTTTTAATATCAAGCCAGCCCCAAAAATTTTGGACCGGTCTGAGTTGGTCCAAAACGAGATTATCAGCCAATTGAAACGCCAACTCGTTTGCCTCGGCATCGATTAAACAGGAGAATCATATGTCAAAGAAAAAAGCATGTCCGGATTGCAAAGGCCGCAGACGAAATTTCGAAACTGATTGCCCCGACTGCGCTGGCACTGGCATTGACCCCACTGAAGATAGCCCGCGTGGGCAGTGCCATACTTGCTCCGGCGACGGTACTGTTTATATTGAGGAATGCATTGCTTGCGATGGCACTGGTATTGCCGGTGGCAGCTAAGTGGACTTATATGTTCACGCGATGCGGTCGTAGGTTTGCAAGCTAAAGAAAAGTTAGCTCAGTTCTTAATGCCGTTCAGTTATGAACTGAACGGCATTTTTTTGGGCGGTCGTAATTAAAGAAGTCGCTGGCGCCTGAAGTGTCGGTCGCTCGCGTCGCCCGTTCCGAACAATGTTGATGCCATTGCCGATGGCAGCGCCCGCTGAGGTGCACTGTCAATAGCAGACACTCTTGTTTCGCCCCTGCTCAACGTTACGTTGAGCTGCTCTCCTCAAGCTTTCAGCCCGTGCCCAAGCCTCATAGCTTGACACGAATGTAGGACATTGAGCGAAAGGCATTCAAAGCTCTGGTCGACGTGCGGGTACTGGACCACATGATCGTGGCCGGAACGCGCACGTGCTCCTTTGCCGAGAATGGCCTGATCTGATCGCCACCAAGCGATGTCGGGAGCAGCGCCGCCCGGCGGCGCTGCGGCTGTCCCGGCGCGCGGCGCCGCCATTGCAGCGAACGGGTTGCCACCACCTATCTCGCCGACCCGCCCAACGATATCGATGCCTTGAAAGCATTGCTGCTCGCGCAGCAGCACATTGTCGCCGGTCTAACCGAGCACCCGGTCAACCGGGTCGATGACTTCCTGCCCTGGAACTGCGCCGCGCAGATTCCCTCGGCCTAAAAAACACGCCGCTTCCCAGCGGTGTGATGCCATCATCTTCTAATTCATTGCCGGGCTCAAGACGGCGCTGGCTTGACGCTTACAGACGCTCAAGCCGATTCGCACAGATAGGAAGTCTGGAACCTGATAGTCCGTCGCGCCCATCCATCCATGAGCCAGGACATCAGCATCAACTCCATGAGTAGAGCATGTTGACCGTTCACTTAGACTGAATAGCTACTCTTGGCCGTCTCGAAGAACCTCTCGCCATATTCGCGCGGTTTCTGAACCTCTCGGCTTGCAAAAACGTTGATGACAAACTCCCCTCGCATAGCCATGAACTGGGCCAGACCTGCTGTCGTAAGCACGACATAACACCCCTCGCCAAAAATAGAATCGACATCGAAATCCACCGGCCCTGCATCGCGCCACCAAACAATTCTTGCTACGATGGTTCCATTGGCGTCAAGGTACACGCCAGAGGCATTGGTGTGCGCCCGCCACTGGAGTTTTCGCAACCAGTTGGGGCAGAGTACGATGGGATAGGTCGCACAATCTAGCCCACGGTCAATTGAACTTACCAGCTTCCTGATGAGCGTCGGCGACGCATCGTTATCTAGTGGCAGCACTCGGCCCATCCAAACCGCGGCTGGTAACTGCATATAACAGTCATCAAACTTCTCATTTTCGATAGGAATTTCTGGGACGCGAATACGGTGAAGCAGAAGTTCCGTTTGCCGGGGCTTGTAGATCTTGAACCGCGAAATCTCCGCTATGATATGCTCGTCGCGTTGGCCTGACCAAGGAGCAACATCACCGACGACGTTTTCTGCCCACACTCTTTCACCCTCCGTCCAGCTAGCGTCACGGGCGACGAGTGGCCGGTGCAGGCCGATCGGACGTATCTGTGGAAGCGACAGAGGTTGCGGTGGAATTGGCGCATTCAGGCGCTCCAGGAGCACTGGGATGTCATCGGGTTTCAGCAAGCCTGCCTGGCGAAGCTCTCCTGCCACATGACGAAGCGCTATTGCAGCAATCAAGGCATGGGGCTTCAAATACGTCATCTTCATTTCAAGAGCGCGCAACTGATTCTCTAGGCGCGTGATTGCCTGTGCCCCGAACGTCTCAAGCCCGCCCCACTGATGGATGAACATGGCAGCCCGCCGCCGGATTGTCAGCTCGTCAACGTCTGCAGCTTTTGCTAGAGCCCGCGCTGCGGAGCGCAACATCTGCGTCCATCCAAGCTCTGACTCGACTCGCATGGCACCGGTTCTCTCGTCCGTCAACGCGCGGCCAACCTCCGGTAGGCCAACGAATTCGAGCTGGTAGAAAAGCGGCTGCGGTTGCGGATCCATCCCGACGGGAATACCCCAGCGATTAGCAAGCAACGTAGCAGCCTCCGCAACCGCAAAATCCCTGTGGTTGACTAATGCAGCCACGGTAGCGCCTAGCTGGGGAGGGAAATGATCGACCTCGCCTACAAGCAGGACCTGCAGCGCTTGCAATGGCGCATCCAGGTCGCCACCCAGGAGGCGTCGAATTATTTGTTCAAATACAGCTTGGCCTTGACCCGGCTGTACAGCCAGCTTCAAGACGTAGTTTCGTGCGTGCCGTTGAATCTCGGTGACTGGCAGCCGCAGCGCAAAGTGCAGCAGTTCCTCTAGTATCTCGTCATCTCTGAGGGGCTGCGTGACTGACGCGAGGGGCGTGCCAATCTGAAATTCGCGCGTGCAAGCCATCTGCTCGGCTAATAGCGACCAGATGGCCGGCCAGTCAGGCGCCGCACTGATCACCGGCAAAATTGAATCAATCTCGGTAAGCAACGATTGCGTGCTCTCCTGACCGGCGACTACCGAATCTACGAGATTCTCAAAGGCAGCAGGGTGCATGCTCTCGCCTTCAAGCAGTCGTCGTGCCTCAAAATAGCGGAACTTGCCGCCGCCTATCCAGTGACTCCAAGAACTCCATGGATCTTTGCTTTGCTCGTAGTCGCGTACGAGCTTTCTCGCATATTCACAGTCGCCCGCCTCAGCAAACCGCTTTACCAACAAGAAACGGCAGCGCGCATCAGACTGCAGACTTTCCCAGCGCTCAAACATTCGCTGAACGAGATTGAGTGGCCCGGACTCAGCCAACTCCGCAAAGCGGTAAGGGGCGTTGTAATTCAGCTCGTCCGTCTCAGCCTCGAACGCGCGCTCAAGCGCGTCAAGAGTCGCCTCAGAGTCGTACTTGCTCGGCGTATTGGGACGGCGGGCTTCTGGGGCTTCTGATGCCCAGCGTTCCACTGCCGCATCCAGCTCGGCTGACTTCAAACCATGTTTGGCTGCGGCGGTGCGAAGACGCTGAAGAAGCGGAAGTCGCTCATGCGCTCCGCTGGCAACTTCGATCGCGTCCAACAGCAACTGTGCCAGCTGGGCAATTTGCCCTAAACTCGCTGCGTCAGCGGCGACGTCAATGAACTCTCCGATGCAATTTGGATCACGATAGTACGGCTCCCTGTAGAACGGCAAGCAGAGTCCACACCAGACCGTAGCACAAATCATGAAAAGCTCGGGACGGCGACGGACCATCCCAATCATCAACAAGTCGACGCGGTTAGGCCACGGAATCAAGTGCAAGTCTGCAAGAGACTTTGATACCTCGAATCCGAATCGCGGGCCAACCTGCATCGCCTCGTTGATGAGCGACATAGTCAGTCGATGGGCTGCAGATGATCCCTCCGTCTCCGTCATACCTGAGACCTGACGCATGAGCAGCGAAACCCTCTGAGCCCGTTGCCCGGGATCAACGCTATTCGCAAGAACCATGATGTCCCGCCAGATGGCGTATTGAGGATCCTTCTTCGGAGGTAAAGCGTATCCGAGGCATTGCTCAGGTACCGCAGCCAGCACAAGCTTTGCACGTTCAACATCTCCGACTGCAGCGAAGGAGATGGCCAGATCCGCTAATCCATCAAGCTGTTCACTGGGTGTATCCTCACGAAGCTCCCCGGCGAGGGCGCTGAGGCGGGCCGCTGCGGTTACGCGGTCTCCGTCAATCCGATACGCCGTGACAGCCAACGTCCGCCGAAGATACCAGGTACCGCTCAGCGTCGAGGTAGCAATTGCACCCTCTATCTCATGAAGGGCCGCACGGTACTCCGACTCGCCGCATTTGGCAGCGACTTCAAGAAGGGCGCGAGCAAGCACCGGCACCGCCCTCACGGCTTGTCCGATGCGATACGAGTCGGTGCCACCATTTGGGTTGAGTCGCAACACGTACCTCAGTGTGTTGCGGGCCAGCATCTGGACACCGCCAGCGGGTACAGAAGAGTGATCTTTCGAGATGCGCCCAAGAAGCTCGCCTATTTTGGAAGTGTATGTTTGGATATATTGCCAAGGTAGATGTTTGGAGAGCGTCGCATCCGGGATTGGTTTATCCAACAAGGTACATAGCCTCGCGTGATCCATCACCGCGCTGATCAATTCAACCAGTCCAGAGAGATCATTATCATCGTCGGCCATTGAAACCATTGGGGCCACCAGATTTTCGAACACGGTTAATGCAAAATCGTGGCGCCCTGAGCCCACTGCAACAAGTGCCACGGAACGACGCAGACCATTGGGAACCTCGTCAAATTCCGGCAACTGAGAGGCGGTATCGAGCAAAGTGAGTGCTTGCGCTGAATTGCCACGGCCATGTGCCACGAGCCCGGCGTGAACCATCAAAGACGCCCTATCTTCGGCCGAGACTCCGATCTTGCCGCAGAGCTCTTCTGCGTCCATCCCGGCAGACTGAACCAGCATCGCCTGTGCAACCTCTCGCCGAAGGTGCTGCTTTAAAGCGGCGATCGTCTCTTCAGAGAGCACCTCCGATTTTTGCTTTAAGCCCCAGGCGGCCAAGTGATCAATCGCCTGCTGGATTTGCTCGTGATCCCGGAAATGAAAGGCACGCCGCGCCCACTTTTCAAACTCTTTAACGTTGTGCTGGTTACCGTCCTGGAACTTCGACGCGTGGAGTTGTGACAGCGGCTCCAGGGTCTCAAACAAGTCCTTCGCACGGTCGAAATCTCCGCGCTCGAGCAGGGCATCTACAACTTTGTAGCCTTTATTCGGAAAATCCTGAACGAATGAGACAGCAGTATCGATGTCGCCGACAGCCAGCATTGCTAACGGCAACCGATCAGCATACTCCAGTGCCGCTTCGCGCCTGCCCACTTCATCACTGCAGAGCAGGAGCCGCGTGAGAGCAGTTGCATCAAGCGTCAAGCGGACAGCAAACAATGCCAAGCGAATATCGGCGTGGATGTCAGATATCGGGCGACCTGCTGCCAGTTGTTGCCGGAAACAATCAGGCGTCGCCAACGACAACACATCGTCTTGGTCACCCGCGCGAGCCCGATATCGCAGTTCAAGCCACCGCTGCAATGATTCCTGCGGCGCCCCTTTGGCCAACTGTGCAAGATCTCGGTAGACGCGGGTGGAGTATTCAGTATCGATGCTGCCGAGACGTGTCCGCGGCTGAGCGATCACAAACAGCCGAAAGCTATTGTGAAACACACTCCATCCTTGCGAGGTTTCACGTAGTAGGTGGCGCGCAACCACGAGCGCGCGCTCTATCGCATGCTCTGCCACCACCGTGGCCAACAAATGCAGTGGCATAGGCGCTTCGGCTCTAACCATAAACCCCAGCACATCCATGGCATCGCTATCGCCGGAAATTTCCCGCCAGGCGGACCTGTATAGTGACTCGATATCACCGTCGAACGCCATCCCGCCGGAGAGCAAGTGCTTGCGGCCCGCATCGTCCGCCCGCAACAGAGCCTGGATTAGGTACCGAGTAACCAACGGATGTCCATGGCTGATGTTGCACACATCCAAGCGGGAAATTTCTGGGTCTAGACTAAGTGCGTCGGCCAGTCGAGCAACCGCTTCGCGACTGAGGGGCCGCATTCGCACAAGTCGCTCGGTCTTCTCCGCCTGCTCTTTGACTGCAGGTTTCAGATATGCGAGATCCAAGCGTTGGGTACCAAGCACGAACGTGACGCCGGTGGGGATGGCAGCAGGAAGCGGCAGCTCGCTCAGCAATGAATGTGTCGGCCGCTCTTCCCGCGGCACGTGGTCGAGCCCATCAACAATGATGATGGTACGTATCCCGTCGCGCTCGTAACGAGCGCCAGCTTGGTTCAGCAGGGCACCAAACTGTTCGCGGCGTTCGTGCAGCGAGTTGTCGCGTAGACGCAGCCCAACCAATCCACCGTTACGCAATTGCGTGTCGACGTCTTCTAAGAAACTGTCGGCTTCGCCCCGTCCCACGCCTTGAGCGCTGCCAGGTACATAGGCTAAATATCGCACCAAACGGATGTGCGGTTCTGTGGCCAGCGCTACCTGAAGCAGGGTAGACTTGCCTGAACCGGGCGGACCTATGAGCGAAAGGTAGCCTTGGTCGACGGAACGCAACGCCACCAGCAAGAACATCTCAGTGTCCCTGTTGCGCTGCACGTAGGTCCCCACCGGAAACCTATGGATGTGAAGTGTCTTGGTCGGGTCCCGCCATCCGAGCTCCTGCAGGAGCTCGTCTCGGGACCACCTATCCTTGTCTCTGGCGTCAGCGACTAGCTTCGGCAGCGTTCTGGCAATTTCCGAAGCCAGTCGAGACTGTTCGGCGCTGAGCTTGTGAGACTGAATGAACTCCGCCGCAGCGCCATGCACAACACGCAGGCTATGCAGGAACCGTTCAAATTCGGCGTCGATCAAGTTCGACGCGCCTAGCAGTAGATCTACCAAGCGGCTCCAGCTAGAGAGCCGCCATTCGTGCAATGATCTATAGGGGAAACGCTCAAACTCATCTAGAAATGCCGCGCTGTGTGGGGGTGTTTCGTCGCCAAGCTTGTCGTTGACTGACGGAATGTCATCCACGACCAGACGGATCTCGATGCGGGAATCAGGATTAGCCTTGCTCAAACACTGCCAAGCATGGATCAATGGTTTCAGTAGGCCGTTCGCCCCAGTAAATATCGTCCCTACCGTGAAAGTACTTGGGAACTGGGATGTCTTGAACTGATGGCCGACCACCAATCCATCAAATCCGAGCACTAAATCGTCAGCTATACCTGCACTGCGATCGGCCACACCAACCCACCGGAGTTGATCATGCTCAAGCGCGGCATAAATGGCTGCGCCAGCTTTTTCATACTGGCCAATATACCCTCGGAGTGCCCGTCGCTCTCCTTCGGCAGGAGGCGTCACATGAACCAGTGAAGGAGACTCATTATTCATTTAAACCGAAGAGATTTGTGTGATGATGCCAAAGTGCTATTAGGTGTCTGGGTTTCCCTTCAGCTATGGACTGCAAGACGGGGTCACAAATCATCCGTTGCGCTGCGCACAGCGAATGACCGCTTCCCACTGCGGATTCAATCGGCATGCTTCAACACTTTAACCTAAATTGATAGTTGCAGAGGAAAAATGATATAAAAAAGATCTCGAATCGATTACGATCAACCAGAGGGCTTAATACGAATGGCCTAGTGGGCTACATCGTTCAGTGGGCCAGTAGATGGATCAGATGACCCATCAGACGACAGCGAATGAGGACCTCAATTCTGCCCCTCTCGCGACAGTACCCCGGTGCTGGACACCTTTAGCCGAGTCCCTTTTACCAGTCCGCATATACTCCCTTGCGAAAATATTATGCAACGCGACCAACACAACGCTCGGCAATACTGTTTGACGCTCACCCACCTGGGTCAACAGTGGCGACGAGCCCCAAACCAATGGTACGGCGACGTGCCAAGTCAAAGTCGACGATTCGCGAGCTCGGCTACAACGTCGCAAGCCGTTTAATCATGGGAGAATTCATGCAGGAACCCGCCGAATCTGAAGCAACTCTTGCTTGACCGCGGCACTAGTCTCTGCAGGGCATGGGATAGACAGCCAAGCCCCTATCTCACCGTTGGAGCAGGCAGCTACGAGATCTCACACGAAGCGCGTGGCACGGCAATTGAGTCCAAACACGATCCGTCGGTTTTTCATCTTTCAAGAACTATTGATCAGGAAAGTCTAAGCTACTGCTGGCGATTCGAGTCGACAGTCTTTCCCAGCTTGTCGACAGCGCACTATAAATGTATCCAGATACCCTTAACCATGATATACGTCTCGTCCATCCGCTAGCTGCGGCTGACCGGGAGCTTGTGCTTTCGAGCCATCTTCTCGATGAGTGGCAGGAAACGAACCGCCCATCGATTGATCGATGAATGGTCGAGCGATACGCCACGCTCTTCCAACATTTCCTCGATGTGCCGGTAGCTCAGCGGATAGGCCTCGTATCAGCGAATGCCAACCAAGATGGCCTCGATCGGGAAACGCATTCCTTTGAAGTTGAACATGCAGTGCCGCTAAAGTTTTGATGGTGCAGCTTACCGAGGCGGAGGCCGCGTCACCAATGCGACAAAACAGCTTAGGTTCCGTTCGACAATCAAGATGAACTTCTGTATCTTGCGTTCAGCGCTTTCGCACTACATGAGCAGAAGCGCTATCCATGGATGCCGGCCACATCGACCGGTGGTAAGCTCACCAATAGAAGATGACACACTTATTATCGACTGCTGACGTGCAGGCCGAGCTGGGCGCGACGCGGGTGGCGCAGCCCTATTTCGTTGCCCAGGACCCGACGGTTCCGCTCATTCACCTGACGGACCGCCAGTTCGAACTGTTGGCCCAGTTGCTGCTGGACGCGGACAGCCCAGACCAGCAATGGTATGACTCGGCTCATCTGCTGACCTATGGCGCGGATGAGGGCAGGGACGTGGTCTTGTACAAGCAGGAGCTACCCGTGGGCGTGGTTCAATGCAAGCGCTATGCACGCTCGATCGGTATCGGAGACGTACTGGGAGAGCTGTTCAAGTTTCTACTGTTCGCCCTGCGCGACCGTTCCCTGATGCCAAAGGCACGCGGCTTTCGCTACGAATTCTGGACAGCACGCGATCTCACCAAAGATGCAGGCACGTTCTTCAAGGAGCCTACCAGCTATTTCCAGCAACATTCGTCTGACCTGACCCAATATGTCGCAGCCGCGCGCAAGGCATGCAAGGCTTTACGGCAAGCGCCTCCTCACGGTGTCAGTTACGACGATGAGGAACGCGAGGCAATTGCCATCGCAGGTAGCCTCCAATTCGCGCATGTGGGACAAAACGCGATCTCGGGCCGTCTGTCTGCGCACGTTCAGGTTCGCAAATGGTTCTTCCGCGGACCCGACGACGCGCCCAGTTCGCCTTCGGTCGCGCAGACGGGTAAGCTGGTCAGACAATTGATGAGCCTAGCGATCTCTCGCTTCACACAATCCGGGAACCTAGACGCGGAATCGTATGTGCCCTCGGTGGGCCTGGCGCGAGAGTTCGCGGACTTCCTGGAGTCGGGTGACCGCGTGTTCGTCCTAACCGGTGGGTCCGGCCACGGCAAGACAACATGGGCTGCGCGTCTGCTGGCGAGTCCACCGCCCGGCTGGGAGGTGCTGCTCATCAAGGGCGAGGATCTGCTCAACACCGACGTCAATATTGCAGAAACGCTGGCGCGCCTTCTGAAAGCCCATCCGATACCATCAAAACTGACTGGCATCGACATGACGGCGGACGTTCACCGTTGGCTCGATGCTGCTAACCGCCTGTTGCTGCTGGACGGTCTCGACCGCGTTCCTGCGCAAGCGCGCGCCGGCCTGAAAACCTGGATCGAAAACTCGCTCGATGTGGCGGCCCGGTGGCCGGCACGCCTAATCCTGGTGTCGCGCACTGAGGAATGGCGCGGGATAAGTGGTTGTGTGACTATGGGCAAACACCAACTGTACCGTCTGGGCTCGTTATCGGATGATGAAGCGGCACGGCTGTACCACGCCTACGGGCTGCCGCCGGTCCACCATCAGCGGCCGTTGCGCACCCCATCGCTGATCCGACGACTGGCCAGGTTGGCCGGGGACGTGGGCGGACCAGTCACGCGCGCCAAGCTGCTCGAAATCGACGTTGGCGAGCGCAGGGATGCGCTGGCGAATGACCACGGCAAGCTGGAGACCGAACTTGCCTTTTCCGATCTCAGCCAAGCGTTGGCGGCGTCCGCCGATGCACGCGTGCGCGCGAAAGATTTCAAGGACAATGACAGGGTCAAGATACTCGACGCACTTATCAGGCAGGACGTTCTCGTCAGCGACGGGCAACGTTTTCGGCCTGAGAGCGATGACCTCGCCGAGTACCTGATTGCTTTGGAACTCGACTGGCAAAAGGCGCTGGCGGCGGTAGAATGCGGCAGAACCGACTCAATCTTTTTTGGCGCGATTGCGATTGCCCCGCAGCTGGCCGACAGGAAGGCCGAGTTGGCACCTTTGCTTGCGGCCGTGCTGCCTCGCATTGATGAAGCGACGGGAATGTGGCACGATCTGGCAGCGCGGATTATGATCGAGGTCGAGGATCACGCTCGCCACTTAGAAGTCCTGCGCGCCATCTTCGATGCTTGGAAGTCGAGTAATTTTATGTTGTACGCTTCTAACATGCACGAACTGTTGGAGGATCTGCGCCTGCCGATCGCAGAGCGATTTGCATTGTTGATGCGGCTCGCCCATGGGGAAGACAAGGATGATTGGCGCCTGAAGTTCTGGCGCGATCCGGAGCTGTCCGGTCGCATCGTGACGCCATTTGCGAGAATCATTTGCGACCTAGTGCGGACGCACCCAACCGACCTGCTGCCGCAGATCGAAGCATTGCTCGGCCAGGTCGCCTACGGCTTGCCCCATCCGATCGCGGTCGCGCTGCTGTTCGAGGCTGCGGCCGCCGCTTTGCCGGACACGCTCCTGTGTTGCACGCGGATCGGCAACGTCGCCGAGGAGGTTACGGCTGACCTTGCCGATCTATATCCGCTCGGCTTTGCCCAACACACGCTCCTGCGCGCGCGCGCAGACGCGGGTTCGATCGACGGGCTGGTTGACAATTTTTGCCGCGCCTTCCTACGTGCAGTGAATCAAAATACCGAGCCGGAAACCGTCAAGCAATTTGCAGTCATCGTGGAAACCTTGCTGTTACTGGGTCCCTCTGGTCGCGCCAGACTACGCTTGCTGTTGTGCCTCCAAATGGTGGCACATAAGCAGCAGTATCTCGACGAACTTCTCTCCTCGCTCGACATGCTCCACTGGAGCGACGTCTGGTGGCTGGTGAAAGTATCGGGCGAGGCCGCCACGATCCTCCTAAAGGCCATCTTCAGTGGCGAATTGAAAGCGAACGTTCCTTTTGCTCACCTGTCGGGTTTCGACCCAACGACGATCCAGGTTGCACAATGGCCGTTGGTGGCGACGCTGCTCGCCGAAACCGCCAACTCCGCAGACGAGGCGGCGCGGCGAGCCGCATCCCAGGCACTCGAAACGATACTGCACCGGATCGAGCGCGAATCCGAGGAAGTTTACTATGCCTTCACGGCGTCCGCCCGCCTGCTGGCTAAGGACGATGTGGGCTGCGTGCGTGCACCGATGCTGTACTACTGCACGAGCATTCTCCGGCGCGCACCGGCGCCGGCCTACATCCAGACGTTCGGCGTGGAACTCGTCGACATCCTGGCGGGTGCCGAAGACGGCAGCACGCTCGACACCTTGCGGCACAAGCTCCATGAAAACAATGGTGACGAGGCACGCCACGTGCATATCCTGGCAGACCTGGAGCGGCGCTTTGGCTGCCCGAATGAAGCACAGCAAAAGTTTTATGATCTGTGCGCAAGGACGCGGCGGATGTCCGGCTCTGCTTAGACATCGACGGGACCGGCATGTTGTCAAGACCGTGACAACCGCCGACCCGAAGCGACCGGGATTTTGCGCTCCATGGATCACGTTGTGACGCTTCGCACATGCCTACGGTAATCCCTCCCATTTTTAGAGCCCTCTAAAAGTCCGTCTTCAAATCGAAATTCCAGGCGTTGGTGATGCGGCGTGGCCATAAGCGCTCCATCATCGCCATCGCACACAAACTGCTACGCACCGTGTTCTGCATGCTGCAACGTGGCGAACACTACCGCGACAGCGCCACCGACTACGAAGCGCTCGCGGTGCAACGCAATGCACCGTGATGGATCAAGGCACTGACGAAATTCTGATTCATCCCGACTCCAGCCTGACGTGCTTCTACAGTTGCATGCCTTGACCAACGATGGTCAGGCAGGCACACGTCCCGAACATCGTTTCTTTCACGTTAAACAACACGCCGCTTCCCAGCGGTGTGATGCCATCATCTAGCAAATCAATATCCGGCTCAAGACGGCGTTGGCTTTACGCTTACGTTCAAGCAGTCACGCTGAGGCGTGTTGCTGACTAAAACAGTGCTTCCCTAGTTTCTGAGCCATTGAGACGCTTCGTCCTGAGTGCCAAACTTCATTTTGATACTGTTGACATCGCCTGGTTGAGTGGCAACCTGTAAAGCAGTCATGCCGTGATCACGCAGCCAAGCAAAGCGATGTCGGCCGTTATTAAACCGGACAAAGCCGTCCACGAGGCAAACTTCCGGCATCTCCACGTACTTCGCGGACATTATCCATTCTGCAAAATGGTTGTACTTGCCTGGCATTCCGTTGTCGCCGCCAGCTCCAATATATTCAGTTACGCTGCGCCGCCACTCGTGCTCTAGCTTGGTGACGGACACCCAGACAGGAATATCTCCTGACTCCGGAAGCGCGAGTTCCCATTGAATTTTCATCCAGTTTTCGGATCCGCTTTCGCTCGTCACTTTATCAGGCTGAAATAACATCAACGTTCCTCTTTAAGTTTAGTAGTGCATTCTTTCTTCGTTTGATTAACGTGATAAGTCGCCGCCTCACCTCTCTTTTGATATACACGCTCGATCATTTGACGAACAATTTTTCTATCATGATTACTCATGAAATCGTCGCTACCGAGGTACTGCAGTGACTTTTCCTTCGGTATTTTCGAGTCACGCTGCAGCACAGCGGTCTCGGTCAACACGATGAAGTCTTTGCAATATAGTGGTATTGTCTCCGCCCTCAAGATTCCAGAAGAGATAGCAATTGCTAACGTAAATACTGTCTTAGTTTTCATGATATTTCTTACGAAATTTCCATCATATCTGGCGGGCATTCACCACTGAACTTTTCGTTAGTTAGCATACACTGCCGGAGCATTTTATTTCTATTAGATTGTCACGATCAATTTTTAATCGGATGTCAACAAACACAAGACGCGTTTTGGGACTTGGAATTGATGGTAGCACGCGACATGTTTTAACAACAGTAACATCAAATACACATTAACGCGTCATAAACGAATATGCACCAGGTCGTATCATTGCTACCCACAAGGTGGCTTTTTCGATGAGACGGGGAGGTGCTGTACGTGGTCAGCGAGAAACCCATGAGCACCGAGATGATCGTAAAAATTACACAGGAAACGTTGAACGGTATGAGCCCCCATTTGGGGCGTCTCATGCAGATTACCTTGAGATTGGCAGAACATGCTCTACCGGCTGCACAAATTGGAACAATCGACGACCTTCGCGCGGAAGCGCGTCAAGGGCTGACAATGCGAATGGCAGAACGCCAGGCAAAAGTGGCACAAGAGCTTGCATTAGCTCCGCGAATCGAGAGCGGAGATGACGTCGGAATGGAAGAGTACTATGATATCCGTGGTTCTGACCGTGTGGCAATCAAGACTGGAGAGACGGGTGCAGCGCTGGTCTCGGGGGCAGGGCCAAAAGGTCATGCGGAGGGTGTATCGATTCAAGACCAACGTCCGGTCAGGTGACGTTAAATGATTCCAAGGAAAATGATGCGTTACATTTTACTTGCTTTGTTGTTTTTGTTTTCGGGTTGCCATGACAATCACGAGGCCGCACCTCACACCGGGCGCTATCAACTCGTAACTGATGGTACTGGGAATACTTGGCGGATCGACACTGTATCTGGTGAAACCAAAAAATGCTGGCAAGGATCTGCTGGAGTTGTAGCACCACAGTGCTTTACAGCGGTACAGAAGTAACGACCTTGAGTCAAAGAAAATGTATCGTCAACTTACTGAACTGAGGCGGCGAGTAGTAAAGTCGCAGGTGAAATTGCCTCTGGTCGGGAAACACCGTGTCATGCATGAGGCGTTTTTGCTACGTCGGTGACTTCATTCCATGTACAAAATGCCTGTGTGCGGACGTGCCGGAATTGCTCGGCTGTCACGCCGTTTGCGTCATACAGTTGGCCGCTCCCGGCTAGGCCCGACGATAGCAGCTCGGGCCGCGGCACCCCGTTACTCCATCGTGTTGTTCTCCGCTAACTTGACTTCAACACATTTGAGCCAGGATACCGCGACCAGAACGCTTCGACATGCTGATGGCAGACCGATATCGCCGATACGATCGAGTCGTTCGAAGTGAGCATCCTGCATGCCGATGGGGCATGGCTAGGCAGTTTTCCTGTCGGTAGCAATATCATCATGTTCGGCATATGGGAATACAAGGAGGCGACGGAAAACCGCAGGAAGACCCCGAACGACGACACACGCACGATCACCTACATCACGCACAAGCTGACCCTCAAGCCAAAGTTCAAGCAGCAGATCCTGGCCGCGTCATGGGGTAGGCGACAGGATTGACGCTCGTGTTCTCGACCAAGGGGGGGGGCCGGCCACCATCGGACCGTAGTCTCGCTGTAGTCGGGCTGAAATCGGCACGAAGCGCCAGACTGTCAGGGGTGTCGCTCTAGCCAAATAGCGGCAGCGATTCGCCCAGCGCTGGCGTGGGAGTTGTGGCCTGCGGTTTGGCGCATCCGCCGAACCGCCGCCCTCCTTTCCCTCATTCGATTCGGCCGACTTGACGGCTGGCGTCCGCTTCGTTTTGGCGGACGGTGTGGATACCTTCCTCGTTGCCTCGTTCGCCCGCTTAGCACTCAACGCAGTGGCAGATTTTAGCGCCTCACGGGTCGCCTCGGCCTGTTCGTTCACGGTCACGCGCGCCTCGCGATAGCCTTGCAAGGCCTGCACGAAGCCGGCATCGAAGTCCTCGGGACTTGGCGGTCAGCGTCAAATCCTTCGTCAGCGCCACTTCCCCCGTTTCCTTCCTCGGCTTCGGCACCACGCTGATCGTTAGCTTGCCGCTTTTCTCGTCGGCGCTCACGATCATCGTCAGCGTGGCGCTTGTCGCCAGCGCATACAATTCCTGAAACATCGTCATCACCACTCTCCTTGTGAAGTGCCACCTCTGAATACATGGTATGACCGCTTCCCTCCCTATCAAGTCCACGCGTGGTGGCCGTCCCTCCCCGTGACCCGGCCGGTGACGCCGCGGCAATTTGGTCCCGTCGGTCCGCTATCGCCTGCCACCGTAATCTCCCGCGCCGACGCAACAATGGGTGGAAAGTCGCATGGCGGGATTGTGCTGTCCCGTTACCGATGCGACACTGAAGCATCATTTCCGATCCATTGATCGGCGCCCTCCTTGTGGAGGTCCTGACCAGGTTAACCGACCCGCATCAAGAAGGTCTGGGATATATAGCATGTCGTCATCCAGCGAGTCAGGAATGCACCCAGGAGGGCCGCTTCAAGCGGCCCTTTTTCATGGGCGATGCGATATCGGACTTCGTCCATTGACCAGCGCCAGCCCCAGCGCGCGAGTGTTTGGCGCCGTCGGGAAGCCAAAGAGGTGATTACCCAAAGCATTACCACAGCGTAGCGAGGAGGCAAGTCCTTGTAGCCGTGGGCGTCTGCCAGCGCCAGCGCTACACCGTTAGACATCGAATCGGACCAATACCAGGGCGATCCACGGGATCATTAGTTGGCCGATGATTCCGGGGACGGCTCAGGCGTCCAAGCCAAGTGACCTTCAAGCCATGATTCCTTGCTCGGGGATTGCCGCCTACGGCGGGCGGACTTGCTGGACTCCTCCCCTAAATCAGCTCAATGCTTGCCGACCATTGCTCCACGCCGGACAGGCGCCAAGCCTGCGCTTCGACCGGCACCGCACTGCGCCCCGTCGACCGCCTGCGACCGTCATAGCTATCACCTGCAGTCACCACGATTTCGCGTCGCCATCAACTGCAAACAGAACAAGGAATGCACAGCGCCAAGCGGGCGCGGGGCTCAAACCAGAGCCAGCGAAACGGCCCCACCCAGGGCCGTGAGCGGGAAGCGATTAGCAGCTCAGTCCAGTGATTTCCCGCGCCCGCCCTCGCCCGAGACACCGCTGCAGCGCTGTATCAGCTCGCGATGCGCCGTCCATTGACAGCTGGCGCTGCGCCACACCAGCCAATTCGCTCGCCATCCATGAGCACCCACGCTGACATGCTCGACTCGGACAGGCCGGGTGAAAACAGGTTGCGTCAACTGGCGCAAGCAGGCATACCTTGACGATGGAGACTGTCGTCGGAGCGACGCAAAGCGCCTTGCATGAGGGTACGGCACGTGCCCTGCACCCGCCCAAAAGCGACGAATGCGTCCAGGGGCGGCGCAGCAATCAAAGCGTAGTGCAACCAAGGCGTGGTCCGGCGATGCCGGGCCGGATTGTCCTGGTTCCGGGCGCAGCGCCAGCCAGCCAGCGGAGATACTACCCTGTCGCCCGCGGTCAATCTGCTCGATAGGAATGCAACTGCCCGCCCAAGAATGCGCCAGGTCAGGGATCAAACCGAGGGTGGCGCCACACCTGAGGATGGCTGGACCGGGAAAGGGCCGAACCGCGTGCCCGCGATACGCCTCGCCGGGCGGAATGCGAACGTATCAATGCGCGCGGGAATAGCGCCTTATGGGGTGGTGCTGCGCGGAAAAGCGCAGGTAGGAGGTGAGCAACGCCAGCAAGAGCGGCAAGCAAACGCGATGAGGTTCCCCGTGGGGCCTCCCAAGGCCTCGCATGTTAGGGGCGCTTCCAACACCCCAACGCTGAAGGTAGACCGAACCACGGGATGCCGGGAACGCGTCGAAAGCCGTGCTACAGCACACCAGCAAGACATCGTAGACAGCAAGCCGTGTTGATGGTGTGTTGCCATCGACAGCGATACGCGGCGAGGTGCCGCACGCGATGCAGGAGATGCGCTGGATGACCGCAACCGCAGAGTAGCTGCGCCAAGGAAAGCACTCTAATTTGCCGATATCAAGGCTAAGCGCGAAAAGGAATACCCGGGCACTGACCGCATAAAGTCAGGCGCCCGAGCAAAGGGCAGCGAGACGCCTCACTGCCAGGAGTCGACCCGCATCAGGGCGGTCCTGACAAGCTCCATGTTCTCTTTTGCGTACCCGCTTCCTCACCATCTACCCACTTGTCCTTTCGTCTTTCTACATCATATATACGCATCTCAATCTGGCTGCGAGACCGCATCAGGCGAGGGAGCCAACACTCCATACGAATACCACACTGCGCAAGCGACCACTAGTTGGCCACCAAGCCCGGTGACCGTTTAGCTGGTCACGCCCGCAGTCCATTTCTGCATCCAGTACACCCTGTACTCGGGCCACGTGACCGACCACCAGCGCCAGCAACTGAGACTATCCGTGATGGGTAATAACGCAACGCCTGCAAGGCTCAGCACGGCTATCCCATAAATCGGGGCAATGCAAAACGCTAACAAGGATGGTAGACCCGATGCAATGGAACGCCTCTTTATGTAGACCAGCGTACACCGCAAAGCACTGCGGACCGGGTCAAGGTCACAACCAGCGACCAGGGCTCAGGGCACGCAGCGCTGATGCGGCTCAGCATCTCCAACCTGAGCAACGCCGAAGGAGGTGACATGCCAGCAACTCATTGGAGTCAAGCCAAGGGGGCCGCCAGGCCGAGGAACGAAGTGGTTCGGGGCCCTGACCAGCACCAGGTCGCTCGTCCTCGCGGTAAGAAATGAGCCGTAGCTAAGCAGCGCCAGCAGGAGGGGCGGCTGACCAGCAAGCTGGCGGTTGTTCGTGATGCGTGGATAGAGGACGGCGGTGGCAATACTAACGGGGGGTGGCAAGGGTAACGAGACACCTCGCGGGAGGGGCACATCCTCACTAGAGCCAAGTGCTGTGCGGCGCGTTCGAAGAGGCCTGCGAGCGATGAGCTTTGCCGCGTTTCCGTCGCCCAGCGCCATCAGTGCCACGCTCGGGGAGCGCGAGAACGGCATACCCGGGAGGGACGAGGAGGCGGTGTGCGGACGGGGCGACAGGGCCGCATTCGGGAGCGCCTGGCGCCAGGCCAAGGGCAGCGCGCATGGCGAATTGGAGGGACACAATTGCTGCGATGGCGGTGCACAGCGCCAGCAGGTCGGCGCGGAGATGAGGAAGGTAGGAGGAGCCGAGCGGGAGCGACGCCCATCAGCGAGGCCGGCAGGAGGAAAAGGCAAAATCGCCACGCGAGGAGGTGCGCGAAGCGAGGATAATTAGTTTAAAACAATAATAAAAACTAGACGCACGACCCTATCACACTACGTCCTGGCCGGCCGAACAGGACGAGACGAAGGCGATAACGAGGCGGCTGACCGACCGAAGCGCAGCTTAGGGTAGGAAGGCTGTCCGACGTTAGAGTAGAGTCATGCAGCCTATGGCTGCCGTCCGACATTACGGGTAGTCATGGAGGTAGGTGGGCGGTGATCCTTGTCCTTTGCCTTCCTCCATCAGAGGTGTTCACTTAATGTTTCGTACGAAACTCAATCATGGCCGCCACAATGCACTATGCATTCTTCCCCTACTTAAAATCACATTTTTCGGAGAATACATATGGTCGCCCATCTCGTCAATCAAAGCACCACTATTCCTGGAGGCGTTGAAGCCTTCGGTTTCGGCCCAAGGATAGGCAGCCTCCAAGATCGCGATACGCAGATGGTCGATATTCTCGCTATGCGTACAGCAACGCCTGCGGAGCAATACTCATATGAAGGCGCTGAGATTCATCGGCTTTTATCCAGTTCGGAATCTCTGAAACTGCTCGGTGAAAATAAAAGTATCGCTCATCTGATGGAAACCTGTTGACTTTCAACGAGCTGCGAAAGTTCTATCCGTCGCTGGCTCCATGAGAAGCAATTCTGGAAGCGCCATTGGAGATGGAGCAGACCTTTGCATCCATCCACACGTCTGCCGATCATGACCAGCGTTTCGTGATTACAGGCGACCCGGAAATCGAACTGCGTTTTACGCCGAACTTGAAGCTCGTGGCGCACTGAAATTTCAAGGGGGGATCGTTATCGTCATCATATCTGTGACAAGGCCGAGAAAATTCTCTGGTAGGTGACCCGTCAAGAAGGTGTAAGGATGCTGCTAACGTTGAAGATTGATTCGACCGCGCAGCCAATGGCTTACTGAGCGACATTGGGTCAGGCGTCAAGAACAAGCTTGACTTGCGGAATACCGTGGAGCTGTTTGTGGTCGGCGACCAGGCCACCATCGACAAGAACCTAGATGACATCGGCGCCTTGCTCGCCAGCATGAATGACGGCAAATACATTTCAGCAGCCAACAACGATCAATTCAAGGATAGCAGAAATCGTCTAAGCAAAGAAGGCTAGCAATCTCAGTTTGAATTCCAGGTGCCCCATTTGTTAGCCAGCATGCAGAAGGCAGGAACGATGGGGCGCGACTAGGCTGAAAAGATGTGGAAGCGATTACGCCTAGGAAAGAAATCCCACTTCCCTCTGCTGCTAAGGTCGTAACCCCTGAAGAGCGTCCCTAGGCCAAAGAAAAGCTAGCCATCAGCATCAGCGGCGAAGCTGAAATGGATTGCGATAAGAATCTGCAAAGGAACCATTAACAGATGCATTCAAATATATTCTTGAATCTGCGAAGGCTCATTCACAGGATGTCTCAGCGCAGCGGCAGCGGCAGCGGCAGCGGCAGCGGCAGCGGCAGCGGCAGCGGCAGCGGCAGCAGCAGCAGCAGCAGCAGCAGCAGAGAAGGACACGACGAAAGCCGCAAATACCACCACCGCATCAACCCACAGCGGATGTATCGAACAGTTCTTGCAGCGTGCTTCACCGCAACCAAGGTTTACCACCGTATTACTCGCAAGCCCATCACCTCGCGCCGACACAGTCGGCGCCCTGGTTGCCCGGCCCTACAAGTCGTTTCGCAATCAAGCCACACTCCCACACCCCCTAGGAAACAACGTTTTGCGAACACGTAAAGAGCAACTCCAATTTGAGTATTGCAAGGAAAATGCGCACGAGGGGCTGAGGAGCAACTCAATCTTCAATAGATATCTACCATTTATATCTACATCTACATCTATATACATCGAAGCCGCTTTGGTACCCCTTCTTATTTCAGCGTTTCTATTTCAAAAAACTGGCTCTAATAATCGGCATTTTTACAATTTTTCTTATCGTCCGTCACGCATTCATGCTGAAGGTCGTTCGTGAACGCTGGAAACGACAAGCGATGGTTACCATTCGAGACGGTTGACGTATGTAGCTTTCAATCAACGCAAAATCGCCACTTATTTCAAGCCACATTTTCGAAATTTTCCACATCAATTCCATGAGGCTCGAAAGTTCCTATACTTTCTGGAAGGGGCTTTGACAAACCCTCTCCAATCCAGAAAAAAAGGGTTGTTGATAAACAAAAGATAAGGAGTATACCAATGCGTTTCACCAAGCTTTCCTCTAATTTTTGGAATAGTAAAGCTGGGCGCGCTGTTCGTACCAGTGGTCCGCAAGGTTTCGCGATTTACTGGTATCTGCGCAGTAGCGACCATGGTAACTATATCGGCATCTATAAGCTGAACCTCGACTACGCGGCGATCGACTTGGGCATCACAAGCGAGGTCATGATGCAGTACATTAAAGAATTTGAAGATGCCAGCTTGGTGTCATACGATCCTGAGAATGAGATCATCTGGATTATCGACCAAGCTGAAGTACAGGTGGGCGAGCTGAAAAAAGGCGACAAGAAGATCATCGGTGTCAACAAGGATGTCGCTGCCATTGAGCGGTCTAAGATCCGCGATGAATTCTTCAACAAGTACCGTCAGTTGTTGAAACTCTGCGACACGCTTGGCCCAGCGCAACCCGGAGCCAGCCTGACTTCTGACGACTTGAGGATCCGCAATTTGGATTTTCAACCCGCGCCACCAACGGTTGGATTGCCCAATATGAGTGACAACTACCTGGATGGAGTGCTTTCAGTGCTACTGTCTATGCGCAAAGAAGACCGCAAAAATTATCCCGAAGTGAGGGACATGTGCGTAAAGGAAGATGCTGTCACTCTCAGGAAAAAGGTGGGTATTCGTTGCACAGTGGACCTCATCCATGAGGCTATCGCTGCTCGCGATCTGAACTTGGTTGATGCGCTGAAGTCCATTTCTTTACGAGACATTTGAACGCTGTCCCCGCAATAGTTGGCTAGCGGGCCTTCACCAGAAGGCCAACACTCATCGATCAAACATCTATCTTCATGTATATCAATGGTAAGTGTCAAGCCAGCGCCTTCTTGAATCCGGCAATGAATTAGAAGATGATGGCATCACACCGCTGGGAAGCGGCGTGTTGTTTAAGCCGAAGGGAGCTGCGCGGCGCAGTTCCAGGGCAAGAAGTCATCGACCCGGTTGACCGGATGATCGGCGATATTGGCCAGCACATGGCGCAGCCAGGCCTCGGGGTCGACACCGTTGAGCTTGGCCGTGCCGATCAGCGAGTAGATGGCGGCGGCACGCTCGCCACCACTGTCGGCACCGGCGAACAGGTAGTTTCGCCGGCCGATGGCGACGCCACGCAGCGCCCGTTCAGCGGCCGAGTTGTCGATCTCGATGATGTCGTTGTTGCAGTAGCGCAGCAGCGCCGGCTACAGATTGAGCGCGTACTGGATCGCCGCCGCCGTGTCCGACTTGCGCGACAGCTTTTCAAGCGTGGCGCGTAGCCAGCTGCCGAAGTCGTCGAGCAATGGTCGTGATCGTTGCTGGCGCACCTGCTGTCGTTCGTGCGGCGGTTTGCCGCGTATCTCGGCCTCGATCACATACAGCTCGGCGATCCGGCGCAGGGCCTCGGTCGTGATGGCCGATGGTCTGGCTACATGCAGATCGTGGAACTTGCGGCGCGCATGTGCCCGGCACGCCGCTTCCTGTATCGTGCCATCGACGTAGAGTGCGTTGAAACCGGCATAGGCATCAGCCTGCAGCACGCCCTTGAAGTTGGCCAGATGAGTTTGCGGATGGATGCCTTTGCGGTCCGGCGTGTAGGCAAACCAGACCGCCGCCGGCGTGGTGTCGCCGCAAGCGCTATCGTCACGCACGTAGGTCCACAGCCGCGCTGTTTTGGTCTTGCCATTGCCCGGCGCCAGCACCGGAATCGGCGTGTCGTCGGCGTGCAGCTTGTTGCCAGCGAGCACATGGCGCCGGATCGCGTCCACTAGCGGGCGCAACAAGGCGCTGGCGGCACCAACCCAGTTCGCCAGCAGCGCTCGCTCCAGTTTAACGCCTTCGCGGGCATAGATCACCGACTGCCGGTACAGCGGGAGATGGTCGGCAAACTTGGCCACCAGCACATGGGCCAGCAAGCCCGGCCCGGCGATGCCGCGTGCAATCGGTCGGCTTGGCGCGGGTGCCTGCACGATGGTGTCACAGCATTTGCAGGCCAGTTTCGGACGCATATGACGGATCACGCGGAAGCTGCCTGGTATCCATTCGAGTTGCTCTGCAACGTCCTCACCCAAGGGGCGCAAGCCCCCGCCACAGGCGGGGCAAGCTTCGCTTGGCTAAGAGTACATTTTCTCGTCTCGCGGCAAGCGATCTGGCAAGGGACGGCGCACCGATTTCTTGCGCGGCGCCTGGTCGGCCGCTGGCATCTCGCGCGCCGCTTCGCCCTCGGCAGCCTGCAGGTCTTCCAGCTGCAATTCCAGTTGCTCGATCTGGTGGTCGAGCCTTTCCGACTTGCGGCCGAACTGCATGCGACGCGGCTTGGCGATCATCAGCTTCAGATGCTCGACCTCGACCTCGGTCGTCGTCAGTTGCGCGCGCAGTCCCGACACCAGCTCGTCGTGCGCAGCGATGGCGACATCGCGCTCACGCACCATCTGCTCGGCCGCCAGCAGCAACGCCTTCAGGGCATCGATGTCGTTGGGCAGGTTGGCTGAATTGAGCATCGGCCAAGTTTACGCGAGGGCGCCGACGTTTACAAGGCCGATTGTGGTTGCCAGGTGCGCACCGGCTGGCGCCAGTCGATGCCTTCGAGCAGCATCGACAGCTGGGCCTGAGTCAGTGTGACCGTACCGCTGTTGGCCTGTGGCCAGATGAAACGGCCCCGCTCTAGCCGCTTGGCCAGCAGGCACAGGCCGTCGCCAGTCCACCACAGCAGTTTGATGATGACGCCGCGTCGGCCACGAAATACAAACACATGGCCGTTGAATGGATCGGTCTGCAGCGTCGTCTCGACCTTGGCCGCCAGGCCGTTGAAGCCGCAGCGCATGTCGGTGATGCCAGCGACGATCCAGATCCGGGTGTGGGCTGGTAGGCCGATCATGGCAGCAGCCGCTGCAACACCAGATGCAACACGACAGTGTCAACGGCTCCTTCCAGCCGTAGCCGCGCTTTGCCAACGGTCAGTTCGATGATGCCGCCGCACGCTGGTGCCTGCTCGGCCACGGGCTGTGCCATGACCGGCGCCACCACCGTCACCGGCAGCAGTGTGCAGACATTATTGCCAGATTCCTGCTGGCCTTCTCCGAACAGTTTACGCCAAGCGAATACCTGATTGGCATTGAGGTTGTGCTGGCGGGCGATGCGCGAAACGGATGCGTCCGGCAGCAGCGACTGGGCGACGACGGCCCGCTTGAATTCATCGGAGTGGCGCCGGTAGCTGCCACGTTTTGAGTGTCTTGCGACTGGTTGAATTATTGTGTCCATAATGGAGTTTGTGGACACAACCGATTTGTGCCTCGACCTCAAATCATGCTGGTAGGGACAGCGCTCGTAAAGACGGCCCTGCTTTGACGCTTACCCATCACACGCGTTTGAATGGGCGGCCCCGTGTGTACCTTTAAAGGCTGCGCCTAGGGCAATCCTAACGAGCACCAATGGCAGCCTCTACCAGGCTGCAGATAATGAGGGTGTGCTCGATGCGAACTTCGATGTAACATCGCTCCATGCCGTTGACCTCAGGGGGCTGAGTAAAGGTGCCGTGACAAAATTGGCAGCAGCGCTGCTCACGCATCCCAGTCGCGCTGGACTACAGCCTGATGCTCTGAGATGCACTCAGTCGCTTTCTGCACAACGGAGAGGTCAGTGTCAGCATCGACAACAACCACATTGAGCGTCCAATACCTCCTAAGCAATTAGCAGAAAAGCCTCTTTGCCGGCAACTAACTCGCCCGTCAGCGAGCCGTAATGGTGATAATCCTGGTGCAGTCTGTCAAGCTCATTGGACACGATCCTTGGGCATACGACAATCCCAGCTGACCTCATCAAGATGGGACGACTGCGCGCTTAACCACGAGTCGCGTCCGCACCAGTCATTGAACTACCAGACGCCGAATCTTGTGTACGTCAGTGGCGAGGGCGGCGGCGCGATGACCGTGGGCAAACACGGCAGTGTCGGCAGTCACGGCGGTGGTAACCTCACTCCGCCCTGCCGGGAGCAGGCTAAGATCGATTCCACCGTCGCGAGATTGGGAAGTTAAGCAACGCGGACAGCGCTATGACGCTATCTCAGCTACATCTTTCGCAACATGAAAAAAGTACCAATCTGCATTAGCAAAGCAGCTACAAAGCAAACAATCCCGACATGCAAAACTGCAAACGGCAGCCCTGCCGCATCAATTAAGCTTCTTACTTGAGCGGAGTTAAGACTGTTGATGGTATCTGCAAAAATCTCTGCTCCATTGTAGGTGACCCGTGGGCCAATGGTGTCGTACAAAGTCTGCAAGCTACCATATACAGTGGTAACACCCCCGGTCAACTCGTTTAGTTTATCCCAGTAAGCGACTGCGTTCGTGATCTGCCAGGTTGGTGCGTCGTACGCGAGCCTAGACGCAAACCAGTCAATTCCTTCACGGCTAAGATTAAGACCGTACACCAAGCACCCGCCGAACAAGGCAATTGCCACGAACTGCAACTGAAGGATGACTTCGTTGCGCACCTTCACCGAAACGATATTGAGGGCGAAGACAATCACTGCAACGACATAAAAAAACACTGCTGACGTGCCAACGACACTGTAGGTGTATTCAAACTCTTTCAAGCGAATCACCGGTAAGAAGGTACCTAAGGCCAGCAATGCTGGTCCGAGCGTCCCTAAAGTCCAAGCAAGTATGGAGCGCAATAATTTCCCCATTGGTCACCACCAGCGCTTATCGCTTAGCACGACCTTTTTGTAGAAGTCGAAGTTTGCACGAGAGGCCGCCAAGCAAATAACTAACAGGCCATCTGGAATTTGGAACTCGATAGCCATGGATGTCAGGAGATAGTTAAGAAGAAGCGTGGCAACGATACCGACCACAGTCAACGTTATGGCCTTCCTCCACATTCCTTTCACTAAGTAGTAAAAAGGCCCAAAGATAAAAGCCAAGACGTTGAAGCTGAGCTTTCTTCTTTCGCTGTTGCTCAGCTGACGCACGTTTTTCCAGGTCGCCCCCCCGGCCTTATCGATCAAAGAAAACTTCGCTTGCCAGCCTTCAGAGACGCCGCTTGCTGTGGCCCTCGACGCCTCGGAATATTGAATTGTTGGATCGGACATTGTCCCTCTCTCCGTAACTTTAATTATTGAACAGGCCGGTTTTTCTCGACACATCCGATTCGCTCATCGAAAACCGCTTAACCACGTTGGTCGCGTCGAACATAACAACCAGCTGTTTTTTCTTCCCACTTGCGCTACTGCCAAACAAATTAACAACGGGGATGTAGCTGACGGCATCCGCCGATATCCTGGAGAACTCATAATTCCAGACCTCCAGTCCTCCGTCAGTGAACGTCGCCTTCTCGGGCGATCCGAACATAGCCTTCACCTCCTGCTTAGTTGTTTTACCTTCGACAATCCTTGTCGATACGGAGGCCTCTGTCTCAGAACGCAGTTTTTCGTTCCCAACACCTGCGCATCCTGACAACAACACCGAAATTACTGAAATAACAACAAAGGCTTTTTTCATTTCTGCTCCTCATATATTGCTAAATAATTACTTATAATGACCTCTATAAGTGTCAATTCGACATATTACATGTTTTTACCAGGAAATGACACTTATATCGTGTCGCCTTATATAGGGCAGCTGCCTACGATCTTTGTATTTGGGCTCCGATATGAGGACAGAAGAAGAGAGGCAGCTTTGTGCTTCTTTCGGCATTCATCTAGCCAAGGTACGCAAAGACATGGGCTGGTCACAGGAGAAATTGGCGCTCGAAAGCGGCATTGCGCGAAGCTACATCGGGGATGTTGAGCGGGGCGTAAGGAACATCGCGCTGCTCAACATTTGCCGAATTGCCGACACTTTGGGGATTGAACCAGAGGTGCTGATGGGGTTTAGAACTACCGGAGACGCCCTCGCGCTAGCAAAGGCCGATTAATTGGACAGGTCATTGGAGGTGCCACCCTTGGCAATTGCACGAGCCTATCCGGGTAAGGATGGCAACCCACCTCAGGCTGGATGCTGGCGTGACCGAGATGCCCTCCGGTTTCAACGGCCTGGCGGGAAGGGTGCAAACGCCCTTGGCCGAAGACCCTTGATCAGCCATGTGTTTTTGTTCCGGTGCCGCGTGGCGATATGGTCAAAGCGCTGTGATGGAGAGATGATAACCTGTGCTTGTTGGCCAAGCGGCCTGAACGTGGCCGCTTCGTCTACCACAGGCTCGAACGGCAATCAGAAGAAGCTATACACGCGCCGATTCAGCGACTTTTGTAATTATGCTACGGGCAAATCTGTTACCCTTATAGTTCATTTTCCTTAGTCGGTTTTCTCGATTCGAGCACAATTGCCGGATTTACTACGCAAGGTACTGAGCCGAGGAATTGATTACGGCAGTTTTCGAGAAAAACAACGCCAAGCTCGTAGGCCCAATCGAGTTCGTGTTGAAATAGGCCGCCTGCGGCTTGCGGATTTGACCTGGCGCCGTCCTGCATCGTTGCGGCTACTTCGATAGCATCAGGATAATTCAGAAGTCTGTCACCTTCGATCCGAACATTACCGACCAGGTCGCTGAAAGTATGATGGATGAAAGTTTCAACCCACCACTCTGAAGGCACGACGATCTCATCCAGATCCAGAACGTCTGGGTGTGCACGGAACAACGCAATAAACCCGGTTGGGGTACACCAGTCCACGGTAGCTCCGTACTGCACAGGCTGGAATGGCAAACGGACCGGAATTTCGGTATCACATGGCAACCACCCAATGAAATGCAGATCAGAACGTGGCTTTACATTTTTCGGATCAGGAAAGGGCAGCGCCATACTACGAGCCGGCACCAGTGAGTCCGAATTTTCGCCCCGGCTGCCATATATCAATAAAGGGCATCCGAGCAGCCTGTCTGGATAGCCTGACATCAAGTCACTCATCAACACCGTCACATTCGGGCGCATCTGGGGAGTGCTAGCCTGAAGCAACTTGCCAGGCTCGCCGGGTTGGCAGGTGGACAACCAGTCGCGCATGAGCTCGATCCCCTTTTCGAAGTCCTGCCTTTTTAACGCCTCTTCAATTTCACTAGCAATTTTACTAAACACGGTGAACTCCTTCTAGCTTTCTGAGATACCAAACGTTTCCGTCGAGGCTGGCGTTACGTCCGATACGTAGTGCTAGATCGCCGGATATAGGACAGGGTAAGTACCCAACCAGGCACGGCAAGCCGGGCAATGCTTTGGTCAGATCAAGCAACGAAGCTGCGATAAAACTTTCTGCTTTGTTGTCTTTTTTTTGCCAGCAAAGCCATACGTTCGATGACCTGAGGCAGCGTCGAACTACCTCTATGTCAATGCCATCTGGAGCGAGCAATCACCGGACGGGACAGGTAGCTACCTGAGTGCGCTCCTCCTCTATGACAGCTGCACCGAGCTGTGGATGCGTGACAACCGAGGCTGCAGGATCTCAGGCCCATACCATGTTTGAAACCGGCGTGATGGTGGTCCACAAGCTTGGTGCTGGCGCGCCCATGCCACGAACGCTTCGCCAGCATCAACCACACGCTACCCGATCTCGATATCTTGGTGTGCTATCGGATGAAGTCCGGCTAATTCTGGATGCTTGCGTGCCAAGCGCCCAGGCCATGCAAGCATCAAATAGCCTTGTCGAACCAGATCCATTTCAGGCCGCGCCAGGCAGAATCGCAATCCCAAATATTCAAGGCGATTTTTGATAAAATATGCCCGCACAAAATCTTCGTCCGTAGTGCTATCCAGCTTATCACTAATTTCCTGTAGCGTTTCTTCTACAGTGAGGCCAACTTCATCTACACTCAAACCAAGAATGGCTTGTCGCAACCGATTCGACTCCAGCGCACAAGGCGAATTACCAAGTGAATGAAAATAGTTCGTAAATAGGTGTGCCTCAGCATTACCAGCAGATTTTCCACCTTCGATGACGCGAAGTTTAGGACGACTAAAATTATTAATCATATTTTTATTTCTGAGTTAAAAGTTAAATATTATCTTGATAAAAGTCATTAAATCTAAACATATAACCATACTACCAAACCAAGAACCCTTCACAGGAATCTGACATTAATTATTTTTATTTCGATGGATTCAATCGACCGTGCCTTCATCCAAAATTCGACATATTTATTTTTCAGAATTAGCACCCGGCTCCGCGCCACTCAGTGCCCCAGTCCCCATCCAGCAAAGAAATCAAATGATTATCAACAGATGCCCTTCCATCTAACCATTCAAAAAAAGGCTTGGGCAAAATAATTCCTTTATATTGAAGATTTTTAACAAAAGGCATCATTAGCGTTGGATCATAGCCTTTGCCATAGTGTCGCTCACTTCCCAGCTTTAAAAAATAGCTCCGATCGGCATCACTGGGCAAAGTACGGCCGGTGTAAAACTGCCCCAATCCGGCGGGCCACCGCTCGTCAAATTGTGCATTTCTCAAACAGTCTTCGAGCGTGTGCCGAAAACTGTGATTACCGAATCCTGCACCAAAGCCAAGCACATCACGCACGAACGGCACGAATCTTTGCTCATAGGCCCTGCCCCACATCGGCTGCGTACTTGTTAATTCCGGAACGGCCGCAGGGAAAAGTGGCGTCATAGCACCACGCTCTCTCGTAGATGACACGAAATCCATAAAGCCCAGTTCGAGCAAAACTGGATGAACTGGCACAACTCGTCGCGTTGCTTCATTTTTCAAGCTTCGCGTGGGCAAGCTTTGAGCACTCAACTCGTCTTCGTCGGTCACTTGAATTCGTATCAGTACAAAACCAGCTTCCACCATAATGTCACTGGCAAGAAGCTGCAATGGCTCTCTCACCCTGAAGCCCTGATACAAACACAGAAGTGGTATCCAATAACGTGCGCCAAGATCCCATTTCATTCGCCCCTTCCAGTTGTTCGCGGCAGGGTCATACCAAGCGGATGACAGCAAGATATTCAGCTGGGAGACCGAATACGGATGTCTTGGCCGCTTGCGCTTTTGTTCCTCGGCAGTCGTAATTCTTGGCATGTTGTCCAGCTCAACGACTGGATTGCGAGAGCACATTTCCTGCGTTTTTGCCTCGCCGAATGCTTCAGCCAGGCCGGCACGAACTTTCATACAGTACTTCATACTCCAGGAAGCTTTATCTGCATGAAGACGGTCTTCGAAGAACTTATATATATCGAGAGAGGACACTTCGTCCAAGAATTTGTCCCCGCAAAATTCAATGAGCCGGTTCCACCACGAAAGATTTGTAGTTTGTGTTTTACGCCCATGGGTCGCCAATCTTTTGACGTAGAGCGGCGTGACGTCAGAGAGCTTTGGCTTGGCCGTTTCAACGCTTGGCACCGCAAGCTGAATGTCCCAAGCCGCGGGCAGCGGCTCCTGGTCAGGAAGTATCGGCTCGGCAAACTCTCCACGCTGGCGTGAAGCTAGAACTTGGCAGCCGTGTTGCGCAGCGCGCAAGAACTCATACGTCAGGGTTTGTATCCCCTCTCCGGTTTCATCGAGCAATCGATAGCCACGGAACATTGTCAACTGTTCAACCACCGAAATGAAAGCGGATGCGTCGCCTGAAACCACAGCATTTTTAATGGTGGCGAGGACAGCATCTAAATCAGCGGTGAGCTCATCAGGCTCGCTGCTGTGAGCCCAACGCTCTTGGCGGCTCCGCGCGGTGTAGTCCGCTGAAAGCCCGGCAAGATACAGGGCAGACAATTGTTCCGCGAGGCCGGGACGATCTGCCTTCAGCGACTTTAATCTTTTTACCGGATCTTTTTGCAGATACGCATCGATGGCACCGTCAGCACTACGACCGAATGTTAACTGCTGCCGGGTTGATTGAAAAAGCTTGGTACTTTGAGCTTCGAGTTCGGCCCATTTTTCTTTCGCCAGATTAAACTGGCGTCCCAACGATTTTTTGATAACGGTCTTGCCCAAGGCATCCTGCAGATCAGCAGGAATCGTTTTCAGATAGACATAGCCAGCCGGAGTTTTACGCAGGTTTGGAAGCATATCGACCTCTTTCGCCGACGCCGCTCTCTGCTTAAGATTTGTACCAGTCATTTGTACCAAAAGGTTGAGAAACCTATCGATAATAAGCGAAATCAATCACTTATGATGAACTGGCGGAAGCGGTGAGATTCGAACTCACGAACAGTGTAACCCGTCGCTAGTTTTCAAGACTAGTGCCTTCAACCACTCGGCCACGCTTCCAGAGCCTGCATTATACATAAAGCTTGCGGGCTTACCAATGGCTGCGGTGAAGATGGGGTGATTGTTACAGGGATGTTTACAGATCCCAGTTTAAGCGCAGCACGCGCTCGAACTCTTCTGCTGCCAGTGGGCGCGAGAACAGGTAGCCTTGGACCTCGTCGCAGCCCGCGCTGTTCAGGAAGGCCATCTGCTCGGCTGTTTCCACGCCTTCCGCGATCACTTTGTGGTGCAGTTGCTGGGCGATGCTGATGATGGTGGTGGCGATCGCGCAGTCGCTGGCGTCGGACGGGATGCCGGTGGTGAAGGATCGGTCGATCTTTAATGTGTCGATCGGGAAGCGCTTCAGGTACGACAGGCTCGAATATCCTGTGCCGAAGTCGTCCAGCGACAGGGCCACGCCCAGGGCGGTGATGCGGTCCATGATGCCGATCACGCGCTCGATGTTGTGCATCAGGGTGCTTTCGGTGATTTCCAGTTCCAGCCAGGCCGCTTCCAGGCCATAGCGTTCCAGCATGGCGGCGACCCTGCCCGGCAGGGCCGAGGTGAATTCGCGGGCGGAGACGTTGACGGCGATGCGGATCGGCGGCAGGCCGGCCTGTTTCCACGCTTGCGCCTGGGCGCAGGCCGCTTCCAGTACCCATTCGCCCACCTGCACCACCAGGCCGGTCGATTCGGCCAGGGGGATGAAGTCGGCTGGCGGGATCATGCCATGCACGGGGTGGCGCCAGCGCACCAGGGCTTCGGCGCCGATCATGCGGCCGCTGCCCAGGGCGTATTTCGGCTGGTAGTGCAGCAGCAATTGATGTTCCGCCAGGGCATGGCGCAGGCCGGTTTCCAGGCGCATGCGCGCTTGCATGCCCAGGTTCATGTCCTGGCTGTAGAAAGCCACGCTTTCGGCTTCGCCGCCGCCGTCCTGCTTGGCCCGGTACATGGCGATGTCGGCCAGGCGCAGCAGGGTTTCGGCGTCGTGGCCGTCTTGCGGATAGACGCTGATGCCGATGCTGGCGCCCACGCGCAGGTCGTGGCCTTCGATCAGGAACGGTTCCACCAGGGAGGCCAGCAGCTTTTGCGCCACCGTGCTCGCTTCGAAATGCTGGCTGATGTCGAACAGGCCGACGGCGAATTCATCGCCGCTCAGGCGCGCCACCAGGTCCTGGTCGCGCAGAACGTGGCGAAAACGCACGGAAACCTGGCGCAGCAGTTCGTCGCCGACGCGGCGGCCCAAGGTGTCGTTGATCAGCTTGAAGCGGTTCAGGTCGATGAACAGCATGCAGCCGAGCATCTTGCTGCGCTGGGCCACGGAGAGGGCCTGGTCCACCAGCTTGGTCAGCAGGGTGCGGTTCGGCAGGCTGGTCAGCGCGTCGTAATACGCCAGGTGGTGCAGCCGCTCTTCGGCGAGTTTACGTTCGGTGATGTCGGTCAGGTAGGCGATCAGGCCGACCGGGCGCTCGTCGAGGTCGCGCAGCGGCGACAGCGACAGGCTGGCCCAGAAGATTTCACCGGATTTTTTGCGGCGCCGCACTTCCATCAGCCGCCCGCCCTGCTCCAGGAAGGCGTCGTGGAAACCGGTGTCTTCATCCTCATATAAAAACAGGATATTGCGCCCCACCGCCTCCACCGACGAGTAGCCGAACAGGCGTTCGGCGCCCTTGTTCCAGCTGGTGATGTAACCGGTCAGGTCCATCGTCAGCACCGATTCGTGCAGCTGGTCGAGGATCTGCGTTTGCTGCGCCAGCAGGGCTTCGACCTGCGCGAACGCATGCGTGGAGCGCTGCGCCAGCGAGTGCACTTGCAACACGCCGGCCGTCAATGACGCCAGGCTGGACAGCTGGCGGCGGTCGGTCTCGTCATAGCTGTGCTTGCCGGCCACCCGGTAGTGGCCGAAGCAATGGCCGTCGAAACTGATTTCCTGCAGTAATCCTGACTCCGCATGGGCGATCAGCGTGTCGCCGCTGGCCGACGGCAGGAATTCGCCGTGCGCGCTGGCCATCACGCTGCCGGCGATGCGGCCCAGTTCCGTCACCAGGGCCGCGCCGCGCAGGCGTACCACGGCGTCGCACAGGGCGGCGCTGTCGCTGAGGGTATCCGACACCGGCAATATGGTCATGCTAGATGTTCCGGCTGACCGTGATGGCCCACTGGTAGGCTTGCAGCAGGCTGCGCCAATAGGTTTCACCGTCGATGCCGGCGCGCGCCAGGCTGGCGGGCTGCGGCGTGGTGCCGCTTTCGGCCAGCGCCAGCATGGCGCCCAGTTCGCCGCTACGGTCGAGCAAGGCGCCGCTGACGGCCGGGTCCAGGTTCAGGGTGGCGATAATGTCAGGCATGTCCATGCCCAGCAAGGTGTCGAGCAGGGAAAACACGCCGGTCATGAAGGCCAGGTCCTGCGCCGCGCGGTCGCCGCCGCGCAACTGGCACAGCGACTCCATCTGCGCCGCGCGCACGGCCGCCAGCGGCAGCAGCGCGTTGATCTTGCCATCGTCCTGCTGGCGCGCATACAGCAGCAATTGCAGCCAGCGCTGCAGCTGGCGCCGGCCCAGCAAGGTGATGGCCTGGTTGAAACTGGTGATCGGGGCCGTGAAACCGAAGGCGGCCGAGTTGACCAGTTTCAGCAGATGATAGGCCAGCGCCGGATCCTGCTTGAGCGGCACTGCCAGCTCCTGCACGTCGGCGTCGCGCGCCAGCAGGCCCAGCAGCGCCAGCAGGCGGCGGCGCGAGGTGCCCTCTTCCGCTTCGCTGTGGCGCCGCGCCTGGTTCAGCGCATAGTCGCCGGCAAACCAGCTGGCGCCCAGCGCCGTCACGGCGGCCAGGCTGTCGGTATCGGCAATATTGTAGGCCAGGTGGGGACCGGGCAAGGTCATCAGTTGATGCAGGCCCGGCAGTTCGCCGGCCGCATCGATGCCCAGCGCGCGCGCGTCGACGTACGCAGCCGTGACGGGACCGGCGCCCGGGCCGTCAAGCACGATGCGGTAGCCGGCCTCGCGCCACTGCAAACAGGTTTTCTGGACTTGCTTGTTGGCGGCCGCGGCGGCGGGCAGGCGGAAGATGGTGCGCTGTGGCACGAGGTGCGGCAGGAGCTGGGCCAGCAGCGCTTCGTCCGCGCCATGCGGGTCGCTGACGGGAATGATGCAGTCGAGCGGCGCCAGGTGGGCGTACACATCGGCCACCGCCAGCGCGGCCAGCAGCGCGCCTTGCGTTTGCGGCGGAACATGGAAGCTGACCGCCACCCATTCGTTATGCGCGTTGGCAACTGCTTGTAATCCCACCAAAGGAAACAGGTTTGATTCAGACGTTGACATCGATCATCTCGTGTGGACAAGGCAAATAGTAAAAGGACACTTCATCGCTGCCACTGTGGCTCGTAAAAGAATGACAGTTCGACAGCGAGAATCATTCTATCTGAATCTCACGCGCACAACAGTTTAATATTGGCAATAAATGTTCAAAAAAAACATTCCACCAAGAAACTAACCTCGCCCGCCCACGGCGCCCGTCACGCCGCGCCGGCATCGAATTGCGCGTGCTCGACCGCATATTTGATCAGTTCGGCCTGTCCTTCGATGCCCAGCTTGCGCTTGATGTTCAGGCGGTGGGTTTCCACCGTGCGCACGCTCAGGTCCAGGTCGCGCGCGATCTGCTTGTTCGACTGGCCGCCCGCGATGTGCTGCAGCACCTGCTGTTCGCGCAAGGTCAAAAAAGTATCTTGCACTTGCGGCCGTGACAGCTGCCTGGCCAGCGCCGCGCTGTAATAAATGCCGCCGGACATCACCGTCTCGATGGCGAAGACGATATCCTTGCCGGGCGCATCTTTGAGCACATAGCCGCGCGCGCCGGCGGCAATCGCCTGCGACACGTATTCGAGCTTGTCGTGCATGGACAGGATCAGCACGGCGATCTGCGGAAACGCCTGCTTGAACAGGCCGGTCGCCTCGATGCCATTGGTGCCGCGCATATTGATGTCCATCAGCACCAGGTCCACCTGGTGTGCGCGCGCCTGCTGCAGCGCTTCGTCGGCGCCGCCGGCCTCGGCAACCACGTCGAAATGCGGCACCGCCTCCAGGCGCGCGCGCAAGCCGTCGCGCACCAGCGGGTGGTCGTCGACCAGCAAAATGCGTATGGTTTCAGTCATGAGTCTGTTCAGTCATCGTTGTGGATTGAAGGGCAGGCGCGCCAGCACCACCGTGCCGCCCGGTGCCGAGGCGATATGCAGGCTGCCGCCGATGGCTTCCATGCGTTCGGTCATGTTGCGCAGGCCGATGCCGCGCTGCGGGTGCAGGGCGATGCCGTCGGCATCGAAACCGCCGCCATTGTCCTCGATGCGCAACTCGACCACGCCGTGTGCTTCACGCAGGCCGACCAGCACTTCGCTGGCGTTGGCATGGCGTTCGCTGTTGGTCAGCGCTTCCTGGGCGATACGGAACAGCACCGTATTGACCATGTCGGGCAAGCCTTCGCCGGCGCCAGGCGGGCTGGCCGCAAAGCTGGCCTGGGCGCTGCTGCTGTCATTGTATTCGTGCACCAGATGATCGAGCGCGGCGCCCAGGCCCAGGTCGTCGAGGATGGCCGGGCGCAGGTTGTGCGAAATGCGGCGCACTTCGCCCAGCACCTTGTTCAGCTGCTCGGCGGCCCGCTCGAAGGTGGCAGGAGCCTTGGCTTGCTGATCGGCATTACCGGCCAGGCGCGCGATGCCGGCCTCGATCTGCAGCTTGATCGACACCAGCCACTGGCTGATGCCATCATGCAAGTCTCGCGACAGCCGCGCCCGCTCTTCCTCCTGCGACTCGACCACCCGCTGCGCCAGCACTTTCAGCTTGGCGTCGGCCACGCGCAGTTCGCGGATATTCAGGACCAGGCCGCAGCCGGCCACCACCAGCGCACCGAGGATGGCGATGGCCGCGATCCACAGCATGGTCGAGCGGATATTGGCGAACTGCTGGGCGCCGACCTTGGCCAGCGCCTGGTCGACATCGTCCATATAGATGCCGGTACCCATCATCCAGCCCCATTCCGGCATCAAAATCACATAGCCGAGCTTGGGCGCCGATTTGTTGCTGGACGGCTTGACCCAGTTGTAGCGCTCGAAGCCGCCGCCGCTCCTGGCGCGCTGCATCAGGCGCTGGATGGTCAGATTGCCGTCCGCGTCGCGCAGTTCCCATAAATTCTGGCCCACCAGTTCGGGCTGGCGCGGATGCATCAGCGAATTGCCTTGCAAATCGTAGATAAAGAAATAGCCGTCGTCGCCATAGCTGAGCGCGGCCAGGATGCGCTTGGCTTCTTCCTGGGTGGCGGCGTCCTTGCGGCCAGACTTGACCAGCTTGGCAATCGAGTGGCTGGCCAGGGTCACGTAGTGCCGCAGTTCCGATTCCTTGCTGGCCAGATACGCCTGCTCGATGGTGGCGCGCTGCTGCTCGGCCAGGATCAAGGCCTGGTGGCGCACGGCAAAGGCGATCGCGCACATGGCCAGGATCAGCGGCGTGATGGCCAGGAAGATGACTTTCTGTCGTAGTTTCATGACCTGGCGCAATGGTAGTGGAAGTGAAAAGTCGAAACTGCGATTTTACGCGGCTGCCTGCCCCTTGATCTGCGTAGTAATACTGAGCATTACTGCGTAGTGCTGCGCTTGTCAGCATTATACGGTTGGTGAATACTCGGCATAAGCTGCGCTTACTGAATAAACTGGCAACGACCAGGGCAATACAGGGTAACCAACACAGGGTGCAGCGCCCGTCAAATCTCTGGAGGAAACATGAACCGCATTTTCAAACAGCTCGGCTGGGCAGCGCTTGCGCTGGCCGGCGCCGGGTCACTGGGCGTGGTCGCCCTGCAGCGCGGCGAACCGATCAGCGCCATCTGGATCGTCATCGCCGCCGTCTGCGTCTACCTGATTGCCTACCGTTTCTACAGCCTGTTTATCGCCGACAAGGTGCTCGGCCTCGATGCACGCCGCATGACCCCGGCCTTCAAGCACAACGATGGCCTGGACCACGTGCCGACCAATAAATACGTGCTGTTCGGCCACCACTTCGCGGCGATTGCTGGCGCCGGACCGCTGGTCGGCCCGGTGCTGGCCGCGCAAATGGGCTACCTGCCCGGCATGCTGTGGATTCTGGCCGGCGTGGTGTTTGCCGGCGCGGTGCAGGACTTTATCGTGCTGTTCATTTCCATGCGCCGCGACGGCCGCTCGCTGGGCGACCTGATCAAGGCAGAGCTGGGCGAGATTCCCGGCATGATCGCCCTCCTGGGTTGCTTCATGATCATGGTGATTATTCTGGCCGTGCTGGCCCTGATCGTCGTCAAGGCGCTGACCGGCTCGCCATGGGGCAGCTTTACCGTGATGGCGACGATTCCGATCGCGCTGTTCATGGGCGTGTACTCGCGCTTCATCCGCGTCGGCCGTATCGGCGAAGTGTCGGTCATCGGTTTCATCCTGCTGATGCTGGCCATTATCGGCGGCCAGTATGTGCAGGAACACGCCGTGCTGGGCGCCATGTTCACCTTCACCGGCACCGAACTGACCTGGATGCTGATCGGCTACGGCTTTGTCGCTTCCGTGCTGCCCGTGTGGCTGCTGCTGGCGCCGCGCGATTACTTGTCCACTTTCCTGAAAATCGGCACCATCCTGGGCCTGGCGATCGGCATCATCGTCGTCGCGCCATACCTGAAAATGCCGGCCATGACCAAGTTCATCGACGGCTCCGGCCCGGTCTGGTCGGGCAATCTGTTCCCGTTCCTGTTCATCACGATTGCCTGCGGCGCCGTGTCCGGCTTCCACGCCCTGATCTCGTCGGGTACCACGCCGAAGATGATCGAAAACGAAAGCCATGCCCGCTTTATCGGCTATGGCGCGATGCTGATGGAGTCGTTTGTCGCCATCATGGCGCTGGTGGCCGCCTCGACCATCGAGCCGGGCATCTATTTCGCCATGAACAGCCCGGCCGCCCTGATCGGCACCACGGCAGAGTCGGCCGCACAGGCGATCTCGCAATGGGGCTTTTATGTGACGCCTGAAATGCTGACGCAAACGGCCAAGGACGTCGGCGAGCACACCATCATCTCGCGCGCCGGCGGCGCACCGACCCTGGCGGTCGGCATGGCGCAAATCCTGTCCGGCGCCATCGGCGGCAAGGCCATGATGGCGTTCTGGTATCACTTCGCGATCCTGTTCGAAGCGCTGTTCATCCTGACCGCCGTCGATGCGGGCACCCGTGCCGGCCGCTTCATGCTGCAGGACTTGCTGGGCAGCTTCGTGCCAGCGCTGAAACAAACCGAAAACGTGATCGCCAACCTGCTGGCCACCGGCCTGTGCGTGGCGGCCTGGGGCTACTTCCTGTACCAGGGCGTGGTCGATCCGCTGGGCGGCATCAACACCCTGTGGCCGCTGTTCGGCATCGCCAACCAGATGCTGGCGGCGATTGCGCTGATCCTCGGCACCTGCGTGCTGTTCAAGATGAAGCGCGGCCAGTATGCGTGGGTGACGATCACGCCGACCATCTGGCTGCTGCTGTGCACCCTGACGGCTGGCTGGCAAAAGATTTTCGATGCCAATCCGCGCGTCGGTTTCCTGGCCCATGCCGACAAGTACTCGGCGGCGCTCGATGCCGGCCAGTTGCTGGCGCCGGCCAAGTCGGTGGCGCAGATGCAGCAGATCATCTTCAACGATTACCTGGACGCGGGCCTGGCCGGCTTCTTCGTGATCGTGGTGCTCAGCGTGCTGGTGTTCGGCATCCGCACCATCCTGAAGGCGCGCGCCGATAGCAAGCCGAGCACCAGGGAATCGCCGTACCAGGCCATGCCGACGGTGCAGTGATGATCGACGAGCTCCTCAAGGCAGGCCGCTATCTCGGGCAAAGCATGCGGCTGATGTGCGGCCTGCCCGAGTACGATACCTATGTGGCGCACCGGGAAATCACCCATCCCGGCGAGCCGATGATGACGTACGAGGAATTCTTCCGCGAACGCCAGGAGGCGCGTTACGGCGGCGCTGGCAAGCGCGGCGGTTGTTGTTGATCTCTTCCCTGGACCGTAGATACTGTTATCCCCGTCAAGCGTTGTGCAAGGTCGGATCAAATATTTTTCCCGACCTGAGCACGCCGAATGCCACATGTACCAGCTTGCGCATCATGGCGCCGATGATCAGCTTCGGCGCCTT
>Ga0308163_10000611_pt1 | contig 56355 bp, 52 predicted proteins | sample PhyTR1_FD_201037 | JGI IMG/M metagenome (GOLD analysis project Ga0308163, IMG submission 201037) | Phyllosphere microbial communities from UC Gill Tract Community Farm, Albany, California, United States - DLSLT.R1 | ecosystem: Host-associated > Plants > Phyllosphere > Unclassified | place: USA...
CTGGGGATCCGACGACGCGCAGGCCGAGATGGACAACCGCCTGCAGTCGTTCTACACGGGCGGCCAGAAGGTGCAGGTCGTCCTCTCGCCCAACGACAGCCTCGCGCTCGGCATCGAGGCGTCGCTCGCGAGCGCCGGCTACGCGCCCGGCGCCGACTGGCCCGTCATCACCGGCCAGGACGCCGACAAGGCGAACGTGCAGGCGATCCTCCAGGACAAGCAGTCCATGACCGTCTGGAAGGACACCCGGGCGCTCGGCGACCAGGTCCAGAAGATGATCGGCGAGATCGTGAAGGGCGACGAGGTCACGGTCAACGACACGAAGTCGTACGACAACGGCAAGAAGGTCGTCCCGTCGTTCCTCCTCGACCCGCAGGTGGTCGTCAAGGACGACGTGCAGTCCGTGCTCATCGACTCCGGATTCCTCAAGGCGTCCGACGTCGGCCTGTAGCCCGACCCGCGGCCGACGGGCGCCCGGCACCACGCCGGGCGCCCGTCGGCCGCGTCACCGTCTCCACCCGGCGCCCGCATCCCGGCGCGCGCCACCGACCCGAACGGGAACCAGGAGAAGCAATGGACGACGTCATCCTGCAGATGACCGGCATCGTCAAGGAGTTCACGGGCGTGCGCGCCCTCGACGGCGTGGACGTCACCGTCCGCCGCGGCGAGGTGCACGCCATCTGCGGCGAGAACGGCGCGGGCAAGTCGACGCTGATGAAGGTGCTCAGCGGCGTCTACCCGCACGGCTCCTACGAGGGCACCATCACGATCGACGGCCGCGAGGTCCGGTACGGATCCATCAACGACAGCGAGCGCGACGGGGTCGTGATCATCCACCAGGAGCTCGCGCTCAGCCCCTACCTCTCCATCGCCGAGAACATCTTCCTCGGCAACGAGATGTCGCGCGGCGGCGTCATCGACTGGAACAGGACGAACCTCGAGGCGGTCAAGCTCCTCAAGCGCGTGGGCCTCGACGAGAACCCGGCGACGCGCGTGCTCGAGCTCGGCGTGGGCAAGCAGCAGCTCGTGGAGATCGCGAAGGCGCTCTCCAAGGAGGTGAAGCTCCTCATCCTCGACGAGCCGACCGCCGCTCTCAACGACGACGACTCGGCGCACCTGCTCGGCCTCATCCGGCTGCTGCGCGAGGACGGCATCACGAGCATCATCATCAGCCACAAGCTGAACGAGATCCGGGCCATCGCGGACGACGTCACCGTCATCCGCGACGGCAAGACCATCGAGACGTTCGCGGTCACCGACTCGGACGAGATCGAGACGCGCATCATCCGCGCCATGGTCGGCCGCCCGCTCGACGCGCAGTTCCCGCCCAGGGACCCGCACATCGGCGAGGAGAAGCTCCGCGTCGAGGACTGGACCGTGCACCACCCGGTGGACGTCGACCGCGTCGTGGTCGACAACGCCTCGTTCTCGGTCCGCGCGGGCGAGGTCGTCGGGTTCGCCGGCCTCATGGGCGCGGGCCGCACCGAGCTCGCGATGAGCATCTTCGGGCGCTCCTACGGCACCGGCATCTCCGGGCGGATCTACAAGGACGGCAAGGAGATCCGCACCCGCACCGTGAGCGAGGCCATCAAGAACGGCATCGCGTACGCGACGGAGGACCGCAAGCGCTACGGCCTCAACCTCATCGGCAGCATCACGGTGAACGTCTCCGCCGCCGCGCTCTCGAAGCTCGTGCGGCTGGGCGTGATCGACCGGCACCGCGAGTACGCGGTCGCCGACGACTACCGCAAGAAGATGAACATCAAGACGCCCGACGTCTCGGGGGTCGTCGGCAAGCTGTCCGGCGGCAACCAGCAGAAGGTCGTCCTCAGCAAGTGGATCTACTCGGGTCCCGACGTCCTCATCCTCGACGAGCCCACCCGCGGCATCGACGTCGGGGCGAAGTACGAGATCTACAGCATCATCAACCAGCTCGCGGCCGAGGGGAAGGCGGTCATCGTCATCTCGTCCGAGCTGCCCGAGCTCATCGGCCTCTCGGATCGGATCTACACGATCGCCGAGGGCCGGCTCACCGCGGAGGTCGCCCGGGCCGACGCGACCCAGGAGGAGCTGATGCGGCACATGACCGCCAGCCGGAAGTCAGGAGTCGACCAGTGACCGTCATGCCCGAGCAGGCCACCGCGCCGAACGTGCCCACGCCGGACGGCGTGAAGAAGCGCCCGCGCCGGCGCATCGACCTCCGCCAGTACGGGATCCTCGCGGCGCTGGCCGTCATCATCCTGCTGTTCCAGATCCTCACCGAGGGGCGGCTGCTCTACCCGGGCAACGTCGCGAACCTCATCCAGCAGAACGCGTACGTGCTCATCCTCGCGATGGGCATGGTCATCGTGATCATCGCGGGCCACATCGACCTGTCGGTGGGCTCGGTCGTCGCGACGGTCGGCGCCGTGGCGGCGCTCAGCATGAACCAGTGGGGGCTCCCGTGGGGGACCGCGGTGCTCCTGTCGCTCGCGGTCGGCGCGCTGATCGGCGCGTGGCAGGGCTTCTGGGTGGCGTTCGTCGGGATCCCGGCGTTCATCGTCACGCTCGCCGGGATGCTCGTGTTCCGCGGCGTCGCGCTCGTGCTCCTCACGGGCGGCACGATCTCGGGTCTCCCGGCGGAGTTCAACTCCATCGGATCCGGCAACCTGCCGATGAGCGGGACGCCCGACCTCATCACGCTCGGGATCGGCGCCCTCGTGTCGATCGCGCTCGTCGTGCAGCAGCTGCGCTCCCGGGCGACGCTCCGCAAGCTCGACCTCCTGCGCGAGCGCGGCGTCGCCTTCTGGATCCGCACCGCCATCGCCGTCTTCGCGATCATGTACCTCTGCTACCTGCTGGCGTACAACCGCGGGACGCCGATCATCCTGATCATCCTGGCGACGCTCGTGCTGCTCTACTCGTTCCTCCTGACGCGCACGGTCTTCGGCCGCCACGTCTACGCGATGGGCGGCAACCTGTTCGCCGCGATGATGTCGGGCGTCAAGACCCGCTGGGTCAACTTCTTCATCTTCGTGAACATGGGCCTGCTCGCCGGGCTCGCGGGCGTCGTCAGCACGGCGCGCGCCGGATCCGCGGTGGCGTCGGCCGGACAGAGCTTCGAGCTCGACGCGATCGCCGCGGTGTTCATCGGCGGCGCGGCCGTGCAGGGCGGCGTCGGCACGGTGGTCGGCGCGGTCATCGGCGGCCTCGTGATGGGCGTGCTCAACCAGGGCCTGTCGATCCTCTCGGTGGACGCGGCGTGGCAGCAGGTCATCAAGGGCCTGGTGCTGCTCCTCGCGGTGGCCTTCGACGTCTACAGCAAGCGGCGCTCCGGGCGCTGACCCGCGCCAGCACGACCACGACGGCCCGGCCGATCCCGCGAGGATCCGCCGGGCCGTCCGTCGTCCGGGTGGGGGCGGATCGCGCGCGGCACGCCACGCGGCTGCCAGCCTCGGGGGATGGGACACGGACCGCACGGCGCGCTCTCGCGGGACGAGGTGGCGGCGCGGCTGGCCGCGGGATGCGCGTGGCGCATCGCCTGGTGCTCCGGCGCGCGCGTCCCGGAGACCCGCGGCGTCGGGCGCACGCTCCCCGACGGCGTGCTCGACAGGGTCCCGTCGCCAGCGAAGCTGCGCCGCGGGATCCTGCCCTCCGGCCGCAACTGGATGCTGGTCGTCGAGCGCGAGGAGGACGGCCGGCCGCTGCTCCTCTTCGACGAGGGGCCCGAGAACCGGTTCGTCTGATCAGCCCCGGTGGCGACCGCGCGGGCGCGGCGCGGCGTCGGCCGACGCGGGCGCGTCGACGCCCGGGTGCGACGGATCCGCGAGCGCGGCGGCGGCGACGCCCGCCGACATGGCGTCGGAGTGCACGTGGTCGCCCTCCGCCCGCACGTCGGCGGCGGCCGACGCCCGGCGCTTCCGCCGCGTCTGCACCAGGGCGATCGTGAAGGTGATCACGGAGTAGGCGAGGAGCGCGACCGCGGCGGCCGGGATGATCCACCCCCGGGCCTGCCCGTTGACCGCCTGGTTCGCCCACCCCACGAGCGGCACCGAGTACCAGAGCTCGCCCTGGATCTGGCCGGGCGTGACGGGCAGCGAGTCGGGCGAGGCGTTGTTGTCGCCCTTGAACGTGAACGAGCGCGTGCCGTCCGACGCGGAGGAGATGGCCGTGATGCGGTGCGTGATCACGGCGGGGTCGCCCGAGCGGATCTGGTAGGTCGCGACGTCGCCCACCTCGAGCGTGTCCGTGTCGACCGGGCGCACCACGATGAGCGTGCCCGGCGGGAGGCGCGGCTCCATCGACTGCGTGAGGATCGTGAGCGGCACGGATCCGGAGGCCTTCGGCACGACGAGCAGGACGCCAGCGAGGGCGATGACGAGCAGCAGGATCCCGACGCTCAGCCCCACGGCCGCGGAGCGCAGGAGCTGCGCCAGCCCGCGTCGCGGTGTCGTGGCCTCCTCGAGCGCGACGGGGGCGAGGTCGTCGGCGGGTCGGCCGCCGGCGACCGCGTGCCGTCCGTCGCGGCGGCGGGGGAGCAGGCGGGGCATGGTTGCGTGGTCCGGGTCGGTGGTCGGGGATCAGGAGCAGCGGAAGCTGCGCGCGCCGCTCTGCGTGAAGGCGACGATCGTGCCGTTGGCGACCTGGCGCACGGCCTGGCCGTTCGAGTCGAGGAGGTCGACCGAGACGCGCACGGTGCCGTCGGCCGCGAGCGTGGCGGGCACCTCGGATCCGCTGACGGACGCCTTGCCGTAGTAGCCGTTCGAGGTGGCGATGCGGGTGCCGTTGACCATCACGCCGTAGCTCGAGTCGAGCGACGCGACCGAGGTGTCCCAGCCGACGACGACGTACCAGTTGCCGTCCTGCGGGGTGCAGGCGAACCCGCCCGAGACGGCGGGGCCGGCGGCGGTCTGCGTGGCGGCGGTGGAGGCGCGACCGGTCCAGGAGCCGGATCCGAGGACCACGCCGAGCGTGCCCGTGACGGACGCGGAGCCGCTCGAGGGGAAGCCCGACGCGGTGGTGCGCACGCACCAGGTGGAGTGCGCGCCGCCCGCGAGCGTGCCGGAGATCGTGGGCGGCGAGGCCCACGTGCCGGACACGGAGCCGGAGCCGACGGACGAGGTGGCGGAGCAGCTCGACGCGGTCGTGCTCCACGCGACGACCTTCGTGCCGCTCGCGAGCGTGCGGTCGGCCGTCGCCGACGCGGTGGCGGAGACGGTGCCGGTCCACGGGCTCTGCACGGTGCCGGTGTTCTTCACGACCACCGTCGCGGTGCGGCTCGGGCTGCTGGAGCTGACGGCGCCGGACAGCTGGCCGAAGCCCGTGCTCGTGACGGAGACGGTCGCGGCGCGGACGGCGGAGCCCGTCGAGACGCTGGAGGCCCAGAGGGCGTGGACGGCGGTGCCGCCGGTGCCGAGGAGGATCACGGTGAGGCCGACGAGCAGCGCGGCGTGCAGGCGGCCGACGGGGCGGCGCGTGCGTCGTGCGCGGCTCACGGGGTGACCTGCGTGCCGGTGACGTCGAAGGCGAGCTGGGCGGTGGATCCCTGAACGGACTGCGGCGCGTCCTGGTCGAGGACGACCTCGGTGCAGACGACCGTCGACGCGCCCGGCTGGACGCGGACGAACCCGCTGGGCGTGTGGACCTGGCCGGGGCGGCCGGAGTAGTTGGTGGCGCCGTGGACGCACGCGGACGTCGACGCGACGGATCCGAGGCGCAGCGACAGCTCGCCGGGGAAGGCGGAGTTCGACGAGGTGCCTCGCGTGGAGATGGCCACGTCCAAGGCTACCGTGCCGGTGTTCTTCGCGGTGAAGGCGCCGACGACGCCCTGGCCGGGGAGGAGCGACCCGGCGTCGAGGGAGACCTGCTGCGTGATGACGAGTCCGCTCGATCCGCTGGTGACGCTGGAGGGCTGCGCGCTCGCGGCGCCGTTCCACAGCGCGTAGCTGCCGCCGGTGGCGGCGAGGGAGGCGAGGAGGACCGCGGTGAGGAGGCCGGTGGTGAGCCAGGCGGCGCGGAGGGGGCTGACGCGGGTGGGGCGGGCCGAGCGGCGACCGTGGGCGGGACGCGGGACGGATGCGCGGTTCCTGCTCATGTCGTCCTCGTCCCTGGTCGTCGTGCGGCGGTGCTGCGGTGCGGTGATGCGGATGGAGCCCCCTCCCCGCGGGTGACGTCACCGCGGGGAGGGGAGTCGGGACTAGACGGTGCGCTGCGTGAGCGTGAACGCCAGCTTGTCGAAGGAGATCGTGCCGTTCTGGCCCGTGGTCGCGGCCGAGGGGAAGGTGACCGTGAGGACGACGTTGACCTTGGACGCGGTGGTGGAGGGCTTGACCGTGAAGGTGTTCGCCGCGGTGCCGGCCGTGATGCTCGCGTCGGTGGACGTGACCGCGAGCTTCGTGGTGAGGGCCTGCTTGAGCGCGGCGTCGCCCGAGATGGACATGGGGTCGTAGGTCAGGTCGGCGGAGAGGGAGTCGCCGGTCGCGGTGACCGTGAGGGCGCTCGTGTACTGGAGCACGTTGCCGGGGACGATGCGGTACGTGGCCGGGTCGATGACCTTGCTGCCGCCGTTGGTGATGTCGGTCCAGACGCCCGCGGTGTCGGCCGAGAGGGCCAGGTTGCCCGACGAGACGCTGGAGGCGGCGACCGTGGCGTTGGCGTTCCACAGCGCGAAGCTGCCCGCGCCGCCGAGGAGGAGGACGATTCCGGCGGCACCGGCGACGGCGCTGGAGACGATCTTGTTCATGGGGGATTCCTGTTCTCGTACGCGGTGTGCCGCGCAAGCTGTGGGGGAGGCGGCGGGTGGGTGTCCCGCCGGTCGTCTCCGGTCCGATCGGGTCGCAGCGACTGCGTCCTCGTGGTGCCGACCGGTGTTCCTTCGACGTGCTCCACTCTGACGGGCCGGCCTCAAGCCACCCGCTGGCCGAGCGCAAGAGACCCCGAGCTTTGCCGCAAGCCGGTCCCGGCTTTCCCTCAAGCGGGCGGATCCCCATGCTCATGCGGATCCACAGCGGCGTCCTCCGGTCTAGGCTCGTGCCACGACGTGCTTCGGCGGCGGGTACGGGAGGTGAGCGCATGGTCCCTCCCGACGCGACCCGATCCGTCGTCGACGACCCCGAGCGCACGCGCGGCCTGTCCCGCGCGCAGCTGCCGTTCCTGCTGAGCTGCGGCATCGTGGCGGTCATCGTCGCGGTGGTCGAGCCGACCGTCGAGCGCGATCCCGGCTACCTCGGCGCGCTCGCCGCGGTGGGCGTCGCGACGGTGCTGGCCGTCCTCGTGGCCCGCGGCGTGCTGTCGACGCGGCTGCTCATCCTCGCGCCCGCGCTCGACCTGCTCGCGGTGGCCGTGATCCGGGACGCCACGACCGCGTCGATCCCGTCCGCCGCGCTGCTCGTGATCTTCCCCCTCCTCTGGCTCGTCTTCGCGTTCCCGTCGGGCGGCGTGGCCGTGGCCGTGGCCGGCGCCGTCGTCCTCTCCGTCCTGCCGCTCGTGCGCGGCGGCACGCCGTCCACGCCGTCCGGCTGGGCCGACCTCGTCGGCACACCCCTGCTCACGGCCCTCCTGGTGAGCGCCGCGGCGCAGGCCGCCGCGATGCAGCGCCGGTCGCGTCGCGACCTCGCGGAGGCCACGGCGACGCAGGCGCGCCTCCTCGACGAGTCCCGCGAGCAGACCGCGATGATCCGCGACGTGGCGGACGCGGTCGACGTGGGCATCGTCTTCTTCGACGCGGACGACCGTCCCGTCGTCCGCAACGCCGCCGTCCGCTCGCTGCTCGACCTGGCGGGCTACGACCACGTCACGGGGATGGCCAGCCACGTGTACGGATCCGACCGCGTCACGCCCGTGGCCCGGGACGGCCGCGTGCTCATGGAGGCGCTGTACGCCGACAAGGTGCACGGTCCCGTCTACTGGGTGGGGGAGCCGGGGAACCAGCGCGCCCTCGTCCTCTCGGTGCGCTCCATCGGCCGCCGGGACGGCCGGCTGTCCGGCACCGTGCTCGGCGCCTACGACGTGACCGACCTGGCGCTCGCCGTGCAGGTGCGCGACGAGTTCCTCGCGACCGTGTCGCACGAGCTGCGGACGCCGCTCACCTCCATCGTCGGCTACCTCGACCTGATCGACGAGCTGCACGACCCCGCGGAGCTCGGCATCGCGTCCGAGGTGGCGGTGATCCAGCGGAACGTCGACCAGCTCTCGACCATCATCGGCTCCCTCCTCGCCGGCGCGGACGCCGCGCCCGCGCTGGTGCGCGGCGCCGTCGACCTGTCCGCGCTCGTCGAGGCCGCCGTCCGCGCGGCCGCCGGCCGTGCGGAGGAGCGCGGCCTCCTGCTCGCCTCCCGCGTCGAGCCGGCCATCGTGGTGGACGGGGACGCCGGTCGGCTCGCGCAGGTGGTCGAGGCGCTCGTCTCGAACGCCCTCGCCTACACGCCGGCGGGTCGGATCGACGTGACGCTCGAGCGGGAGGGCGGCGACGCGCTGTTCGCGGTCGTCGACACGGGCGTCGGCATCAGTGAGGAGGACCAGCTCCACGTCGTCGACCGCTTCTTCCGGGCGCAGTCCGCGCGCGACGGTGCGCTCCCGGGGCTCGGGCTCGGCCTCTCGATCGCCGAGCGGACCGTCACCGCGCACGGCGGTGAGCTGCGGATCGCCAGCCGGCTCGGCAACGGCACGCGCGCGGTCGTCGTCCTCCCTGCGAGTCCGCCGGCGGCCGGCGCGCCGATCGGCCCCTAGCCCCCTCCATAGCCGATGGCAAGAGCGGATCACGAATCGACCGATCTCCGGGCCGCCGCCTAGACTCGGTCGGTCGCTCGCGGGACCCCTGCGGGCACGGCACCACGTCATCGAGCCCACAGGAGCCCATCCCCTCTCATGACCTCCACGCGCACGTCCGCAGAACGCCTCCTCGACCGTCTCGTCCCGAAGAGACGCACCAACCCCGACGGCACCCGTCCACCCCGCCGCGACCACTCGGACCACCGCCTCCTCGAGGCCAGGTTCACCGGATCCGTCGACCTCTACGAGCCCGAGCACCCGAAGATCGACCGCCTCGTGTTCGGCGTCACCGCCGTCCTCGCCGTCGGCTTCGTCGTCTGGGGCATCGTGAGCACCGACGGCCTCGCCTCCATCTCGGGCGCGGCGCAGAGCTGGGTCATCGAGAAGACCGGCTGGCTGTTCGTGCTCGCCGCGAGCTTCTTCGTGATCTTCGTGCTGTGGCTCGCCGCCAGCCGCTACGGCCGCATCAAGCTGGGCGCGGACGACGAGAAGCCGCAGTTCAAGACGGTCTCCTGGATCGCGATGATGTTCAGCGCGGGCATGGGCATCGGCCTGATGTTCTTCGGCGCAGCCGAGCCCCTCAGCCACTTCGTCACCCCGCCGCCCGGCACCACGCAGCCGGAGTCGGAGGCCGCCATCCGCACGGCCATGGCCACCGCGATGTTCCACTGGGGCCTGCACCCCTGGGCCATCTACGCGGTCGCCGGCATCGCGATCGGCTACGGCACGTTCCGCAAGGGCCGCAAGCAGCTCTTCTCCTCCATCTTCCAGCCGCTGCTCGGCACCAAGCGCACCGAGGGCTGGGCGGGGCGCGTCATCGACATGCTCGCGATCTTCGCCACGCTCTTCGGCTCGGCGGCCTCGCTCGGCATCGGCGCGACGCAGATCGGCGCGGGCCTCGAGTTCAACGGCTGGGTGCCGGAGGCCACGGCGCCGCTGCTCATCGGCATCATCGTCGTGCTCACGATCGCGTTCATCTTCTCGGCCGTCTCGGGCATCGCCCGCGGCATCCAGTGGCTGTCCAACATCAACATGGTGCTGGCCGTCGTGCTCGCCGTCTTCGTGTTCGTCGTCGGCCCGACGCTGCTGATCCTCAACCTCATCCCCGCCACGCTCGGCGCGTACCTCGGCGACATGACCGAGATGGCGTCGCGCACGGCGGCCACCGGCGGCGACGAGATGAGCTCCTGGCTCGCCAGCTGGAGCGTCTTCTACTGGGCCTGGTGGATCTCGTGGACGCCGTTCGTCGGCATGTTCATCGCGCGGATCAGCCGCGGCCGCACCATCCGCGAGTTCGTGATCGGCGTGCTCCTCGCGCCGAGCATCGTCGCCCTCATCTGGTTCTCGATCTTCGGCGGCTCCGCGATCCACGCGCAGCAGACCGACGGTGACATGACCGTCGACGGCGCCGTGGTCAGCGACAACACGCTGTTCCAGCTCCTCAACCACTATCCGCTCGCGAGCGTCAGCACCGTCCTCGTGATGCTGCTGGTCGGCATCTTCTTCGTGTCCGGCGCCGACAGCGCGTCGATCGTGATGGGGACGCTGTCGCAGCGCGGTGCCCTGCACCCGAGCCGCAAGGTCGTCGTGTTCTGGGGCGTCGTCATGGGCGCGGTCGCCGCGATCATGCTCGCCATCGGCGGGGGAGGCACGGAGGCCCTCACCGGCCTGCAGAACCTCACGGTCGTGGCCTCGCTGCCCTTCGTGTTGGTGATGCTCGTCGCGTGCTACGCGCTCTGGAAGGAGCTGCGCACGGATCCGCTCATCGTGCGCCGCCAGGTCGCGGTCGAGATGATGCGCGACGCCGTCGTCAACGGCGTCGAGCAGCACGGCGACCACTTCCAGCTCGCGGTCGACCCCGTCGACCCGGAGGAGGCGGAGGCCCGCGAGCCCCTCGGCGACGAGGAGGAGGCACGGCGCTCCTGACGCCCTGACCCCACGACGAAGCCGACCCGCGCCCCGCGCGCGGGTCGGCTTCGTCGTCCCCGGTCCACATCGCGATCCCGGCGCCCCCGGGCCCCTCGCGCGCACCCGGCGTCGGTAGGGTGACCATGATGACGACCTCCACCCCCGCCTCCGCACCATCGCCCGCGACCGCCGACGGGTCGGGTCGTCGAGCCGCCGTCGTCTACAACCCCATCAAGGTCGACCTCGCGTCGCTGAAGGCCAAGGTCGCGCAGGCCGCGGGCACCGCCGGCTGGGAGGAGACCCTCTGGTTCGAGACCAGCGAAGACGACCCGGGCCGGGGAGCCGCGGAGGAAGCCCTGTCGCACGACGTGCAGATGGTCATCGCGGCGGGCGGCGACGGCACGGTCCGCGCGGTCGCCGAGGGGATGAGCGGCTCCGGCGTGGCGCTCGGCCTCCTGCCGTCCGGCACCGGCAACCTGCTGGCCCGCAACCTGAAGCTGACGCTCAACGACGTCGAGCACTCCCTGCAGGCGGCGTTCTCCGGCCACGACCGCCGGGTCGACCTCGCCAGCATCGAGATCCTCCGCGAGGACGAGACCCGCGACAAGCACGTCTTCGTCGTGATGGCGGGCGTCGGCATCGACGCCAAGATGCTCGCCAACACCGACAGCGAGCTGAAGAAGAAGGTCGGCTGGCTCGCGTACGTCGACGCGATCTTCAAGGCCCTGCGCGACCGCGACCAGCTCCGCCTGCGCTACCGGCTCGACGGCCGCAGCACGCACCGCCGCCGCGCGCACACGCTCATCGTCGGCAACTGCGGCTCGCTGCCCGCCAACATCCTGCTGCTGCCGGACGCCGCGGTCGACGACGGCATCCTCGACGTGGTGCTCATGCGCCCCGAGGGCCTGTTCGGCTGGATCCAGATCTGGGTCAAGGTCGCGTGGGAGAACGGCGTCGTCCGCCGCACCGCCGCGGGTCGCCGCCTGATGGGCCCGGAGAAGGAGGTGCGCGCGCTCGAGTACCGCACCGCCGAGGAGGTCGTGGTGCGCCTCGAGAAGGAGGAGGACATCGAGCTCGACGGCGATCCCTTCGGCCGCGCCGTGGGCTTCAAGATCCAGGTGCTGCCCGGCGGCCTCACCGTCCGGGTGCCGCAGGACTCCTGAGCCGCGGAGCCGGGCCTCCCCGGCGCCTGTCGGCGGTGCGTGGGAGGGTCACCGCATGATCCGCACCCTCGCCGTCTCCGGCTACCGCTCCGTCCGCGACCTCGCCCTGCCGCTCACCGGGCTCGACGTCGTCACGGGCGCCAACGGCAGCGGCAAGTCCAACGTCTACCGGGCGCTCCGCCTCATCGCCGACATGGCCCAGGGCGGCGCCGTCGGCGCGCTCGCCCGGGAGGGCGGGCTCGAGGCCGTGCTGTGGGCCGGCCCCGAGGGCTTCTCGCGCGCCGTGCGCGACGGCGAGCATCCGGTGCAGGGCACGGTGCGGAAGGGCCCCATCGCCCTCCGGCTCGGCTTCGCGGGGGACGAGCTGGGCTACCTCGTCGACCTCGGAATCCCGCAGCGGGATCCGCGGGCCCTGCCGCCGACCATGTTCGGCCGCGACCCCGAGATCAAGCGCGAGCTGATCTTCAGCGGACCGGTCGCCCGGCCGCGGTCGCTCGTGCTGGAGCGCCGCTGGCAGGACGTGCGCGTCCGCGACGAGGCCGACGGATGGACGCACGTGCCCGCCCTCGTGCCGCCGCACCTCAGCGTGCTCAGCGAGGTCGCCGACGCGGTCACCAGCCCCGAGGCGATGATCCTCCGGCGGCGCATGACCGGCTGGCGCTTCTACGACCACCTCCGCACCGACGCCGACGCGCCCGCCCGCCGCCCGCGCGTCGGCACGCGCACGCCCGTGCTCGCGAGCGACGGATCCGACCTCGCGGCCGCGGTGCAGACCATCCGCGAGTTCGGCCGCGGCGAGGCGCTCGACGCCATGGTCGACCGCGCCTTCCCCGGGTCGACCATCGTGGTCCGCTCGCAGGACGGCGTGCTCACGCTCGGCCTCCGGCAGCCGGGCATCCTCCGCGTGCTCGACGCCGCGGAGCTCTCCGACGGCACGCTCCGGATGCTCATGCTCACGGCCGCGCTGCTCACGACGGAGCCGCCCGAGCTCATGGTGCTCAACGAGCCGGAGACGAGCCTCCACCAGGATCTGCTCCCCGCCCTCGGCGAGCTCATCGCGGAGGCGTCGCGCCACGTGCAGATCCTCGTGGTCACGCACGCGCCGGGGCTGGCCGCGGCCGTGTCGGAGCACGCGGAGACGGGGGAGCTCGTGCTGGAGAAGCCGTCCGGCGAGACGGTGCTGCAGGGCCAGGGGCTCCTCAGCTCGCCGTCGTGGGACTGGGGCAAGCGCTAGTCGCGCGTCCTGCGCGACGGCCATCCGCCCGCCAGCGGCCCGGGCGCCGCCCGCACGACGACGCCTCCCGGTCGCGGCCCCTGTGGGGCGGCGCGAGCGGGAGGCGTCGGGTGGTGCGGGGCGCGGATCAGCGTCCGAAGGCCGCCGATGCCGGGCAGTCGAACGGGTCGCCGCCGGCCGAGAGGCCCACGCGGTTCAGGTACGCGATCACGATGCCGTAGGAGGCGAGCAGCGTGGTCTCGGTGTACGGGATGTTGTGCGTCGCGCAGTACTCCTTCGCGATGACCTGGGCGCGCTTGAGCGCGGGCCGCGGCATGTTCGGGAAGAGGTGGTGCTCGATCTGGTAGTTGAGGCCGCCCATGTAGATGTCGGTGAGCCAGGTGCTCTTGATGTTGCGCGAGGTGAGGACCTGGCGGCGGAGGAAGTCGACCTTCGAGTCCTTGGGGAGCACCGGCATGCCCTTGTGGTTCGGGGCGAACGAGGCGCCCATGTAGACGCCGAAGACGGCGAGCTGCACGCCGACGAAGGCGAACGCCATGCCGAGCGGCAGGAAGAAGAAGACGACCGCGAGGTAGGCGATGATGCGGGTCGAGAGCATCGAGATCTCGAGCCAGCGCTTGTCGACCTTGCCGCGGCCGAAGACGGTGCGGAAGCCGTGCACGTGGAGGTTGAGGCCCTCGAACATGAGGATCGGGAAGAACGCGTAGCCCTGGTGGCGCGTGAACCAGCCGTAGAGGCCCTTCGCGCGGGCGGCGTCCTCGGTGGTGAAGGAGATGACGTCGCGCTCGATGTCCGGGTCCTTGCCCATGACGTTCGGGTTGGCGTGGTGACGGGAGTGCTTGGTCATCCACCAGGAGTAGCTGATGCCGACGAAGAGGTTGGCGAGCGTGCGGCCCGCGATGTCGTTGGCCCGGCCGGACTCGAACACCTGGCGGTGCGAGGCCTCGTGGGCGAGGAAGGCGAACTGGGTGAAGATGATGCCGAGGCCGGCAGCGATGAGGAGCTGGAACCAGCTGTCGCCCAGCGCGAAGAACCCGACGCCGAGGCCGACGAGCGCCGCGGTGATGCCGGCGAACATGAGCACGTAGAACCCGACCCTCCGCTCCAGGAGCCCGGCCTCGCGCACGGTGTGCAGGAGCCCGGAGTACGCGGTGGTGGGGTTGGACCCGCCGCCGCGCTTGGGCTTGGTGAGGACGATGCGGGGAGGGGCGGAGATCTGGGTGTCTGTCATGTGCCTGCTCGCTCGATGTTCAGGGCCTCTCGGCCTCGGGGCGGTCCATTGGGCGGGACCCTGATGCGCGCCGTGAACCTCTCGACGCTCGGGCCGCGGGGGATCCGGTGCGACCGAGCCCTTACCCTGCCATGCCGCGATGCGTCATGGGCTGGGAAACGCTCAGCGCGCCATGGCCCGTCGGGCGCATGTAATGTTCGGCGCCGGCCGCCGCGCGGTTGGGTCGCCTGGCCGACGGGGCTGCCGGCGGGCGCGCATCACCGGACGGGACCGGCTCCGCGGGGGACCGCCGCCGGCCGTCGCCCGGTCCCGGATCCGCGGTGCTACGGCACGATGACGGCGCGGCCGCGCACGGTGCCGGCCGCGAGCGCGGCGTAGGCGTCCGGGCCGTCCTCGAGCGCGTACCGCTGGGTCGCGACCGACACCCGGCCGGAGCGGGCGAGGTCGAGCACCTCGATCAGCTCGGAGCGGCTGCCCCAGTAGGGGATGCGGACCGCCGCGTCGAACGCGATGCTCCCGAAGCCGAGCTCCACGGTGCCGCCGCCGATGCCGACGATGGTGACGTCGCCCGCGGGCTCGACCACCTGCAGGGCCGTCGCCATGGTGGGCGTGGCCCCGACGAAGTCGAAGACGGCCTGGACGCCGCGGCCGCCGGTGATCGCGCGGATCCCGTCGGCGGCGTCGGCGTCGCTGATCACGGTGTGGTGGGCGCCCACGTGGCGGGCGAGCTCGAGCTTCTCCTCGCTCACGTCGAGGGCGATCACGGTGGCTCCGCTGAGCGCGCGCAGGATCTGGATGCCGACGTGGCCGAGCCCTCCGGTGCCGATGACGACGGCGAAGGTGCCGGCGCCGAGCTTCGGCAGCGAGGTCTTGATCGCGTGGTACGGGGTGAGGCCGGCGTCGGTGAGGGAGACGTTCTCGACGGGATCGAGGTCGCCGAGCGGCACGAGGTGGCGCGGGTCGTCGACGATCATGTACTCGGCCATGGCGCCGGGCGCGCCCAGCCCGGGAGGCTGGATCCCCTCGGCGGCGGCGTTCTCGCAGTAGTTCTCGCGGCCCTCGGCGCACGCGTGGCAGCGGCCGCAGCCCCAGGGTCCGTACACCGCGACCGCGTCGCCGACGGCGAGGTGCTCGACGCCCGCGCCCAGCTCCTCGACCACGCCCGCGCCCTCGTGGCCGAGCGTCAGGGGGAGCGGGTAGCCGGCGGCGCGGTACTCCTCCTCCGAGAGGCCCATCACGTACTCGTCCGAGTGGCACACGCCGGCGGCGGTGACGCGGAGGAGGACCTGACCGGGCCCGGGGGCGGGCTTCTCGATCTCGACGACCTCGGGGTGGGATCCGATGCGGGTGTACTGGAGCGCCTTCATGCCTCCACCGTATTCCTCGCATGGGGGAACTCGCTGGACGTGCGGATCGTCAGGGGAGGCGGCTGCCGTGCGGCGGCTCGACGGGCGGGGCGACGGTGCGCTCGGACGCGGGGAGCGCGAGCTCGGCGTCGGCGGCGTCGCGGAGGAGGGCCATGCGGCCGGCCGCGAGGGACTGCGACCAGAGGGTCGAGGCGGACATGACGAGGTAGATCGGGATGAACCAGCCGAAGGTGCCTGCCTCTCCGGAGATCACGTAGGTGGGGACGGCGACGAGCGCGATGAGGACGAGGGCGACCGCGCCCGGGACGCCGACGGCCGACGACGCGATGACGCGGCGCGACTCCGTGGCGACGCGCTCGGCGGTGCCGGGCGCGAGCGTCACGCGGCCGCGGGAGTCCACGGCCGCGTCGAGGAGTCCGGCGTCCCGCCAGCTCGGGTGCGTGCCGGTCACGGACGGGTGTCGGCGTATCGCCCGCATGAGCCAGATCGACGCCGGCACGACCCCGGCGGCGGTGGCCACGAACAGGCCGAGCAGCGCGGCGGAGGCGACCGCCCCGTCCTGGCCGTCCGCGCGGATGAGCACGGGGTGGATCAGCAGGGCCACGGCGATCCCGGCGGCGAGGCCCACCCCGACGGTCACGAGCAGGCGAGGGCGTGTGAGGACCTCGGCGATCCAGGACGCGATCGCCCGCAGGCCGATGGCCGCCAGCTCGCGGTGGCCGCGCCCGGGGTCGTCCGCGGCGGCGTCGGCGCGGTCGGCGGTCGTGGCGTCGGTGGACATGCGGGCCTCCCGGTCCGGGGCCGGTCGATGCGCCCCTCTCCATCCTCCCGGGCGGGCGGCAGCGCGAGGCGACGTCGGCGGCCCCCTTCCGGGTGGGTGGCGGACACGGGACGCTCGTGCGGGCGGGGCCTGGACGCGCGTCGGGGGTGCCTGGGATGCTCGCGGCATGACCTCGATGCCGCCCGAATCCGCCCCCGCCGCCGCCGTGCGCGACGACCTCATCCGCCACCTCCGCCTCGCGCGGGAGGCCCTCGTGTGGAAGCTCGACGGGCTCGGCGAGCACGATGTCCGCCGGCCGCTCGTGCCGACCGGATCCAACCTGCTGGGCCTCGTGAAGCACGCGGCGGGCGTGGAGGCCGGCTACTTCGGACTCGTCTTCGACCGGCCGTTCCCCGAGGAGCTGCCGTGGATGGAGGAGGACGCCCCGCCGAACGCCGACATGCGGGCGACCGCCGAGGAGTCGCGCGTGGAGATCCTCGGCCTGTCCGCGCGGGTGGGCACGCACTCCGAGGCGACGCTGCGGGCGTTGCCGCTCGACGCCGTGGGACGCGTGCCGTGGTGGCCGGGGGAGGCCGGGGTCGTGACGGTGCAGCGGATCGCGGTGCACCTCATCGCCGAGCTCAACCGGCACGCGGGGCACGCGGACATCCTGCGCGAGCTCGTCGACGGCGCGGCGGGGCTGCGTGTGGACAACGGCAACCTGCCGGAGGGCGACGCCGCGTTCTGGCGGGCCGAGCACGCGGAGACCGCGCGCGTCGCCCGCGCGGCGGCAGGGCTGCCCGCGGTCGACTGACCGGGGCGCCCCGCCGCGTGCCGCTCGGTCAGTGGCGCGCGAACCGCAGGGTCGCGATCTCGAACGGCAGGAGCGTCAGCTCGACGCCGTCGCCCGACGGCTGCGCGCCCGCGCCCGTCCCCGCGCCCGCGCCCTCTCCGTCGAGCGGCCGCTCGAGCAGGTCGGTGCGGACGGCGTCGCCGAGCCCGGCCGCCGGATCCACCCGCACGACCGCCCTCTCGCGCCCGCCGCGCGCCTCGTAGAGCCGCACGACGAGGTCGCCCGAGCGGTCCTCGGCGAGCTTGACGGCCTCGATCACCACGGCCGCGTTCGACGACGTGACGAGCGGCGCGACGCCGTGGTCGCCGGCGACCTCGCGCACCGGGAGGTTGAGCCGGTAGCCCGCGTCCGCCGCGTCGAGCACGTCGGGCGCCACGCGCACCGCCGACCGCAGCACGTGGCGGCCCTGGTCGGCGTGCGGGTCGGGGAACACGGGCGCGCGCAGCAGCGACTGGCGCACGAGGGTCGCGCTGCCGCCGTCCGGGCGGGGGACCCGCGTCACGTCGTGCCCGTAGGTCGCGTCGTTCGCGACCGCCACCCCGAAGCCGGGCTCGCCCACGTGCACCCAGCGGTGCGCGACCGTCTCGAACCGCGCGGTCTCCCACGACGTGTTCGCGTGCGTCACCCGCTGCACGTGGCCGAACTGCACCTCGGAGGCGGCGCGGTCGGCGTGCACGTCGAGCGGGAAGGCGAGCTTCAGGAGCTTCTGCCGCTCGTGCCAGTCGATGTCGGTGACGACCTGCAGCTCAGGCTCGCCCGCGGGCAGCGTCCACGTCTGCGTGATGCGGGAGGCGCCGAACGCGCGCTCGACCACGAGGGCCGCGCCGTCGATCCGCACCGCCTCGACGTCGGTGAGGTCGGCGCGGTTGCGGCGGTAGGCGTCGTCGATGTCCCACGCGTCCCACTGGTTCGGGGTGTCGCGGAACAGCTGCAGCAGCCCGAGGCGCTGGCCGGGGGCGACGAGGTCGCGGCCGGACCGGGCGTCGACGAGCGAGGAGACCGTGCCGTCGGCCGCGAACCGCGCCCGGACGAGGCCGTTGTCGAGGAGCCAGCCGTCGCCGTCCGCGACGGGCGTGGGGGAGGCGGGTGCCGGATCCACGACCGCCGCCGACAGCGCGCCGACGCCCGCCGCGTCCACGGGCGCCGCGTTGAACGCGATCCGCCGGTCGCCGGATCCCGCGAGCGCGCCCTGCGCCTCGGCGACCAGCTCGCGGAGCCGGCCCTGCACGCGCGCGTGCTCCCGCTCCGCCTCCTGGTGCACCCAGGCGATGGAGGTGCCGGGCAGGATGTCGTGGAACTGCAGCAGCAGCACCGTGCGCCACAGCGCGTCGAGCTCGTCGTGCGGATACGCCACCAGGTCGCGGACGGCGGCGGTCGCGAGCCACAGCTCCGCCTCCCGCAGCAGGTGCTCGCTCCGCCGGTTGCCCTGCTTCGTGCGCGCCTGCGAGGTGTAGGTGCCGCGGTGGAACTCGAGGTACATCTCGCCCGACCACACGTGCGGATCCCGGATCTCGGCCTTCGCCGCGTCGAAGAAGTCGAGCGGCGTGCCGAGCGTGACGCGCGGCGAGCCCTCGAGGTCGTGCGTGCGGTGCGCGGCCGCGACCATCTCGCGGGTCGGCCCGCCGCCGCCGTCGCCCCAGCCGAACGGGACGATGGAGGAGTTGCCCACGGCCTTCTCGGCGTGCTGGCGCTCGGCGCGCGCCAGGTCCTCGCCGGAGAGGTCGGAGTTGTAGGAGTCCACGGGCGGGAAGTGCGTGAAGACGCGGCTGCCGTCGATCCCCTCCCAGAGGAAGGTGTGGTGCGGCATCGTGTTGGTCTCGTTCCACGACTGCTTCTGCGTGAAGAAGTACTCGGCGCCGGCACCCCGCACGATCTGCGGCAGCGCGCCCGTGTAGCCGAACGAGTCCGGCAGCCACACCTCGCGGGCGTCGATCCCGAACTCCTCCAGGAAGAACCGCTTCCCGTGCACGAGCTGGCGGACGAGCGCCTCGCCGCCCGGCATGTTCGTGTCGGACTCGACCCACATGCCGCCGACCGGCACGAAGCGGCCCTCGGCCACACGCTCGCGGAGGCGCGCGAACAGGCCCGGGTGGTCCTCCTTGAGCCAGGCGTACTGCTGCGCGCTGGAGGCGGCGAACACGAAGTCCGGGTCCTCGTCCATGAGCGCGAGCACGTTCGAGAAGGTGCGGGCGACCTTGCGGCGGGTCTCGCGCACGGGCCACAGCCACGCGGAGTCGATGTGCGCGTGCCCGACGGCCGTGACGCGGTGCGCGCTCGCGTGGGCGGGCGCGGCGAGCACCTGCGCGAGCGCACTCCGGCCGGCGGCGGCGGTGCCCGCGACGTCGTCCGGATCCACCGCGTCGCACATGCGCTCGAGCGCCGCGAGGATCTCGGCGCGGCGGGATGAGGCCGGATCCAGCTCGGCCATGAGCCCCCGCAGCGTCCACACGTCGCGGTCGAGCTCCCACACGGCCTCGTCGCGCCAGGCGAGGTCGATGCCGCGCACCCGGTAGATGGGCTCGTCGCCCGCGGTCGCCGGGTCGCCGAGCGGCGTCTCGCCGTGGAAGGAGTCGCCGCCGATGTCGGGGTTCGAGGCGGCCTCGATCCAGAGGTCGATGCGCGTGCCGGGCTCCGTGCCCGCGCCGACGGCCTCCAGCGGCACGTACCCGTTGTACGGCTCGATGGCCTTGACGACGCTGCCGTCCGGCCGGTGCACGAGCCCCTCCGCCTGGAAGCCCGGCTGCCGGTCGCTGAAGCCGAGGTCGACGAGCACCTCGAGCGCCGTGCCCTCCGCGGCGGCGTCCGAGGGGACGACGCCCGTGACGTGGAACCACGTGGTGCCCCACGCCCGGCTCCACGGCGTGCCGACGGCGTACGGGCGGTACTCCTGCCGCACCGCCTCGGCGAACGGCACGGGCTCGCCGGGGGCGTCCCACGACGCGATGTCGAGGGGCACCAGGCGGCGGTGGACGTTCGGGGCGAGGCGGTCGCGGACGAACCGCTCGATGCGGGCCTCGGCGAGCTGGGTCAGTGGGGGCATGGTCGTCTCCGGTCGTGGGGCGCGGCGGACCGCGGGCGGGCGGATGGATCGGGTCGGGCCCGGCGCGCGGTCGACGCGCCGGTGGTGCGAGATGCGGGGTGCGGGGTGCGAGGTGCGGGGCGGACGGATCGTCGCCGCGGATCAGCCCTTGACCGCGCCGGCGAGCGCGTTCGAGCCGCCGAGGGTGCGCGACACGAGCACGTACAGCGCGATGACGGGCACCGCGTACACGAGCGAGAACGCCGCGAGCTGGCCGTAGGCGACGGATCCGTACTGCCCGAAGAAGTTGAAGATGCTCACGGCGGCGGGCTGCTTGTCCGGGCTCAGCAGCAGGATGAAGGGCACGAAGAAGTTCCCCCAGGCCTGGATGAACACGAAGATGGCCACCACCGCGATCCCCGGCCGCATGAGCGGCACGACGATGTGGGTGAGCGTCCGGAACATCGAGGCGCCGTCGGTCCACGCCGCCTCCTCGAGGGAGATGGGCACCGAGTCCATGAAGTTCTTCGCCATCCAGATCGCCATCGGCAGGCTCGTGGCGGCGAGGAAGAAGACCGTGCCGCCGATCGAGTCGATGAGGTCGAGGGTGACGAAGAGGCTGTAGACGGGCACCATCATCGCGGTGATGGGGAGGCACGTGCCGAAGAGGATGCCGTAGAGGAACGGCTTGTTGATCCGCATCCGGTAGCGCGACAGCGGGTAGGCCGCGAGGATCGCGACCACCACCGTCACGATGGCGCAGCCGCCCGAGAGCACGAGGCTGTTCATCAGCGGGATGAAGGAGATCTCCGGCGTCAGCACCGCGCGGAAGTTCTCCAGCGTGAACTCCGTCGGCACCTTGGCCGACAGCGTCGCCGACGGGTCGAATGCCGCGAGCACGAGCCACACCAGCGGCACGGCGAAGCACAGGGCGACGACGACGAGCACGCCGTTCGCCACCAGGCGCATCACGCGGCCGCTCGGGGAGGTCATGCGGGAGCCCGGCGGGCGGGCCGCGCGGCGGGTGCGGGGCGGGCGGGAGGCGCGGGCGGGTGCCGGCGCCGTCGTGGTCACGGCCATGGTCAGTCCACCTCCGGGCGCAGCGCCCTGATGTAGATCACGCTGAACACCGCTCCGACGAGGAGCATGATCGTCGCGATCGCGGTGCCGAAGCCCAGCTGGGAGAACTGGAACGCCTCCTGGTAGGCGAGGATCGGCAGGGTCGAGCTGCTGGTGCCGGGGCCGCCGCCCGTCATCACGTAGATGAGGGTGAAGACCGAGAGCGTCTGCAGCGTGGTGAGCATGAGGTTCGTCGAGATGCTGCGGCGGATCACCGGCAGCGTGATGAAGACGAGCCGCTGCCAGCCGGTCGCGCCGTCCACCTCGGCCGACTCGGTGATCTCCGGCGGCACCTCCTGCACGGCGGCCGCGTAGACGAGCATCGAGAAGGCGGATCCGCGCCACACGTTCGCGAGGATCACGGAGAGCAGCGGCAGGCCGTACAGCCAGTTCGCGCCCTGGATGCCGAGGGCGCCGAGGATCGTGTTGAGCGTGCCCGTGTCGTTGAAGAACGCGTAGGCGGCGAACGCGGCGACGATCTCCGGCAGCACCCACGCCGCGATGACGAACGTGCCGACGACGGCGCGCACGGCCCGGTTCCCCTGCCGCATGAGCAGCGCCAGTCCGAGGCCGACGACGTTCTGCCCGACGACCGCCGAGAAGAACACGAACGCGAGCGTGAGGAGCACCGACTTCGGGAAGTCGGGGTCGGCGAACAGCGCGGTGTAGTTGTCGAAGCCGATGAACTGCGCGCCGCCGGCTGCGTACCCCGTGAGGGACGCGTCCGTGAAGGACCCGTAGAGGCTCGAGATCACCGGGCCGAGGAGGAAGATCGCGAGCAGGACCATGGAGGGCAGCAGCGGGATGGTGCGCGCGCCGGTGCGGAGCGCGTGGGCGCGGGCGCGACCCGGGCGGGCGGAGGGAGTCCCGCCCGCCCGGGGAGCGCCGCCGGATCCCGTCGCGTCCCGTCGGCCGGCGCCCCGCAGATCCGCGTCCGGGCCGACCGGGACGGGGGCGATGGTGGCCACGGATCAGTCCTCGGCCTTCTCGGTCCCGTCCTCGCCGACGATGCCGACGAGGGCCTGGTCGTAGGCGGCAGCCGCCTCCGCGGGGGTCTGCTGCCCGGTCATCACCGACTCCATGGCGACCGTGATCGCGTTGGAGATGCGGCTGTAGTCGGTGGTCGCCGGCCGGAAGTGCGTCGTGTCGACGAGGGAGGAGAAGAACGCGGACGTCGGGTTCGACGAGACGTACGCGGGGTCCTCCGCGACGTCGCTGCGGACCGCGATCTGGCTGGCGGCGATGTCGTACTTCGTCGATCCCTCCTTGTCGAGAGCGTCGGCGACGAACTCGAACGCCTTGTCGGGCGCCTTCGTCTTCGCGCCGACCGCGAGGGTCCAGCCGCCGGACATGCTGACCTGGCCGGGCGCCTGGCCGTCCTGCGTCGGCATGGGCGCCTGGCCCATGACGTCGCTCCACTCGGGCCACGGGTTGGTGCCGCTGTCGAGCCAGGTGCCGCTCAGCCAGGATCCGTCGAGGTCGATCGCGAGCTTGCCCTGCGGCAGCCACTGGCCGGCGACGATGGTGCCGATGTTGGTGTCGAGCGCCTCCTCGGGCTTGGGGCCCACGCCGCCCTGGTAGACGTCGCGGATGAAGCCGAGCGAGTCCTCGAAGCCCTGTGAGCCGGTGATCCACTTGCCCGAGGCGTCGTCGTAGAGCGTGCCCGTCGGCGTGCCGTAGTGCAGCATCTCGAAGCCCTGCATGGTGGCGCCCTCGCCCTGGGGCTTCCCCGAGTAGACGTTGAGCGGCACGACGTCCGGCAGCTTCGCCTTGATGGTCTTCGCCGCGTCGAGCACGTCGTCCCAGCTCTTCGGCGCCCACGGCACGGGCAGGCCGGCCTTCTGGAAGAGGTCCTTGTTGTACCAGAGGGCGCGCGTGTCGGTGCCCATGGGGATCCCGTAGACCTTGCCGTCCTCGCCGACGCCCGCCTGCTTGGCGGAGTCGAGGAACTGCGACCAGTCGTCCCACTTCGCGACCTGGTCGTCGAGCGGGAGGAGGTAGCCCGCGGCCGCGTCGGACTTGACCTTGAAGGTGTCCTCGTACATCACGTCGGGGGCTGTGGAGGGGGAGCGGTTCATCAGCGCGAGCTTGGTGAAGTAGTCGTCGTTCTGCGCGGCGATGGGGACGAGCTCGACCTTCATTCCGGGGTTCGCGGCCTCGAAGGTCTTCGCGGTCTCCTTCATGTGGTCGTCCATCTGGGTGAACGTGCCGAACTTCTGGTACGCGACCTTGATGGTCTTCCCGTCGCCGCCCCCGCCGGCGCCGCCCGAGCAGCCGCTCGCGAGGAGGAGGGCGGCGATGGAGGCCGCCGTGATCTGGAGGATGCGGGCCCGCGTCCGGCGGCGCGGCGTTCGATTCGTCATGGTGCTCCCTTGCTCCACTGGCTCGGACGGTCGGCGTCATCGCCTGTCGTCGGGGTTAGCCAAACGTATGGACTAATCCATGTCAAGACATCGGCGGCGCGCTCGGGTTCGAGGAGCGGGTGACGCGTCGCCGGACGCGGGTGCGGTCCGGCCGGGCGGCGGATCCCGCTACGGCCGGATGAGCATCGCGGAGGGCCGCGGGGAGAACGCGTTGTCGAGCACCAGGCACGCGGCGCCCACCGCGGCCACGTCGTCGCCGATCGCCGACTCGACGATGCGCACCGCGTGCTTCGCGATGAGCGTGGGGGAGCGGCGCACCTCCTCGGGCAGGAGCTCCAGCACGACCCGCGAGATCGGCTGCCAGAACGGGCCGCCGCACACCACCTCGTCGAGGTCGAGCAGGTTCACCTGGATCACGATGGCGTGGGCCAGGTGCCGGGCGGCGGCCCGCACGATGCGCAGGGCGCGCTCGTCCGCCGCGTCGGCCCGCGCCGCGAGGGCGTGGAAGGCCTCGCCGATGAGCCGCATGTCGACCGCGTCGCCGCTCGTCGCCGCCTCCGCGAGCGCCTGGTCGGAGACGTCGCCCCGGGTGAGCACCCCGCCCTCGACTGCCTGGCGGACGAGAGCGTGCGGCGTGATGAGCTCGCCGACGCAGCCGATGCGGCCGCACGTGCAGCGCCGCCCGCGCGACGCCACCATGATGTGCCCGCTGTCGCCCGCGTTGGAGCTCGCGCCGCGGACGGGTTCGCCGCCCAGCACGAGGCCCGTGCCGACGCCCGTGCCGTAGTAGACGAACGCGAGGTTCCGGCGTCCGCCGTCGCCGAACCACAGCTCCGCCACGGCCGCCGCGGTCACGTCCTTCTCGAGCAGCACGGGCAGGCCCGTCGCCGTGGCGAGCGCGGAGCGGAGCGGCACGTGGCGCCAGAGCGGCAGCATCGGCGGATCCAGCACCAGGCCCTCCCCGACGTCGATGGGGCCGGGCGCCGCGATGCCGACGCCGAGCACCGCAGCCCGGTCGACGCCCGCGTCGCGGATCAGCCCGTCGACGAGCCGGGCCACCAGCGCGACCACGGCGTCGGGCCGGGACGCGGACGGCGTCGGCGAGCTCGCGTGCCGGAGCACGGCGCCCTCGAGGTCGAGCAGCACCGCGGTGATCACGGCGGGGTCGACGTGCACGCCCACCGCGAGCCGGCCCGCGGCCACGAGGTGCAGCAGGGTGCGGGGCTTGCCGGGCCCGCGGATCACGGTGCCGCCCTCCCGCACGAGGCCCTCGTCGATGAGGCGGCGGGCGACGTTCGTCACCGTCTGCGCGCTGAGGCCGGTGCGCTCGGCGACCTCCGACCGGCTCGCGCCGTCGGCCGCGCGCCGGATCGCGTCCAGCACGACCGTGCGGTTGTAGCCGCCGATGGCGGGGAGGTTCGTGCCGCGTCGCATCGGCATCCTCCTCAGCGCCCGGCCGTGCCCGCCGCGCGCGGGCCTCCTCGCAGTATCCCGGATGCGCGGCGCGCGACCGTCCGCGGGCGGCACCGACCCCGTTCCCTTACCGCTGCCCGGGGCGGATCCGACACGCCCGGCCGTGCGTCCGCGCCGCGGAGGAGGGTGGATCCATGACCGACGTCCTCACCGCCCACGAAGCGGTCCGCACCCTGCCCCTGCCCGTCCCCGCGCCGCGCGGCCCGCTGAGCGCCGCGGTGATCGCCGACCTCCTCGGCGCACCCGCCGCGGTCGACGCGTCCGGCATCGCCGCCGGCCCCGACCTCGCCGCGCTCGCCGCGGAGGCGCTCGCCGCGACGGACGACGTCGTCCGCGACGACGACGTCCAGCTCGCCCTCTTCTGCCTGTACGAGCTGCACCACGCCGGCATCGCCGGGGTCGACGACGACCGCGAGTGGGACCCGCGCCTGATCGCCGTGCGCGGGATCCTCGAGGCCGCGTTCGAGGCGGAGCTGCGCGCCCGGGTCCCCGTGCCCGCGCGGCCGGAGCCCACGGCCGGCGCCGTCGCCGCCGCGCTGTTCGCCCTCACCTCGGCGGACTCCGGCCCGTCGCTGTCGCGCTTCGTCGCCCGGAAGGCCACCGTGGAGCAGCTCCGCGAGTTCCTCGTGCACCGCTCGATCTACACGCTCGGCGAGGCGGATCCGCACTCCTGGGCCATCCCGCGGCTCCGCGGACGGTCGAAGGCCGCGCTGGTGGAGATCCAGGCGGACGAGTACGGCGGCGGCCGGCCGGAGCGGGTCCACGCGACCATCTTCGCCGCGACCCTCCGCGGCGTCGGCATCGACGACGCGTACGGCGCCCACCTCGACGACGTGCCCGCGATCACGCTCGCGTCCTCCAACGCCATGTCGCTGTTCGGCCTGCACCGGCGCCTCCGCGGCGCCATCGTCGGCCACCTCGCCGCGTTCGAGATGACCTCGAGCGTGCCCAGCCGCCTGTACGCGAGCGGGATCCGCCGCCTCGGCTTCGGCGACGACGTGGCCTGGTACTACGACGAGCACGTCGAGGCGGATGCCGTGCACGAGCAGATCGCGGCCCACGACATGGCGGGCGGGCTCGTGGAGTCGGAGCCGGAGCTCCTCGACGACGTGCTGTTCGGCGCCGCGGCCTGCCTCGAGGTCGAGGGATGGGTCGGCGCGCACGTGCTCGGGAGCTGGCAGGCCGGGCGGTCGTCGTTGCGGGCGGCGGACGCCGGGCCCCTGCCCGCGGACGCGGCGTGAGCGGCGGGGGCCGGGACCGGGACCGCGAGCGCGACGCGGACCCGGTGGTCCCCGGGCGCCCCGCGGCCGAGGTCCCGCGCATCGTCGCCTACCCCGACGGCCCGCTCCTCGTGCGCGGCGAGTTCGAGATCGTGGACGCGGAAGGGCGCCCGGTGCCGCGCACGCGCAGCACCGTCGCGCTCTGCCGCTGCGGCGTCTCCTCCATCAAGCCGTACTGCGACGGCACCCACCGGCTGGTCGGGTTCCGCACGGATCCGCCCGCGCCGACCGCGGACTAGCGGGCGCCGCGGGAGGGTCCGGCGCCCGGGCGCATCCGGCGTCCCCGTGGATCAGCCGCCCGTGCCCGGCGGCACCGGCAGGTCCGGCCGCCCGGCCCGCGCCTCCGCGTGGATCCGCTCCACCGCCTCCCGCACCACGTCGTGCCCGCCGCGCGGCCCGGCGACCGCGACCCGTGCCCGCCGCAGGAACCCGTCCCAGTCCCCGCCGCCCGCGCGGAGCGGCCGGGACGGCGACAGCAGCGCCGCGCGGCGCAGCCACACGTCCGGCTCGCCCGCCCAGCGGTCGAGCGCGGCGTCGGCCTTGGCGCGCGCGGCGCCGGCGAGGCGCTCCACGAGCGGCCCGATCACGTCGAGCGCGAGCGGATCCACGAGCGCCCGCAGCCGCGCCTCCCGCACGAAGCCCTCGATGCGCGTCAGATCGCCGTTGTCGAGCCGTTCCACGTGCGCCTGCAGCAGCACGACGGCCGCGAGCCGCTGCTCGTAGACGCGCGAGCGCCAGAGCTCCGACGCCAGGGCGGTCGCGTCGTCGCGGGTCATGCCGCGGCGTCGGCGCCCGAGGTCGCGCACCGTGCCGCGCACGGCGCCCACGGACGCGCCGACGAAGACGAGGTCGGAGCCGAGCCGCTCGCGCTCGGCGTCGGCGCGGTAGGCGTCGCCCTCGCGCTCGAGGGTCGCGGCCACGAACTCCGCGTCCTCGCTCATCGGCCGTGCGCGGATGCGTCGCCGCGCCTCATCCGTGGAGCGGCGCCGAGCCGTCGCGGCCGCTGCGGTGCACGAAGGCCCGCCCGAACTCGGCGAGGACCTCGTCGGCGGGATGCCGCGGCGCCCAGCCGAGCACCTCGCGGGCCCGCGCGGTGGACATGACGGGCGCGTTCGCGGCGATGTCGATCCAGCCCGGATCGGTCCGCTGCACGCGCATCCGCCAGCTCGCGGAGACGAGCGCCCGGAGCGCGGGCAGCGGGACGGTCACGACGCGCGCCCCGAGGAGGCGCCCGACGAGCGCGGGGTCCACGACCGGATCCGTCGCGATGTTGAACGCGCCGGGCGCGCGCCGCTCCACCGCCCGCCAGAACGCGTCGGCCACGTCCTCGTCATGCACCACCTGCGACACGAGCTCCCGGGGGAGCGGCAGCGCCGGCGTCCGGGTCGCGAGTCCGAGCCAGCGGGTGGGGATCCAGCGTCCGAGGAAGAGGCGCGCGATCTCGGCGGCCGCCTCGTCGTGCATCACGAGGCCGGGTCGCATGCGCGTCACGACGACCTCCGGGTGCGCCGCCTCGAACGCGTCCATCGCGCGCTCGTTCTCGGCCTTGTGCCGCGAGTAGTGCGACGTGTGGATGCCGCCCGTGGGCCAGCTCTCATCCCGCGGCCGGTCCTTGGGCGCGGCACTGTAGGCGCCCACCGACGAGGCGACGACGACCTGCGGCACGCCCGCCTGCGCGACCGCCTCGAGGACGTGCGCCGTGCCGATGACGTTGGTGCGGTGCATCACGCGCTCCCGGTGGTTGGGCTGCAGCGCCCAGCCCAGGTGGATGACGGCGTCGGCGCCGCGCATCGTGACCGCGAGCCCGGCGACGGCGCCCGCCGCGCCGATGTCGGCGAGCCGCCACGTGACGCCCGCGTACGGCTCGAGCGCGGCGTCGGGCATGCGCCGGGCGACGCCCACGATCTCGGCCCCCGCGGCATGGAGGCGGCGGAGGATCCCCGTGCCGAGGTTCCCGGTCGCTCCGATGACGACGACGCGCATGCTGCTCCTCTCCTGCGGACAGGGCCCTCGGGGCCGGCGGATCCGCGGGTCCCCTCCATCATGCTCGCCGCGGACGCGCGCGGCCGGCTCAGCGGTCGACGGCCTCGATGAGCGAGCCCTGCGCGAACGTCAGCCAGTCGTACAGCCCGGCGCTCTCCTGCGGGGCGCGGGCGCGCCACGCGTCGGACTCGTCGATGCGCAGGGGCACGGAGATCGCCAGGCGGAGGTCGTTGAGGGTGCGGAGCCAGGCCTGCGCGGACGCCGGATCCAGCACCACGAGGAGGCCGCGGCGGCCCGCCCCGCGCGCGTCCGCCTCGGCGAGGGTCCCCTCGACGACGGACGCGTTCGCGGCCTTCGCCTCGGCGAGGTCGGTCGCGGTGAAGCGCCGGAACTCCGCGGAGGCCTCGGCGTCGTCGGGGTAGGCGTCGGGAAGCAGCCGGGCGGTGACCGGTCCGGGCGCCGCGGGCGAGCGGTCCGGCCCCGCGGAGGGGTCGTCCCCGTCCGCGAGGATGCCGGTCAGCTCGGCCAGCAGGCCCCGCAGCAGCGCGACCTCGTGCGGCTCGAGGTGCGCCTGCACGGTGCCGTCGGGCCGCGCGCGGAAGGCCCTCACGCGTCGACCCGCTCGAGCGTCGCCCACAGGCCGTAGCCGTGCATGGCGAGCACGTGGCGCTCGATCTCCTCGCGGATCCCGGTGGCCACGACCGCGCGCCCGTCCTCGTGCACCCGCATCATGAGCTCGTCCGCGCGCTCGCGGGGGAAGCCGAAGTAGCTGCGGAACACGTACGAGACGTACGTCATGAGGTTGACGGGGTCGTTCCAGACCACGCAGCTCCAGACGGGCGGGGTGTCGGGGCGCTCCAGCAGGGACGTGTCGGAGCCGGGGCTCGCGCCCGTGCCGGGGTCGCCCGCGGGCGGATCCGCGGCGCGGCGGGCCAGGGGGAGGGCACGGACGGCGGCGCACGCGTCCGCGTGGATCGTGGTCATGCCGCTCCTCGGGTGCCCGCCCGGCCGATCCCCGGGTGCTCCATCCTCTCGCGCCGGGCGGGGCTCCCGCGACGCCCCCGTCATGCGGTCAGGCACCGGGCCGCACGAGGCCGCAGTCGTACGCGAGGATCACGGCCTGCACCCGGTCGCGCACCTCGAGCTTCGCGAGCACCCGGCCCACGTGCGTCTTGACGGTCGACTCCGAGAGGAAGAGCCGTCCCGCGATCTCCTGGTTGGTGAGCCCCTCGGCCAGGGCCGTGAGCACCTCGAGCTCGCGCGTGGTGAGCGGCCGCAGCCGGGGATCCGCCGCGCCCGTGCCCGTGCCGGCCACGGCTCCCGACGCGGGCATGGCCGGGCCGAGCAGCTCGATCATGCGCCGGGTCACGCGCGGGGAGATGGCGGCGTCGCCGTCCGCGACCTGGCGGATCGCCTCCATGAGGTGCTCGGGTCGCGTGTCCTTCACGAGGAAGCCGCTCGCGCCGGCGCGGAGGCCGGCGAACGCGTACTCGTCGAGGTCGAACGTGGTGAGGACGATGACGCGCGTCGCGGGGTGGCGGGCGACGATCTCGGTCGTCGCCTCGATGCCGTCCATGCCGGGCATGCGCACGTCCATGAGCACGATGTCGGGGGAGAGCTCGCCCGTGCGGGCGACGGCGGAGCGGCCGTCGGCGGCCTCGCCGACCACCTCGATGCCGGGCTCGGCGTCGAGCACCATGCGGAAGCCCATGCGGACGAGCGCCTGGTCGTCGACGATGAGGACGCGGACGGGGCGGGCGGGGTCGGTCATCGGTCCTCCTGGATCCGGGGGAGACGGCGGTCGGCCGCGTCGGGTGGTCGGGGGGCGTCGCCGGGCCGCACGTCGTGCCGCCCGCTCGGCATGGTCGCGAGGACCCGCCAGCCGCCGCCGTCCCGTCGGCCGGCCGACGCGGTGCCGCCGTAAACGGCCATGCGCTCGGAGACGCCGAGGAGCCCGCGGCCGCTGCCCGGGACCGGCGGCACGACCGGGCCGGTGAGGTCGTCGTCCGTGACCTCCACGATGATCTCGTCGGGCCGGTGGTCGACCCGCACCTCGACCCGGTCGGCGTTGGGCGCGTACCGCAGCACGTTGGTCAGCGACTCCTGCACGACGCGGAACACCGCGAGCTGGCGCCCGGGATCGTCGGGCGGCGCGCCCGTCGTCGTGAAGCGCACGGGCAGGCCCGTCGAGCGGAACGAGTCGACGAGCGCGGCGAGGTCGGCGTGCCCCGGCTGCGGCGCGCGGAGCGGGGCCGCGTCCGCGGTCGGATCCTCCGCGAGCACCCCGAGCATCCGGCGCATCTCGGACAGCGAGGTGCGGCCGGTGTCGGCGACCTCGCGCATGGCCTCGCGCGCGAGCTCCGGCCGGACCGCGGCGCTCGCGCGGGCGCCGTCGGCGAGCGTCACCATGACCGTGATCCCGTGGGCGACGATGTCGTGGATCTCCCGTGCGATCCGCGTGCGCTCCGCGGCGGTCGCGAGGAGCGCCTGCTGGTCGCGCTCGCGGGCGAGCTGCACCGCGAGGTCGCGCAGGGCGTCGACGTACCGCTTGCGGCCGCCCACGTTGGTGCCGATGAGGGTGGCGATGAGCATCGGGATGAGGTTCGCGACGAGCAGCGTCGCCGCCGAGAGGTCGAGCGGTCCCGGGCCCGCGGTGGTCGGCACGACGACCGCGCCGAGCACCGCGGCGCCGGCGAGCCCGAGCCACGCCCGCCGGGTGGATCCGTGCACGGCCACCGCGTACAGCGCCACCGCGATCACGATCCCGTCGAATGACCCCGTGACGAAGGCGGCGGCCGCGGCCGCCGCCCCGGCGATCGCGAGGACGGTCACGGGGCGGATCCGGCGCGCCATCAGGGCGGCCCCGGTGACGAGCGCCAGCACGACGACCACCACGCCGCCGCCGGGCACGGCCGAGCGGCTGCCGGCGACGGCGCCCGAGGCGATCGACGCCCAGGTCACGACGAGCGCCAGCGCCCCGTCGACGAGGCGCGGATGCCGGGCCATCCAGCCGCGGACGGCACCGGGAGGCGTCGGCAGGCGGACGCCGTCGGGCGCGGCGACGTGCGCCGCGCCCGACGGCGCCCTCCGGTCCGCGTCGATCAGGCGTCCCGCTTCCGGGCGAGCACCAGGGCGGGCACGAGGATGACGGCGACCCAGCCGAGCATCACGAGCAGCGCCTGCCAGAACTCCAGCTCGTCGGGGGAGCCGCTCGGCAGCGAGTACAGCCGCATCCCGGCGTTCAAGGGGAAGAACTTGAGGGTGTCCCCCACCCACGGAAGCACCGCGCCCAGGAAGGTCGTGAGCAGCGGCAGGACGAGGACGAGGCCCATCAGCGCGCCGATCCCCGCGGCGCCGTTGCGGAGCAGCATCCCGAAGGCGAACCCCATCAGGCCGATGAGCACGATGAAGAGGATCGCGCCGAGCATCGCGGTGAACGCCTCCTCGGTGGCGATGTCGACCTTCGCGCCACCGGCGATGAAGAACCCCCGGCTCACGAGCACAGCAGCACCGACAGCCACGGCCGAGACGATGAACGTGACGACCGTGAAGACGATCCCCTTGGCCACGAGCGCGCCGAGGCGCCGGGGCGCGGCGCTGAACGTCGAGCGGATCATGCCGGTCGAGTACTCGCCGCTGATCGTGAGGACGCCGAGCACGCCCGAGATGAGCATGCCGAAGAGCGAGAAGGTGAGGGTGAAGCCGAGCAGCACCGACGTGCCGGCGGATGGTCCGCCGAACGTGAGCTGGTCGCCCAGCGCCGCGACGATGGCAGGCGCGAACATCGTGGCGAAGCCGACGAAGACCACCAGGATCAGCGCGAAGCACCAGATGGTCGAGCGCAGCGTGCGCAGCTTGATCCACTCGGAGCGCATGAGGCGCAGGAGCGTGGGCCGGCCCGTCGTCACGGGGGCGGGCGCGTAGGCGGTCGGGGTGGCGGTCATCGTGCGATCTCCTGCTCGGTCTGGCCGACGGCGGCGCTGTGGTACTCGACGTCGCCCTGCGTGAGCGACAGGTACGCGTCCTCCAGGGACGCGGTGACGGGCGTGAGCTCGTGCAGCACGACGCCCGCGGACATCGCGGCGTCGCCGACCTGCGCGGCCGTGAGGCCCGCGATCTCGATGACGTCGCGCTCGACGCTCGTCACGACGACGTCGGGCCGGGCGACCGCCTGGCCGAGCCGGTCGGCATGGGGCGAGCGCACGCGGACGACGGCGCTCGTGGCGCCGGCGACGACCGCGGCGACCGGGGCGTCGGCGAGCACGCGACCGCGACCGAGCACGATCAGGTGGTCGGCCGTCTGCGCCATCTCGCTCATGAGGTGGGAGGAGAGGAGCACCGTGCGGCCCTGGCCGGCGAGGTAGCGGGTGATGTTGCGCACCCACAGGACGCCCTCGGGGTCGAGGCCGTTGACCGGCTCGTCGAGGATCAGCGTGCGCGGATCCCCGAGGAGCGCCACCGCGATGCCGAGGCGCTGGCCCATGCCGAGCGAGAAGCCGCCGACGCGCTTCTTGGCGACGGGCTGCAGGCCCGTCATCTCGATGACCTCGTCGACCCGGGCGCGCGGGATGCCATGCGTCGCGGCCATGGCCAGCAGGTGGTTGTAGGCGCTGCGGCCGGTGTGCACGGCCTTCGCGTCGAGCAGCGCGCCGACCTCGTGGAGCGGGGCCTGGAGGTCGCGGTAGCGGCGGCCGTTGACGGTCACCGATCCGGACGTCGGGGCGTCGAGGCCCACGATCATGCGCATCGTGGTGGACTTGCCGGCGCCGTTCGGACCGAGGAATCCGGTCACCATGCCCGGCTGGACGGTGAAGCTCACGCCGTCCACGGCGGTCTTCGCGCCGTAGCGCTTGGTCAGGTTCTCAGCGACGATCATGCGCGCTGCCTCCTCAGGATGGGATCGCGGGCCCAGCGCCCGCGGACCCCACGTTAGGGGCGGGCGCTCGGACGCCGCGTCCCCCCTCCGGACCCCGGCCGAGCCCTGCCGTGGTACCGGGGTGCCGCGTCAGCGCGCGCGGTCCGCCAGCCCGGCGAGCCGCCGCACCGCCTCCTCGAGCACGTCGGTGCGCTTGCAGAACGCGAACCGCACGAGCGAGGCGTGCTCGGCCGCGAGCGGCTCCCGGCAGAAGGCCGACAGCGGCACCGCCACGACGCCCGCGAGCTCCGGCAGGCGCAGGCAGAGCTCGCGGGCGTCCGGGAACCCGAGCGGCGCGGCGTCCGCGACGATGAAGTAGCCCGCGGCGGGCAGCGTGATGCGGAAGCCGGCCGCCGTCAGGCCGGCCGCGAGGATGTCGCGCTTCGCGCGCAGGTCGTCGGCGATCCCCGCGAACACCTCGTCGGGCAGGGCGAGCCCCACGGCGATCGCGGGCTGGAAGGGCGCGCCGTTGACGAACGTGAGGAACTGCTTCACCGCGAGGATCGCCGACACGAGCGGCGCGGGGGCGGTCAGCCAGCCGATCTTCCACCCCGTCGTGCGGAAGGTCTTCCCGCCCGAGGAGATGGTGACCGTCCGCTCACGGGCGCCGGGCAGTGCGGCGACGGGCTCGTGGGACCCGTCGAAGACGAGGTGCTCGTAGACCTCGTCCGTCACGATCACGGCGTCGTGGGCGATCGCGAGCTCGACGACGAGCTCCCGCGTCTCGCGGCGCAGCACCGTGCCGGTCGGGTTGTGCGGGTCGTTGAGGAGGATCACGCGCGTGCGGTCCGTGATCGCGCGCCGCAGGTCGTCGTGGTCGGGCTGGAATCCGGGTCCGCGCAGCGGCACCGTGCGGTGGACGCCCCGCGCCAGGTGGATGAGCGCGCCGTATGCGTCGTAGAACGGCTCGAGCGTGACGACCTCGTCCCCCTCCTCGACGAGCGCGAGCAGGGTCGCCGCGATCGCCTCGGTCGCGCCCGCGGTCACGAGGACGTCGGTCGCGGGATCCACGTCGATCCCGTGGAAGCGCGCCTGGTGCCGGGCGATCGCCTGGCGCAGCTCCGGCGTGCCGCGTCCCGGCGGGTACTGGTTCGCTCCCGCCGCGATGGCCGCGCGCGCGGCCTCGAGCACCTCCGCGGGGCCGTCCTCGTCGGGGAAGCCCTGCCCGAGGTTGATCGCGCCGGTCGCGGCCGCGAGGGCGCTCATCTCCGCGAACACGGTGGTGCCGGGCGTCCCGTCCTCGGCGAGGAGCATGGCCCCGCGGGCTGCGCGCGTCCATGCGCCGGAGATCGTCATGGGCCCATCATGGCGCGGGCGTGGCGTCGGCCGGTCGACCGCCGCGTACGCTCGACGCATCACGGCGGGGTACCGGGCGCACGCGTCCGCTGATCGGCGGCGGCGCCCTGTCAGGGCGGCCATAGCCAACGCCCAGACTCCACCGGGATGCTGGCACCACCTGAGAGGAGCACCACTGATGACTGACAGTCCCCACGGAGCCGGCGACGACGAGGCCACGCGCGCACGCGCCACGGGTCCCGACGGCTCCACGGCGGGCCCGGCAGCCTCCGACCAGGCGCCGCACGGCGGCTCGACGGCGGGCCCGGCAGCCTCCGACCAGGCGCCGCAGGGCGGATCCGCATGGCCCGCCCCGGCCGGACCCGCGAGCGCCGCGGCGCACCCCGCACCCACCCCCGCCGACCAGCGCGACACGCTCGCGTACGGGTCGCCGACCACGGCACCCGGCGCGGCCCCCGCGCCCGGCCCGGCCGCTCCCGTCGCAGGTGCCGCTCCGACCCCGCCACGGAGGAAGCCCGGCAAGGCGCTGCCCCTCGTGGCCATGCTCGCCGTCGGCGCCCTCATCGGCGGCGCGGCCGGCGGCCTCACCGCCTGGACCGTGGCGCACGACGACGTCTCGTCGGAGACGGTCAGCCAGTCGCCGGCGAACATCACCGTCAACGACCCCGAGAACGCGACCCCCATCACCGCGGTCGCGGCCAAGGCGTCCGGATCCGTCGTCACGATCGACGTGGCCGGGGCCCAGGGCGGCGGCACCGGCTCCGGCGTCGTCCTCTCCGCGGACGGCTACGTCCTCACCAACACGCACGTGGTCACGCTCGACGGCCAGACGGGCGACGGGACCATCCAGGTCAAGACCGCCGACGGCGCGCTCTACTCCGCCAAGCTCATCGGAACCGACCCCGTCGTCGACCTCGCGGTCATCAAGCTCGACGACGCGAGCGGCCTCACCCCCATCGAGTTCGCCGACTCGTCGAAGCTCAACGTGGGCGACACGGCGATCGCGATCGGCGCGCCGCTCGGCCTCTCGGGCACCGTCACCGACGGCATCGTCAGCGCGCTCGACCGCAGCATCCAGGTCGCCTCCTCCGCCGCCCCGCAGACGCCGGGCGACGGCAGCCAGAGCGACGAGACCCCCTTCAACTTCTGGCCGTTCGGCAACGAGGGCCAGGGCGGCCAGGGGGGTCAGGGAGGCCAGGGCGGCTCCGGCGGCCAGGGCCAGCCGGCGGCCAACATCAACCTCGCGGTGATCCAGACCGACGCGGCGATCAACCCGGGCAACTCCGGCGGCGCCCTGCTCGACGGCGACGGCAAGCTCATCGGCGTCAACGTGGCCATCGCGAACGCCGGCGGCACGAGCTCGACCTCCGGCAACATCGGCGTCGGCTTCGCGATCCCCTCGAACCTCGCCAAGCGCGTGGGCCAGGAGATCATGCAGAGCGGATCCGCCTCGCACGGGCTGCTGGGCGCGAGCGTCCGCGACGTCGCGCAGGGCGACTCGTCCACCCCCATCGGCGGCGCGTTCATCGCCGAGGTGCAGAGCGGCGGCGCCGCGGCGTCCGCGGGTCTGAAGCAGGGCGACATCGTCACGGCCTTCGGCGGCACGCCCATCAGCAAGGCCAGCGACCTCACGGCGCAGGTCCGGGCGCTCGCCGGCGGCAGCGACGTGCAGCTGACCGTCGTCCGCGGCGGGCAGAAGCAGCAGATCGACGTGAAGCTGGGGACCCTGCAGCAGTAGCGGCACCCGGGGGAGGGGCGGATCGGCGGGAGCCGGCCCGCCCCTCTCCTGCGCCGGGTCCCGGGACTCCGGCAGGCTGGTAAACTCCTGCGAGGCTCGGCCAGGCAGGCCCCGGCCGCCCCTCCCACGAGATCGGCTCAGATGGCGAACCACCCGCGACGCGACTCGGTCGCCGGTCGACCCGGCGATCTGCCCGCCGTCTCGTACGTCATGCCCATCCTCAACGAGGCGGCCCACGTGCGCGCCGCCGTCGAGAGCATGATGCGCCAGGACTACGCCGGCGACTTCGAGGTCGTCCTCGCGCTGGGGCCGAGCACGGACGGCACGACCGAGGTCGTGCGGGAGATGGCGCGCGCGGATCCCCGCATCACGAGCGTGGACAACCCCACCGGATCCACCCCCGGTGGCCTCAACGCGGCCATCCGCGCGACGCGCCACCCCGTCGTCATCCGCGTCGACGCCCACTCCCTGCTGCCGCGCGACTACACGCGGATCGCGGTGGAGACCCTGCAGGCCACGGGCGCCGACAACGTGGGCGGCCTCATGTCCGCCGAGGGCCGCACGCCGTTCGAGAAGGCGGTCGCCCGTGCCTACGGCGCGCGCGTCGGGCTCGGCGGCACCCAGCACCACGTGGGCGGCGAGGAGGGGCCGGCGGAGACCGCCTACCTGGGCGCGTTCCAGCGGGACCGGCTGATCGAGGTGGGCCTCTTCGACGAGGGCGTCCGCCGCGGCCAGGACTGGGAGCTCAACCGCCGGCTCCGTCAGAGCGGCGGCCTGGTGTGGTTCACCCCGCGGATGAAGGTCACGTACCGCCCCCGCTCCACGTTCCGCTCGCTGGTCCGGCAGTTCTTCGCGACGGGCCTCTGGCGCGGGGAGCTCGCGCGCCGGTACACCCGTCAGAACAGCGTCCGGTACTTCGTGCCGCCGGTGGCCGTGGCGGGCGTCGCGACGGGGCTCCTCCTCGGCGCCGCCGGGCTGATCGGGCCGGCCGTCGGCTTGCCCGGCCTCCGCCGCCTCGTCGGCGCGTTCGCCGTGCCCGGCGTCTATGCGGGCTTCGTCCTCGTGAGCACGGTCGGCGTCGCCTCCCGCGACGGCGCGGCCACGATGCTGCGGTTCGCGGCCGTGCTCCCGTGCATCCACTTCAGCTGGGGCACCGGGTTCGTGCTCGGCTTCCTGCACCTCACCGACGACCTCGACGGGCACACCGGACGATGAGCTCCGCGACCGATCCCTCCGCCCGCGGCCTGCCCGCCTCCATCGCCGAGCTGCGCCGGGTCACGCAGCCCCCCGAGGTGCGGCTGCGCGCCAATGCCGAGCACTGGACGGCGCACCTCTACCTCCGCGACCTGTCGCCCTACCTCACGTGGCTGCTGCTGCGCACGCGCATCAGCGCGAACGGCGTCACGGTCGTCATGATCCTCACCGGCTGGGCCGCGGCCGCCGCGCTGCTGATCCCGGGCATCGCCGGAGCCGCTCTCGCGCTCGTCCTCGGCCAGCTGCAGATGCTGGTCGACTGCTGCGACGGCGAGGTCGCCCGCTGGCGACGCACCTCGTCGCCCGTGGGGCACTTCCTCGACGCCGTCGGCCACTACTCGACCGAGACGCTCATCGCGCTGGCGCTCGGGATCCGCGCGGCCGCGTACCCCTTCGAGGCGCCGGGCGACCTGCCGTGGACGACCCTGGCCTTCGCGCTGGCCCTCGTCATCGTCCTGAACAAGGCCCTGAACGACATGGTGCGCGTGGCCCGCGCCTCCGCCGACCTGCCGAAGGCGCCCGCGGGCGCCGGCACCGTGGCCTCGCAGCGCTCGCTCATCGCCACCGCCCGTCGCATCGTGCGCTTCCTGCCGTTCCACCGCATGTTCCACTCGGTGGAGCTCACCATCGTGACCTTCGTCGTCGCCCTCGTCGGCCTCCTCGCCGGGCAGCCGGCGACCGACCGCGTGTTCCTCGCGGTCCTCGTGCCGCTGGCGGTCCTGGCGCTCGTCGGGCACTTCGTGATGATCGTCACCTCGCGCCGGCTGACGTCCGCGTGACGGACGCCCTGCCGCGCGTCGGCGTCGTGATCCTCAGCCAGGGCCGTCGACCGGAGGGGCTGGCCGCGTCGCTCGACTCGGTGCGGCGGCAGCGGGGCGTCGCCCTCGACGTCGTCGTGGTCGGCAACGGCTGGGAGCCCGCGGGCCTGCCGGCCGGCGTGCGCGGCCTGCACCTCCCCGAGAACCTCGGCATCCCGGCCGGGCGCAACGCCGGGGTCCCGCTCGTCGTCGGCGAGACGCTGTTCTTCCTCGACGACGACGAGACCGTCCCGAGCGCGTCGTTCGTGCGGGACGCGCTCGCGCTGATGGGGGAGCAGGGCGATGTCGCCCTCGTCCAGCCGCGCATCGTCGACCCGACGGGGGCCGCGACCCCGCGACGCTGGATCCCCCGCATCCGCAAGGGCGACCCCGCCCGATCGAGCGCCGTGTTCTCCGTCCTCGAGGGCGCGGTCGTGGTGCGCCGCGACGCGTTCGAGGCGGCCGGCGGCTGGGCGGGGGAGTTCTTCTACGCCCACGAGGGGATCGAGCTGGCCTGGCGGGTCTGGGACCAGGGGCTCCGTGCCTGGTACGCCGGCGACCTGATCGCCCACCACCCGGCCGTCGCCCCCACCCGGCACGCGGAGTACCACCGCCTGAACGCACGCAACCGGGTGTGGCTCGCGCGACGCAACCTGCCGATGCCGCTCGTCCCGGTCTACGTCGCGACGTGGACGGGCGTGCAGCTCATCCGCAGCGCCCGCGGCGGGGACGGCCTCGGCACCTGGCTGCGCGGCTGGCGCGAGGGCTGGGCGACGGATCCGGGACCGCGCCGACCGATGTCGTGGGGCACCGTCGCCCGCATGACGCGCGCGGGCAGGCCGCCCGTCATCTGATCGTGATCCGGCCGCCCGCGGTCACGATCTCCTACCGTTCCGCGCCCCCGGCCGGGGCGGGGACGGGAGCCCCCGGCGCGCTGGCTACGGTGGATGCATGGGTCTCCTGAACGACGCGCGCCTCGGCGCGCGCGCCATCCGCTCGCTCGTCCAGCAGCGTCGGGCACGCGGGATCCTGCAGCGGAAGCTCGCGCTCCGGCCGCCGTCGCAGGCGTCGGAGTACCGCATCGCCGTGTACTTCGCCGACTCCGCGGTGAATATGTACCAGATCCGCCAGTGGTACCGGCCGCTCGTCGAGCTCGCGCGGACGCACCCGGTGGTGATCCTCAGCCGCCACCCGGGCGGGGCCGCCGTGCTCCTCGACGAGAGCCCGCTGCCGGTCGAGTACGTGCGCCGGGTGGCCGACCTCGAGCGGGTCATCGCGGAGCAGGACATCCGCATCGTGCTCTACGTGAACCAGAACACCCGCAACTTCCAGATGATGCGGTACGGGCGCCGCTGGCACGTCTTCGTCAACCACGGCGAGTCCGACAAGATGTACATGACGACCAACCAGTTCAAGGCGTACGACTACAGCCTCATCGCGGGCGACGCCGCCCGCGCCCGGCTCGGCAAGGTGCTCTGGGACTACGACCTCGACCGGCGCGCGATCCCCATCGGCCGCCCGCAGGCCGACCACTACGCGGGCGAGCTCCCCTACGTCCCGGACGACCGGACCGTGGTGCTGTACGCGCCCACGTGGGAGGGCGACCGCGCGGCCGCCGCCTACGGATCCATCGCCTCGCACGGCGTGGCGCTGGTCCGCGACCTGATCGCCACGGGCCGCCACCGCGTGGTCTACCGACCGCATCCGCGCTCGGGCGTCGTCGACGCCGAGTACGCGCGCGCGAACCGCGAGATCGCCGCCATGCTCGAGCGCGCCAACGAGCGGGATCCGCGGGCGCAGCACGTCGTCGACCGCTCCCGCGAGCTCGGCTGGCAGCTGTCGGCCGCCGACATGGCCATCGTGGACATCTCGGCCATGGTCTACGACCGGCTGGCGGCCGGGAAGCCGCTGCTGGTGACGCGGCCGGTCCGTCCCGAGGCGCAGATCGACACCGACGGCTACCTCTCCGACTGCGAGTGGCTGACCACGGAGGACGCGGGCCGGATCGCCGCGCGGCTCGACGAGCTGCAGCACGACGCGGCCGCCGACAAGCGCCTCGCCGCCTGGGTGCGGCACTACTTCGGCGATGCCAGCCCGGGCGCCGCCACGGCGCGCTTCCACGCCGCCATCGAGCACCTCATGGGGGAGTGGGACCGCCACGCGGCCCTGCACGCCCGGGACGCCGCGACCGAAGCGGGGGACGCGGCGGGGGACGACGAGGACGAGGACGCCTGAGCCCGTCGACCGCGCCGATCCGGACCGGTCGAGTGCGCGGTGGGGCGGCGTCCCGTGCGGCGCCGCGCCGAGGTGCCCGGCTGGCGCGGCTACCGCTTCGCGGCCCTCTTCTCGGCGACGCGGAGGACGCGCGGCTTCCGCTCCGGGACGCTGAGGTCGGCCGGGAAGGTCGCCGGGGCCGGGCCGAACGCCTGCCGGGAGCTGGCCACGATCTTGCCGCCGAGCATCCGGTTGCCCGCTCCGCCGATGACGGCGCCGATGCCGAAGGGCACGGCGCGGCCGATCGCGCCAGCGCCCTGGTTCACGACGAACCGGCGGAGGAAGGCGCGCTTGATGCGGTCCGCGATGGGCCCGATGGCGAACGACGGGAGCCCGGACGTGATGGCGCGCCCCCAGTTCGCGTTGCGGTCCACGGGCTGGCCGGAGAACTGGCCCGTGAACTGCTGGATGACCTGCGCGCCGGGGGCGCCGAGCATCATGGTCATGACGAGCGCGCGCGCCCGCACGGGATCCTCGACCGTGATGCCGTGCACCTCCGTGATGGACTGCGCGAAGAGCGCGCTCGCCTCGAGGAAGCCCGCGGTCTCGACGCCGGTGAGGGCGAGGGAGACGCCCGTGCCGATGCCCGGGATGACGGCGCTCGCGCCGACGGCGGCACCGCCCGCGGTGACGGCGGCGAGGAAGCGCTTCTCCAGGATCGCGATGATGCGGTCGGGCGAGGCCTCCGGGTGACGCGCGCGGATCGACCGGATGTGGGCGAGCACGACGGGGCGCTGCACGGACAGGAGACGATCGATGCCCGTGGCCACGGCGGGGTCGAGGTCGGGTGCGTCGTTCATGGGGAGAGCCTACGCGGCGGCGACTGATCGTTCGTGCCCTCGGGGTCCGTCGGCCAGGGCTGCGCGCGCGGGTATCCCCCCGAGGAGGCCATGGACGCATGGGACACCCGCGCTCTGGCTATTCCTTCATGTGGCGGATAAGCATGTGCCATGGTCACCACCGTCTCCGACGCCGCCGCCGCGTTCGGCGCCCGCGTGCGCGAGCAGCGCCAGCGCATCGGCATCAGCCAGGAGACGCTCGCCGAGCTCTCCGGCATCCACTGGACCGCCCTCGGCAAGATCGAGCGGGGGCAGCGGAACCCGTCCCTGCGGAACATCATCAAGATCGCGAGCGGCCTCGACGTGGACGCGGGGCTCCTCGTGACGGGGCTCACCTCGGACATGCTGCCGCAGGACGACGGCGACTCGCCGGCCGAGCTGATCCGCCTCGAGCGCGAGCGCGACCGCCGGGGGACCACGCCCGTCAGAAGCTGACGCGCCACAGGTACTCGCCTCCGTCCGGACGGAACCAGCGCACCACGAGCACGGTGTCGAGCGCCAGGTCGTCTCCGCGGATGGTCGTGGACAGCCGCTCGCCGGGTCGGACCGTGACGGGCGCGCGCGACAGCATCGTGCCGGAGCCCAGGAGGTGCAGCGAGATGGCGTGCAGCACCTCGTCTCCCACGTTGACGAGCGCGAAGCGCGGGCGCTCGAGGGTGCGGTCGAAGTGCCAGGGCACGCGGTACGCGGGCTCGGGATCCGGGCGGACGGGCAGGGGCGGGACGGGTCGCAGCATGCGTGCACGGTAGGGGCGGCAGGCGACGTCCGCGGCCCCTGGCCTGTGGACGGACGGGGTTGGGGAGGAGGGGCGTGATCCCGGCCGCGGCGTCCTAGGCGGGCGGCGGGTGGTGGTCGGCGTTGTACGCGTCCAGGACGCGGTCGATGGGCCCGTCGAGGACCAGCGCTCCCTTGTCGAGGTACAGGCCGCGGGTGCAGAAGCGCCGGAGGTCGCGCTCGTTGTGCGAGACGAAGAAGAGGGTCCGTCCCTCGGCCAGCATCTGCTCGATGCGGTGGTAGCACTTCTCGCGGAACGCCTTGTCGCCCACGGCGAGCACCTCGTCGACGAGGAGCACGGGCTCGTCGAGCCGGGAGATGACGGCGAACGCGATGCGCACCTTCATCCCGCTCGACAGGTGCTTGTACGGGGTGTCCACGAAGTCCGGGATCTCGGCGAAGTCGATGATCTCGTCGAACTGGCCGTCGATCTCCGACTTGGACATCCCGTGCAGGCCGGCCGTCAGGTAGATGTTGTCGCGCACGGTCAGGTCGTTGACGAAGCCGCCCGTGATCTCGATGAGCGGAGCGACGCCGGCGTGCACGCCCACGGCGCCCTCGTCGGGGATCATGACCTCGGCGACGAGCTTCAGCAGCGTGGACTTCCCTTGTCCGTTGCGGCCCACCACGCCGATGGCCTCGCCCGCGCGCACCTCGAAGCTGACGTGGCGCAGCGCCCAGAACTCGCCCGGGCGGGCCCGCCGCGCGGATCCCGCGAACAGGTCCTTGAAGCTCCGCCTCGCCTTGCGGTTCCGGCGGAAGCGGATGCCCGCGTCGCGCACGGCGATGACCGGAGCGGGCGCGCTCCCGGGGGCGGTGTCCATCAGATCTCCTTCAGCACGGCCGGCAGCGAGCGGCGGAATATGAGCGCGCCGATCGCGAGCAGGACGGCGGAGATCAGGGCGCTCGCGCCCACGGCGCGCCAGTCGAGCTCCGCGGGGAAGAACGCCGAGCGGTACAGCCCGAAGATCCCGGTGAGGGGGTTGAGCGCCGCCCACGGGTGCAGCTCGGCGGGCAGGTCGCGCGAGGAGTAGACCACGGGGGAGGCGTAGAAGAGGAAGCGCAGGACGAGCTTCACCGCCCGCTCCAGGTCGCGGAAGAACACGACGAGCGGCGAGACGATCAGGCCGATGCCGAGGAGCAGCGCGGCCTGGATGAGCACGGCGAGCGGGAACAGCAGCACGTCGACGTGGAGGCTTGCACCCGCGACGATCGCGAACACGGCCAGCACGGGCAGGCTCGCCACGAACTCGAATCCCTTCGCGAGCACGAGGCGCAGCACCCAGATCGTGCGCGGGATGCGCGTGGAGCGCACGAGCTTGGCCTGCGAGCTGAAGGCCCGGGTGAAGTCGCTCGTGGCGCCGGTGAACCACATCCAGGGCAGCAGCGCGGCGAGGAGGAACACGATGTACGGCTCCTCGCCGACGTCGCGGGAGAACACGACGGTGAAGACGAACCAGTAGATGCCCGACATCACGAGCGGGTCGAGGATCGACCAGAACCAGCCCAGGGCGCTCGTCGAGTACCGGACCTTGAGGTCCCGGGTCGTCAGCAGCCAGAGCGAGCGGCGGTACCGGGCGGCGGGGGTGCGGGACGCGCGACCGGGGCGGGCGGCATCGGGCACGACGGGGATCCTCTGCATCAGCATCCCCGAGGCGGCCTAGACGAAGAGGTTGGCCCTCTCGAGGTCCTCCGCGAAGTCGACCTCGACCGCGTACAGGTCGGAGATGTCTACCGGTTCGATGAGCAGGGAGTCCTGCTCGACGCCCAACTCTATTCCACGCTCGAAGTAGTCCTGGTCGGCGACCCGGGCGAGGTGGCGGATGAGCACGGGCTTGTCGGCCTTCGAGATGTAGTTGATCCCGACGGCCTCGCCGAGCCCGCCGACGACCGTCTTGGACAGCTCGCGGATGTAGCCCTCGGGGCTGGTCGTGTACTTGACCTCCTCGTCGGAGACGCGCGAGGTGTTCACGGTGACGAACGACTGGTCGCGGGCGATCATCGCGGCCGCGCGGCGCAGGATCATCGGGTCGAAGACCACGTCGCCGTTCATCCAGAGGACCCCGCCGGGGCCGGAGGCACGGAGGGCGCGGAGCAGGCTCTTCGACGTGTTCGTCTGGTCGTACTGCTCGTTGTAGATGTAGTCGGCGTCCGGGAAGGCGTCGATGATGTGGTCGAGCTTGTAGCCGACGACGATGCTCACGCGCGCGTCGTCGCCGAGCCCGAAGCGGATGTTGTCGAACTGCTGGCCCATGATCGTGCGGCCGTCGCTCAGCTCGGTGAGGGGCTTGGGCAGGCTGCGTCCGAGACGGCTGCCCATGCCTGCCGCCAGGATGACTACCTGGGTGGTCATGTGTTCTCCGTTCGATGCGGGGTGCGGAGTCCGACCGGCAGCCCTCCGACGTCGAGGGTTCGCCGGGACTTCACCCGCGTGTTTCCTGTTCGACACGCCGTCATGCCTCCTCTAGCTTAGGCCGCAGGTGGGGAAATTCGGGGGATCGGCGGCCGGGTCGTGTCCTTTTCGTGACGTCCGCCCGCGCCCGGACACGTCGTCGTCGCCCTCCTCGCGCCCTCTTGGACCGCGCCGCGCCGTCGCACGAGGACGCGAGGGCGGGCGCGGAGTATGGCCTTGCTAACGTGGGCGCGTGACCGACGCCCCCGACGAGACGACCTCATCCGACGCCGCGTCCGAGCGGTCCGCCGTGTCCCAGGAGGGGGGTGCAGGCAGGCCTTCCTCGCCGGTCGACCGTCCGGATGGGCCGGCGGACGCGGATGCCCCGCCCGTCCCCCGCCCCGGACCGCGCGCACCCCGCCGGGCGACCGCGCCGTCCCCGCGGACCGCTCCCGCCGTGGTCGTCACCCCCACCGCTCCGCGCGTCAAGACGACGCGCGTCATCCCGCCGTCCCCGCCGGCCGAAGGCGAGGAGGGGAGCGAGACGCTCACGAACTCGCCCATCCGGTCGCCGCGCGTGCGGAAGCGGACGCGCGTCCAGCGGCCGGCGGGCACGGCGGCCGCGGACTCCCTCCCGGACGCGACGACGCCCGTCGGCGGACCGACGACCGACGCGACCGAGACGGTGGACGCGACCGAGACGGCGGACGTGCCCGTGACGACGGACGCGCCCGAGACGACGGACGTGCCCGATACGGCGGACGTGCCCGAGACGCCGGATGCGCCCGAGACGACGGGCGACGAGCCCGCCACGGGAGCAGGCACTCCGCCGACCACCGCACCCGCTGCCACGCCGAGCTCGCGCGACGACGCCGTCGCCGAGCTCCGCGGTCTCCTCGACGCCGCGGAGCAGGCCTACGCCACCCGGCCCGAGCGCGAGGACGCCACCGGCGAGGAGTCCCTTCCCGACGCGGCGCAGGTCGAGGGCGACGCGGGGAGCGGATCCGTCCCCACTCCCGTCGCGGAGGCACAGGACACCGACGGCCAGCACGTCGAGGAGGACTCGTCGGACGAGATCGCCCCCGTGGTCGACGACGTCGAGGACGCACGACCGGTGGACGGGGCCCACTCCGTGGGCGAGACCGCGCAGACGGAGCCGTCGGCGGCGGAGCCCGACGCGGAGGCGCCGGCGATCCCCGATGCGCCCACGCCTCGCACCGAGCAGGAGAGCGACGACGACGACGGCGCTGCGTCGGTCGCCGAGATCCCTTCCCCCGAGTCCGATGACCCGCGCACGCCGGCCGCGGATGACGTACCTGTCGAGCCCGGCACGGAGCCGGAGCCGGAGCCGGAAGCGGAGGCCGCGGTCGAGACCGAGCCCGAACCCGAGCCGACCCCCGAATCGGCGCCGGAGCCCGCGCCCGCGCGCGTGGTCACGGTCCGCACGGACAGCCTCACCTCTCCGCGATCGCCTCGCACGGGCCTGGCCGGGATGGACGAGACCGCCCTGACGCCCTCCGTGCGGGGGGATCGCGCCGCCGCACCCGAGCTCGGCGACGAGGTCCTCGTGATCGCGGGCCTCACCAAGCGCTTCGACGAGAAGGTGGCCGTCGACGACGTCGCGCTCACGGTCCGAGCGGGCTCCTTCTACGGCATCGTGGGGCCGAACGGCGCGGGCAAGACCACGACCATGTCCATGGTCACCGGCCTCCTCCGACCGGATGCGGGCAGCGTCGCCGTCAACGGCATCGACGTCTGGCGCGACCCGCTCACGGCCAAGCGCAGCATCGGCGTCCTCCCCGACCGGCTCCGCCTCTTCGACCGCCTCACGGGCGCGCAGCTGCTGCACTACTCGGGCGCCCTGCGCGGGCTCGACGCCGACGAGATCCGCCGCCGCTCGGCCGACCTCGTCGCCGCGTTCGGGCTCGAGGACGCCGTCGGCCGCCTCGTCACCGACTACTCCGCGGGCATGGCCAAGAAGGTGGCGCTCGCGTGCGCGATGATCCACTCGCCGAGGCTCCTGGTGCTCGACGAGCCCTTCGAGTCGGTCGACCCCGTGTCGGCCGCGAACATCGTGGAGATCCTCCAGGACTACGTGGCACACGGGGGCACGGTCGTGCTCTCGAGCCACGGCATGGACTTCATCCAGCGCATCTGCGACCACGTCGCGATCATCGTCAACGGACGCGTGCTCGCCGCCGGCACCATGGACGAGGTCCGCGCCGGCCGCACGCTCGAGGAGCGCTTCGTGGCGCTGGCCGGCGGACGACGCACGGCGGAGGGGTTCTCGTGGTTGCACTCGTTCTCCGACTGAGGCTCGCGCTCCTCGCCAACGCGTTCCGCCGCAGCCCGTGGCAGGTGCTCGGGCTGGTGGCGGCCGCCGTGTACGGGATCCTCGTCACGGTGCTCGCGATCGGCGCGCTCGCGGGCCTCCGGGACGCGGACGTCGACTCGGCCCGCGACATCGTGGTGGCCGGGGGAGCGCTCGTGGTGCTCGGCGCCCTCGTGGTGCCGCTCGTGCTCGGATCCGACGACGCCCTCGACCCGCGGCGGTTCGCGCCGTACGGCATCGAGCCGCGGCGGCTCGCCCTGGCCCTCGGCGTGGCGGCCCTGGTCGGCGCCCCCGGCGCGGCGCTCGTCGTGGTCGCGCTCACCACCGTCGTGACGTGGGCCCGGGATCCCGCCACGGCGCTCCTGGCGATCCTCGCCGCGGTCGCGGCCGTCGTCACCTGCGTGCTCGTCGCCCGGCTGAGCACCGTCGCCGCCTCGGTGCTCCTCAGCACCCGCCGCGCCCGCGAGACGACCGGCCTCGTCGCCGGCCTCGTCGCGGTCCTCCTCGTGCCGGTGGTCGTCGCCCTCGCGCAGGCCGACCTCCTCGACGACGGGCTCCGCCCGATCCGCCCTCTCCTGGGCGCCCTCTCCTGGACGCCGCTCGGCGCCGCCTGGGCCGCCCCCGCCGCGGCCGTCGCGGGCGACACGGGAGGGGCGCTCGGCATGCTCCTCGTCGCCCTGGCATCCGCCGCGCTCCTCGCCCTCCTCTGGACCCGTGCCGTCCCCTGGGCCCTCACGGCCCCCGACCGGGCTCGCGGCGGCCGCACGCAGACGGGCCTCGGCTGGTTCGGCCGCTTCCGGGCGACCCCCGCGGGCGCGGTCGCGGCGCGGAGCGTGACGTACTGGATCCGCGACCCCCGCTACCGCGCCACGCTCGTCCTCATCCCCGTGCTGCCGCTCGTCCTGCTCGTGCCGCTCGTCATCGTGGACGTCGACGCCCACGTGCTCGCGCTGGTCCCGCTGCCGGTGATGGCGCTGTTCCTCGGCTGGAGCGTCCACAACGACACCGCGCACGACCACACCGCGGTCTGGCTGCACGTGGTCTCCGGCATCCGCGGCACGGCCGACCGGCTCGGCCGCGTCGTGCCGGTGCTCGCCATCGGCGTGACCCTGGTCGCGATCGGGGCGCCCCTCAGCGCGCTCGGGTTCGGCGACCCCACCGTGCTGCCGTCGGTGATCGGAGTGAGCGGTGGCGTGCTGCTCGCGGGCGTGGGGCTGGCGTCGTTCTCCTCGGCCCGGTTCCCGTACCCGGCGTCGCGCCCCGGGGACAGCCCCTTCCACGCTCCGCAGACGGTCGGCGCGGGGGCGTCCACCGTCCCGACCCTCACCTTCATCGCCACGGTCGTGCTGGCGCTCCCGTCCGCGTGGCTCGCGGGCCTGGGCCTCGCGCACGGCGGGGCGTACCCGGCGTGGGCGCTCGTCGTCGGCCTCGGGATCGGCGTGGTCGCGTCCGTCGGCGGCGTGCTCGGCGGCGGCCGCGTCTTCGAGCGGCGCGGGCCCGAGCTGCTCGCGTTCGCGCAGCGGCACTGACGGCGAGCGGAGGCGGCCGGGTCTCCCGTCCCGTCGCCGGGACGCGCTCCACCCGCGGGATCCCGGCGAGCGGGGAAAAGTACACTGGGGGGATGGTCATCCTCAGCATCGAACAGTCCCCCGGGAGCCCCACGCAGGGCGGCGGAACCGACACGCTCGACCGCGAGCTCGAGGAGCTCCTCGAGCAGGAGACGATCGAGCCCGGCGATCACGAGCGCTTCTCGCACTACGTGAAGAAGGACAAGATCCTCGAGTCCGCCATCAGCGGGAAGCCCGTCAAGGCGCTCTGCGGCAAGAAGTGGCTGCCCGGCCGCGATCCCGAGAAGTTCCCGGTGTGCCCGGACTGCAAGCGCATCTACGAGGGCATGAAGCCCGAGTAGACCCGGATCCGCCCGCGCGGGATCAGGCGGGCGCGCCCTCCTCGGTCGGGATCGCAGGGTCGCCCGCGCGGAGGCGGAACGCCTGCGCCGGCAGGTCGCGCACGACGCGGGCGTGGTGCGCACGGGCTGCCGCGGTGCCCGCGGCGCCGAGCCATCGGGGGTCCGGCTCGCCGTCCTCGACGAGCGTGACGACGAGGTCGCGGTCGCCGGGGAGCGGATCCGGGTGCGGCCCGACCGTGACGAGCTCCGCCGTCGCCGTCCCCGAGGCGTCGTGCCGGCGCAGGGCGCCCTTCAGCCCGCCGCGGCTCTGCTTCCCGGTGGAGCGCTTGGCGACGGCCACCCAATCGCCGCCGCCGTCCGCCGGGCGGTGCGCCACCAGCTTGAAGACCATGCCCGCGGCGGGGGCGCCGGATCCGGTGACGAGCGAGGTGCCAACGCCGTACGAGTCGACGGGCGAGGCCGCGAGGCCCGCGATGCCGTGCTCGTCGAGGTCGTTCGTGACGGTGATCCGCGTGCCCGTCGCCCCCAGCGCGTCGAGCTGGGCGCGCACCTCGCCGACGAGCACCGGGAGGTCGCCCGAGTCGAGCCGCACGGCGCCGAGGCCCGTGCCCGCGACGCGGACGGCGGTCTCGACGCCCTGGCGCACGTCGTACGTGTCGACGAGGAGGGTGGTCCCGGCGCCCAGCGCGTCGACCTGCGCGCGGAACGCCTGCTCCTCCGTGTCGTGCAGGAGCGTGAACGAGTGGGCCGCGGTGCCCATGGTCGGCACGCCCCAGGTGCGCCCCGCCTCGAGGTTCGAGGTGGCACTGAAGCCCGCGATGAAGGCGGCGCGCGCGGCCGCGACGGCCGAGCGCTCGCCCGTGCGGCGGGATCCCATCTCCGCCAGCGGGCGCCCGCCGGCCACCTGCACCATGCGCGCCGCCGCGCTCGCGACCGCGGAGTCGTAGTTGAGGACGCTGAGCACGAGGGTCTCGAGGATCACGCCGTCGGCGAAGGGGGCCTCGACGGTCAGGAGCGGCGAGCCGGGGAAGTAGGCCTCGCCCTCCCGGTAGCCCGTGATGCGGCCGCGGAAGCGGTAGTCGGCGAGCCAGGCGAGGGCGTCCTCGCCGACGACGCGCTCGGAGCGCAGGTACTCGAGCTCCGCGTCGCCGAAGCGGAAGTCGCGGATCAACTCGAGGAGCCGTCCGGTGCCGGCGACCACGCCGAAGCGCCGGCCGCTCGGCAGGCGCCTCGCGAAGCACTCGAACACGCACTCGCGGTCGTGGGTGCCCGCCTTCAGCGCTGCGTCGAGCATCGTGAGCTCGTACCGGTCGGTGAGGAGGGAGGTCGCCTGGGTCACCCGCCCAGCCTAGGGCGGCGCCCTCGGACGGACGCCGCGCCGACCGACGGGGAGCGCCATCCTCCTGGCGCACGCGTCGCGGGGATGACGGGGGTCCGGCCTAGGTTCGATCCATGGAGCGCACGCGATGGATCCTCGCCGACCAGCTGGGCGACCACTTCGACGACGGCGGGCCGATGCTGCTCATCGAGTCGCGCGGGCTGCTGGCCCGACGGCCGTACCACCGGGCGAAGGCGCACCTCATCCTCTCCGGCATCCGGCACCGCGCCCGGGCGCTCGGGGACCGGGTCGAGTTCCACCAGGTGGACCACTACCGCGACGTGGTCACGGGTCGCGACGACCTCGAGGTGGTGGACCCCACGTCCCGCGGGCTGCGCCGGCTCGTCGCCGAGGTGGGTGCGGAGGTGCTGCCGAGCCGCGGCTTCGTCACGAGCGAGCAGGAGTTCGCCGAGTGGATGGCGGGCCGCACGTCGAACCGGCTGGTGATGGAGGACTTCTACCGCTGGTCGCGCGCCCGCACGGGCATCCTCATGGACGGCGACGACCCGGTCGGCGGCCGTTGGAACTACGACCACGACAACCGCGAGCGGCCCCCGAGGGGCGCGACGAGCCTCGGCCTGCCGGAGCCCTGGTGGCCCGAGGAGGACGACATCGACGAGGAGGTCCGGGCCGACCTCGACGAGTGGGAGCGGAAGGGGCTCATGCGGTTCGTGGGCGAGGACGGCCCGCGGCGCTTCGCCGTCACGCCGGAGGAGGGCCGCCTGGCCCTGGAGGACTTCGTCGCGACCCGGCTCAACGACTTCGGTCCCTTCGAGGACGCCTCGCTCGCGGGCGACTGGACCATGGCGCACTCGCTGCTGAGCGCCACGATGAACATGGGCGTCCTGGACCCGGCGGACGTCATCGAGCGCATCGTCGCGGAGCACGCGGCGGGTCGCGCGCCCCTCCCGAGCGTCGAGGGCATCGTGCGGCAGATCATGGGCTGGCGCGACTACGTGTGGCACCTCTACTGGGCGTTCGAGGACGACTACACGTCCCAGAACCGGCTCGACGCGCGGCGGGGCGTGCCCACCGCGCTGCTCGAGCTCGATCCCTCCGCCATCGAGGCCGCGTGCCTCGCCCACGTGGTGGACAAGGTGCGCACGCACGGCTGGGCGCACCACATCGAGCGGCTCATGATCCTCGGCAACCTGGCGCTCCAGCGCGGCTACGACCCGTCCGCCATGAACGACTGGTTCATCGACTCCTTCGTCGACGGCACGCCGTGGGTGATGCCCGCGAACGTCGTCGGGATGGCGCTGCACGCGGACGGCGGCCGCATGGCGACGAAGCCGTACGCGGCCGGCGGGGCCTACATCGACCGCATGACGGACCATTGCGGCGGGTGCCCCTTCGACCCGAAGGTGCGCGTCGGTCCCACCGCATGCCCGTACACCGCGGGCTACTGGTGGTTCCTCGACCGGAAGCAGGACCAGCTCCGCGGCAACGTGCGCATGGCGCAGCCGCTCGCCGGGCTGAAGCGGCTGACGGACCTCCCGGAGCTCGTCGCGCAGGAGGACGCGCGGCGATCCATGTGAGCGGTGGCGCGGGCCGGGCCCTCCGCGCCGCCGGTCCGCGTGCGGCCCGCCGGTAGGCTGGAGGGATGAGCGACGCGCCGATCGGGATCTTCGACTCCGGCGTCGGCGGCCTCACCGTGGCGCGAGCCGTCACGACGCTCCTGCCGCGCGAGTCGATCATCTACATCGGCGACACGGCGCACACGCCCTACGGCGACAAGCCCATCGCGGACGTCCGCCGCTACGCCCTCGCGGTGCTCGACGACCTCGTCGAGCGCGGCGTGAAGCTCCTCGTCATCGCCTGCAACACCGCGTCCGCCGCCATGCTGCGGGACGCCCGCGAGCGGTACGACATCCCGGTGGTCGAGGTGATCCAGCCGGCCGTCCGCACGGCCGTGAGCGTCACCCGCAACCACCGCGTCGGCGTCATCGCCACGCACGCCACCGTCACGAGCCGCGCCTACGACGACGCCTTCGCCGCCGCCCCGCACCTCGAGCTCACGAGCGCCGAGGCGCCGCTCTTCGTCCGGTTCGTCGAGCGCGGCGAGACCTCCGGGCCTGATCTCATGGCCGCGGCCGAGGAGTACCTGGCGCCGCTGAAGGCCGCGGGCGTCGACACGCTCGTGCTCGGCTGCACGCACTACCCGTTCCTCGAGGGCGCGATCTCGCTGCTCATGGGGCCCGACGTGACCCTCGTCTCGAGCGACACCGAGACCGCGAAGGACGTGTACCGGGAGCTCGTGTCCGCCGGCCTCGAACGCCGTTCCGACGCGCCCCCGGTGATTCGCTACGAGGCGACCGGCGGCAGCGCGTCCGACTTCGAGACGCTCGCGCACCGCATGCTCGGCACGGGCGTCACGCACGTCGAGCTCGTCGAGACCGGCGCCATCCAGCTGCCCCGCCCGCCGCGTCCCCGTGAGGCGACGCCTCCTGCCGGCGGCACCCGACCATCCATCCCCGACACGAGCCGAGGCCGCACATGACCGACGACACCCCCCGCCACGACGGCCGCAGCGCCGACCAGCTCCGCGAGATCACGATCGAGCGGAACTGGAGCGAGCAGGCCGAGGGATCCGCCCTCATCTCCTTCGGGCGCACGCGCGTCCTCTGCACCGCCTCGTTCACGAACCGCGTGCCGCGCTGGAAGGCCGGGAGCGGCCAGGGGTGGGTCACGGCCGAGTACGCGATGCTGCCCCGCGCCACGAACGAGCGCATGGACCGCGAGGCCGTCAAGGGCAAGGTCGGCGGACGCACGCACGAGATCTCGCGCCTCATCGGCCGGAGCCTCCGGGCGGTCGTCGACATGAAGGCGCTCGGCGAGAACACCATCGTCATCGACTGCGACGTGCTCCAGGCCGACGGCGGCACCCGCACCGCGGCGATCACGGGTGCGTACGTCGCCCTCGCCGACGCGCTCGAGTGGGGCCGCGAGCGGAAGTTCATCGCGCAGCGCGCCACGCCGCTGAAGGACAGCGTCGCCGCGGTCTCGGTCGGCATCGTCGACGGGAAGCCGCTGCTCGACCTCGCCTACGTCGAGGACGTGCGCGCCGAGACCGACATGAACGTCGTGATGACGGGCAGCGGCTCCTTCGTCGAGGTCCAGGGCACCGCCGAGGGCGCGCCCTTCGACCGCGCCGAGCTCGACGCGCTGCTCGACCTCGCGCTCGGCGGCGGCGCCACGCTCACCGCGCTCCAGGCGCAGGCGCTCGGGCGCTGAGAGGCCGGCACGTGATCCCGCTCGTCCTCGCCACCCACAACGCCCACAAGGTCGAGGAGCTGCGCCGCATCCTCGGCGCCCGCCTCAACGGCATCGACCTCGTGGCGTACGACGGCCCCGAGCCCGTGGAGGACGGCACGACCTTCGAGGAGAACGCGCTCATCAAGGCGCGCGCCGCCGCGCTGCACACGGGCCGCGCGGCCCTGGCGGACGACTCGGGGATCGGCGTCGACATCCTGGGCGGATCGCCCGGCATCTTCTCCGCGCGCTGGGCGGGGCCCGCGCGCGACAGCCGCGCCAACCTCGAGCTGCTCCTCTGGCAGCTGAGCGATGTGCCGGACGCCCACCGCGGCGCCCGCTTCACCTGCGCCGCGGCCCTCGTCGTCCCGACCGCCGACGGTCTCGTCGAGCGCACGGCCCTCGGCGTGTGGGAGGGATCCGTGCTCCGCGAGGTGGCGGGGGAGGGCGGCTTCGGCTACGACCCGGTCTTCCGTCCGGCCACGGGCGGCGCGAGCGCGGCGGCCCTGACCGCCGACGAGAAGAACCGGGTCAGCCACCGCGCGCTCGCGTTCGACGCGATCATGCCGGTGGTGCGCGCGGAGCTCCTCGGCGGGGCCTGAGGCCGCCTCCCGGAGCTGCTGAGAGCGGGAGTCGTTCCCGACTGCGCCGCCGGCTGGATCCGCGTGCGGGCGGGCCCGTACGGTGGACGCATGGCCCCCGGATCGCACGACCACGGTGCGGCCACGACCGACCGCCTGCGCCTCGTCGTCGCGATCGCCATCACGGCCTCCGTGCTCGTCGTCGAGCTCGTCGGCGCCCTCGTCTCGGGGTCGCTGGCCCTCCTCGCGGACGCCGGGCACATGACGAGCGACCTGCTCGGCCTCGGCATCGCGCTGGTCGCCACCATCGTCGCGGCGCGTCCCGCGACCGACCGCCACACGTTCGGCTTCCAGCGCGGCGAGGTGCTCGGAGCGCTCGTCAACGGCCTGATCCTCGCGGTGGTCGCCGTCTACGTCGCGGTGCAGGGCGTCCAGCGGCTGCTCGCGCCGGAGGGCCCGGACATCGAGCCGGGCGTGATGCTCGTCGCCGCGGGCGTCGGCCTGGTCGCGAACGTGGCGGCGCTCCTGGTGCTGCGCGGGGGAGCGGAGCGCTCGATCAACCTGCGCGGCGCCTACCTGGAGGTGCTCGGCGACGCGTTCGGATCCGTCGCGACCATCGTCGCCGGCGTCGTCATCATGCTCACCGGCTTCGGCCGGGCCGATGCGATCGCGTCCCTCGTCATCGCCGCGCTCATCGTGCCGCGCGCCGTGGTCCTGCTCCGGGACGTGCTGCGGGTGCTCGCCGAGTCGACGCCCGTGGGCACCGAGCCCGAGCGGATCCGCGCCCACCTGCTCGAGACGTCCGGCGTGACGGCGGTGCACGACGTGCACGTGTGGGCCATCACCTCGGGCTCGCCCGTGTTCACCGCCCACGTCGTCGTGGAGCAGGAGGTGTTCCGCGAGGGCCGCACGGGCGAGCTGCTCGACCGCCTCGCCGGCTGCCTCGACGACCACTTCGACGTCGAGCACAGCACGTTCCAGCTGGAGCCCGCGGAGCACGCGGGGCACGAGCACCACCACCACGTCTGATCCGCGCGCACGAGCGAGGAGGCGCGCGGGCCGGTCTCCGCCGATCAGGTCGACGGACCCGCCATCAGGATGCGGCTCAGCGCCGGGGGTCGTTCGACGGGTCCTGGTCGAAGGCCTCGGGCGCGAGCGCGAGGTCCTCGCCGTCGTGCGCGACGCCGGCGGCCTCCTCGTCGCGCGCGTGCTTGCGGGCGCGGAGGAAGTGGATCGCCGTCGGCACGAGCGTGACCACCACGGCGCCGAGGAGCACGTAGTCGATGTAGTGCGTGACGAAGTCGCGGATGGGCGGGAAGCCGTTGAGCAGGTTCCCGAGGAAGGTGAGGCCGGCACCCCAGATGACGGCGCCGATCGCGTTGTAGAAGGAGTACTTGCGGTAGTCCATGTGGCCGACGCCGGCCGCGATGGGCGCGAAGGTGCGGACGATGGGCACGAAGCGCGCTGCGATGACCGCGAGGCCGCCGAACCGCGCGAAGAACGCGTTCGTGCGCACGACGTTCTGACGGCTGAAGATGCCGGAGTCCTTGCGCTCGAAGACCTTCGGCCCCGCCTTGTGCCCGATGAGGTAGCCCACCTCGCCACCCGCGAACGCGGCGAACGCGATGGCGAGGCACACCCACCAGATGGGGATGCCAGTGATGCCGGGGAGCGTCAGCCCCGCTATGACGAGCAGCGTGTCGCCCGGGAAGAGGAACCCGAACAGGAGGCCGGTCTCGGCGAAGATGATGAGGCAGATCCCGACGAGGGCGAATCCCCCGAACGACTCGATGAGGGTCGTCGAGTCGAGGAAGTCGAAGAGCTGGGGATGCACGTGTGGGGCTCCAGTCGTGGTGGGTCGCGACGTGAGCGGAGCGACCTGCGGCAGAGCACAGGATATCGGCCCGCGCCGCCCGCGCGCCGAGTCCGGGACACCCCCCGGTGGAGGGGCGCCGCTCATGCGTCGGCCGACCGGCGATCCCCTCGGCGCGGGCGATCGGGAGTGCGGGAGAAGGGACTTGAACCCTCACGCTCGAAAGCACAGGAACCTAAATCCTGCGTGTCTACCGATTCCACCACTCCCGCGGGTGCCCGACCAGCTTAGGACGCCCCCTAATATGTTG
>Ga0308163_10000613_pt1 | contig 56104 bp, 55 predicted proteins | sample PhyTR1_FD_201037 | JGI IMG/M metagenome (GOLD analysis project Ga0308163, IMG submission 201037) | Phyllosphere microbial communities from UC Gill Tract Community Farm, Albany, California, United States - DLSLT.R1 | ecosystem: Host-associated > Plants > Phyllosphere > Unclassified | place: USA...
TCGCGATCGGCCTGTTCGTGCCGCTGTTCTCGGCGCCGTTCATGACGCTCGTGCAGGAGACCGTCGCGCCCGAGATGCACGGCCGCGTCTTCAGCTACGTCGGCATCGTCATGGCGCTCGCGACCCCCATCGGCGCGGTCGCGTTCGGCCCGCTCGCCGACGTCTTCAGAGTGCAGGAGCTGCTCGTGGCCGCGGGGATCATCACGGTCGTGGTGATCTCGGTCGCCATCTCGCTCCCCTCGGGCCGCGCGGCGATCCGCATCGCCCGCGAGAAGAAGGCGGAGGCGGATGCGGTGGATGCGGACGCCGCCGCCACCGCGGTCCCGGACGCCGACGCCGCGCCGACCGCGGTCGACCGGGCCCGCTCGGCCCCCGGCTCCTGATGAGCGGCTAGGGACCCGGCGTACTCGGTCCCCCTGCGCCGTCGCCGACGGGGCCGTCGCCGGGTCCCGCGCCCGGACCCTCGGACGCGCCCCGCGGCGCCGACGGCCGACGCAGGCGGCGGAGGCTCCACACCACGTAGCCGACGAGGACGAGCCCGATCCACACCGGCCGCAGCACGTCCGGCAGGAAGAACACGACGACCATGGCCGGGATCACCGCGAAGAACCTGACGAGGAACGCCTCGTTGGAGCGCTCCCGCATCGCGAGGGCCGCGCCCTGGGGAGCCCGGGACCACCACGGGACCCGCGTCTGGTCGCCGTCGTCGGTCGTCGCGTCGTGCTCGTCCGGCGTCCCGCGCCCGTCGTCTGCCATGCCCCGAGCCTGCCAGCCGCGGGGCGCGCCGGTCACCGCCGGCGCGGCGGCGGGGGCGCCGTGGTGGCGCGGCGCACGAGGCGGGTGGGCAGCTGGATCCGCATGGCGTCCGGCTCCTGCCCCGCCATCAGCGACATGAGCAGGTCCACCGCGGTGGTCCCGAGGCGCTGCATCGGCTGGCGGATGGTGGTGAGCGACGGCGTCATCTGCGACGCCTCCGGGATGTCGTCGAAGCCGATGACGGAGAGGTCCTCGGGCACGCGGATCCCGAGCTCGGCCGCCACCTGCAGGATCCCGATGCCGGAGAGGTCGTTGGCCGCGAAGATCGCCGTGGGCCGGTCGGGCAGCGACAGCAGCGCGCGCGCCGGCTCCCGCGCGGCCGCCGTGAGGAAGAGGCCCGCGCGCACGAGCGCCGGGTCGAACGCGATGCCCGCGTCCTGCAGCGCCCGCCGGTAGCCGGCCTCGCGGAGGCTGGCCGAGCGGAGGTCGGGGCGGCCCGCGAGGAACCCGATCCGCCGGTGCCCGAGCTCGAGCAGGTGCCGCGTGGCCTGGAGCGCGCCGCCGAGGCTGTCGGACTCGACGGTCGGCAGGTCCGCGGGCCCGGTGTGCGGGTCGATGGAGACCACGGGGATCTCGGTCGAGGCCGTCACCACGGTGGGCGTGACCATGATCGCGCCGTCGATGAGGGTGCCGCTCAGCCGGCTGAGCGACCGGCGCTCCCAGCCCGTGTTGTCCACCTGACGGGATCCGCTGTAGGCCAGCAGGTCGTAGCGCGACTCCCGGAGGGCCGCGCCCACGCCCTTCAGGATCTCGGCGCTGAACGGCTCGAAGCCGGCCACGAGCACGCCGATCACGCCGGTGCGGTGGGAGCGCATGCTGCTCGCGACGAGGCTCGACTCGTAGCCGAGCCGCTCGACGACCTCCATCACGCGACGGGAGGTCTCGACCGAGATCCCGTAGCGGCCGTTCACGGCCTTGGAGACGGTGGACACCGAGACGCCGGCGGCAGCGGCGACGTCGTGGATGGTGGCACGGCGGGTCATGGAGTGGACCCTACGCCCGAGGAAAAGGATTTCGAAAACGTTTGACGAGGATCCGCGCACGACCGAGACTTGCCGGACCGGCCCCCGTCACGACGGAGCGACGACGCGATGACGCGACAGAGGGCCGGAGGAGCCGCACCACCACAGCACCCGGCGCGCGGCTCGTGCACGTCACCCCCGACACCCGCCAGGGTGCGCTCAATGAAGAGACAGGTAGAACGACATGAAGGCACGGAAGATCCTCACCGGATCCGCGGCCCTGCTCGTGGGGGCCCTCGCCCTCACCGGCTGCAGCGGCGGCTCGGGCGGCAGCGACGATGGCGGCCCCGTCGAGATGACGCTGTGGCAGAACTCCACCACCGGACCCGGCAAGGCGTTCTGGGAGAAGACCACGGCCGACTTCAACGCCGCCCACCCCGGCGTCACGGTCACGGCCACGTCGATCCAGAACGAGGACCTCGACGGCAAGCTCCAGACGGCGCTCAACTCGGGCGACGCCCCCGACCTCTTCCTGCAGCGCGGAGGCGGCAAGCTCGCCGCCATGGTCGCCGCGGGCCAGATCATGGACATCACGGACGGCATCTCCGACGAGGCGAAGGCCGACATCTCGAAGGGCTCCTTCGACGCGAACACGATCGACGGCAAGGCCTACGCGATGCCCGTCGCCGTGCTCCCCAGCGGCATCTTCTACAGCCAGGACCTCTTCACCGCCGCGGGCATCACCGAGACGCCGAAGACGATGGACGAGCTCGACGCCGCCGTCGACAAGCTGAAGGCCTCGGGCGTCGCGCCCATCGCCCTCGGCGGCAAGGACGCCTGGCCCGCCGCGCACTGGTACTTCAACTTCGCGCTCCGCGAGTGCAGCTCCGACACGCTCGAGAAGGCCGCCAAGGACAAGGACTTCAGCGACGACTGCTGGATCAAGGCCGGCGAGGACCTCAAGGACCTCACGGGCACGGAGCCCTTCAACGAGGGCTTCCTCACCACCGCGGCGCAGCAGGGCGCCGGCAGCTCGGCGGGCCTCATCGCCAACCACCAGGCCGGCATGGAGCTCATGGGCGCCTGGGACCCGGGAGTCATCGCGGGCCTGACCCCCGACCAGAAGCCGCTGGCCGACCTCTCCTGGTTCCCCTTCCCCGAGATCTCGGGCGGCAAGGGCGAGGCCGGCTCCATCATGGGCGGCATCGACGGCTACTCCTGCTCCGCGCAGGCGCCGAAGGAGTGCGTCGACTTCCTCAACTACATCGCGACCCCCGAGGTGCAGAAGGAGTACTACGTCGCCTTCAACGCCCCGCCGGTGAACACGAAGTCGCAGGAGGCGGTCACCGAGCCGTACCTGCAGGAGATCCTGAAGGCGTACAACGACGCGCCCTACGTCTCCCAGTGGCTCGACACGGTCTACGGCCTGAACGTCGGCAACGCGATGAACGTCGGCGTCGTCGACCTCATGGCGGGCGACGGCAGCCCGGAGAAGCTCATCCAGACCGTCGGCGACGCGGCCAAGAAGGCCTAGGCGACCCGACATGGCACTCCGCGAGAGCTCGCTCGACGAGCAGCGTCCCGCGGCTGATCCTGCACACCCCGAGGGCGGCGTCGTGACGACGCCGCCCTCGGCGGTGCGGGGTCGACGCCGCGGCCTGGGTTGGTCCGGGCGCCTCGAGGTCCTGATCCTCGTGGGCCCGGCCCTCCTCTTCTTCGTGGGCTTCGTCATCTACCCCGTGGTGATGGCGGCCTACTACGGCTTCTTCAGCTGGCAGGGCTTCGGCCCGCCCACGATCTTCGTGGGCTTCCGGAACTACGTCACGATCCTCCAGGACCCCACGTTCCACGAGGCCCTGATGCACAACGCGGTCATCGTGATCCTGTCGCTCGTGCTCCAGGGCCCGGTCGCGATCCTCGTGGCGCTCCTGCTCAACAGGAAGCTGCGCGGCCAGTCGATCATCCGCGTGCTGATCTTCGTGCCGTACGTGATCTCCGAGGTCGTCGTCGGCACCGGCTGGAGCCTCATGCTCCAGGGCTCCGGCGCGCTCAACGGCTTCCTCGCGAACATCGGCCTGGCGGACCTCCAGCAGGACTGGCTGGCGAACCCGGACATCGCGATCTGGTCGCTGATGACGATCATCACGTGGAAGTACATCGGCTTCGCGGTGATCCTCTTCCTCGCCGGCCTCCAGGGCATCCCGGAGGAGCTCAGCGAGGCGGCCGCCATCGACGGCGCCTCCTACTGGCAGATCCAGCGGCGCATCACGCTGCCGCTGCTCGCGCCGACGCTGCGCATCTGGGCGTTCCTGTCGATCATCGGCTCGCTGCAGCTGTTCGACCTCGTCTACATCATCTGGGGCCAGTACATCTCGGCCACCGCGGGCACCTCGACCATGGCCACGTACCTCGTGGCGAACGGACGCGGATCCGGCAACTACGGGTACGGCAACGCCGTCGCCGTGGTGCTGTTCCTCATCTCCCTGGTCGTCGCGCTCGTCTACCAGCGGTTCGTGCTCAACCGCGACACCGCCGGCGCCCTCACGGGCGCAGGAAGGAAGGCGAGGAAGTGACCGTCGCCACCGCCGCTCCGCGCAACGCGGACCTGGATCCCACCTACTCGGCCAAGACGCCGAGGCCCAAGCGGGCCAAGACGCCCGGGCAGGGCAACAACCCCATCCCGTACCTCGTCGCGGTCGTGCTCATCGCCCTGATGCTGACGCCGGTGGCGTACATCATCCTCGGCGGGTTCCGCACGAACGCGCAGATCACGACCGACCCGGCGGGCTTCCCGGCGCCGTTCCAGATCCAGAACTACCTCGACGTCCTCACGGGCTCGATGTTCTGGCGCCAGGTGGGCAACTCGCTCATCGCGGCCGTGGGCACCACGGTCGGCGCGGTCGTGCTCGGCCTCATGGCGAGCTACGTGCTGGCGCGGTACACGTTCTTCGGCCGGGGAGCGCTCTACGCGATCTTCGCGTCGGGGCTCATGTTCCCCATCACGGTGGCCATCACGCCGCTGTACATAGTGATCCGCTCGCTCGGGCTCACGAACTCGCTGCCGGGGATCATCCTCCCGCAGATCGCGTTCGCGCTCCCGACGACGATCATCATCCTGGTGCCGTTCCTGCGGGCCATCCCGGACGAGATCCAGGAGGCCGCGTTCATCGACGGGTGCAGCCGCCTCGGGTTCTTCTTCCGCATGGTCGTGCGGCTGTCGATGCCGGGCGTGATCACGGTCGGCATCCTCGCGTTCATCGGCAGCTGGAACAGCTACCTGCTGCCGCTGTTCATCCTCAGCGACGCGTCGGCGTACACGCTGCCGCTCGGCGTGCAGTCGTTCTCGTCGCAGTACTCGGTCGACACGGCCAAGGTGCTGGCGTTCACGTCGCTGTCGATGATCCCCGCGCTCATCTTCTTCTCCATCTTCGAGCGCCGCATCGTCGGCGGCCTCACCGGCGCGGTGAAGGGGTGACCGGGGCGGAGACGACCCCGGGCGCCGTCGCGCTGCCCGAGGTGTCGGAGCGGGTCCGGGCGCTGCACGCGCGCATGACCCTCGAGGAGAAGCTCGCGCAGATCGTCGGCTACTGGGTCGACCAGGGCGGCGAGGTCGTCGCGCCCATGCAGGGCGAGATGGCCACGACCGGCCGCTACGAGGAGGCGACCGAGCACGGCCTCGGGCACCTCACCCGCGTGTACGGCACGCGGCCGGTGGATCCGGTCGAGCGCGCGTCGTGGCTGTGGGCCGAGCAGAGGCGGCTGCGGACGGAGACGCGGCTCGGGATCCCGGCGCTCGTGCACGAGGAGTGCCTCACCGGGCTCGCCGCGTGGCAGGCCGCGACCTTCCCCACGCCGCTCGCGTGGGGCGCGTCCTTCGACCCGGGCCTCGTGGAGGAGATGGCCGCGCTCATCGGCGGGTCGATGAAGGAGCTCGGCGTGCACCAGGGCCTCGCGCCCGTGCTCGACGTGATCCGCGACGCCCGCTGGGGCCGCGTCGACGAGTGCATCGCGGAGGACCCGTACGTGGTCGGCACCATCGGCACGGCGTACGTCCGCGGGCTCCAGTCCGCCGGGATCCACGCGACGCTCAAGCACTTCGTCGGCTACTCGGTCTCGCAGTCCGGACGCAACCACGCGCCCGCGCACGTGGGCCCGCGCTTCGTGGAGGACGTGCTGCTGCCGCCCTTCGAGATGGCGGTGCTCGACGGCGGCGTGCGCTCGGTCATGAACTCGTACGCGGAGATCGACGGCGCGCCCGTCGGCGCGACGACGGAGTACCTCACCGACGTGCTCCGCGGCCGCTGGGGATTCGACGGCGTCGTGGTCTCGGACTACTTCTCCGTCGCGTTCCTCCAGGTGATGCACGCCGTCGCGGGCGACCGCGGCGAGGCGGCGGCGCTGGCCCTCGAGGCCGGCATCGACGTGGAGCTGCCCACCGGCGACGCGTACCTCGCGCCGCTGGCCGAGCGGATCCGCGCCGGGCTCGCCGACGAGTCGCTCGTCGACCGCGCGGTGCTCCGCGTGCTCGACGAGAAGGAGGAGCTGGGGCTCCTCGACGCGACCTTCGAGGATCCGCCCACCGAGATCGACCTCGACACCCCGGCCCACCGGGACGTCGCGCGCCGGCTCGCGGAGGAGTCCGTGGTGCTGCTCGCGAACGACGGCACGCTGCCGCTCGCCGGCGCGGACCGCACGGCGCCCGGACGCATCGCGCTCATCGGGCCGAACGCCGACAGCGCCGAGGCGCTCATGGGCTGCTACTCGTTCGCGAACCACGTGCTCGCGCACCACCCGGGCACGCCGCTGGGGTTCGCGATCCCGACCGTGGCCGAGGCGCTCCGCGCGGAGCTGCCCGACAGCGAGCTCGTGCTCGCGCACGGCGCCGACGTCGAGGGCGACGACCGCTCCGGCTTCGACGCCGCGGTCGAGGCGGCCCGCGGATCCGACTTCGCGGTCGTGGTCGTCGGCGACCGGGCGGGCCTGTTCGGCCGCGGCACGGTCGGCGAGGGCAACGACGTCGAGAGCCTCGAGCTGCCCGGCGTGCAGCGCGAGCTGGTCGAGGCCGTGCGCGCCACCGGGACCCCCGTGGTCGTGGTGCTGCTCACCGGCCGGCCGTACGCGGTGGCGTGGGCTCTCGAGGGGGACTCCGCTCCGGCGGCCGTGCTCCAGGCGTTCTTCCCGGGCGAGGAGGGTGGATCCGCGATCGCGGGAGTCCTCTCCGGCCGGGTGTCGCCGTCGGGCCGCCTGCCGGTGTCGCTCCCGCGCTCCGCGGGCGCGCAGCCGTTCTCGTACCTGCACCCGATCCTCGGGGGCCCGAGCGAGGTGACGAGCGCGGATCCCACGCCCGTCCTCCCGTTCGGGCACGGCCTGTCGTACACGACGTTCGCGCGCAGCGACCTGTCCGTGGCGTCGGCCGAGGTCGCGGCGGGGGAGGCGTTCACCGCCACCGTCGAGGTGCGCAACACGGGCGACCGCGACGGCACCGACGTCGTGCAGCTCTACGCCCGCGACGTCCAGGGCAGCGTCACGCGGCCAGTCGCGCAGCTGCTCGGCTACCTGCGGCTGGACCTGGCCGCCGGCGAGTCCGCGCGCGTCACCTTCCGGGTGCCCACCACCCGCCTCGCCCTCACCGACCTGCGGTACCGCCGCGTGGTCGAGCCGGGCGCGGTCGAGCTGTGGGTCGGGCCGTCGAGCGCGGTGAAGGAGACGGAGGCGGCGATCGCGATCACCGGATCCGCGCACCACGTCACCATCGCCGACGAGCGGTACGTGGGCACGTCGGTGGAGCGCGTCGGCGCGTCCGCGAGCGCTTCGGCCGTGCCGGAGCGGGTGCTCGAGCCGAGCTGATCCCCGTCGCCGGAGCCCCGGCCGCCGCGCCCTCGACGCGCGGCGGCCGGGGCTCCGGCGTGAGCGGGCCGGGTGCGGGTAACCCGCGAGTCAGCCGCGCGCGAGGTGGTCGCGCACGCTCTCGGGCTCGCGGCCGAGCAGGTGGGCGAGCAGCGGATCCGTGCCCGCGAAGAACCCGCCGGCGGCCGCCATCGGCAGGGTGACCAGGAAGCGCGCGACGAACTCGGGCGTGCCCGCCTGGACGAGCCCGGCGATCCATTCCTCGGGGTCCACGAGCTCGAGGCGCACCTCGCGGCCCGCGACCTCGGACGCCTGCTCGGCGACCTCGGCCATGGTCGGCGCGGCGCTCGCGGTGAGGGTGACGGGGCCGTCGAGCGGCGCGTCGGCGAGGAGGATCCGCGCGGCGCCCTCGGCCGCGTCGGCGCGCGAGGTCCAGGAGACCGGGCCGTCGGCGGGCACGCGGATCACGCCGGTCTCGCGCCAGCCGCCGAGCAGCAGGTCGACGCTGTGCAGGTAGAAGCCGTTGCGGAGCGCGGTCCACGGGACGCCGGAGCCCGCGAGGATCCGCTCGGTCGCGATGTGGTCCCGCGCGGGGCCGAAGGGCGAGTCCTCGGCGGCGCCCTGGTGGCTCGTGTAGAGGATCCGGCCGACGCCGGCCTCGGCCGCCGCCGCGATGGCGGTGCGGTGCAGCGCCACGGCGTCGGCGTGCGGGTCGCTGGAGGAGACGAGCAGGAGCTGGTCGGCGCCCGCGAACGCCGCGGGCAGCGAGGCGGGGTCGGCGTAGTCGCCGCGGCGGACCTCGACGCCGCGGTCGGCGAAGGACCGCGCCCCTTCGGGATCGCGGGCGACGACGACGAGCTCGCTCGCGGGGATCCGCTCGAGCAGGTGCTCGGCGGTGGCGCCGTTCAGCGCGCCGGTGGCTCCGGTGATGGTGATCATGGATCTGCCTCTCGTGTTAGCAACGATAACGTATCGACGGTAGCAGGGGAAGCAACGCGCTAACAGTGGTGCGTTATCGTCGTTCCATGACCGCCGAGACCTCCGCCCCGGCCGACCCGCGCGCCGGGACACGCGATCGCCTCGTCGATGTCGCTGCCGACCTGCTCCGCGCCGAGGGCCGCGCCGCCGTCACGACGCGCGCCGTGGCCGAGGCCGCCGGCGTCCAGGCGCCCACGATCTACCGGCTCTTCGGGGACAAGGAGGGTCTCCTCGATGCCGTCGCCGAGACGGAGATGACGCGGTTCGCCGCGCAGAAGGCCGTCGTGATCCGCGCCGCCGCCGAGGGCGTCGTCGACGCGGTCGACGACCTCCGGGCGGGCTGGGACGCGACCATCGCGTTCGCCCTCGACAACCCGGAGCTGTATGCGCTCATGAGCGACCCCGCCCGCGGACAGGGTTCCCCCGCCGTGCGCGCCGGCGTAGCGCTGCTCGAGGAGCGCGTGCACCGCGTCGCGCTCGCCGGGCGCCTGCGCGTGGCCGAGCCGCTCGCGGTCGAGCTGATCCACGCGGCCGCTACGGGCGCGCTCCTCTCGACGATCCGCCGCCCGGCCGCGGAGCGCGACCGCGCGCTCGTCGACGCCATGCGCGACGCCGTGCTCGAGCGGATCCTCACGCCGCCGCCGCGCGGTCGCACCCGGCACGAGCCCGGCCTCGTCGAGCGTGCCGTCGCGCTCCGCGCCCATGTGGCCGACGCGGACCGCCTCAGCTCGGGCGAACGATCGCTCCTCGCGGAGTGGCTCGACCGGATCGCCGCGGCGCGCTGACCCCGGATCCACCCGGCCGGCGCGGTCAGGCCCCCGCCACCTCCACGGGCGCCGTCGTCAGCGCCTGCAGCCCTGTGACCCGCAGCAGGTCGAGCCGCGCCTCGTCCGTGCTGCCCGGCTCCGCCGTGTAGACGACGATGCGGAGGTCGCTGCCCGGCACCGAGAGGGTGTCGCAGTCGATGGTGATGGGGCCGACCGGCGTGCTCGTCACGGTCTTGCGGCTCGACCGGTGCTCGGCGACGCGCGCCTCGCTCCAGCGGCGTGCGAACTCCGGGACCTCGGCGCGCAGGCGGGCGACGAGCCGGGCGAGCGCGCGATCCGCGGGGTAGCGTCCGACGGCCGTGCGCAGGTCGGCCGCGAGGTCGCGCGCGAACTCCTCCTCGTGCACGGCGTCGAAGTCGGTGCCCCCGTGCCCCTGCGTGAAGTAGGTCCAGACGAGGTTGCGGTCCCAGCCGGTGCGCGTCGAGGGATCCCCGTTGAGCGCCGCCCACAGCGGGTTCCAGAGCAGCATGTCGTGCGTCGCCGTGAACACCGCGATGGGCACGTCGCCCAGCCGGTCGACGATGCGGTGCACGCCCGGGGTGATGTGGCGCGGCACCTCGCCGCGTCCGGGCGGGGCGACGCCCGCGACCCGGTGGAGGTGGTCGCGCTCGTCCTCGGTGAGACGGAGCGCGCGGGCGAGCGCGCCGAGCATCTGCGGCGACGGGTTCACCGAGCGGCCCTGCTCGAGCCGCACGACGTAGTCGACGCTGACGCCCGCGAGCGCGGCCAGCTCCTCGCGGCGGAGGCCCGCGGTGCGGCGGTGCGATCCCGCGGGCAGGCCCACGTCCGCGGGCTGCACGCGCTCGCGCCAGGAGCGGAGCACGCTCGCGAATTCGGTCATGCCCCCATCCTCCGCGCTGGCGGGCGGATCAGCCTGGTACCGCCGGTCCTCCCGTCGACCGGTGCCTGGGCGGCGCGGCCGCGGAGGCGCAGGCTCGACCCATGACCACGACACTGATCACCGGATCCAACCGGGGCCTCGGCCTCGAGACCGCCCGCCGCCTCGTCGAGGCCGGCCACACCGTCCACGCCGGCATGCGCGACACCGCCGACGGCGACGCCGCCCGCGCCGTGGGCGCCCACCCCGTGCAGCTCGACGTCGACGACCAGGCCAGCGTCGAGCGCGCCTTCGCGTCGCTGCCCGAGCTCGACGTGCTCGTCAACAACGCCGGGATCCTCGGCACCTCGCAGGGCGTCGACGACCTCACGCCCGAGGCGATGCTGGCCGTGCTGCAGACGAACGTGGTCGCCGTGGTGCGCGTGACGCAGGCCGCGCTGCCGCTGCTGCGGGCATCCTCGGCCCCGGTGATCGTCAACGTCGCCTCGAGCGTGGGCTGGCCGCGCGCGCTCGCGGGCGACGGCACCGACGAGAGCCACGTGATGACCGTGCCCTACGCGACCTCGAAGGCCGCCCTCATCACCGCGACCGTGCAGTACGCCAAGAACCTGCCGGGCTTCCGGATCAACGCGACCGACCCCGGCTATACGGCGACCGAGTTCAACGGCAACACCGGCCACCAGACCGTGACCGAGGGCACCGACGCGACCGTCGCGATGGCGCTCGTGGGGCCCGACGGGCCGACGGGCGAGTTCCACAGCCGGCACGGGCGGATCGAGTACTGAGGCCGGGGGCGCGCGCTGGCAGGGTGGAGGCATGCCCGGCCCCCACCTCCGCCCCTGGACCGCCGCGGACGCGCCCGCCCTCCGCGACGCGTTCCTCACCACGCCCGATCTCGTGACCCAGCTCGGCGGCGTCTACCTGTCGACGGTCGTAGCGGCCGAGGCGCACATCGCGGGTCCGCTCGCCGCCGACGACGCGTACCGCGCGTGGGCGATCGTCGACGGGGGAGTCGCGGTCGGCAGCGTCGGCGTCTCCGCCATCGACCGCCGGCACGATACCGCATGGCTGCACTACTGGCTCGCGGGATCCGGCCGGGGCCGCGGCCTCGCGACCCGCGCGCTCGCGGGCGCGGCGTCGTGGGCCTTCGCCGAGGGCCTCTTCCGCCTCGAGCTCGGGCACCGGGTGAACAACCCGGCGTCGTGCCGCGTGGCGACGCGTGCCGGGTTCGCGGCCGAGGGGATCGAGCGGGCCAAGCTCCGCTACGGCGATCAGCGCTTCGACGTGGAGACGCACGCGCGGTTGGCGACGGATCCGCCTCCCGCCGTCGCGCCGCTCCCCGGTAGCGTCGGACCGTGACCTGGCCCGCGCTGCACATCACCCGATCCGTCGACGCCGACGTGGCGTCCGTCGTGGCCGTCGCGGGGGATCCCGCTCGGCTGCCCGAGTGGGCGGCGGGCGTCAGCTCGGGGATCCGGCTCGAGGGCGGGCGCTGGCTGTCGGACTCGCCGATGGGCGCGATCGAGATCGCGTTCACGGGCCCGCGCGAGCTCGGGATCCTCGACCACGACGTGACGCTCCCCGACGGCACCGTGGTCCGCAACCCGCTGCGCGTCCTCGCGAACGACGACGGCAGCGAGGTCGTCTTCACCCTCTTCCGGCGGCCGGGCATGACCGACGTCGCCCTCGCGGAGGACGCGGCGCTCGTCGCGGACGACCTCGACCGGCTCGCGGCGCTGGTCACCCGCGGCTGAGCGCCGGCCCGGACCCCCGGACCCGCCCGCTACCGTCGACGCATGCCGTCCGCCGGCCCGGACCCCCGGACCCGCCCGCTACCGTCGACGCATGCCGTCCGCCCGCCTCGCCGCCCCCGAGGACCGCACCGCCCGGCTCGACCTCCACCTCCCCTCACCCGACGACGCGACCGAGGTGCACGTGATCCTCTCCGACCCCGCCGTCTGGACCCACTACCCGTCGCTCCGCGTGACCGATCCCGCGCAGACCGACCGCTCCCTCCGCACGCGCATCGAGGCCTGGGAGCGCGACGGCCTCGGCACATGGATCGTGCGCGAGCGCGACGACGACGCGGTCGTCGGGTTCGGCGGCTGCGGCATCGCCCACGACTCCTTCTGGAACCTCGGCTACCGCTTCTCGCCGGCCGTGCAGGGCCGCGGCTACGCGACCGAGATGGCCGCGCGGGCGATCGCGCGGGCGAGGATCCTCCGCCCCGAGCTGCCGGTGGTCGCGTACCTGGTCGCCCACAACCGGGCTTCTGCCGCCGTCGCGGAGAAGGCCGGGCTGTCGCTCGTGCACCGCGGCCCGGATCCGGGCAACCCGGACCCCGCCGTGATGCGCCTCGTCTACGCCGACCGCGCCCTCAGCGACGCGCAGCGAGACGCGACGATGCGCTGAGCGAGGCCGCGGCTCCGGCTACCGCGGCGGCATCCGCCTGCTCCCGGTCCCACGCCCGCCGCGCGCGCCACGCCCGCGTCTCCGCCACCAGGATCCGCGTCCCCACCAGCAGCACGAGCGCCACCGCGGTCAGCACGACCAGCGGCGGCAGCGCGAAGCCGACCGCGATCAGCGGGTGCTCCATCCCGAGCGCGGGCCAGTCCATGGCCTCCCACCGGTCGGCGAGGAGGAGCAGCACGGCCAGGGCAGCGAGCTCCGCCGCCAGCACCCCGATGGTGATCCGCGTCGCGAGCCGCATGCCGTCCCCTGCCGTCCCGATCGGCCGCTCCCGTCCGTCGCGCCGATGCCGAGCCGCCACCCTCGCACGGTTCCCCCGCCTGGGGAAGGCCTGCGCCCCCGCCCATGCGGGCCGTCCCGCCCGGGCCACACTGGATCCATGAGCACCGCCGACGACGCCCTCGCCCGCCTCGTCGAGGGCATCGACCGCGAGCGGCTGGGCGCATACGGCGCGGTCGTGCGCATCGGCGACGACGAGGTCGCCCACCGCTGGCGCAGCGACGACCGCGAGAACCTGTACTCGGTGTCCAAGGGGGTAGTCGCGCTCGCAGTGGGCATCGCGGTGGACGCGGGGATCCTCTCCCTCGACACCCGCGTCCCCGAGCTGCTGCCCGCCCTCGACCTCGGCCCGGGCGTCGACGAGGTCACCGTCGAGCACCTCCTCACCATGACGAGCGGCATCGACTTCGCCTGGTTCGGCGACGAGCCCGCGCCCGGCCCCGACCTCGCTCAGGCGATGCTCGGCCGGCCGAGCCGCGGCCGCGTCTTCCAGTACAGCGACGCGAGCCCCTACGTCGCCATGCGGATGCTCGCCGCCGCGGTCGGCGACGTCCGCGACTGGCTCCTCCCGCTCCTGTTCGAGCCGCTGGGGATCGAGAATCCGCAGTGGCACCGCTGCCCGCTCGGCTTCGTCGTGGGCGGCAGCGGCCTGGAGCTCCGCACCGGCGAGCTCGCGCGCATCGGCCGGCTGCTGCGCGACCGCGGCGCGTGGGAGGGCCGCCAGCTCGTGAGCGCCGAGTGGATCGACCGGATGCACGCATCCTGGGTCGCCACCGGCGCCGACGACCCGCACGCGCCCTTCGCCCGCTACGGCCTCGCGACCTGGGACGGCCCCGGCGACGCGTGGCGCCTCGACGGCCGCTACGGCCAGTACGTGCTGGTCGACGGATCCCGCGACGCGGTCGTCACGATCACGGCCCACGAGGAGGAGCGCGACCATCGGCTCGCGGAGCTGGCGGTGGCGGCCGTCGCGGCCGCGGTGCCCGCCCTCGCCTGAGCTCCCGCGTCAGCCGACCGGCGCCGCCAGCGGATCCGGCTCCCGGCGCGTCCGCCCCGCGTCGCTCACCACCGCGAAGCCCTCGCGCGCCCAGTACTCGAACCCGCCGATCAGCTCCTGCACGCGCGTGTATCCGAGCGTCGCGAGGGCGAGGGCGGCGCGCGTGCTGCCGTTGCAGCCGGGTCCCCAGCAGTAGACGACGATGCGGGCATCGCGGTCGGGCAGCTCGTCGGCGGCGCGCGCGGCCAGCTCCTGGCCGGGGATGTGGACGGCACCGGGGATCCGCCCCTGCACCCACGACGCGTCCGAGCGCACGTCGACCACGAGCGGGGCGGCGCCGCTCGCGCGGTCGGCGGCGAGGTCGGCGGGGTCGGTCTCGTAGGTCAGCTTGGCGGCGAAGAAGTCGGTCGCGGAGAGGCTCGTCTGCATGCCTCCATCGAAGCGCGGGAGCCCTGAGGCGAGGAAGGGCCGTCGCGCGGCATCCCGACCGTCGCGCCGCGGATCGCCCGGTAGGTTCGGCCGCATGCCGACGAATCCGCCGCTGACCCTCGACGCCACCGACCACGCGATCATCGCCGAGCTCCAGGGCGACGGCCGGATGAGCGTCGCGCAGCTCGGCCGCGCGGTCTCCCTCTCCGCCAGCGCGACCGCCGAGCGCGTGCGTCGGCTCACGGAGGGCGGCATCATCACGGGCTACTCGATCACGGTGGATCCCGAGGCCCTCGGCTGGGCCGTCACCGCCTTCGTCCGGCTGGCCTACCCGTCGGGCGACTACCGGCCGTTCCACGCGCTGGTCGCCGAGCTGCCGGAGATCGTCGAGGCGCACCACGTGACGGGCGCCGACTGCTTCATCGTCAAGGTGCACGCCCGCTCGATGCGCGACCTCGAACGCATCACGGGCCGCCTCGCGGTCCTCGGCGGGATCACGACCCATGTCGTCTACTCGAGCCCGGTGCCGGGGCGGCACGTCGGGCCAGCATGAGCGTCTGCCGATGAATCGGCGTTCCCGTTGATAACATTATCAACGTGCGCAACTCAACTGACAATCCCTTCAGCCCCGGCTCGGACACGGTCCCGGAGATCTGGGCCGGGCGCCTGGCGCAGATCAACGACTGGCGTGACGTGCTGCGCCCGCGACTCCTGCGAGGGCTGCCGGAGCGCGGTCGGACGATCCTCGGGGAGCCGGGCCTCGGCAAGTCGTCCTTGGTGCGACGGATCGCTCAGCACGCGGCGCACGAAGGCGACTGGGTGACACCGCAGCTGCGCATCCCCCTAGGTGCCGATCCGCTGAAGGCGGTGGCGACAGCCGTTCTCGCCCTTGCCGACTCGGCGGGCTTGGCTTCGTCGCGAGAGAAGCGCATCAAGGAGGCGCTCGCCAGCGTGCGGTCCGTAGCGGCCAGCGGGGTGTCGGTCACCCTGGCGGATCGCGAGGAGGGCTCGAAGCCGGACGCGCACACCGCACTGACGGCCCTGCTCGTGGAGATCGGGCGAGCGGCTCGCCGGCGCGGCAACGTCGCCCTCGTCCACATCGACGAGGTGCAGAACATCACCGACGAGGTGGTCCTCTCGCAGCTGTTGATCGCTCTCGGCGATGCGATCGCCTTCGAGGAGCTCGTCACCCTGCCGGGCGGGGTCCAGGTGCAACGCCTGCTGCCCATCGCGGTCTACCTCACGGGCTTGCCCGACTTCCAAGACAGGGCGGGTGCGCTCAAGGGCGCCACCTTCGCGCGCCGATTCCAGCCGACCATCCTCGCTCCCATCGACGACGCGGACATCAGGGCAGCGCTCGACGAGTTCGTCGAACCCGGCTGGGAGGTGCCCGACGGGGAAGGCGGCGTGGGGCGGGTGTCGATGACCCCCGACGCGGCGGCCGCGATCGTCGACCTCTGTCGAGGAGAGCCCTTCCTGTTCCAGTTGGCCGGGCAACGCGCCTGGTACGCCGGAGCCGCCTCGGTCATCACCCGTGAGGAGGTCCTATCCGGCTGGAGGGACGCGCGCGATGAAGCCGCAGCGCACGTGGAACGGATCCTCGACCGCCTGCCCCAGCGCGAGCGCGCGTTCCTGGAGGTGATGGCCCGGATCCCCGAAGAGGACCGGACGCTGACGCGGATCGCCCAGGAATCTGGCCGTGCCAAGGCGGCGGAGGAGGGCACGACAGCACGGCGCCTGGACAGGACCCGAGGCATCGTCGTCCGGGGCAAGACGTACGGATTCCGCCATCGCGCGATCGAGGCGTACTTGACGAGCTCCTGGCCTGATCCGGATTAGGGAAGGCGGGCTCTGGACTCGCACGGGGGCGGATCGGTCGGCTTGATAATGTTATCAAGCCGAGGCGTGCGTGTTCTGGAGATGCGCGGGAGGCGCCGTTCGTCGCTGCGGTGGGACCGACTACGGCGCGCACCACCCGCTGAGCCCCACCACCTCCGCCGCGATCTCCGCGACGCTCCGTCCGTCGGTGGCGACGCGGTGGACCGCGTCCGCCGCCCCCGCGTCGAGCCTCGGTGCCGAGGCTGCGCTCCGCTCGATCGCCTCCGCCAGGCCCGACCCGATCTCGCGCCCGGCCAGCCGCGCGGCCGCCGTCGCGTCGTCGGCCGTGAGCAGCACGCCGACCGCATCGACCTCGCCGCCGAGCGCCGCCGTCAGAGCTGGCAGCTCGAGGACGCTGACGGTGTTCGTGTAGATCACGCGCGTCCAGCCCGCGTCGCGGTAGTTCCGCCACATCGCCGACAGATTCCGCTCGGCCAGCGGGATCCCCTGCCGCCACGGCTCCGGGTGGGCCTGGTCGAGCCCGTCGCCCTCGATGAGCGCGTGGGCGACGTCGGCTGCCGCGAGGATCCGCGACACCTCCGCCGCGACCGTGGTCTTGCCGACGCCCGAGCGTCCGCCGAGGAAGAGCGCCTGCGTGGGGACGGCCCGCGGTGCTCTCGCGGCGTCGTCCAGCACCCGGTCGATCCACTCGTGCCGGTCGAGGGCGTCCACCTCCGCCCGACGCGCCCAACGCACCTCGACGAGCTCGTCGTCGTCGAGCGACAGCTCGGCCGCGGGCAGCGCGCACCGGTAGGCGACCGTCACGTACGCGACGCGGTCGCCGTTCGGGTAGGACGCCTCGAGCGCGGCGCCGCCGTACGCCCCGACGATCGCTCCGATCCCGGGCTCGACGCCGAGCTCCTCCCGCACCTCGCGTGCGAGCGCCTCGGCGGGATCCTCGCCGGGCTCGACCGCGCCGCCGACGAGGCTCCACCGGCCCGTGTCGCGCTGCCGCGCCAGCAGGAAGCGGTCGCCGTCCTGGATCACCGCGGTCACCGCGGGCAGGAGCAGCAGGTCGTGCCCGACGCGTGAGCGCAGGCGCCGGACGTGGTCGGATGCGGGCACCCCACGACGCTAGCGGCCGCCCGCCCGCCGCCCGCGTTGACACGTCCCCCGCGCCCCCGGGATGATGGGAGGACGTTGCTTACAACGTTGTAACGGCTCGGATCCACCCGGCACCCCCGGCGTCGATCGGCCCCGCTCCCGATGAAGTGAAGGACCACTCCATGACCGACGCCCGCCCCACCCCCGACGCACGGATCGCCATCGACCGCACCGCGGTCGTCGCCCCCGTCAACCGCCGCACCTTCGGCTCCTTCGTCGAGCACCTCGGCCGCTGCGTCTACGACGGCATCTACGAGCCCGGCCACCCCACCGCGAACGCCGACGGCTTCCGCCTCGACGTCGTCGACCTCGTCAAGGAGCTCGGCTCGAGCACCATCCGCTACCCCGGCGGCAACTTCGTCTCCGGCTACCGCTGGGAGGACGGCGTCGGTCCGCGCGCCGAGCGCCCGAAGCGCCTCGACCTCGCCTGGCACTCGCTCGAGACCAACGAGGTCGGCCTCGACGAGTTCGCGCGCTGGTGCGAGCTCACCGGCAGCGAGCTGATGATGGCCGTCAACCTCGGCACGCGCGGCGTGCTCGAGGCCCTCGACATCCTCGAGTACGCGAACCACCCGGGCGGAACCGCCCTCTCCGACCAGCGCATCGCGAACGGATCCCCCGAGCCCCACGGCGTCAAGATGTGGTGCCTCGGCAACGAGATGGACGGCCCGTGGCAGGTCGGCCACATGACGGCTGACGACTACGGCAAGCTCGCGAACCGCACCGCCGGCGCCATGAAGATGGTGGATCCGACGCTCGAGCTCGTCGCGTGCGGCAGCAGCGGATCCGGCATGCCGACCTTCGGCGAGTGGGAGCGCACCGTGCTCGAGCACGCGTACGACAACGTCGACTTCATCTCGGCCCACGCCTACTACCAGGAGCGCAAGGGCGACCTCGGCAGCTTCCTCGCCTCGTCGCTCGACATGGAGTACTTCATCCGCACGGTCGTGGCGTCGGCCGACCAGGTCAAGTACCGCCGCAAGAGCGACAAGACCATCAACATCTCCTTCGACGAGTGGAACGTCTGGTACCTCGACGAGCACCAGGAGTCCGGCGTCATCACCGAGGGCTGGCCCTACGCGCCGCACCTGCTCGAGGACGTCTACTCGGTCGCCGACGCGGTCGTGCTCGGCAACCTCATGATCACGCTGCTCAAGCACAGCGACCGCGTCACGTCGGCCAGCCTCGCGCAGCTCGTGAACGTGATCGCGCCGATCATGACGGAGACCGGCGGCGGCGCCTGGCGCCAGACCACGTTCTTCCCGTTCTCGGTCACGAGCCGGCTCGCGCAGGGCGAGGTGCTGCGCCCGCGCATCGACGTGGCCACGTACGAGACCGAGGTGCACGGCACCGCGCCGCTCGTCGACTCCGTCGCGACCTTCGACGAGGCCACCGGCCGCGCCGCGGTCTTCCTCGTGAACCGCAGCCTGACCGAGGCCCTCTCCATCGAGGTCGACGTCGCCGGCCTCGCCGTGTCCGAGGTGCTCGAGGCCGTGGGGATCCACGACGACGACGTCTACGCGAAGAACACGTTCGAGGACCGCGAGCGCGTGGGCCTCATGCCGAACGCCTCGGCGTCGCTGACGGACGGCACCCTCACGATCACGCTGCCGCCCGTGTCGTGGACGGCCGTGTCGCTCGGCTAGCCGCACCCGCTCGACCACGCGCCCGTCGCGCCGCATCCGCGGCCGGCGGGCGTCGTGCGTGATGGGGCGGGCGCGGATCGTTCGCGGTGCGCATGCGTCCGGCGCGGTGCGCGGCGTACGGGAACGCGCATGCACATCCGAGACCGAAGGGTACGGCGGTGTCCCCAGCGCCTGCTCGCTGTGGATGGGCGCGCCCGCGGGATCGGGATGGTTCCCTAGCCTCTCGCTCTACCCACACACGAACGGAGCACCATCGCCATGCCATCCATCGCGCCCTCGACCCGATCCTCGCGTCGCCTCCGCCGGGCGGGGACCGTCGCCGCCGCCGCGGCCATCGCGCTCTCCGCCACCTTCGGCCTCGGCATCGCGCCGGCATCCGCAGCCACGGCCGCCGCGGCCCCGGCGTCCACCCCCACCGACGCCTCCCAGATCACCATCCCCGGAGCCAAGCCCGGACCGGCGCCCAAGTGGCCCGGCGCGCAGTACCGGTTCGTGTTCCAGACGCACTGGGTCAAGGTCGCCGACGGGGGGCAGAACATCCGTTCCTTCCGCATCCGGGGCTACTCGGTCAGGCCGGGTGGGCTGGCCTTCAACGACATCAACGAATGCGTCACGTACCCCGGATATGACCCCAAGATCACTGACTACCGCAACGTGGGCATCGTCCTGCCGCAGATCCTCAACACCACCGTCACCAGCTACTCCGGCCCCTCGTGCACCGGCTACGACTACTCGAAGGTCGGCGGAAGCGGTCCGATCGACAGGGGGGATATCCACTGGACGCTCTTCACGCACCACGCGCCGGCTCCTCGCTGACCGGACGATCCGCACGCACCGACGGCCGACGTCTCCCCCGCGGAGACGTCGGCCGTCGTCCGTCAGCGCGACCCGCCGACGAGGTGCGGTCGGTCGCACCACCAGCTCGGCCTCGCGCGGCGGGGCGCGTGCGCGGCGTCGCGGGTCGTGCGCGCATGCACATCCGCGGTGCGTGGGTGCCGAGAGTCCCCATCACCCGCTCGGTGTGGATGCGCCCGTCCGCGGGATCGGCGGGCTCCTTAGCCTCTGATCTCCCACCCACGAACGGAGCATCATCGTCATGCCATCCACCACGCACTCCACCCGACCCTCGCGCCTCCGCCGCCGAGCGGGGACCGTCGCCGCCGCGGCGGCCGTCGCGCTCTCCGCCACCGTCGGCCTCGGCATCGCGCCGGCGTCCGCGGCCCCGTCGACCACCCACGCCGCCGAGTCCTCCGTGAGCACCAGCCCGGCCGGGGACCCCACGGAATCCAAGGTCGCCACCCAGATGTACACGTTCACGACGCACTGGACCCCGGTCTCCCGCGGCGGGCAGAACGTCGAGTCGTTCATGGTCGCGGGCCCCAGCAACAAGTGGGTCAACGGGGCCGACCGTCCGAGCTTCCATTACTGCGAGACCTTCCCGAACTACCGGAACAACCTCGACACCGACAGTCACGTGAATGTCTTCATCCCGTCGGAGTACGGCACCAGCGTCGTCAGCTTCCCCAGCCCCAATTGCGAAGGCCAGTTCGTCGACGGATTCGGTCAGATCGACACCGTGCACCACAGCTGGACCCTCTTCACGCGCCACGCGCCGACCTGGCGTCGCTGACCGGACCATCCGCACGTACCGACGGCCGGCGTCTCCCTCGCGGGGACGCCGGCCGTCGGCGCGTCAGCGCGGTGCATCTCCGGGATCCAGCGCGCGGGAGGTTCCCGTGCAGTTGCCGTCGTGCCGGTCCGGCCGCGCCCGTCGCGCTCCTCTCGGGGCCGGGACGAGGCCGGATCAGCCTCGCCGCTCCGCCCGCAGCACCGCCATCACGATCACGTCGACCGGCTGGCCGTCGAAGCGGAAGGCCGCCCGGAGGCGGCCCTCCTCGACGAAGCCCGCGCGCTCGTAGACGCGGCGGGCGCGGGGGTTGATGGACAGGACCTCGAGGGAGATGCGCTCGAGGTCGGTCGCGGCGAAGGCGTGGTCGACGAGCAGGCGCACCGCCTCCGAGCCGAGGCCGCGGTCGCGGCCGGCGGGGCCGATGAGGATGCGGAGGTTCGCGCTCCGGTCCTCGGGGCTCCACTCGTTGAGCACGGCCTCGCCCACGCACACGTCGGTCGCGCGGTCGACGAGCGCGAGGTCGAGGCGGTCGGGCTGGTCGGCGCGCGTCGCGTACCAGGTGCGCGTGCGGTCGTCGAGCTCAGGGCGCCCGGCCATCTCGGCGACCTCGGCGCTCGTGTGCGCGGATCCGGTGAGGCGTATCACGTCGGGGTCGGCGAGGATCGGCCCCATCGCCTCGACGTCGGCGGGGGTGAAGGGGCGGAGGACCGCGCGCTCGCCCTCGAGGCGCGGGAGTACGGGGAACAGGCGGGGGTCGGCGGCGCTCACGCCTCCATCGTGCCCGGACGGGTCGCGCCCGTCACGTGCGTCGCGCCGGTCAGCGCCCGTCGCGCTCGCGGTACAGCGTCATGAGGGTGGCCGAGATGCGGCCGCGGGTGCCGATGCGGTGGCCGTTCGCCTCGAGCCAGGCGCGGGCGGCGGCGCGCTCGCCCGTCGCGGCCGGGCTCGCGCCGGACGACGCGGGCCCGGGATCCGCCACGGGCGTCACCGTCACGGTGGTCCGCCGACCGGCCGCGGCGTAGGGCGCGAGCACGGATCGGAGCGCGCGGGCGTCGGCCTCGTCGAGGTCGACGTCGAGCACCCACCCGTCGAGCCCGAAGCGCACGGCCTCGAGCGGCTCGGTGCCGGGCGTGGCGTCCCCGTCGGTGCGCTGCGGATCCCTGTCGTCGGCCATGCGTCTCCCTGTCGTCGTCCCCCTCCCGCAGCCTAGGTCGCGCCGGGGACACCGGCCGCCCCGCCGGTCGCCGCCCCGCGGATGCCCTTCCGGCGCTTGATGAGAACGGTTCTCTTCTAAGCTGGGCGGATGGACGCCCACGCGAACGCCATCCCTCCCGTCACGCGCGGCGGCCTGGCCGTGACCCTCGTCTCGGCGAGCAGCCTGCGCGCCGCCTCGCGTGTTGCCGCCGCCGTCACCGGATCGCCCGAGGCCGCGGATCCGCAGGTCGTCGAGGCGCCCGACGGCGACAGCGGCCGGCTCGGCGCCGAGCTCGCCGAGGGGCTGATCGCGGACGTCGACGACGGCCGCCGCGGCCTCGCGGTCGTCGCGCTCGAGCCCGCCGCGGATCCGCTCGAGGTCGCCCTGGTCCTGGAGCACGTGGTCGAGGCGCGGCATCCCGGATCCACGCCCATCGGGGTGCTCGACGTCGTCGCCGTCTCGTCGGTCGCCGAGATCCGCGACGTGCTGCTCGACCCGCGCGACGACGACGCGGACCCGTTCGACGCGGGCGAGCGGCTCGCCGGGCGGCTGGAGTGCGCGAGCGTCGTGGTGCTCGCGGACCTGGATCCGGACCGGCCGACCGCCGACGCCCGCCGCGTCGTCGCGTTGATCGGCCTGCTCGCGCCCGACGCCCGGATCGTCACGCACGGCGACCGCGACGCCCTCGTGCCGGTGCCCGTGCGGATCGCCCGGCAGCGCGTGCGGCGCCTCGCGGCGGGCATGGGCTGGCAGGCGGCGCTGGCGGGGCGGCTGCCGGCGCGGCTCGCGGTGCTGGCCGCGCCCGACGGGCCGTCGGATCAGGCGGCGCCGATGGGCGTGCATGTCTTCCGGGATCCGCGCCCGTTCCACCCCGGCCGCCTGCGCCGGGCCGTCGCGTGCGAGCTCGTGCCGGGGCCCGCGGGGCGCATCGTGCGGTCACGCGGGCTCGTGCGCCTCGCGAGCCGGCCGGAGACGGTCGGCCAGTGGTCGACGGCAGGCGACGTGCTGAGCCTCGACCCGACCGGCATGCCGAGCTGGGATCCGGAGTCGCCCGCGGGCCAGGAGATCGCCTTCGTGGGGGAGGGGCTCGACGGCGAGGCGCTCGACCGGATCCTCGGGGCCTGCCTCCTGGAGCCCGCCGAGCTGGTCGCGGGGCCGGACGCCTGGCGCGCGTACGCGGATCCGTTCCCCGCCTGGGACACCGAGCACCGGCACTGAGGCGGGCGCCGCCGGGAGCCGGGAGCAGGCGAGGCGCGCCGCTCAGCGCGCCTCGTCCCCGACCACGCGACCGTCCTCGAGCCGCACCACCCGGTCCGCCTCGGCCAGCACCGCCGGGTCGTGCGAGACGGCGACCACCGCGATCCCGCGGTCGGCCTCCGCGCGCATGATCGCGCGGATCCGCGCGGCGCTCGCGGCGTCGAGCCCGGTGGTCGGCTCGTCGAGGAGCAGCAGGTCGGCGCCGCGCGCCAGCCCCTGCGCGAGCAGCGCCCGCTGGCGCTGGCCGCCCGACAGCGCGGCGAATGCCTGCGCGGCGAGGGGGATCAGGCCGAGGCGGTCGAGCGCGTCGTCGACCGCCCGGCGGGCGTCCGCGTCGAGGCGTCGCCACCTCCCGGATCGGCCCCACGCGCCGACGGTCACGACGTCGCGGACGGTGACGGGCAACCGGTCCGAGACGGCGGCGCGCTGCGGCACGAAGGCCGCGCGATCCGCGGCGGAGCGGGTCCCGGCGGCGGGCGCGCGGGTGCCGGCGACGACCTCGAGGAGGGTCGACTTGCCGGCGCCGTTGGGGCCGGCGATCACCGTGAGGGTCCCCGGCAGGAGGTCGAGGTCGACGCCGTCGAGCGCGCGCCGGTCGCCGAAGTCGACGCGGATGCCGCGGAGGGCGACGGCGGGTGGGGAGGAGAGCACGCTCCGATCCTACGCATTTGATAAGCGTTCTCATTCTCGACTACGGTCGGGGATCGTGCCCTTCCTCACCCGCGGAATACTCGAGCCGTTCGCGCTCGACTTCCTCCAGCGCGCCCTCCTCGGCGGCGCCCTCGTCGCGATCCTCTGCGGCGTCGTGGGCACGTGGGTCGTCATCCGCGGCATGGCGTTCCTCGGCGAGGCGCTCGCGCACGGGATGCTGCCCGGCGTCGCGCTCGCCACGGTGCTGGGCCTGCCGGTGCTCGTCGGCGGCGCGCTGAGCGCGGTCGCGATGAGCCTGGGGATCGCCGCCCTCCAGCGCCGCGGCCGGCTCTCCTACGACACGAGCATCGGCCTGCTCTTCGTCGCGATGCTCGCCCTCGGCGTCGTCGTGATCTCGCACTCGGGCAGCTTCGCGACCGACGCGACCTCGATCCTCTTCGGCGACATCCTCGCCATCGCGCCCGTCGACATCGCCCTGCTGGCCGGCGCCGCGGTCGTGGGGCTCGGCGTCGCGTGGGCGTTCCATCGTCCGCTCGTGGCGCTCGCGCTGGATCCGCGCATCGCCGCCGTGCTCCGCCTCGGCCCCCGTTCGGCGCAGGCCGCGCTCGTGGGGCTCGTGACGCTCGCGGTCGTCGCGTCGTACCAGGCGGTCGGATCCCTGCTCGTCGTCGGCCTGCTGCTCGCACCCGCGGTCGCGGCCGGGCACTGGACCGCGCGGATCCCCACCCGGATGGCCCTCGCCGCCGTGCTCGGCATCGCCTCGGTGCTCGTCGGGCTGCTCGTCTCCTGGCACGCGGCGACGGCGGCCGGGGCGTCGGTGGCGGCCACCGCGATCGCCGTGGCCGCGCTCTCCGGGATCGCGCGGGCGGGCCTCACGGCGCTGCGCGCGCGGGGCCGGGGGAGCAAGGGCGCGCCCGGCGCGGGGGACCACGATGACGCCGCCCGCGCCGACGCCCTCGACCCGGTCCTCGCGGGCCCGCCCGCCGGATCCACCTCCCCCACGCCCTGACCTCCGCGGCGGACGACCGCCGCGATCCCCGCCCATCCATCCCCACCGAGAGGACCCCGTGCGCCCCCGCACCACCGCTCCCGCCCTCCTGGCCGGCCTCGCGCTCGCCCTCACCGCCTGCTCGACCGCGCCCGCCGCGGCGCCGACCGCGGATCCGACCGCCGACGACCGGGGGGACGGGCACGGCGCCGTCTCCGGCGCCGCCGAGCTGTCGGAGCCCCGCCTCGGCCTCACGAGCATCGACCCGGCGGGCGCCGTCACGCACCTCGACCTGCTCGACGGATCCGTCGCCGAGCTCGGACGCATCGGCGCGCCGACAGCCGTGGACACCGACGGCCGGTACCTCTTCGCGCAGACGGACCAGGGCGTCGAGGTCGTCGACAGCGGCGTCTGGACGTGGGACCACGTCGACCACTTCCACTACTACCGGGCGGATCCGCGCCTGGTCGGCACGGTCCCGGGCGCGGGCACCGCGACCATCGCGACCTCCAACCTCTCCACCACGGGCGGCACGGGCCTCTTCTTCCCCGACTCGGGCGAGGCCGTGCTGCTCGACACCGCCGCGCTGTCCCAGGGCGAGGTCGAGGAGCTGTTCCGCCTCGACCGCGAGGCGGGCCCGGGCATGGTCGTGCCCGTCGGATCCCTCGCGCTCGTCACCGAGGGGCAGGGCGCCGACGCGACGGTGGCCGGCCACACGGCGGACGGCGAGCGGACCGGCCTCGTCGAGGCGTGCCCGGATCCGGCCGGCACCATCACGACCCGCGTCGGCGCGGTCATCGGCTGCTCGGACGGCGCCCTGCTCGCGAGCGTGGACGGCGAGGAGCTGACCGTCGAGCGGATCCCGTACCCCGACGGCACGGGGGCCCCCGACGGCACGACGGCCCCCGCCGCCACGTCCTTCGACAACCGCGAGGGCCGGCCGACGGTCGCCGCCCTCGCCGGGGACGAGGGGATCTGGCTGCTCGACACCCGCGAGCGCTCCTGGCGGCTGCTCCCGGCGCCCGCGCCGCTCGTGCACGTGACGGCCGTCGACGACGCCGACGACCACCTGCTCGCCCTCACGACGGACGGCCGCGTGCTCGTCATGTCCGCGGCCGACGGCGCCGTGATCTCCGACACCGGCCCGCTCGTCGCCGACTCGCTCGCGGCGGGACGGATCCCGACCCTCGTCGCCGACCAGCAGCGCGCCTACCTCGCGGGCCCGGTCGAGCGGCGGCTGCACGAGATCGACTTCGCCGACGGCGCCCGCGTCTCGCGCACCTTCGACACGCCGGCGGAGCCCGCCTTCACCGCGGAGACGGGCCGATGAGCCGCCGGACCCGTCGCCTGCCCGCCGCAGTCGCGGCGGCCGTCGCCTCCGCCGCGACCGCCCTCGCCCTCGCCGGCTGCGCGACCGCGGGCGACGACCGGCCGACGGTCTACGTCTCCACGAACATCCTCGGCGACGTCGTGGAGGAGCTCATGGGGGACGAGGCCGACGTCGTGACGCTGATGGAGGCGAACGCGGATCCGCACTCCTTCGAGATCTCCGCGCAGGAGGCCGCCCGCCTCCGCTCCGCCGACCTCGTCGTCTCCAACGGCCTCGGCCTCGAGGAGGGGCTGCAGCAGCACCTCGACGCGGCGTCCGACGCCGAGGTGCCGACGTTCGTCGCGGGCGACCACATCGAGGTGCTCGACTACGCCGCGGGCGACGCGGCCGGCATGCCCGACTCCCACTTCTGGACGGATCCCGCCCGCATGGTCGACGTCGTCGACGCGCTCGAGCCCGTGCTCGCCGGCATCGAGGGCGTGGATCCGGACGCGGTCGCCGACCAGGCCGCCGCCTACCGCGGCGAGCTGGAGGCGCTCGACGCCGAGATGACGGGCGCGTTCGCCGCGATCCCGGCCGAGCGCCGCGCCCTCGTCACCAACCACCACGTCTTCGGGTACCTCGCCGAGCGCTTCGCGTTCGAGGTCGTCGGCGCCGTGATCCCCGGCGGCACCACCCTCGCCGCGCCCTCCGCCAGCGACCTCGCCGACCTGGTCGACGCGGTCGAGGAGACCGGCGTCCCCACGATCTTCGCGGAGTCCTCGCAACCCGACCGCCTCGTGCAGGCGCTCGCGAGCGAGGCCGACATCCGCGTGGAGGTGGTCGAGCTGTTCACGGAGTCCCTCACGGGCCCCGAGGGCGGCGCCCCCGACTACCTCGCCATGATGCGCGTCAACACGCAGCGCATCGCATCCGGGCTCTCCCCTTGAGCGCGGCGATCCACCCATGACGAGAAGGGACCACCGGGCTCTCCCCCTGAGCGCCCGCGATCCCTCCCACACAGAAGGAACCACCATGCGCACCCCCCGACTCCGACGGACCGGCATCGCCGCCGTCACCCTGGGTCTCGCCGCGACGCTCGCGGCCTGCTCCACCCCCGCCCCGGAGGGCTCCCCGTCCTCCGACGCCGCGGCCGGATCCGGCGAGGCAGCCGGACCCCGCCTCGCCGTCGCGTACGAGGGCGGCATCCTCGTCCTCGACGGCGAGACGCTCGAGACCGTCGCCGACCTCGACTCCGAGGAGTTCACCCGCCTCAACCCCGCGGGCGACGACCGGCACGTCATGGTCACGATGAGCGAGGGCTTCCAGGTGCTCGACACCGCGGCCGGCACCGGCGACGAGCCCGAGCTGACGGACACGGTCTTCGCGGCCGACACCCCCGGCCACGTCGTCCGCCACGCGGGCAAGACGGTCCTCTACGCCGACGGCACGAGCGACACGACGGTCTTCGACACCGCGGCCCTCGCCACCACGGACGGCATGCCCGAGACCGAGACGATCGCGGGCGTCGAGGCGCACCACGGCGTCTCGATCGTGCTCGAGGACGGCACGTTCCTCACCACCGTCGGGAACGCGGACGGCCGGAACGGCATCGAGGTCCGCGACGCGTCCGGCGCGGTCGTCGCGCAGAGCGACCAGTGCCCCGGCGTCCACGGCGAGGGCACGGCGGCCGGCGAGGTCGTGGTCTTCGGCTGCGAGGACGGCGCGCTCCTCTACGACGACGGCGCGATCACCAAGCTCACCGCGCCCGACCAGCCGTACGGCCGGATGGGCAACGCCTACGTGAGCGAGACCAGCCCGATCGTCGTCGGCGACTACAAGTCCGACCGCGACGCCGAGGGCTACCTGCTCGAGGCCGTGACCCTGATCGACACCGAGGCGGGGACCCTCCGCGTCGTCGACATGCCGGAGGGCGTCGGCTACACGTTCCGCGACGTCGCGCGCGGCCCGGGCGACATGGCCTACATCATGGGCTCGGACGGCCAGATCCACGTGCTCGACCCCGCGACCGGCGAGCTGACCGGCTCCTTCCCCGTCATGGACGCGTGGGAGAGCCCCGTCGAGTGGCAGGACCCGCACCCCGCGATCGTCGTCGCCGACGGCGTCGGGTACGTCACCGAGCCGGCCGCGAAGAAGGTGCACGCGGTCGACCTCACGACGGGCGAGGTGCTCTCCAGCACGACCCTCGAGGTCACGCCGAACGAGATGGCGGTCGCCGCGGGCTGATCCGCGGAGGGGTCGTGGGGCGCGGGGCGGAGGCTCCGCGCCCCGCGTGCGTCGGGCGTCCGGCTGGCGTGCGTCCGGCGTCCGGCGTCGGGCGTCGGGCGTCGGGCGTCCGGCGTCCGGCGTCCGGCGTGCGGACGCGCGGGTCGCGTGCGGTCGCGTCTGTGGGCGCGGCCGCCGCGGATGCGCGGCCTCGTGCCACGATCCTCGTTCCCGCTGCCGCACGTCCCGCGTCGCATCCCCGCGGCCGGCGCCGGCTCCGATCCCCTCCGGGCCGATCGGCAGCGCCCGACCGGAGGAGCGCCCCGCATGACGACGACCGCGACCCGAGCGCCCCGCCCCGCGCGCATCCTCTTCTCGTTCGCCCGCGGCCGGGGGCATCTGAACCCGATGCTGCCCCTCGCGCGCGCGGCCGCGGCGGCCGGCCACGAGACCGCCCTCTGCGGCGCCCGGCCGATCGTGCTCGACCAGACCGGCTTCGACCACCTCCACCCGCGGGAGGTGTCGACGATGCCGTCGACGGCGGGCGCGGACTGGAGCGAACGCGACACGGGCCGGCTGACGCCCGTCACCGCCGCGGGCCTGCTGGCGAACATCGCCCCGCACTTCCTCGGCGACACCGGGCGCGAGTCCCGTGCCGCCGTCATCGAGGTCGCCAGGGAGTGGGCGGCCGACGTCGTCGTGTGCGACGGGCAGGACTTCGGGGCGATGGTCGCGGCGGAGGTCGCAGGGCTCCCGTGCGCGGTGGTGGAGGTCCTCGCGACCGCGCCCGACGCGTGGCTCGAGCGCATCCGCGAGCCCATGCAGGCGTTCCGGGCGGAGGTCGGCCTGGCGCCGGATCCCGAGCTGCGCGTGGCGCACGGCGCCCTCACGGTGGTGCCGTTCCCGCCCGCGCTCCGCGCCGATCGGGCATCGCAAGGCCCGGTGACGCGCATGCGCCCCGACGCCCCGCAGCCGGAGCGCGACCACCCCGCCGTCGCCTGGCTCGCGGCGGGCGACGAGGAGCAGCGCGTGTACGCGACGCTCGGCACCGTCTTCAACCGGGCGTCCGGCGACCTGCTCCCGCGGATCATCCGGGCGCTCGAGTCGCTCCCGGTGCGCGCGCTCGTCACCACGGGGCCCGACATCGACCCGGCCGGGTTCCGGGCGGCCAGCCCGCGCATCCGGGTGGAGCGGTACGTGCCGCAGGACGGCGCGATCGCCTCGGCGGACCTCGTCGTGTCGCACGGCGGATCCGGCACCATGACGCAGGCGCTCTCCCACGGCGTCCCCGTGCTGATGCTGCCGCTCGGCGCCGACCACCTGCCGAACGGCCAGCGCGTGCGGGACCTCGGCGCGGGCGCGATGGTCGACGCGCGGGCGACGACGGACGAGCTCGCCGCGCGGATCCGGGACCTCCTCGCCGATGCGGCGCCACGCGCGGCCGCCGCGGCCGTCGCCGCGGAGATGCGCGCGCTGCCCTCGCCCGACGACGTGATGCGGCGCATCGAGGCGCTGCTCCGCTGACGCCCGCCTGCAGTCCGCCCGCCGGCCGCGGCCCCTCGCGTCCCTCTTGCCGATCCGGCAAGGACCCGTGCGCTGGACGCCCGGGTCGGCGAGGCTCGACCCATGGACATCGCACAGGGCATCAGGGGCAGGCACGAGTGGGACGCGGTCGTCGTCGGGGGCGGCGCCGCGGGATCGAGCGCGGCGCTCATGCTGGCGCGCGCCCGCCGGAGCGTGCTGGTCGTCGACGCGGGTCAGCCGCGCAACGCGGTCGCGGCGCACATGCACGGCGTGCTCGGCCACGACGGGAAGCCGCCGCGGCAGCTCCTCGCGGAGGGGCGCCGCGAGATCGAGGGCTACGGCGGCGTCGTGGTCGACGGGCGGGTCGAGGGGATCGAGGCGGTCGAGGCGGTCAGCCCCGAGGCGCGCCCGGACGGTCCGCGCTTCCGCGTGAGCCTCGACGACGGCGCCGTGGTGCGCGCCCGCCGCGTGATCCTCGCGACCGGCCTCGCCGACGTCCTGCCCGAGGTCCCCGGCCTCGCGGCGCACTGGGGCGCGGGCGTCGTCGTGTGCCCGTACTGCGACGGCTGGGAGGTGCGCGACCGGCGGATCGGCGTGCTCGCGACCGGGCCCGGCAGCCTCCACCACGTGCAGATGCTGCGCCAGTGGTCGGCCGACATCGCCTTCCTCGTCGCCGGCGGGACGGCGGACGGCGCGCCGCTCGCGATCGAGGCCGCGACCCGCGCCGGGCTCGACGCCCGCGGGATCCGCGTCGAGGAGGCCGCGGTCGTGCGCGTGCTCGGCGAGCGCGGCGTGCTGGAGGGCGTGGAGCTCGCCGATGGCCGGATCCTCCCGCTCGACTCGCTCTTCGCGATGCCGGGCGTCGCGCCGCGCGACGCCCTCGCCCGCGCGCTCGGCGCCGCCACCGAGGACACCCCGTGGGGCCCGTTCGTGGCGGCGGATCCGATGGGCCGCACGAGCGTCCCGGGCCTCCTCATCGCGGGCAACGCCTCGAGCGGATCCGCGAACGTGCCCGTCGCGATGGCCGCGGGCACCATGGCGGGCGCGATGGCGAACGCCGACATGGTGACGGAGGACGTGGCCGCCGCGGTCGCGATGGCGGACGCCGTGCCCGCGGGCGCCGCCCGGTAGCGGTCGACGCCTGCCACGCGTAAACTTGAGTCACTCAGACTCAAGTACGTGAGGGAAGGAACGCAGTGGCCAACATGCAGGGCGCACCCGCCACCGACGAGAACGCGAAGACCGCGCTCGAGCAGTACGGGGTGAACCTGACCGAGATCGCGAAGAGCGGCAAGCTCGACCCGGTCATCGGACGCGACGCGGAGATCCGGCGCATCAGCCAGGTGCTCACGCGGCGCACCAAGAACAACCCGGTGCTCATCGGCGAGCCCGGCGTCGGCAAGACCGCCGTGGTCGAGGGCCTCGCGCAGCGCATCGTCGCGGGCGACGTGGCCGACTCGCTGAAGGGCAAGCAGCTCGTGTCGCTCGACCTCGCGGCGCTCGTCGCGGGCGCGAAGTACCGCGGCGAGTTCGAGGAGCGGCTGAAGGCCGTGCTCAAGGAGATCGACGACGCCGACGGCGAGGTCATCACGTTCGTCGACGAGCTGCACACGCTCATGGGCGCGGGCGGCGGCGAGGGATCGGTCGCCGCGTCGAACATGCTCAAGCCCATGCTCGCGCGCGGCGAGCTGCGCCTCATCGGCGCCACCACGCTCGACGAGTACCGCCAGTACATCGAGAAGGACGCCGCGCTCGAGCGCCGGTTCCAGCAGGTGTACGTCGGCGAGCCGAGCGTCGAGGACACGGTCGCGATCCTCCGCGGGCTCAAGGGCCGGTACGAGGCGCACCACCAGGTGCCCATCACGGATGCGGCGCTCGTCGCGGCCGCGTCGCTCTCCAACCGCTACATCCCGGCCCGCCAGCTGCCGGACAAGGCCATCGACCTCATCGACGAGGCCGCGTCGCGGCTGCGGATGGAGATCGACTCGTCGCCCGTGGAGATCGACGAGCTGCGGCGAGCGGTCGACCGGATGCGGCTCGAGGAGCTGGCGCTGAAGCGCGAGAAGGACGAGGCGTCGAAGGCGCGGCTGGAGAAGCTGCGGGAGGACATCGCCGTGCGGGAGGCGTCCCTCGGCGACCTGCAGCGGCGGTGGGAGGCGGAGCGCGCGAGCGTCAACCGCGTCGGCAAGCTGAAGGACGAGCTGAACGAGCTGCGGATCCGCGCCGAGCGGGCCCAGCGCGAGGGCGACCTGGAGAAGGCGTCGCGCCTGCTGTACGGCGAGATCCCGGTGATCGAGCGCGAGGTCGCGCAGGCGGAGGCCGCCGAGTCGGTGCCGTCGGCGGAGGACCGCCTCGTGAACGAGCAGGTGACCGCCGAGGACATCGCGGCGGTCGTGGCGGCCTGGACGGGGATCCCCGTCGGCCGGCTGCTCCAGGGCGAGACGGAGAAGCTGCTGCACCTCGAGCAGGAGCTCGGGAAGCGGCTCATCGGCCAGAAGCCGGCCGTGCGCGCGGTCGCGGACGCGGTGCGCCGCACGCGCGCGGGCATCTCCGACCCGGGACGACCCACGGGGTCCTTCCTGTTCCTCGGACCCACGGGCGTCGGCAAGACGGAGCTCGCGAAGGCGCTCGCCGAGTTCCTGTTCGACGACGAGAAGGCCATGGTCCGCATCGACATGAGCGAGTACGGCGAGAAGTTCGCCGTCTCGCGCCTGGTCGGCGCCCCTCCCGGGTACGTCGGCTACGAGCAGGGCGGCCAGCTCACCGAGGCGGTGCGGCGCCGCCCCTACTCGGTGGTGCTGCTCGACGAGGTCGAGAAGGCGCACCCCGAGGTGTTCGACGTGCTGCTGCAGGTGCTCGACGACGGCCGGCTCACCGACGGTCAGGGCCGCACGGTCGACTTCCGCAACGTGATCCTCGTGCTCACCAGCAACCTCGGATCGCAGTTCATCAGCGACGCCACGCTGCCGCTCGACCAGCGCGAGCAGGCCGTGCAGCAGCTCGTGCGCCAGACGTTCAAGCCGGAGTTCGTGAACCGGCTCGACGACATCGTCGTGTTCCAGACGCTGTCGCTCGAGGACCTCGGCCAGATCGTCGAGCTCTACATCGACCGCCTCGGCGTGCGGCTCTCGGAGCGGCGGCTCACGCTGGGCGTCACGCCGGACGCCCGCCGCTGGCTCGCCGAGCGCGGCCACGACCCGCTGTACGGCGCGCGTCCGCTCCGCCGGCTGATGCAGCGCGAGATCGACGACCGCCTCGCGCGCGAGCTCCTCGCGGGCGACGTGCGCGACGGCGACGCGGTGCGGGTCGACCTCGCGCCCGACGGCGAGGGCCTCACGGTCGGCCGCGCGTGGAGCGACGAGCCGGGGGAGCAGGCGCCGGGCGCCTGACGTCCTCGCGGATCAGACCGCCGTCACCCGCAGGATCGCGATCGACTCCGGCAGCATCGCCGGCGCGTGCAGGCCCGACGCGGCCAGCGCGCGGCCGGTCAGCTCGACGCCGTCCCACCAGGCCGGGGCCGTGAAGCCGGGCTCGGGGGTGCCGACGCGCACGGGCTCCACGCGGTAGCGGCGCTCGGGATCCAGGCCCGGCAGCAGGAAGCGGCCGCGCGGGGAGACCTCGGAGCGGCCGATCGACGCGAGGAAGAACAGCGCGGAAGCGGCGTCCGGCGCGACGGCGCCGTGGACCAGCAGCGTGGGGTCGCTCCCGTCGGCGCGCACGACCGTGCCCGTGTGCATCAGCGCGCGCTCCTCCTTGTAGAGGGCGATCCACGCGGCGAGGTCGGCGTCCTCCTCCTCGGTGGCCTGCGCCAGGTCCCACTCGATGCCGAGGTGGCCGTACAGCGCCGAGCCCGCGCGGAACGCGAGGCGGTGCGCGCGGCCGGTGGTGTGGCTGACGCCCGAGGCGATGTGCGAGCCCATCAGCTCCGGCGGGAGGAGCTGCATGGTCCAGCGCATCATCTGCTGGCGGTCGAGCGGGTCGATGCAGTCGGAGACCCACACGCGGTCGGTGCGCTCGAGCACGCCGAGGTCGACGCGGGCGCCGCCGGATGCGCACGCCTCGATCTCGAGGCCGGGGAAGCGCGCCCGCAGCTCGTCCATGAGCCGGTACGCCGCGAGCGTCTGCCGGTGCACGCCCGCCTCGCCGCGCGGGTGGACGCCGGCGTCGACGAGGTCGCGGTTGTGGTCCCACTTCACGTAGGCGATGTCGTGGGCGCTGAGGATCGCGGTCATCCGCTCGAGCACGTAGGCGTACGCCTCGGGGATCACGAGGTCGAGCACCTGCTGGTCGCGGGCCCGGCGGGGGAGACGGCCGCCGGTGGCCATGATCCACTCCGGGTGCGCCCGCGCCAGGTCGGAGTCCTCGTTCACCATCTCCGGCTCGAACCAGAGGCCGAACTCCATGCCGAGGCCCGTGACGTGGTCGACGATCGGGTCGAGCCCGTCGGGCCACACGGTCTCGTCGACGTACCAGTCGCCGAGGCCGGCGTGGTCGTCGCGGCGGTGGCGGAACCAGCCGTCGTCGAGCACGTAGCGCTCCACGCCGAGGGCGGCGGCGCGATCCGCGAGGTCCTGGAGGCGCGCGAGGTCGTGGTCGAAGTAGACGGCCTCCCAGACGTTGATCGTCATGGGCCGGTCGCGGCGCGGGTGGGAGTCGCGGGCGCGCAGGAAGCGGTGGAAGCGGGCGGCCTGGTCGTCGAGGCCGTGCCCGAAGGCCGCGTAGACCCAGGGGCTCGCGTACGCCTCGTCGCGGGAGAGGCGCACCTCGCCGGGCAGGAGGAGCTCGCCGCCGCCGATCACCTGGCGGCCGGTGGAGAGGCGCTCGGCGTAGTGGCGGTGGTTGCCGCTGAACGCGACGTGCACGCCGCGCACGTCGCCGTGGCGGAAGCCGAAGCCGGGCGTGCCGACGGAGAGGAGGGTCGCGGCGTCGGGCCCGGTGCGGCCCTTGCGGCCCTCGCGCTCGTGGATCCCGACCACGAGCTCCCGGCGCTGCGGCGTGCGCTCGAGGCCCCAGCGTCCGGCGAAGTCGAGGATCTCGCGGGCCTCGGCCGGCAGCGGCAGCGCGAGCTGGAGGGCGCCGACGGAGTAGACGTCGTCGCGCAGGTTGCGGACCTCGGCGCGCATCCGGACGAGGCCGGACGGCAGCAGCTCCACGTCCATGCCGAGCGCGAGGCCGGCGGCGTCGTCGACCGCGTCGACGTGCACGAGCGCGGGGCCGGCGGACGCGGATCCGGGCCGGCCGTCGACGCCCGACGGGAGCGGGGAGCCGTCGACGGTCGCGGCCGTGACGCGGAACATCGGCGACCAGTCGGCGCCGTCGCGGTGCCCCTCGAGGCCGGGCTTGCCCATCCATGACGTGTGCGCCTCGGGCAGGATCGAGAGCCGCACGGGCGTGTCCGCGATGCTGCCCACGATCGGCTCCACGGACGCGAGCACCAGCGTCTCGAGGTCCGCCGCGGTCGTCTCGCCGAGGTCCGCGCCCCAGTGCACGACGGCGGGGAGGCGCCCGTCGACGAGGTCGAGGACCAGCGAGACGCCGGAGGCCCGGAGGTGGAGGAGGGCGGAGGGGACGGCGGTGTCGGACATGGGGCTCCTCGCGTCGGTGCGGGTGGGGACGGGATCCATCCTCCCGTGCCGGCGCGGGTGCGCGCGCCTAGTCCAGGTCCTCGAGCCCGGGGACGGCCGTGCCGTCCTGCCGGTCGGCGGTCACGCTCGTGCTCGACTGCGACTGGCGGGCGCGCACGGAGATGGCGCGGATCCTCTCCACGGCCTCCGGGTCGCGCAGCTCGTCCTCCGCGGGGCCCGCCTGCTCCACCACGATCTGGCTGGCCGGGCCGATGAGGATCTCCACCTCGCCCACGCCGCCCTCGGGCAGCCGGACGGGCACCGTCACGGTCGCCGCCGCCATGCCCTCCCGGGCGAGCGCCTGCGCGCACTCGACCACGGCGCGGGCGATGTCGTCGCCCGTCAGGTAGCGGCCGTCGGCGTAGTGGATGGTGTGCACGGTCTCAGTGAAGGCCATCGCCCGCCGGTCGCCTAGGGGCTTGTCGCCAGCGGACAGCGGGTGGAAGGTCCGCCCCGCGCGACGGCCGCGCGACTGCTGCGCGCCGCCGCCCCGGGCCGGCCGCGCCGGTCGCGGCGGCCGCCCTCGGTACGCTCGGCGGATGACCTACGTCGCTCATCCCGATCGCTACTCCTCCATGCCCTACCGCCGCTCCGGCCGCTCGGGCCTCAAGCTCCCCGAGCTCTCCCTCGGCCTCTGGCACAACTTCGGCACCGCCCGCCCGATCGACACCCAGCGCGCCATCGTCCGCCGCGCGTTCGACCTCGGCATCACCCACTTCGACCTCGCGAACAACTACGGCCCGCCTCCCGGCAGCGCCGAGACCGCGTTCGGCCGGATCCTCGCGGAGGACCTCCGCCCGTACCGCGACGAGATCGTCATCTCCTCCAAGGCCGGCTACCTCATGTGGGACGGCCCCTACGGCGAGTGGGGATCCCGCAAGTCGATGCTCGCGTCGCTCGACCAGAGCCTCGGGCGCATGGGCCTCGAGTACGTCGACGTCTTCTACTCGCACCGCCCGGATCCGGAGACGCCCATCGAGGAGACCATGGGCGCGCTCGCGACCGCGGTGCACCAGGGCAAGGCGCTCTACGCCGGCATCAGCAACTACTCGCCCGAGCAGACCGAGCGCGCGGTCGCGGCGCTCGCCGAGCACAAGGTGCCGCTGACCATCCACCAGCCGAGCTACTCCATGTTCAACCGGCACGTCGAGGGCGGACTGCTGCCCGTGCTGGAGGAGGCCGGATCCGGCTGCATCGTGTTCTCGCCGCTCGCGCAGGGGCTGCTCACCGACCGGTACCTGTCCGGATCCATCCCCTCCGACTCGCGCGCCGCGACCAGCGGGTTCCTCGACGAGTCCGCCGTCTCGTCCGTCTACCTGGAGCGGGCGCGCGGCCTGCAGGCCGTCGCCGAGGGGCGCGGGCAGACGCTCGCGCAGCTCGCGCTCACGTGGGTGCTGCGGCACCCGGGGATCACGAGCGCGCTCATCGGCGCGTCGAGCGTGGAGCAGCTCGAGCAGAACGTGGCCGCGGCCGGCGCCCCGGCGCTCACCGACGACGAGCTGGCGGCCATCGAGCCGCTCGCGGTCGACGGCACCGGGCGCTGATCCGCGGATGACGGACGCGCCCGCCCCCTCCCCCCTCGCCGACCGCGTCGCGCGCCTGCTCGACGCGCAGGGCGTGGTCGACGGCCACGACGACCTCGCCTGGGCGCTCCGCGAGCGCGCGGTGCGGGAGGGCGGCCGGGGCGCGTCCGTCGGCGACGACGTGCTCGCCCGGCTCGCGGTGGAGGACGCGGTGCCCGGCCTGCACACCGACCTGCCGCGGCTTGCGCGCGGCCGGGTGGCGGCCCAGTTCTGGTCGGTGTGGGTGCCCGACCTGCCCGACGTGGATCCGGTGCGCTCCACCCTGGAGCAGATCGACGTGGTGCGCCGCCTCGTGGCCGCGCGCCCGGACCGGCTCGCGCTCGCCGTGACGGCCGACGACGTGGACCGCGTCGTCGCGTCGGGCCGCGTCGCGTCGCTCCTCGGCATGGAGGGCGGCCACTCGATCGGCGGCTCCCTCGGCGTGCTGCGGGCGATGCGCGCGCTCGGGGTGCGCTACATGACGCTCACGCACAACGCGAATGTCGCCTGGGCCGACTCGGCCACCGACGCGCCCGTGCTGCACGGGCTGAGCCCCGCGGGCGAGCGCGTCGTGGCGGAGATGGAGCGGATCGGCATGCTCGTCGACCTCTCGCACGTGTCGGCCGACGTGATGCGACACGCGCTGCGGATCGCCCGCCGGCCCGTGTTGTTCTCGCACTCCGGGGCGCGCGCCGCATGCGACGTGCCGCGCAACGTGCCCGACGACGTGCTCGCGTCGCTGCCGGCGAACGACGGCGTCTGCATGGCGACCTTCGTGCCGCAGTTCGTGTCGCCCGCGGTCGCGGAATGGCACGACGCGACGCTGGCGCTCGCCGTGGCCGAGGGCGTGGACCCGCGCGACCACGAGGGCGTGCAGGCCGTCGCCGCGCGTCGCCCGGGGGAGCGGCCGCGCGCGACGCTCGCCGACGTCGTGCGGCACGTGGAGCGGATCCGCGAGGTCGCCGGACCCCGGCACGTGGGCCTCGGCGGCGACTACGACGGCATCGACCGCACGCCCGACGGGCTCGAGGACGTGTCGCGGTACCCGGCGCTCATCGCCGCGCTGGCCGAGCGCGGCTGGTCGGACGACGACCTCCGGGCGCTCGCGGGCGGCAACGCGCTGCGCGTGCTCCGGGCCGCGGACGCCGACGACGAGGTGGCGCGCGGGCCGGCGGACGCGGGGGAGCTGGCGTGAGCGCGGGATCGGCGGGCGCAGCGGGTGCCGGTGCCGGCGCAGTCGCCGCGATGGACCCGCGCGCGGCCGCCGCCCTGCTCGACGACCTCGCCGACCGCGGCTGGCCCGCCGAGCACCGCGAGCGGCACGGCGGCTGGATCCTCCGCGCGGCCGGCGGCGTCACGAAGCGCGCCAACTCGGCGCTGCCGGCGGGACCGGTCGACGATCCCGCCGCCGCCCTCGACCACGCGGAGGCCTTCGCGCGGGATCATGGGATCGCCGCGTGCGTGCAGGTGTCGCCCGCGTCCGAGCCCGTCGACCTGGCGGCGCTGCTGGCCGCCCGCGGGTACGCGCCCGCGGCCCGGACGCTCGTGCAGGTCCAGGACGCGACGGCGGTCGTCGACGCGCTCGGGTCGGCTGATGCGCGCGGTGCGTCGGCCGCGCTCGGTGCGGGCGGCGCGCTCGACCCCGGCCTCGTCGTGACGGTCGACGACGCCCCGGACGACGCCTGGCTCGACGCGTGGTGGAGCGTGGACGGGCGCGGCGGATCCGCGGAGCGCGAGGTCGCGCGGCAGATCCTCGTGCGCGGCCCGGCGCTGTACGCAGCGGTCCGCGCCGGCGACCGCGTCCTCGCGACCGCCCGGCTCGCGCTCGTCGACGGCTGGGGCGGCCTCTTCGCGGTCGCCACCCGTCCGGAGGCCCGGCGCCGCGGCCTGTCGCGCGCGGCCATGGGCGCGGCCGTCCGCGTCGGGCTCGACCGCGGGATCACCGCGCTGTGGCTCCAGGTCGTCGAGGAGAACGCGGGTGCGCGGGCGCTCTACGCGCGGCTCGGCTTCACGACCGCCTCGCGCTACGAGTACTGGACGCGGCCGGGCGCCTGACCCGCGGCCCCGAGCCGCGGGCCCCGAGCCGGCGTCAGACCCCGCCGCCCCCGCCTCCTCCACCGCCGCCGCCGGAGGTCGTCCCTCCCGTGGATCCGCCGCTCGTGCTCGACCCCGAGTACGCGCCGCCCATGCTGGAGGACACCGACCCGAGGCTCGACGCGAACACGGCCGGCGCGAACGGCGTGCTGCCGGAGTACCAGACCGGCTCGCGCCGCTGGTGCTCGTAGCGGCGCCCGAGCTCGTCGCCCCACTCCCGCTCCTGGCCGAACAGGGCGGCGTACGGCAGCAGCTCCTCGGTGAGGCGCAGCATGTCGCGGTCGTCGCGCGGGACGTCGGCGCGCAGGGCGCCCTCGGGCGACTGCAGCATCCGGATCCGGTCGGCCTCGGCCAGCCGGATGAACTCCTCCAACCCGCGCAGGTGGTCGCGCAGCGCCACCCCGCGCTCGGTCAGCGGGTGCTTCACGACCGCGACGATCGTCACGCCGAGCGCGAGCACGGCCGCCACGAGGAACGCGATCACGATCGGCCCGCCGTACGCGTCCACGAGCGACAGCACGGCGAACGCGATGGCCGCCGCCATGCCGATCGACGCGGCGACGAGCAGCAGCACGATCCCGGTCACGTGCAGCGGCCTCCGCAGCCCGTCGGCCAGCGTGCGCTTCCGCACCGACGCCATCACCTTCTGGATCCGCGTGGCCGCCTGCGCATCCGTGCGCTTCAGGTCCGTGACGGTGCCGGCCCCCGCGCCGTCGCCGAAGACCGCGGCGACGAAGCCGCGCTCGTCCGGGTCCGTGACGCGCGACGGATCCACCAGCTCGAGCGCGAACGACGGCTTCCCCGTGCCGTCGCGCTCCAGGATCCGCACGGCGCCGCGCACCGCGAGGTCGAGCAGGAGCGCGGTCGTCGCGCGCGCGGCGGAGCCCGAGACCACCGCGGAGACGAGGAGGCCGACGCCCTCCGGCGGGTCGTACTCGGCGACGATCGTGCCGCGGCCGGGCGCGTCCGACAGGCGGCGGCGCCGCAGCACGACCGCGCCGACGGCGGCGGCCACGGCGAGCAGCGCGCCCGCGAGCGACAGCGACGGCCACGGCGCCGCGAGGAAGGAGGAGTCGCGCGCGGTGAAGGTGCCGCGCTCGAAGCCGATGGACAGGCTGAGGTTCTCGCGCGGGCCGAGGTCCGTCGCGGTCGCCGTGAAGCCCGTGTCGGTGCGGGTGATGTCCGCCGGGCCGTCGGCGCCCGCGGGCCCGGCCGCCGCGTCCGCCCCGCCGGTGAGCCGGCCGAGGAGCTCCGGCGCGATCTCGACGGTCGCCGTCACCCGCTCGAACGGCTGCGCCCAGCCGAGGCCGTTGACGTCCCAGTAGAACTCGTCGGCGTCCGTGTCGGCGAAGGAGCGCGTGACGTCGCGCTGCTCGTAGTCGACGACGTAGGTCTGCTCGCCCCGCACGAACCCGTCGTCGGCGACGGTGAGCACGGTCGCGCCGTCCTCCGACTCGGTGTCGAAGGCGCGCGGGGCGCCGGATCCGTCCGTCACGGAGAGCACGCGGAGGCCGGTGGGGTGGCCGTCGTAGTCCCGCACGAGCTCGCGGCGGATCCCGCGGTTCTGGTCCCGGTCGGGGAACTCGGCCACGAGCGTCTCGGTGGTGCGGAGCACGGAGCGGCCGTCGGCGTCGGCCGAGAGCCGGTAGACGGCGTCGAAGGACCGGAAGGAGAAGTCGTCCACGTCGGCGTGCGCGGGCGCGGCGAGCCCGAGCGGGATCGCGAGCGCGGTCAGCAGCGCGGCGACGAGCGCGAGGCGGACGCGGGCGGCGCGGCCGCGCATCGGCCGCCGCGGTCCCGGCTCGACCTGTGCCTCGAGGACCTCGGCGGCGACCGCCTCGTCCGCCTCGTCCTCCCCGTGCGCATCCGACGTCGTCATCGTGCTCCCCTCGCGCGACCCCCGTCGCCCCTGGAGTCAACCACGCGGGGGATCCGCCAGCAGGGTCGCGGCGTCGGCCGCCAGCCCCGCGTACGCGGACTGCCGCTCCAGCCCCGACGCCTCGCGGGCCGCGGCCTGCACCACGATGGTCCACGCCTCGTCGCCGTCCTCCACCAGGTACGCGAGCGCGAGCGTGCCCACCGAGCTGCCGCCCTTGAACGCCACGTGGTCGAACCGCTCCGGCTCGGCGAGGCCCGGGTTCGCCGCGAGGATCCCGCGCACGGGCTCCCCGGCCGGCGTCGCGGCCAGCTCGGCGAGGCGCACGTGCGCGCGGGCGATGTCGTCGGGCGTCGCGAACCAGTCGGCGCCGGAGGTCCACACCACGTCCGTCACCGCGGACACGGGGACGTCGAGCACGCCGCCCGGCAGCCCGTCGAGGAGCGCGCGGCGCTCGGCCGCGTCGCCGTCGGCCCACGCCGCGCGGAGGGCGCCGCCGTCCTGCCAGCCGATGCGGAAGAGGTCGCGCGTGGTCATGAGCGGCACGTTGCGCGGCGGATCCGAGTGGCCGAGGTCCGCGAGCGCCGCCTCCACGCGCTCCCGCCCCACCGCCCGGATGACCATGTCGGTGGCGGTGTTGTCGCTGATCGAGATCATCTTCCCGGCGGCCTCGCGCACGCTCACGACCGTGCCGGTCGGGGCGTCCTGCAGCTCGCCGGAGGGGAGGCTCCGCACGTCGTCGCTGACGGTCAGCGGGTCGTCCCAGCCGATGCGGCCCTCCTCGACCGCCTGCACGAGCGCGCCGAGCACGTAGAGCTTCACGATGGATCCGATCGGCCGCGCCTCGGTCGCCGCGACGCCGTCCGGCAGCACCTCGAGGACGCGTTCCCCGAGCGCGCCGTCCGCGACGCGCGTGACGGTGAGCGACACGTCGCCGTCGAGCGCCGCGGCCTGCTCCTCGAGCTCGGCCCAGCTGGTCGCGGGCTCCCGGTCGGGCTCGGGCTCGCCGAAGAAGAGGCCGGTGATGAGGCCGCCGTCGTCGACGGCCACCTGCATGTCGAAGGTCCCGCCGGTCGCGCTCGTGATGGTGGTGACGGACTGCGCGGCCTGCTCCTCGTGCGCGGTCGGGGTCCAGGGACGGCCCGCGCGCACCTGCTCGAGCAAGGCGGCGATCTCCTCCGCGGGCGCCGCGTCGAGCATCACCTGCGCCAGGCGCTCGCCCGTCTCCTGCACGGGCACCGCGTCGTCGGAGTTCACGGTCTCGAGCAGCCACCGCGCCTGCTGGCCGACGGGCGATCCCGGGAGCACCACGGGCTCGGCGGCCGCGGGCGAGGCGGCGGCGGGATCCGCGGGGGTAGCCGAGCAGGCGGTCGCGAGCGCCGTCACGGCGACGAGCGCGAGCGCGAGGGCGGCGCGGGCGGGCCGCGAGGAGCGGGACGGACGGGGCGGACGCAGCGGGGACGGGGCCATGACCCCATCCCAACGGAACGGGGCCGCCCGGTCGTCCCCCACGAGGGGGAATCGTCCGGACGGCCCCGAGGGTCGCGGATGCGGTGCCGCTGGCGCGCCGTGGATCAGGGGCGGGGCGCCACCTTGCCCTGGCCCGGGTCGCGGCCCGACACCACGTTGGTGTCGACGTCGAACGCCTGGTCACCCTCGCCGACGGTGTGCTCGAGGATCTGGTCGAAGGCCCAGTTCTCCGGGATCTTGACGCCGAGGTTCGCACCCCAGCCCGTGGACATGTCGGCCACGTAGCTGAGCTCGGTGAGGTGCGCGGCCGCGAGCGTGGCGCAGATGCGGCGGCCGGCGTAGACGCCGACCCGGTACGCGCTGCCGCGGCGCTTGAGCTCCGCGTGGATGCCCCGGAAGTGCGGCTCCAGGTACGTCTCGACCTCGGCGCGCGTGGCGTCGAAGTCGATGGCGTAGTAGATGACCGTGCCGGGCAGGAACCCGAGGTGGTCGGCGGCCTCGACGGCCCGGCCCGCGGCGCGCACGCCGAGGTCGTACGAGAAGTACGTGGAGTCGGTGCCGCCCTCCTGGAAGATCGGGAACACCTTGAGGCCGCCGGCGAAGATGGCCTGGAGCTCGCCGTCCTGGATGCGCTTCTCGAGCGCGTCCGGCCGGTCGGAGTTCGTGAGGTAGCGCCCGACGACCGTGTAGCCGGCGTCGCGGAGGGTCTTCGCGCGGGCCGCGTTGATGACGGTGATGCCGTCCACCGCCTTGCCCGGACGCGTCGCGTCGCCGTTGCTCGCGAGCAGCGCGGCCCACGTGCGGTAGTCGGCCTGGCCGTTCTCGGGGAGGGCGACCGTGCGCTGGAACTGCGCGAGGCGCTTCGACTGCTCGGCGGAGAAGCGGCCGTCGACCGGGCCGTCCCACGTGCTCATGACCACGAGCGCGGCCTGGAGCAGGTGGCCGAGGTACCCGGTGGTGTCGGCGGATCCCACGGTGGGCAACGACTGCTTCTGCAGCGTGGCGCGCGTGAGCGGACCGAAGGCGCCGTTGGCGGTGGTCTCGGCGATGCCGATCTCGAGCTGGAGCGCGTGGATGAGGGCCTTGTGGGCGTCCCCGGTCCACACGCCGTCGGTGACGACGGTGGGGAAGCCGGGGCGGGCGCCGTAGCGCGCGATCAGCTGCTGCTGGATGTCGCGGACGACGGCGCGCCCGTTCGAGGCGAGCGCGGCCCCGGTGGGGGCGGGCGTGGCGGGTGCGGCCTCGTCGGCGTGCGCGGGACCCGCGGCGACGAGGGCGACGGGGACGGCGGCGAGGGCGCCGCCCAGGACGGAGCGTCGGGACAGGTTCATCGGTGTGCCTCCCATGCCGGGCCACCGAGCAGACCGCCCGCATGGCGGGTCGGTCGTCCGGGGGACGGCGGTCTGCGGTTGTCCGACGGCCTGATGGCGACGCGTGGTGCCGCCGGGCCGAGCGGGCGTGAACGGTCAACATACGGGAGCGATCCCGACGCCGCCGCCCGGCGTCCACAGGGGAGCCGGGCGGCGGGGCGTGCGGATGGCGCGGTCATCGGTCGGCGGAGGCGGCGGATCCGCTCGGGCCCGCGTCGCCCGACGCGTCGCGGTCGCCGGGCCGGATCCGGTCGCGCGCGTGCGACAGCGTGTCCGACGGCACGGGCGGCACGCCGCGCGAGAGCCGGGCGAGCCCGACCTTCACGACCACCGCGGTCGCGATCGCGAACAGCGCCAGCGTGATGAGCGCGGAGGCCCACAACGGCAGCGCGAGCAGCAGGAGCGCGACGACCAGCGTGGCCAGGAGGCCCAGCGACACGAGCGCGAGCGCCACGCCGGCGCCCAGCAGGATCGCGCCCGTCCGGGCGGAGCGGGCGCGCTCGCCGATCTCGCGCTTCGCCGAGTCGATCTCCGCGCGCACCGCGCGGAGCAGGGGGTCGACGGCCTTCTGCGCGAAGGACCCGCCGAACCAGCCGCCGCGGGAGGAGCTGTCGTCGTCGGTCATGGTGCGTCTCTTCTCTCGTGGAGGGGATGGTGCTGACAGGGGTCCGCCCCGGCGCGGACCGATGGGATCCGTGCCGGGGCGGGCGGGCGATCAGGCCAGGCGGGTCTCGCTCGACATGCTCGAGCGGAGGCCGCCGGTGATCTGGATGACGACCGGGACCTCGGTGCCGAGCACCGCGTCCAGCCGCGTCACGGCCTCGTCGACCGTGCGGCGCACCGCGACGGGCGAGACGCCGCGTCGGGCGACCGCGGTGACCCGCAGGACGGTGGCGTGAGCCACCTCGAACGCGGCCACGTCGACGGAGACGATCCCGGAGTCGTCGTGCAGGGCGTCCTCGAGCAGCTGCTGCGCGAGCTTCGCGTCGATGACGAGCGCGCCGCCCGTGGGCGTCGAGCCGTCGCGGCCGCCCTCGATGCGCACGAGGGTGCCGGTGCGGCCGTGCCCCTGGCGGAGCGCGAACCACGCGAGGACCACGATGAGCACGAGCGCCGCGAGGGCGACGACCCAGAGGATCCACGGCTGGCCGCCCGCGAGCGCGTCGGAGACCGGCTGCTCGGCGTCGGACGCCGCGCCGGAGACCGTCGACTGCACGTCGGGCAGCAGGCTGCCCGCGCCGAGGGCCACGCCGACCGCGAGGAGGACGAGCCCGACCACGATGACGAGGAGGCGGTTCAGCGCCCGGTTCGTGCTGGTCATGAGCCCACCTTCCCGTTCGTCGCGAGCGTCACCTTGGCGGTGAGCGCCGGCGTGTAGTCGTACCCGTCGAGCTCGGCGCGCACGGCCTGCTCGATGGCGGCCCGGTTCGGCGTGTAGCCCGTGGAGGGGGTCAGCCGGACGAGGGCCTGGCGCGCGGAGACGCTGACGTCGACCTGGTCGGGCGACACCTCGCCCGCGTAGCTGGCCGTGAGGGCGATCGAGCGCGCGATGACGCGGTCGTCCACGACGGCCGCGGTGCGGCCGATGGATCCGCCGCGACGGCCGCGGCTGCCGGGCTTCAGGCCCACGATCACCAGGACGAGCCCGATGATCGCGACGACGACGCCGATCGCGACCAGCGCGCCGGCCGGGGCCGACGCCGCCTGGAGCGCGGACGACGCGAGGTCGGCGGGCGCCAGGAGCAGCGGCGCGGTGCCGACGGCCGCGAGGACCGACTCGGTGCCGAGCCAGGCGAGCACCACGATCAGCAGGACGGCGATCGTGATGGCGATGCCGGCCCGCGACGAGTGCGTCTCCCGCCGCACGAGGCGGCGGTAGGTGCTGTCGGTGCTCATGAGACCCTCCTGCGTTCCTGGATCCGGGCGCCCGTGATGCGGAGGTCGACGCGCCCCACGGTGGATCCCGTGAGGCCGAGGACCCGCTCGCGGACCTCCGTCTGCGCCCGCGTGAGGCGCTCGACCAGCGAGCCCTCCCGGACCGGGCGGTCCGAGAGCGCGGGCACGCGGATGGGCGTGCGCGCCTCGACGGTGAGCTTGCCGCCGACGTCCGTCAGGGTGACGGAGACGTCGCCGGCGGGCACCTCGAGGGCGTCCGCGGTGACGGCGGAGACCACGCGGCGCACGGCGCGCGACGTGATGGTGGTGCGGCCCCGCGTCGCCCGGGAGGCGGTGTCGGGCGTCCCGGGCTCCGCGATCGCGGAGGTCACGACGACCGGCGCCCGCGGAGGGCGTCGGCGAGGCCGCGGACGTCCAGCTTGCCCTCGAGCACGCGGCCGACGCCGAAGCCGACGGCCATGAAGATCAGGACGAGGAGGAAGCCGCCGAACCCGAAGGCGAGGCCGGAGAGCGCGAGGACCGCCCCGACGAGGAGGCCCGTGACGGTGGGGGTCACTGGACGCGCTTCTCGGCCGCGTCGTCGTCGGACGACTTGTCGGAGGGGAGGTTCACGTCGGTGATCGTGACGTTGACCTCGGTGACCTCCATGCCGACGACCTGGTCGATGGCGTCGGTGATGGCGGAGCGCACGTCGTCGGCGACCTGCTGCAGGTCGACCGGGTACTCGGCGATGAGCGTGACGTCGACGGCGACCTGGGTCTCGCCGACCTCGACGGAGATGCCCTGGCCGCGGTCCTGCTGGCCGATGACGTTGCGGATCGCGCCGACGGCACGGGCCGCGCCGTTGCCGAGGTCGTGGACGCCGGCCACCTGGCGCGCGGCGATGCCGGCGACCTTCTCGATGACGCCGTCGGCGATGGTGTTCTTGCCGCCGGTGCTGCCGGTGCCGGTGACGCCGGTGGACGCGGACGTGGGGGTGATGCTCGACATGGTGTCTCTCTCTCGTGGTGGTGGACGGTCTGCGGTGGTGCTGCTGCGTGGAGGGGATCGGAGGTGGCCTCGCGAACCCGACTCGTCATTCAGACGCATCGACGGGGTGGTTCGGCACGCGGCTCAGGCGACTCCCAGGGAGGCCGAGCGTCGCTTCGCCCGCCGGACACGGGACGGGGCGGGAGCGGATAGCTCCCGGCCCGGACGCGGCCCGGCGGACGCGGCCCGGCGGACGCGGCCCGGCGGACGCGGCCCGGCGGACGCGGCCCGGCGGACGCGGCCCGGCGGACGCAGGCCGACGGCGGGTCAGCCGCGGAGCGTGGCGCTCGGCAGCTCGCCGAACCGGTCGGCGTAGGACGCGGCGAAGCGGCCGAGGTGGCCGAAGCCCCACTGCTCGGCGACGGCGCGCACGGTGGTCGTGGCGGGCGACGCGTCGCGCAGCTCGGCGCGCACCCGGTCGAGGCGGATCCCGCGGAGCAGCGCGCTCGGGGTCGTGTCCTCGTACCGGCGCACGGCGAGCTGGAGCACGCGCGTGCTGATCCCGGCGGCCCGCGCCGCGTCCGCCGGCGTGATGGGCCGGTCGGCGTGGTGATGCAGGTACTCGATCGCGGTGCGCACGGAGCTCATCCGCGGCGCCCGCATCTCGGCGCTGAACGGCACGTCGTGCCACGGGAAGAGCTGGAGCGTGGCGCGCGCCACGAGGAGCCCGGCCTGCATCCGCAGCAGCGGGCTCGCGGCGACGTCCTGCAGCACGGGGCTCGCCTCGCCGACCGCGCGTCGCCAGAGGGACGCCTGCTCGACGCCCGGTGCCTTGGCGTGGTCGAAGACGAGCGGGCGCGGGCGGCCGTCGTGCACCTCGGCCGCGGTCTCCTCGAGGAAGCCGGCGTCGATGTGGACGAGGTTCTGCACGCCCGGCTCGCAGCGGAAGCTGAATGGCCGGCCGGAAGGGAGCAGGAAGGGACGGGATCCGCTCGAGCGCACCTCGTGGGAACCCACGTCGACCGCGCCGGACCCCTCGCGCCACCAGGCCACGACGTAGTCCGGCAGGGCCGGGAGGCGGCCCCAGTGGCGGGCGGGGAAGCTCGACGAGCGCAGCGTGACGTTGTCGTCGCCCACGAAGGAGTACCGGTAGGCGAAGTCGCCCGGCCCCTCCTCGGCGTGGAACTCGGTGCCCGGGTGGAGCGCGGCGTAGCGGTCGACGGCCTCGTCGAGGTCGGTGCCGGACATGCTGCCGCGGCGGAGCGCGGGGGCGGCGCTCTCGGCCGCCCAGCTCGCGGGGTCCGCGGCGCGGGCGAGGAGGGACCCGTCCTCGGGCGTGAGGGCCTCGGGAGCGATGGAGTCGACGGTGGCGTCGCCGCCGCCGCCGTGGCCGGTGCCGCGGTGTCGTGGGGCCGGGGCACCGTCGGTGCGGGCGCCGAGCGCGGCCAGCGCGTGCAGGGGGGACGCCGCTCGGGAGCGCGCGTCGGGCGCGGATGCGGTGCTCATGGATCCTCCGTCCTGCGCGACCGGGATGCGATCGCGTGTCATGGAGTGGACGTTCCGGGCCGGGTGTTCGTCACGCTCCGCCGGGGATCCGGTGCGCGGGAGACGGGCAGGGGCCGGGGTGCGCGAGGGCACCCCGACCCCGGAGCGGGCTAGTTCGCGCCGCTGGTGTTGATGCCGCCGTTGACGCCGTTGGGGTAGAACCCGCCCTTCGTCACGGCCTTGTTGTTCAGGTACACGATGTTGAGGACCTGCCCGGTCGTGCGGCTGAACGCGATCGCGTTCGCGTCCGTCGGGACCAGGTTCGCGCCGCCGTTGATCGTGATGCCCTGGTCCAGGTCCGACGACCCGTCCAGGCTGTCGCGGGCGTTGGAGATCGCGTTCGTCGGCGCCGCCAGGCCCCGCGCGTACAGCGAGGTCCGGATGATCCCGGCGTGGTACGCCTCGACCGCGAGGATGCCGGCGGCCGCCTCGAGGTACGTCTTGTTCGTGATCAGCGGGGCTGCGCCCTTGTAGGCGGTGACTCCGACGTCCTCGAACACGAACGACGCGAGCAGGAAGTTCTCATCCGACGCGAACGCGTCGAACTTCTGCCCCGGCTGGATCAGCCCGGCCGCCGTGGCTGCAGCGGAGAACGCGGCGTCGAGGTCGATCGCGGGACGCGCGACCTTCGCCGACCCGAGCGCTGCGCGCAGGAACTTCACGTGCGCCTTCTCGTCCTGCGCGATCTCGCGCGCGTACTCGCGGATCGCGCGGTCCTTGAACTGCACCTGACGACCACCGGTGACGCCACCCGCCGTGCCGACGCCGGAGATGTCGTTCGGGACGAGCCCGTTGCCGGTCGACGCGCGGAGGTAGAACTCCGCCTCGAGGTACTCGAGGTTGAGCGCGAAGTTGAGGACCGCGGCGTCGGTGACGGCACCGGCATCGGCCTCGGCCTGCGCGTCGGCCGCCTGGGCGCCGGTGGCGGGGATCAGGGCCGCGGCGCCGACGCCGAGTCCCGCGACGCCCGCGGCGGTGAAGAAGCGGCGACGGTCCAGCGGCGACTGCGCGCTCTTGTCGATGGCCTGGGTGATGAACTTCTTGTCGAACATGGGCACGCTCCGAGAGCTCTGCGCTGCGCACGGCTCGTCCATGGGCATCCGCGCTCCACACGATCCGCTGGCGCGGGGCCGGGCACAACGGCCAGGGCGGGCGGATCCACTGGCTTTCCGCGTCGCGCTACCGGGATCCGGAGCCCGGGCCCCGGATCGGGGGGTGGACGCCGTGGTCAGCCCGCGGCGCGCGCCTGCCCCGCGACGAAGGCGGCGAACGCCGCGTCGACCCGCGCGGAGTCGCCGGTGAGGAGCAGGTCGACCATGAGGCCGCGCATCACCCCGAGGATCACGGTGGCCGCGGCCGACGCCTCCGTCGGCGGGCGACCGGCGGCCTCGAGGGCCCCGGCGACGATGGCGGTGCGGTCGCGGAGGGAGCGCGCCACGGCGTCGGCGAAGGGCGGGTCGCCGTGCATGCTGCGGCCGGTGATCGCGACGAAGAGCCGCACGTGCCTCCGGCCCTCGGGCGCCGTGGCCCGCGCCCACAGCGCGCGCAGCGGGTCCTCGGCGCCGGCGACGAGGTCGGGGGAGGAGAACGTCTCGGCGAGCACGCGCTCCACGATCTCCGCGATGAGCCCGTCGCGGGTCGCGAAGTGGTGCACGAGCGTCGCGTGGCTGACGCCGACCCCGTCCGCGAGGCCGCGCAGCGTGAGGTCGTCGAGGCCGTGCTCGAGCACGTGCTCGGTCGCCGCTCGGAGCAGCTCGCCGCGGCGGTGGGCGTAGCGCAGCCGCCGTCCGTCCACGGGATCGTCGTCCATGCGGATCCGCCCCCTCTTCGGCGCACGGGCGCCCCCGTCACGCAGATTGCTTGACCACCCGGTAGAGCAAATGTAGCGTCCATCGCACGACGCGCCCGCGGGGCCCGGGACCGTGTTCCCGGGATGGGCGGGCGCACCAGACGTCCGGGGGGACACATGAGCACGATCACGACCACGAGGGGCCGACGCGGCCTCCTGACCACGGCGGCGATGCTGGTGGCGGCGGGGGCCGCCCTCGGCCTCGCCGCTCCCGCGCAGGCGGCGGCGGTCAACCCGTACGGGCGGGGACCCGAGCCCAGCACCGCGAGCATCGAGGCCACGCGGGGATCCTTCGCCGTGGCGGAGACGTCGGTGTCGCGGTTCGCGGCGCGCGGATTCGGCGGCGGCACCATCCACTACCCGACGAGCACCAGCGCGGGCACCTTCGGGGTCGTCGCCATCGCGCCCGGCTACACGGCGCGCGAGTCGAGCATCGCCTGGCTCGGCCCGCGCCTCGCGTCGCAGGGCTTCGTCGTCTTCACGATCGACACGATCACCACCTCCGACCAGCCGAGCTCGCGCGGCGACCAGCTCCGCGCGGCGCTCGCGTACGTCGTCGACGAGAGCTCGGTGCGGGGCCGCGTCGACGGCTCCCGCCTCGCGGTCATGGGCCACTCGATGGGCGGCGGCGGATCCCTGCAGGCCGCCAAGGACGAGCCGGCGATCCGCGCGGTCATCCCGATGACGCCCTACAACCTCGACAAGACGTGGCCGGAGGTCGTCGCGCCCACGCTCGTCATCGGCGCGGAGGACGACAGCGTCGCGCCGGTCTCCCGCCACGCGGAGCCCTTCTACGAGTCGCTGACGCAGGCGTCGGAGAAGGCCTACCTGGAGCTGCGCGGGGCGAGCCACTTCGCGCCGAACATCTCGAACACGACCATCGCGAGCGCGAGCATCGCGTGGCTGAAGCGCCACGTCGACGCGGACACCCGCTACGAGCGCTTCATCTGCCCGGCGCCCGTCGTGAGCCTGCAGATCAGCGAGTACCGCAGCACCTGCTGAGCGGGGACGCTCGCGGCGGCGGCGATGTCGGGGGTGGCCGGTAGACCGGATCCGTGACCACCCCCGCTCCCGTCGCCGACGCCCGTCCGCGTCGCGGCCTGCTCGACATCACGCGCATCTACGCGGAGCCGGCCGCGCTCGAGCTGCCGCGCGGGCAGGAGATCGTGGCGGCGTGGCCCGACGCGACCATCGTCGAGGTCGCGTCGCACTGGCGGATCCCCGAGGTGCACGGCGACGAGGCGAACGTCGCGCGATGGGTGCGCATCAAGACGGAGGCGCTCGTGGTGGGCGTGAAGAAGTCGCTCGTCACGCGGCCCAACGGGCGCTCGGCCGACTTCATCGCGCCGTCCACCGCGAACGGCTGCGCCATGGCGTGCGCCTACTGCTACGTGCCGCGGCGCAAGGGCTACAGCAACCCCATCACCGTGTTCGCGAACATCGACCAGATCCAGCGGCACGTGGCCCGGCACATCCACAAGCAGGGCCCCAAGGTCGAGCCCACCCAGTGCGACCCCGAGGCGTGGGTCTACGACATCGGGGAGAACAGCGACTGCTCGGCCGACGCCCGCGTGAGCGCCAACGTGCAGGACCTGGTGGAGCTGTTCCGCATGTCGCCCACCGCCAAGGCGTCGTTCGCCACCAAGCACGTCAACCGCGACATGCTCGGGTGGGATCCGATGGGCCGCACGCGCGTGCGCTTCTCGCTCATGCCCGAGGCCGTCGCGCGGGTCACCGACATCCGCACCTCGTCCATCCCGGAGCGCATCGCCGCCATCGACGACTTCGTGGAGGCCGGCTACGAGGTGCACCTCAACTTCTCGCCCGTCATCCTCACGCCGGGCTGGCGCGCCGAGTGGGAGCAGCTGCTCCGCACGCTCGACGACACGCTCAGCGCGCGCACGAAGGCGCAGCTCGCGGCCGAGGTCATCATGCTCACGCACAACGAGCAGCTGCACGAGGTGAACATGGGCTGGCACCCGAAGGCCGAGGAGCTCATCTGGCAGCCGGGCATGCAGGAGCGCAAGGTCAGCGAGAACGGCGCCATCAACGTCCGCTACCGCCGCGGCCTCAAGGGCGACGCGGTGGCCGAGTTCACGGCGCTCGTGGCGCGGATCATGCCGTACTGCCGCATCCGGTACGCGTTCTGACTGCTGGCCGCGCCGCCGGACGCACGCCATGCTGGAGGTCAGGCGGGCACCTGGCGTCCGCACGGAGGGACGGCCCATGCTCACCAGGCTCGCCAAGGAGACGAGGTCGCCCGCGGGGGCGATCGGGGGCGGGATCTTCTTCCTCGCGTTCGGCCTGATCGCGGCGATCCAGACGCTGGCCGATCCCGGCCGCGTCGGCTACCGGGGCACGCCGTTCGTCGTGCTCGCCGCCGGGATGCTGATCTGCGGCGTCCTCATGCTCCTGGGCGGGCTGAAGGCCCGGAGCATGCGCGCCCGCGACGCCCGGGACGCGGCCCGCGAGGCGAGCGCCGCCGACGACCCCGCGCAGCACGACGGCGGGGCACCCAGAGGTACCCCGCCGTCGTGACGCATCGGTACTAGTGCTTGATCCGGTCGATCCAGCCCGCGACCGGGCGCTGCTGCTCGCCCTGCTGGGCGGCGAGCACGACGAGCACCGCGGTCAGCGCGGGGATCGCCCACTGGAGCGCCTTCTGCTGCTTCTGCGCGCTCGCGAGCTCCTTCGAGGAGCCGGCGCCGGGCTCGGTGGTGCCCTTCGCACCCTCGTCCTGGTGCTTGGCCATGCGCGTGCCGACGAGCGCCGAGTACAGCGTCGTGCCGGCGGCGGCGATGGTCAGCACGGCCTTCACGTTCGTGTTCGAGCGGGCCTCGCCCTGGGCCGCGAGGCGGCCCTTGTTCGCGTAGATGAGACCGAGCCCGCCGACGGCGTGCGCGCCGAGGGCCGCGAGCTGCACGGGCGCCCACCTCGCCCAGCCGATGGACGACAGGCGCAGGCGCTCCTGCGGCTGCTTCGCGGCGGCGGCAGCTCCGTTGAGGCCGACCGCGCCCATGAGGGACCCGCCGAACCAGGCCGCGAGGCCGAGGTCGTGCATGCTGCGGATGACGGTGTTGCGTTCTGACATGTGCATCTCCGAGTCGTGTCGAGGTCGGCTCCTGGCCGGCCGATGTGCTGTCCGTCGGACGCTACGCCGGGGATCGAGCAGTGTGTCGGCGGGCGGCGGATGCCCAGCCTGCGGGGGCGGCGGCTTCGCCGGGAGGACCTCAACGGATCCTGGGAGTCCCGTCCCGCGACCTTGGCGCTCCCCGTCGCGCCCGGTTCGGTGGAGGAGGTGCCCGTCGAGCGGCGGGCCCGTCATCGAGGGGAACCGGATCATGGGCAAGGCGTGGATGGTGATGGTCGCGGCCGTGCTCGGCGGCCACGGGTTCGTGGGGCTCTTCATCGAGGGCTCGCACCTGCTCGGGATCCTCAACGTCGACTTCTTCGTCGACGTCCTCTACCTCGCCAGCGCCGTCGCGCTGCTGCTCGCCGGCACCCGGCAGATCGGCCCCGGCGCCATCCGCGGCGCGCTCGCCGCGTTCGGCGGCCTGTTCACGCTCATGGGCGTGCTCAGCATCGTCGACAACGAGCTCGGCGGCCTCACGCCGACCGGCTTCACGATCGTGGACGACTTCCTCTTCTTCGGCATCGGCCTCTCCGGCCTCGCCCTCGCGCTGACCCCCAGCTCGGTCGAGCCGCTCACCACGGGCGGCAAGGCGCTCAACTAGCGCAGCCGCAGCCGCAGCCGCAGCCGCAGCCGCAGCCGCAGCCGCAGGTCGCGGGTCGCGCACCCGACACGACGACGAGGGCGCGACCCGGCACCGGCCGGATCGCGCCCTCGTCGCGTGCGCGGGTCGCGCGTCAGGCCCGGTGGATCCGCACCGTGATCACCTGGAACGCGCGCAGCACGAGCCGCACGCCGCTGCCGTCGGCCTCCGGCTCGAACGCGATCGCGCGCGGGAAGCCCGCGCCGAGGGGACGCTCCAGCACGTCGACCTCGGTGAAGCGGTCGACGGGCAGGTGCGCCTCGAGCCGGGTCGCGACGCGCGCGCCGGTGGACTCGTAGAGCCGCACGATCACGTCGCCCGAGGCGTCGTCGGCGAGCTTCAGCGCCTCGATCCGCACCGTGCCGCCGTGCACCGAGACGAGCCCGGCGGCGGTGGGCAACGACGAGGGCACGGCGACGCCGGATCCGGAGTCGGACCCGGGCGCCGCGGCGACCTCGGAGGCCGACGCCGTGCCGGCCGGGGCCGCCGAGGCGTCGCCCGCGTGCACGACGCGCACCGGCAGGTTCTGCTCGAGCCCCGCGTCCACCGCGCCCTCGATGCCGACGCCCGGCACGAGCGCGTACTCGAAGCGGTGGTGGCCGATGTCCTGCACGGGGTCGGGGGAGCGCGCGGCCCGCACCAGGCTGATCCGCATCTCGGTCTCGACCTCGCCCGTCGCGCCGACCGTGCGCGTGATGTCGTGGCCGTAGCTGCCCGCGTTGGTGAGCGCGACGCCGTAGCCGGGCTCCTCCACGTGCACGAAGCGGTGCGCCATGACCTCGAAGCGCGCCTCGTCCCACGACGTGTTCGTGTGCGTGGGGCGGCGGACGTGCCCGAACTGGATCTCGGCGCTGTGGTGCTGCGCGTGGATCGTGAGCGGGAACGACACCTTGAGGAGCTTCTCGTCCTCGAGCCAGTCGAGGTCGGCCGTGGCGTGGATCCGGGCGTCGTCCGCGTGCAGCGACACCCGCTGCACGACGCGCGAGCGCCCGAACTGGCGGACCACCTCGACGGTCGCGCGGAGCGGCGAGTCCTCGACGAGCTCGACCGACTCGGCCTCGACCAGGTCGGTGCGGCTCGCGCGGTAGTGCGCGTCGACGTCCCAGGCGTCCCACGCCGTGGGGATGTCCTCGTGCAGCTGGAGCAGGTTCGCGACGCGGCCGGCGGGCACGAGCTCGCGGTCGGCGTGGCGGAGGTCGAGGATCGACGTGACGAGGCCGCGCGCGTCGATCGTGACGCGGAGCAGCCCGTTGTCGAGCACGGTGCCGCCGTCGGCGCGCGTCGTGACGACGGGGGAGGCCGGGTCCACCGCGACGAGCGGCGCGATCCCGCTGCCGGGCACCGCGACGAGCGCGAGCGCGGATCCGTCGGGCGTCTCCACGAGCGCCGTGCGCGCGTGGCCGGTCGAGTTCACCGCGAACGCGCCGGATCCGTCGCCCTCGCCGTCCGCGACCGCCTGCGCCGTGACCCGCGCGATCGCGTCGGCCACGAGCGCGTCGAGCTCGGCGAGGCTGCGGGCGTAGTCCTCCTCGTTCTCCCGGTGCACCCACGTGATGGAGGAGCCGGGGAGGATGTCGTGGAACTGCTGCAGCAGCGTCTGCTTCCAGAGCCGGTCGAGCGCCTCGTAGGGGTAGTCGGCGCCCGTGCGGACGGCCGCGATCGTCCACCACAGCTCGGCCTCGCGGAGGCGGTGCTCGGCCTGGCGGTTGCCGCGCTTCTCGCGGGCGTGCGAGGTGAACGTGCCGCGGTGCAGCTCGAGGTACAGCTCGCCGACCCACACGGGCGCGTCCGGGTACTCGGCCTCGGCCTTGCGGAAGAACTCGTCCGGGTGCTCCACGATCACCTTCGGCGACCCCTCGAGGTCGGCCGTGCGGCGCTGGCGCTCCATCATGTCGCGCGTGGGCCCGCCGCCGCCGTCGCCGTAGCCGAAGGGCGCCAGCGACATCGTCGCCCTCCCCTTCTCGCGGAACTGCCGCACGGCGTGGTGCGTCTCCTCCGCCTCGAGCGTGGAGTTGTAGGTGTCGATGGGCGGGAAGTGCGTGAAGATCCGCGACCCGTCGATGCCCTCCCAGAAGAAGGTGTGGTGCGGGAACGTGTTGGTCTGGTTCCAGGAGAGCTTCTGCGTGAGGAACCAGTCGAGGCCGGCGAGCTTCGCGATCTGCGGGAACGACGCCGTGTAGCCGAACGAGTCGGGCAGCCACACGCCGTGGGTCTCGACGCCGAGCT
>Ga0308163_10000616_pt1 | contig 55601 bp, 60 predicted proteins | sample PhyTR1_FD_201037 | JGI IMG/M metagenome (GOLD analysis project Ga0308163, IMG submission 201037) | Phyllosphere microbial communities from UC Gill Tract Community Farm, Albany, California, United States - DLSLT.R1 | ecosystem: Host-associated > Plants > Phyllosphere > Unclassified | place: USA...
GCGCTCGGCCCGGGCCTCGCGGTCATCACGGGCGTGCTCAGCATCCCGATGACCTTCTTCATGAGCAACGACGCCTTCTACTACGGCATGCTCCCGGTGCTCGCGGAGAGCGCCGCGAACTACGGCATCGACCCCGTGGAGATGGCGCGCGCGTCCATCACCGGGCAGCCCGTGCACCTGCAGAGCCCGCTCGTGCCGGCGATCCTGCTGCTCGTGTCCCTGGCCGACGTGAACCTCGGCGACCACCACCGCAAGGTGCTGTGGCGCGCCGTCCTGGTGTCGCTCGTGATGCTCGCGGTGGGCGTGCTCACGGCGGCGATCCCGATCTGATCGGGCGCGTCCGGTCCCACCGGATCGGGCGCGACAGCATGCGGAGGCCGGGCGGCTCGGGGGAGCGCCCGGCCTCCGCGCGTGCGGGGCGTGCGTGTGCGTGTGCGTGGCGCGCGTGCCCGGTGCAGGACCGTCCGGGGCGAGCGGATCCGTCTAGGAGACCCGCTCCGCGACCTGGTACCCGGCCTCGGAGTAGACGATCTGGTAGACCGCGCCCGGCTGCGTGGCCGCGCCGTACTGGTCCGCCGAGAGGGCGCCGGCGCCGAGGCCGCCGCCGAGCGTGTCGATGACGACGTACTGCGGCGCCGGGTTCCCCGGGTTGCCGAGCCAGTAGACCTCGTGGTCGTCGACGAGGTACGACATGAGGCCGATGTCGCTGAGGACGCTCGCCCCGGCCGGCACGTGGTCGAGCGCGGCCTGGGCCTGCGCGGCGCGCGGCGACGGCTCCCAGGCGGTCGGCTTGCCGAGCTCCATCAGCGGCGAGCGGAGGAAGAGCAGCACCGCGGCCACGGCGAGCAGGGGGACGGTCGCGCGCGACGCGTTCGCGAGCCAGCGCTGCCCGCCGCCGCGCGCCCGGACGACGCCGTCGATCGCGGCCGCGAAGACGATGGGCATGAGCACCGCGTCGTAGTGGTAGCCGGGCGCCCAGTACGCCTCGGTGGGCGAGAGGAAGCGCCAGGCGAGCGTCGGCACCACGAGGAGGAGCAGCGGCGAGCGCACGGCGATGAGCGCGCCCGCGAGCAGGAGGAACGCGACGGTCTCGAGCTTGGGCGCCGCGAGGAGCCCCACGACCGTGCCGAGCGGATCCGCGAGCGCGCCGCCAGCGTCGAGCTTCGACGCGTAGTCCCACCGGGCGTCGCGGTTGAAGGCGGGCAGGATCACCGTGGTGGCGAGCACGAACCAGGCCACGCCCCAGCCCGCGAGCGCGATGCCGACGCGACGGTCCATCGTGACGGCGATGATCGCGCCGAGGACGGCGACCGTGAGGCCGAGGTCCTCCTTCACGAACACGAGCGGCACGGCCCACGCGGCGGCGGCGAGCGCGCGGCGGGCGATCACCGCGTCGAGCGCGAAGGCCAGCAGCGGCAGGGCGAACGCGATCTCGTGGAACTGGAACGCGACCGCGCCCTGGATCCCCCAGCTCAGCCCGTACGCGGCGGCGACCGTGATCGCGCCCCACCTCCCGGTCACGCGGCCGGCGAGGCGCCCGACGCCGACCACCGAGACGCCGATGAGCACCGCCTGCACCACGAGCAGCGCGAAGGCGTGCGGGAAGACGGCGTAGACCGGGCCGAGCAGCACGAGGATCGGGTGGAAGTGGTCGCCCATGAGGTTGAAGCCGTCACCCTTGATGGAGACGAGCGGCGCCTGGAGGCGGGAGTAGTCCTGCGCGAGCTGGGTGAAGATGCCGGTGTCCCACGACTTCACGGTGAAGCGGCGCCACTGGAGCGCGGAGTACAGCACGTAGACCGCGGTCACGAGCGCGGCCACGACGACGACGCCGACGGTCCCGGGGACGCGGGATCCGGTGATCGGCGCGGGGACTCCGGGCGACGCCGAGGCGGCATCCGGCTCGGCGGCGGGGCGGCGAGGGGCCGTGTCGTTCGGACGGGTCACGGACGCAAGGGTCTCACGCGGGCCCGGTCGCGCGGGCTGCGGGATCCCCGGCTCGTCCGCTCAGCGACGGCGGATGCCGCGGCAGGGGTCAGGGTCGGGTCGGCCCGCCAGCGGATCTGCTCAGCGGCTCGGCTCAGCGACGCGAGCCGCCCGCGCCCTCCTGGCGCTCGCGCTCGGCGGCCATGGCGGCGCGGCCGGCGTCGCGGTTCTTCACGCGGATCTGCTCCTCGCGCACCTCGGCCTGCGTCGCGCGCTCCTGCACGAGCCACTGCGGCGGAGCCTGCAGCAGCTCCTTGATCTGGGCCGTGGTGAGCGCCTCGTCGACGCCGCCGCGGGCGAGGCCGGCGATGGAGACGCCGAGCTTGCCGGCGATGACCTGGCGCGGGTGCGGGCCGTCGCGCAGCAGCGTGGCCAGCCACTCGGGCGGGTTCTCGTGCATCTCGGCGAGCTCCGCGCGGGACGGGGTCGACTCCTGGAACTCCACGGGGGTCGCCGGGAGGTGCACGCCCAGCTTCTTCGCCGCGGTCGCGGCCTTCATCGTCTGGCTGGATCCGGGGCTCGTCATGTGCCCAGGGTACCGTCGGGGCCCCGCGCGCCCTGCACTAGCCTGGATCGGACCCGCCGCCGCTCACGCGCCACCACCGCGCGGGCCATCGAGGGGACATCCGTGGACGCCGACCCGACCGCCCTCCGGCGCTTCGCCGCCGTGGCCGACGAGCTGCACTTCGCCCGCGCCGCCAAGGCCCTCAACGTCTCGCGCATCGCCGTGAGCCGCTCGATCCTCGACCTCGAGGCGCTCTGGGGCGTCGAGCTGTTCGTGCGCGACGACGGGCCCACGCGCCTGAGCCCCGACGGCGAGGCGCGCCTCGTCGAGGCCCGCGCCGCGATCGCCGCGGACGACGCCCGCCTCGCCGCCGAGGCCGCCGCCCCGCCACGCGGGCTGGTCGTCGCCATCGTGCCGGGCGTCACCGTCGCCAAGTGGACCCGCGCCTGGGACGAGCGCGTGCCGGACGTGCCGCTGCGGGTCATGCCGCTCGCCGAGCCGGACGCGGCGCCCGGGCTAGTGGACGGATCCGTCGACGTCGCGTTCCTCCGCCTCCCGGTCGACGGGCGCGGCCTCACGGTCGTCCCCCTCTACGGCGAGGTGCAGGTCGCGATCCTGCCCAAGGAGCACGCGCACGCCACCGCCGACGCCGTGTCCCTCACCGACCTCGCGGAGGACCTGCTGCTGCAGCCGGCCGACGAGGTGCCGGGCTGGCCGGGGCGCACGGCGGGCGCGGATCCGGTGCCGATGCCGGCCGACGTGGCGGCCGCCGTCGAGCTGGTCGCCGCGGGCGTCGGCTTCGTCGTCGTGCCGCACGCGCTCGGCCGGCTGCACGCGCGCAAGGACGTCGTCGCGGTGCCCGTGCACGACCTGCCGGAGACGCGGATCGCCGTGGCCTGGCGCGAGGGCGACGCCTCCCCGCACATCGAGGAGCTCGTGGGCATCGTCCGCGGGCGCACCGCCGCCAGCTCCCGGTCGGCGCGCGAGGACGACGAGCGCGACCGCCGCAAGCCCACCGCCGCGCAGAAGACGGCGCGCAAGGCCGCCGGCAAGCCGGGCGGCGCGGGCGCGAAGGGCGGCAAGCCGGCGCCCAAGGGCGGCTCGGGCGGCGGACGCACTCCCCCGCGCGGCGGTCGCCGCGGGCGCTAGGCACCGCCGGCGCTCGACCCCGCCGGGGCCGGATGCCGTCAGCGCTGGCGCCGCGCGCGCTAGAGCCCGCCGCGCGCAGCCTGCAGGTCGGCGATGACGCCGGCCACGTGCTCGCCCCAGCGCCGGTACATGGACGTGTAGCGGAACTCGCCGCCCTCGAAGTCGACCGGGCCGGCATCCGGCAGCTTCACCGAGACGGCCTGCGGGAAGCGCGCGCAGACCTCGGCCTTGCGGGCGGACAGGTAGGCGGCGTGGTCGCGGAAGAGACCCCGCACGAAGGTGCCGGCCTCCACGTACTGCGACACCTGCGGCACGTCGGACACGAGCACGATCGAGTTGTCCGCGGTCTGCTCCACGAGGTGGTCGAGCAGGTCCTCGAGGCGGTGGACCCAGGGCGTGATGCGGGCGAGCTCCAGCGCGTCGGCGACCCCGGGCATCACGAGCACGACGTCGTAGCGGTGCAGCTCGGTGACCTGCCGCACGGCCTCCTGCGTGGCCGTGAGGTGCTGGTCGGCGAGCGGCACGGTGCGCCACTCGACGCCGCGGCCTGTGCGCGCCGCGAGCGCCCGGGCCGACTGCGCGGCGACGCCGTCGGCGTGCGTGCGGAGGCCCACGCCGGATCCGCCGATGCCGCCGAGCGCGAGGATCCGGTCCGGGTCGGGACCCGCCACCACGCCGACGGGCGCGTCCGTGGGCACGGTCGCCGTGAGCGGGGTGGGGATGCCGCCGCGCAGGCTCGCCGCCACGAAGGGGCGGACGGCCTGGTGGAGGATGCGGATCGGCGGGGTCATGGGCTCCTGGGGATGGAAGGGGCGTCCGTCCATCATGCGCCGACGCCCCCGTGTCGGAGGCCGAGCCTATCGTCGTCCACGAGCACGGCCGGGTGCTCGCGCCCCCGTCCTGACACCTGGAGCACCGATGACCCGCGAGCCCGAGCCCCTCATCCACCACCCGCACGCCCGCTACCACCAGGGCGCCTGGCGCGTGCAGGTCGCGTCGCAACCCGTGCTCGGCTACGTCGTGCCCACGGCGCGCACCGCCGGATCCGCCCCCGTCTACGAGGTCTACGCCGACGCGGTCGACGCGTCGGGCCGCCGCGTGTGGGTCTCCACCGCGGTCACCCTGGAGGCGGCCGTCGACTGGATGCGCGAGCACGACATGGAGCTGCTCTCGTTCGCGGGCGAGCACGCCCGGCGGCACCGCGAGCTCGCCATGGGCATGATGCCCACGCACTACTGAGCGGGGCCGCGGGCCGCCGCGCGCGGGTCAGGGCGTGGCGAGCCAGTACGCGATGAGCAGCATCGTCACCACGAAGCCGGAGAGGAAGTTGAGGCCGAGGAAGCGGCGCCAGCCGCGGTTGGCGGCCTCCGCGTCCTCGTCGCGGATCGACCAGAACGGCGCGGTGCTGAGGACGTACGGGATCACGAGCGCGGCCGCGACGATGCCCGGGAAGCCCGTGAACAGCATCGCGACGCCGGCCGCGACGTAGGCGAGCACGGCGATCCGCACGGTGGCGGCTCCGCCGAGCACGGTCGCGATGGAGGAGAGGCCGCCCTCGCGGTCGGCCACGATGTCCTGCACGGCGCCGAACGCGTGCGACGCGACGCCCCACAGGAAGAACGCCGCGAGGATCGCCCCCAGCGCCGGCGTGAACGCGCCGCCGGCGAGCACGATGCCGTAGACCGCGGGCGAGGTGAAGTGCGTGCTCGAGGTGAGCGAGTCGAGGATCGGCCGCTCCTTGAAGCGCAGGCCCTTGAGCGAGTACGCCACCACCGCGAAGAGGCTCACGGCGAGTACGGCCACGCTGGCGGCGGATCCCACGGCCACGAGGTACGCGAGGAACGGCACGTTCGTCACGAGCACGGCGACGAGCACCGGCCGGTGCATCGCGCGCGCGAGCACCGCGCCCTCCACGCCGCCCTTCCGCGGGTTCCGCATGTCGGACTCGTAGTCGAAGACGTCGTTGATGCCGTACATCGCGAGGTTGTACGGGATGAGGAAGTAGAGCGTGCCGAGCACGGCCGTGAGGTCGAGCTCGCGCGTGACGGTGAGGTACGCGGCCGCGAACGGGAACGCCGTGTTCACCCAGGAGAGCGGGCGGGACGAGAGCGCGATGGTGCGGAGCACCTCCGCGGCGCCCGGCCGGGCCCGCACGTCACTCATGCGCTTCGATGCCGGACACGCTGCGGCGGCGGCGCAGCAGGTACCAGACGGCGGGCAGCAGCACGAGGGCGGCGATCGCGTAGGCGAAGTCCTCGACGGGCGCGTAGCCGAGCATCAGGCCGACGAGCTTGTCGGGGTCGTAGCCGACGAGGCCCACCTTGATCATGATGTTGTCGAAGATGAGCGTCATCACGAGCAGGATCGCGACGGGCATCCGGCGGTACCAGTAGTACTCGGGGTAGTCGAAGCGGCTCGATCCGTACGGCACGGCGTTCGCCTCGCGCAGCAGCAGGCGGCGGAACAGGAACCCGACGACCGCGACGGGCGCGAGGAACAGCAGGTCGAGCACGAGGTAGCTCATCGGTTCGCGCGCTCCCTGGCCCGGGCGACGTGGTGGTCGGCGAGGCGGCTGAACCCGTTGACGAGGTTCATCGTGAGGTAGCAGAGCAGCGTGAGGAAGAAGACCTCCTCGAGCGGGAGCTCGTGGCCGACGAGGATCCCCGTCATGAACGCCGTCTCGCCGCGGAAGAAGATGCCCTGCGAGATGCCGGCCACGTCCCAGGCGAGGAAGAACGCGACGCCGACGAGCGTGGTGACGGCCGCGGCCGTGCGGTCGCGCCAGAAGAACAGGCGCCAGCGGCGGTCGACGAGCATCATGCAGCCGAGGGTGAGGAGGAGGGCCGCGAGGTAGAGGAGGCCCATCAGACGACCGGGCGGCCGACCGTGCGCACGAGCGGCTCGGCGCCGGGGCCGGTCGACGTGTCGCCGCGGAGGCGCTTCACGAGGATCTCCGCGCTGATCAGGCACATGGGCAGGCCGATGCCGGGGATGGTGGATCCGCCGGCGTAGTGCAGCCCGTCGACCCGCTTGCTCGTGTTGCCCGCGCGGAACATGGCCGACTGCGAGAGCGTGTGCGCGGGCCCGAGGATGGTGCCCTTCCAGGAGTGCAGGTCGGCGGCGAAGTCGCCGGGGCCCGAGGTGCGGCGGAGCACGATGCGGTCGGCGAGGTCGGGGATGCCGGCCCAGTCGCTGATCTGCTGGATCGCCCGGTCGGCGATCTCCTCGACCCGCGCGTCCCCGGCGCCGTCGATCCCGCCGCGGCCGATGCCCGGGTCGGCGGGGATCGGCACGAGGATGAAGACGTTCTCGTGGCCCTCCGGGGCGACCGAGCCGTCGGTGGCGCTGGGCTTGCAGACGTAGATGCTGGCGGGATCCGGCACCGAGGTCGTGCCGCCCTTCGGCGGGAAGATGCGGGAGAAGTTCTCGTCCCAGTCCTCCGTGAACAGCAGCGTGTGGTGGTGCAGCTCGGGCAGCTCGCCCTTCACTCCGAGGTAGACGAGCACGGCGCCCGGGCCCGCGGTGGCCTTGTCCCAGTACGCCTGCGGGTAGGTGCGGAACGCCTCGGGGAGCAGCTCGGTCTCGGTGTGGTGCAGGTCGGCGGTGGAGACGACCACGTCGGCGTCGAGCGTCTCGGTGCCGGCCTCGGTGGTGATCTGCACGCCCCGCGCCCGCGCCTTCCCGGCCTTCGTCGGCTCGGTGAGGATCCGCGCGACGGGGGCGCCGGTGCGGATCTCGACGCCCTCGGCCCGCGCCACCCGCTCGATCGCGTCGATGACGGTGATGAGGCCGCCCTGCGGGTACAGCACGCCGTCCTCGAGGTCGAGGTGGCTCATCAGGTGGTACATGCTCGGCGCGAGCTTCGGCGAGGAGCCGAGGAACACGGCCGGGTAGCCGAGGATCTGGCGGAGGCGGCGGTCCTTCACGTAGCGCGCGACGTGGGTCTCGAGCGGCGTGAGCAGGAGCTTGCCGAGCGTGCCCGTGCGGGTGACGACGTCGCGCTTCAGCAGCGGCCGGTAGTCGGCGAAGGTCGTGTAGAGGAAGCGCCTCTTGGCGACCTCGTAGACGTCCTTGGCGGAGTCGAGGTAGCGGGCCATCGCGGGGCGGGATCCGGGCTCGACGCTCTCGAAGAGGTCGAGGTTGGCCTCGCGGGAGTCGCGGATGTCGATGGGCTCGGGATCGCCTTCGAAGAGCACGCGGTAGCCGGGCAGGCGCACGAGGTCGAGCTCGGCGGCGGCGCTCGTGCCCATCAGCTTGAAGAAGTGGTCGAACACCTCGGGCATGAGGTACCAGCTGGGGCCGAGGTCGAAGCGGAAGCCGTCCTTCTCCCAGGAGCCGGCACGGCCGCCGACCTGGTCGCGGCCCTCGACGACGGTGACGCGGTAGCCGTCGCGGGCGAGGAGCGCGGCGGAGGCGAGGCCGGCGATCCCGCCGCCGATCACGACGGCGGTGGGTGCGGTCATGGCGCTCTCCTGCTGCTCGGGGTCGGACGGGACGGGCTCGTGCGGGGTGGGACGGGCGGAGGGCGCGGGCGCGGGGCGGGCGCCGTGGACGCGGGGCGCGCGGGAGCGGCGGACGAGGCGGCCGTCGACGCCGGACGGCTCGGCGCCCGTGGCGGCGGCGAGCGCGATGCGGGCCTTGACCGGATCCGGCACCCGCACGCGCGTGCGCGCCAGCTCGGACGCCGGGGTGTCGCGGAGCCGCACGGCGAGCTCGGCGAACAGGCCCTGCGCGAGCGCGACGGCGCGGCGGCTGGAGGCGGGGAGGTCGGGGATCACGGCGCCGGACATGCGGAGGTCGGCGTCGATGTCGTCGAGGATGCGCTCCTTGTCGGCCTCCGAGAAGGTCGCGACGTCGACGCCGGGGAAGTAGCTGCGGCCGAGCGCGTCGTGGTCGGCGGCGAGGTCGCGGAGGAAGTTGACCTTCTGGAACGCGGCGCCCAGGCGCTTGGCGCCCTCCTCGAAGCGGATCCGCTCGGGCCGCGTGGTGGCGTGGCCGACGAGGAACGCGCGCAGGCACATCAGGCCGACGACCTCGGCGGATCCGTACACGTACTCCGTGAACGACGCGGGCGTGTGCTCCATGCGCCGCAGGTCCATCCGCATGGAGGCGAAGAACGGCGCGGTGAGCTCGGCGCCGAAGCCGGCGCGGCGGGCCGTGATGGCGAACGCGTGCACGACGAGGTTCGTGCTGTAGCCGCGCAGCATCGCGTCCTCGGTCTCCTGCTCGAGGGCGTCGAGCAGGTCCTCGACGTGCGCGGGATCCACGCCGGCGCCGGCGGCCGCGCCGTCGACGATCTCGTCGGCGATGCGCACGAGCGCGTACACGTTCTCGATGTGCTGGCGCACGTCCACGCCGAGGAGGCGCGAGGCGAGGCCGAAGGAGGTGGAATAGCGGCGGATCACGACGGAGGCGGTGTCCTGCGCGACGCGGTCGTACTTCTCGAGACCCGTCGGCGCCTCGGGGGCGGCCGGCCGGCGGCCGGGCAGGCGACGCGTCATCGGATGCGCCCGAGCACGGACTCCGCGACGGGCGCGAGCTCGAGGCGGAGCGCCTCCGGCACGACCGGGTCGTCGAGGCGCGCGCACGCGGCGACGGCGAGGTCGCGCGCCACGCCCTCGGCGTACGCGCGGGCGCCGGAGCTCTCCAATACCGAGCGCACGAGGGCCGCCTCGCCGCGGGAGAGGTCGTCCTTGCCGACGAGCGCGCTGATCTCCTTCCACTCCGAGGAGCGGACGGCGTGGGCGATGAGCACGGTGCGCTTGCCCTCGCGGAGGTCGCCGAGGTTGGTCTTGCCGGTCTCCTCCTCGTCGCCGAAGACGCCGAGCACGTCGTCGACCACCTGGTAGGCGATGCCGATGTCGCGGCCGAAGTCGCCGAGCGCGGCGACGATCGCGGGGCTCGCGCCGGCGAGCACGGCCCCCGCCTGCAGCGGCGCCTCGAACGAGTAGACGGCGGTCTTGAGGCGCTCCATGCGGAGGATCTCCTCGACGCTCGGCACGTCCGCCGTGAGCGAGAACTCCACGTCGATGAGCTCGCCCGCCGCCGACGCGAACACGGCGTCGTCGAGGATCTCCATCAGGTGCGACCGCGTGAGGTCGCGCACGCCGCTCGCGTCGATGAGGCGGTACGCGTTGACGAGCGCGAGGTCGCCCGCGATGACGGCGGCCGACATGCCGCGGTGCTCGGCGAGCGGCTGGGGCAGGCCCTGCGTGGTCGCGATGTCGCGGTAGGAGCCGGAGACGTTGGGGCCGCCGCGCCTGGTGAAGTCGCGGTCGATGACGTCGTCGTGGACGATGAGCGCCGTGTGGAGCATCTCGAAGGCGGCGCCGACGTGGGCCGCGGCCTGCACGTCCTGGCCGCCGAGGCCGTCGTACGCGGCCATGACCATGCGGGGCCGGAAGCGCTTGCCGCCCGCCGTGTTGGACTCCAGCGTGCGCCACAGCTTCACGTACTCGTCGCCCATGGCCTCGGCGCGCACGAGCGAGCGGGCGAAGAACGCATCCAGCACGCCGTTCACGTGGGCCTGCCTCGATGTGGAGACGGCAGCGAGGTTGGTGGCGTCCACGGATGAAACCTAACATCGTGGGGGTAACGGAAAGCAGGGAGCGCATGCCACAGCACACCGAGCTCGTCGTCCTCCTGGACGACGACGGCGAGACCATCGGGACGGCGCCCAAGGCGACGGTCCACACCCGCGACACCGCGCTGCACCTCGCGTTCTCGTGCCACGTGTTCGACGCGGAGGGGCGGATCCTCGTCACGCGCCGCGCCATCGGCAAGCTCACCTGGCCCGGCGTCTGGACCAACTCGTTCTGCGGTCACCCCGCGCCCGACGAGGACATGGTCGAGGCCGTGCACCGCCGCGCCGAGCAGGAGCTGGGGCTGACCCTCGCGTCGGTCGAGCTCGTGCTGCCGGACTTCCGCTACCGCGCGACCGACGCGGCGGGCGTCGTGGAGAACGAGATCTGCCCGGTGTTCCGCGCCGTGGCGGCCACGCCGGTGGATCCGCGGCCCGAGGAGGTCGGCGAGTACCAGTGGGTGGACCCCGAGGAGCTCATCCCCGCCGTCGCCCACACGCCGTGGGCCTTCAGCCCGTGGCTCACGCTGCAGCTGCCGCTGCTCTACCCGGCGCACCCGGCGCACGCCGGGGTCGCGGACGCGGCGGCCGTGCCGGCCGTCTGAGATATGCTGCACGCTGTGCATCCCGTCGAGACGAGCGGACAGCGATGACTAGGTTGCGCGCATGACAGAGATGTTCATCAAGCCGAAGCTGCTCCCCTTCCGCGTCTCCTCGTACTCCGCAGCAGCCCCCGTCCCCGATCGTCGAGTCGGCCACCTGGACGAGTGGACCGCGTTGGATGCATTCGCGCGAGAAGAGGGCATCGATCTGGACATGGGCGACGCGAGCGTCGAGTCCCTCGATGTGCGACTCTCGTCGCTGCCTCCGGCGCAAGCGTCCGAGCTGCTCAAGGACATAGCCGTCTACCTGGGCGAGACAGTCATATCGAGAGCACCGAAATGCAGCTGGTTGCTTGACGGAAACGGATATCCCACGCTGGACATACCGAATGGTGACCGATGGGACGTCATCAAGTTCTGTCATTGGCGAGAGCAGGGAGCTCCATCGCGCCTTCTCGATGGCGTCCTGGAGATCGCGACGAGAGGCGAGGGCGGAGCCTGAGCGTGCTGCGGCGCTCGCCCGCCCCCGCCTGGAGAAGGACAGCTACCCGCAGTTGTACCGGTAGAAGCCGCCGCCCTCGGTGCCGTCGTACGCACTCGCCTTGTACTCCTGACCACCTATGGTGATCTCCGAGTAAGTGCGACCCTGGAATCCGCTGATGTTGCCTGTGGGGCAGAAGTACGCAACCTCCGCGCTGAAGTCTCCGCCTCCCAAGAAGGACTTATCCGCAACGGTCCTCGTCGTTCCGAAGACGGTGTCCTCCTTCACGATGGTCAGCTCCATGTAGGTCTTCGCCCCTGGGCAGTACGTCGTCGACTCGTTGTACACGCTGCTTCGGGATTTCGTGCGATAGGTGATGTAGACCGTGACCGTCAAGCTGCACCCAGACGGTGCCCCCGAGCCCGTTGCGTCAGCACGCGGTCCTGGTGTCCCGACCTCTGCGGAGTAGGGCACCGTCGTGGAGCCGAGTACTGCGCCTCCACCCTGCTCGGCTATGTCTTTCTGAACCGCCGCGATGTTCGGGTCGTAGCTCAGCCGGCTGACACTCGAGGGCAGGCTGGTCACGTCATCGGGAACCGGCGCTGCGTTCTGTTGGGATGCCAACGCCGGATCAGCGCTGATCACCATCACCAGGCTGAGGACGATCGCAGTCGCTGCCGTTGCGCGACGGAGCATGCGTCCACGCGCAGAGTTCGTCGTCATGTGCTTCTCCTTGATTCGATGAGGCTCTCTGCCCCGTCGAGACCCTCCTCTCACGCCTTCGAGACTCGCGCTGTCGATGCACAGCCTGGCGCGAGTTGCGTTCAGACCGCGGGATGGAAGGGGGCCCGGCCGCATGACGCGGCCGGGCCCCTCGTCGTGCACCGTCGGGCGGGTGCGGGCGGGATCACCCCCAGAACGCGCGGACCTCGTCGGCGACGCGCTCGGCCTGGCGGCGGCCCGCCTCGGCGGAGGCCTTCCGGGTGGAGAGCAGGAGCGAGTTCTCGCCGAACGCGGCGGTGCTCTCGGCGTCGGCCTGGATCACGAGCACCTCGGCCCGGCCGCGCAGCTGCTGCACGACGGTCGAGAGCGTCGGGCCCATGCCGGAGGCGGGGGCCTCGGGGCCGCACGCGATGACGAGGATCCGCTCGTGCTCGGCGACGACGTCCGCGTTCGTGCTGGAGCGCATGCCGCCGTCCATGTAGGGGCGGCCGTCGATGGTGACGGGCGGGAACACGCCGGGGACGGCGCAGCTCGCGGCGGACGCGCGCACGAGGTCGGCGCCGGAGTCCTTGTCGAAGACGGTGAAGCGGCCGGTGCCGGCGTCGACCGCGGTGATGCGCAGGTCCTGCTCGGGCCAGTCGCGGATGGGGAGGAGCTGGCCGATGCGCTCGACGCTCGCCGCGTCGTCGACCTCGGGGTCGTACTCCTCGAGCGCGAACTCGCCGATCCTCTGCCGGGTCGGGATCTCGCCCGCCGTGCTCACGACGCCCTCGCCGATCACCTCGATCGTGCGGGAGAGGTCGCGGCTGCCGGTGGGCTCGGCCATGCCGGCCACGTCGACGAAGTGCTCGTCGTAGGCGGCGTCGATGGCGCCCGCGCGCAGGTTGATCGCGACGACGGATCCGGCCGACGTGCCGACGACCGCGTCGGCCGCCGCGAGGTCGACTCCCGCGGCGATGAGGCCCGAGAGGAGCCCGGTCTCCCAGGCGATGCCGGCGACGCCCCCGCCGCCGAGGACCAGTCCCCGCGTGGTGCCCTGCTGCTCCGATGCCTGCGCTCTGCTCACGGTCGCTCCTGTCCCGGCCCGCCCGGTGCGGGTCCTCGACCATCATCCACGAGCGCGGTGACCGCGAGGCCGACGGGAGCTGGACGCGGGCTCCAGCACGCCGGCGACCATCCTCACGGATGCGCGACGTGCCGTCGGATGAGGACGGCCAGTCGACGCGGATCGACCGCGAGCTGGCGAGCCGAACGGCCCGCGAGGCGGTCCGCGAGGGCGTGAAGGTGCTGCGCGGCGTCTCCGCGGGCCCCGGTGAGCCCCGGCTGCCCGAGCGTCCATGGACCCGCGGCGTCACCATGCCGTTCGCGGACGTGGAGGAGGTTCGACAGGTCGGTGACGTCCTTCACCGTCTGCCCGCCACGGCCGCGCCACGCATACGCCTTGAGCACCACGGCCGCCTCCAGTCCGGGGACGACCACCGACGTCGACAGCTCCGTCCCGTCCTGGAGCAGCAGCGACGCGTCGAGACGCAACGGCGACGCCACCGCGAGATGGAGGCCGGGCATCGCGTCGAGCCGGCGTCCGCCGTGGAGCGCATCGGAGAACCGACCGGTCAGGGTGGGGACGAGGAGATCGACGGTCGGCATGGGCTCCGCCTCTCCACGGACGTACCTGTTCCCCGAGACATCCCGATAGCCGGCGGCGATGAGCGCCGCGTGCACGGAGCCGTCGTCCGCGAGCTCGACCGGGATGCCCGCATCCGCATCGCCTGTCCTCCGCTCGACGAAGCCGGGGCTCGGGAAGGCGGCGGTGATGAGCCCCACCATGTGCCCGCCGATAACGCGCGCGTCGGGATGCGCCTGCAGCACCTGCGCGAGGTCGTGGAGCGCGACGAAGGCCGCGTCGTCCTCCGGGCCGCTGGCGACGAGGTGGGCGGTCGGCACGCTCACGCGTCCCCGTCGCGACCGACGCCACCGGGGTGCCACGCCCCTCGGAGGATGAGGGCGCGGATCCGCTCCGCCGCCTCCTGCTGGTCGCCCGTGCTGCCGGTGCGCTCGACATCGTGGGCGGTGATGACGGGATCGGCGAACCCCGGCTCGACGCCGAAGGCGCGCGCTGTCGCGAAGAGGGTCCTGTCCGCGGGGACGGTGACGGAGAGCGTGTGGTCGGCGGCGTCCGCGAGGGCGAAGCCGAGTCTCGCCGCATCGAGGCCGGTCGGGGCGTACGCGGTGACCCGCTCGGGCTTCCTCCATGCGCTGATGCGTCGCGCGGCCAGATCACCGGACAGCACGACGCCGTCCTGCGCCTGCACCATCCGCGCCTGCGTCTCGAGGTCGCCGTCGTGCCACCAGTGGGTCGTGATGCCCCCCGCTCCCGGGTACTCCTCGTCAGCGAGCCGGAGGAGCAGCGCCCGGTCCCCCGCCTCGAAGCCCACCGCTGCCCGGACGACGCCGTCACCCAGCCGCGTGAGCGCCTGGGACACAGCGGATTGAGTGAGTCCGAGCAGCTCCGCGAGGTCCTGCTGCCGCCGGAAGCGGCCCCCGAGGAGGAGCGCGCGAGCCACGGCGAGCTGCCCGAACGGGCGGCGGCCGCGCTTCGTCACCGAACGGCGATCGGGTCGATCCGCGTGCGACGCACGCGCGTCCATCCACGCAGCGCCGGTCGAGAGGTCCAGGAAGATGAGCCTCGGCTCTCGCATCGCGGCCGCCCGGAGCGACGGTGTCAGGCGATCGACGACGTACAGGACACGCTCGTCGGGATGCAGCTGCTCGAGGTCGTCGCGGATGTCGGACGGGGTCGGGACGCGTCGATTCGTTCCCCGGAGGACTCGGCGCCCGTCTGCCGAGCGGAAGGCGATCGCGCTCTCCGGCACGAGGGACAACCCCGCTGCTTCCAGCTCACCCAGTGCTGTGCTCACGTCCATCTCGTCCTCCGGCATCAGTTTATGCAGATTCGGCGCATTTTCTTATATGAGGCCGACGCGACTCAGCACGGATCACCGTGGGCGCCGCGGGTGTCGGGGTGGAAGCGCGTGCTCGGCGGACGAGGGGCCGCGGATCATGTCTCCCTTCCGGGTGCGACCGGAGCCGTGAGACGGTGGAGGCATGAGACTCGCCGAGGCGCTGATGGAACGGTCCGACCTGCAGAGGCGCGTCGAGTCGCTGCGGAGCAGGATCCAGGCGACCGCGCGCTACCAGGAGGGCGAGGATCCGGCGGAGGACGCGGCCGCGCTGCTCGCGGAGGCGGTCGAGGCGGTCGACCTGCTGGCGGCGCTCGTGACCCGGATCAACGTCACCAACACGGCCGCCCCCCTCGACGACGGCACGCCCCTCACGGCGGCGCTCGCCCGGCGCGACGCGCTGCGGACGCGGCACGGGATCCTCACCTCGGCCGCCGACGCCGCCTCCGGCCGTGCGGGCGGGGGCATGGCCGCCGGCTACGCGCCGCGGCAGATGCGGAGCGAGCTGCGGCAGATCGCGGCGCTGCCCATCCGCGAGGTGCGCGAGCGAGCCGACGACGCGGCGCGCGAGCTGCGGGAGCTGGACGCGCGGATCCAGCGCGCGAACTGGGAGGTCGAGCTGGTCGAGGAGGCAGGCGGGCAGGAGGCGTAGGGGCGAGTCGGTAGTCGTCCGGAGCGGGCACACCCCGATGGATCAGCGGGCAACCTGATCCCCTGTGGCGCGGAGGGCAGCGCACCTGGCGAGAGCCGAGCACACGTCAGCCCCGCACCTCGCACCGGGAACGGTGCACGGGTACATCTCACCACCACGTGCCGGTCGGACGACGAGGGAGGGTTCGGGGACCTCGCCCCCTTCGATGCGGGCCCGGCGCGATGCGCGCCGGGCCCGTCGTCGTGGCGGCGGGCGGCGGGCGGCTGCCCGCGTGCGCTGCACGCTCAGCCCGCGGCGGCCGCGCGGATCTCGTCCACGTCGGCGAGGCAGACGACCGACGCCTGGGGACCCGTGGCCGTCCGCTCCTCGACGACCACGCCGCGCACGCTGATGCGGCACGTCAGGTCGCCGTCGGCCGCGTCGGCCATCCCGCTCAGGGTGAGGCCGCCATCGCGCGGCGTCACGTCGTCGGGCAGCACCGTGCCGCGCGTGAACGGCAGGCCCTGGGCGGTGGCGGACTCGTAGTCGATGTCGTCCGTGGACACGCTGCTCCAGGTGGCCAGCGCGCTCGGCACGGTCCCCGACAGCTCGTAGTCGACGTTGATGCCGCCGGTCGCGCCGGGCGCCGGCGTCGCGGGATCGGCGGGCTCGGCCGTGCGCGCCTGCTCCCGCGCCTCCTCGACCGCGCCGCCGATGAGCGTGGCGATGCCCACCGTGTAGACGATCGCGAGCACGATCGAGAGGATCAGCGCGATCGCGCTCAGGACGAGCCCGCCGAGCGCCATGCCCCGGGGCCGGTCCCGGAGGATCAGGCCGATGATCCCGAGCACGATGCCCACGACCGCGAGGAAGCCCGACACGTAGTTGACGAGCGGGATGACCGAGCCGACGAGCGACACGACGCCCACGATGAGCGCCGCGAGCCCGACGCCGTTGGACGTCTTCCGCTCGCGGGGTGCGGTCGGCTCGGGCTCGGGCGCGTAGCGGAAGGTCATGCATCGACCCTGCCAGGGTCGGCGGCGGATCCGGCGGGCGGGGGATCACGATCCCGCGACGGCCGGATGCGCCCCTCAGCCCGCGAGCGCCTCCGCGACCGGCGTCAGCGGCATGTCCAGCGCCGCCGCCACGTGCGGGTTCGTCACGTGCCCGTCGTACACGTTCAGCCCGAGGGCGAGCGCCGGATCCTCCGCGAGGGCCCGCTTCCAGCCCTTCTCCGCGAGCGCGATGACGTACGGCAGCGTCGCGTTCGTGAGCGCGCGCGTCGAGGTCTCCGGCACCGCGCCGGGCATGTTGGCGACGCAGTAGTAGACGCTGTCGTGCACCGCGAAGGTCGGGTCGTCGTGCGTGGTGGGGCGCGATCCCTCGAAGCAGCCGCCCTGGTCGATGGCGATGTCGACGAGCACGGATCCCTTCTTCATCGTCGCGACCATCGCGTCGGTCACGAGCTTCGGGGCCTGCGCGCCGGGGATGAGGACCGAGCCGATGACGAGATCCGCGTCCTTGAGCTGCGCCGCGATCTCGTACGCGGAGGAGACGCGCGTCTGCACCTGCCCGCCGAACCGGTTCTCGAGCTCGCGGAGGCGCGGGATGGAGAGGTCGATGATCGTGACGTCGGCGCCCATGCCGAGCGCGTTCGCGGCCGCGTGCTCGCCCGCGACGCCGCCGCCGATCACGACGACGCGCGCCTTCGGGGTGCCGGGGACGCCGCCGAGGAGGATCCCGCGCCCGCCGGCCGCGCGCATCAGGTGGTACGCGCCGACCTGCGTGGAGAGCCGGCCGGCGACCTCGCTCATCGGCTGGAGGAGCGGGAGCTGCCGGTTGGGGAGCTGCACGGTCTCGTAGGCGATGGCCGTGGTGCCGGAGGCGACGAGCGCGTCCGTGCAGGGGCGCGACGCCGCGAGGTGCAGGTAGGTGAAGAGGGTCTGGCCGGCGCGCATACGCGGGTACTCCTCGAGGATCGGCTCCTTGACCTTGAGCAGCAGATCCGCGGCGCCCCACACCTCGTCGGCCGTGGCGACGATGGTCGCGCCGGCCTCGACGTAGTCGGCGTCGGTGATGCTGGATCCGAGCCCCGCGCCCTCCTGCACGAGCACCTCGTGGCCGCGCCGCACGAGCTCGTGCACGCCCGCGGGCGTGGCGGCGACCCGGTTCTCGTTGTTCTTGATCTCGGTGGGGATCCCGACCTTCATGCGTGCTCCGTCTCGTCTCCCCGCGAGGTGCGGCCGGCGGCGGCGATGCGGGAGGGCGAGTCCCAATATGGCCATCGTGCGTTTCGGGCTCGTGAAGTCCGTAGGATCTCCGGCGGATGCGCTCCTTCCGGCGTGATCCTGCGCCACGAGAGGACGGACGCCCCATGCCGACGAAGGAACTGCGGGCATCCGAGCCCCTCGACGCGGTCGATCGCAAGCTCGTCGCCCTGCTCCGGGCCGACGCGCGCACCCCCAACAGCCGCCTCGCCGAGCAGGCGGGCATCGCGCCGTCGACGTGCGTGACCCGGGTGCGCGGCCTCGTGGAGCGCGGCGTGATCACCGGCTTCACCGCCACCATCGACGCGGACGCGGTGGGCGTGGGCCTGCAGGCGCTCATCAGCATCGCGATCCGCGCGGGCGCCCGCCACGAGATGGCCGCGTTCGCGTCCGAGATGCGCGAGCTCGCCGACGTGGTGCAGCTCTTCTTCCTCGGCGGATCCGAGGACTTCATCGTCCACATCGCCGTCCGCGACAGCGACCACCTCCGCGACTTCGTCCTGAAGCACCTCTCGGCGCACCCGGCCGTGGCGTCGACCCGCACGAGCGTGGTGTTCGACCACCACCACTCGGGGCCGGCTGTCGCGGATCCGGACGCTTAGTCGACGTCGTCGCTCAGCGGATCGCGTGCCCCGGGTGCTCCTCGTCGTAGCGCTCCCGCGACTCGGCGATGCCCGCGCGCTCCGCGAGCGCCCAGTCGCCGAGCGCCTTCACGAGGTGCGTGAGCCGCGCACCGGACGGGGTGAGCGCGTACGAGACCTGCGCGGGCACCGTCGGGAACACCGTGCGGATCACGAGTCCGTCGCGCTCCAGCCGTCGCAAGGTGAGCGTCAGCATGCGCTGCGAGATCCCGTCGATGGCGCGCTGCAGCTCGCGGAACCGCCGCTCCCCCGACGCCAGCTCGACGACGACCAGCACCGACCAGGTGTCGCCGACGCGGTCGAGCACGTCGCGGATCCCGCAGTCGGGGTGGTCCTCGCGGCCACAGGGCTCGAGGTCGGCGGGCACCGCGGTGTGCGTGAGTGACACGGAAGTGCCTCCTTGTGAGGGGTCGGGTGTCGCAGCACGCTCGGTGACGTCACCGAATCCGAACCACGAGAGGTGGATCCATGATCCTCGTCACCGGCGCCACGGGCCAGCTCGGCTCCGCCATCCTCCAGCTCCTCCGCGCGAACGGGGCCGACGCGATCGGCAGCAGCCGCTCCGGCGCCGACGGGATGCGACGCATCGACCTCGACGACCCCGCGACCATCTCCTTCGCCGGCGTCGACACCCTGGTGCTCGTCTCGGCGGGCGAGGCCGAGGACGACGTGGTGACCGCTCGGCACGATGCCGCGATCACGGCGGCCGAGCGCGACGGCGTCGGGCACGTGATCTACACGAGCGTCGCGGCGGACGGGGATCACCTCGCCTTCGCGCTGGCGCACCGCTGGACCGAGCGGCGCCTGGCCCGGAGCGGCGTGCCGTCGACCGTGCTGCGGAACGGCCTGTACGCGGAGCTCTTCGGGGCGCTGCTGACCTGGCGCGGATCCCGGCTGGAGTCGGCGTTCGGCGACGGCGCCCTCGCGGCGGTCGCGCGCGCTGATCTCGCGGAGGCGGCGGCCGTGGTCGCCCATTCGCCGCAGGCGCACGCGGGTCGCAGCTACGACCTCGTGGGAGAGCCCATCACCGCGGCCTCGGTGGCGGAGCGTGTGGGTGCGCCGCTCGACCGTCTCGACCTCGCCGCGCGACGCGCGTCCTTCGACGGCGCCGGACTCAAGCCGTTCCAGCCGGCGATGCTCATGTCGATCCACACGGCCGTGCGGCACGGGTTCCTCGCGGAGACGACCGGGGATCTGGCGATGTTGCTCGGGCGGGCGCCGCTGGATGCGGTGCAGGTGGCGGCCGATGCGGCGTCGGCCGCGCGACCGCCGTCCGATCGACCAGCCAGCTAGTCGGTGGGACTACTCCCCCGACTGCCCCGCGTCCGTCACCGTCACGTCGGTGTGCACGAAGTTGAGGTGCGAGCGGGAGGCCGTGGGGCCGCGCTGGCCCTGGTAGCGGGAGGCGTACTCGCCGGATCCGTAGGGCTTCTCGGCGGGCGACGACAGGCGGAAGAAGCAGAGCTGGCCGATCTTCATCCCGGGCCAGAGCTTGATGGGCAGCGTCGCGACGTTCGACAGCTCGAGCGTGACGTGGCCAGAGAACCCGGGGTCGATGAAGCCGGCGGTGGAGTGCGTGAGGAGGCCGAGGCGGCCGAGCGAGCTCTTGCCCTCGAGGCGCGCGGCGACGTCGTCGGGCAGCGTGACCAGCTCGAACGTGGACCCCAGGACGAACTCGCCCGGGTGCAGGATGAACGGCTCCCCCGGCTTCGACTCGATGAGGCGCGTGAGCTCGGGCTGGTCCTCGGCGGGGTCGATGTAGGGGTACTTGTGGTTGTCGAACAGCCGGAAGAAGCGGTCGATGCGCACGTCGATGCTCGCGGGCTGCAGCATCCCGGGGTCGTACGGATCGAGGGCCACTCGTCCGGCGTCGAGCTCGGCGGTGATGTCACGGTCGGAGAGGAGCACGGCAGGAGCCTACCGGCGCGGGGTGGCGCCCGGCCGGACTCTTGCTAGGCTGTGGTCTCGACCCGGCTGCAGGCCGGTCGCGCGAGTGTAGTTCAATGGTAGAACTTCAGCTTCCCAAGCTGATAGCGCGGGTTCGATTCCCGTCACTCGCTCCCCTAGCGCCTCCGTAACGTGTCTGCGTTGTTGGTCTCCTTACCTTCTCGCGCCGCCGCGAGAACCACCCTGTCACCTAGATGGGGGCATAGTTTTTTGTCCATTGAGCAATTATTCTCCTGACAGCGACCATGTCTCAACTTGGCATAAACATCCGCGTCGCTCCAAATGGGGGGCTGTTGTGCTACTTCACAGCGTGTCTGTAAGAAAATACAGAAGTATTGACAGGCTAGCCGAGTTCGATGTCGGCGACTTCACGGTCCTATTAGGAGCGAACAACCAGGGGAAATCTAATCTCCTCAAAGCGACCGTATTGGCTATGCGGGTCATAAATCGCTGGGCTTCACTGGGCCCTAACCTCGCGAGCCTTCAGAAGCTCCCCCTCGGTATAGCCTTCAGAAGTACTAGCCGCGAGACGCCGCGGCAACGTCGATCTGGAGAATTGGATTACAACTGGGATCGCGATTATCCGTTATTCGCTAGAACGCGTAAGGGCGCCCAGAAGAGTACCGTTATCCAGCTCAACTTTGAATTGACCGCGGAAGAGCAAGCTGATTTTAAGTCCGAGACCGGCATTTCTATCAACTCCCGACTTCCCATTGAAGTTTCATTAAGAGAACGTGACGTTGCGCTGACCATTCCGAAACAGGGCCAGGGTGATCACGGCTCCAAGGCCAGCGAGATTGCCTCTTTCGTCTCCGCTCGTATCGATTTACTGTATATTCCGGCTATTCGAACTGGCATCGCGGCCGTGCGAGTGACTGAAGAAATTCTGGCTGAACGGCGGCGCCAAGTACTTGGGTCTGATCGGTACGCGGCACTCATGCAAGAACTCGAAGACTTAGACGCAAAAGCCGTAGAGGACGTTGAGAAGGTCATTGCTACAACCCTCCGTAGCTTTGTTCCGGACGCGGAAGACGTAAAAGTCATAACTAGCGGCTTCTCCCGTGGTCGCACTGTCGATGAAATTTTCATCAACGATGGCGTCAGTACCCCATTGTCCGCAAAAGGCGATGGCATTCAAAGCCTTGTGGCCTTAGGGCTGACTCTAGAGTGGACCCGCTCAAACGCCGCGCCGAAAAAGCAACTAATTGTGGCCGTAGAAGAACCCGAGTCCCACCTGCACCCGGGGGCAGTTCACGAGTTGAAGAAGGTGCTGCTATCCCTGGCCGCCACTCAGCAGGTCATCGTTACAACTCACAGCCAGACGCTGGTCAATAGAGCTCGGCTAGCGCAAAACGTGATTGTAGGTGGGCGCACAGCCGTGGCCGCTAAAACACTTGATGAGGTTCGTCAGGCTCTTGGCGTTAAACTGTCAGATGCGCTTTCTGCTGCAGAAGTCATTGTAATTGGAGAGGGGCTTCATGATGAAGTTACTTTGACGGCAATATTACGAGCAAAAAGCGCAGATATTGCCTCTTGGCTGGACGATGGCCGCTTGCTGGTAGAGTCGGCGGGTTCAGGTAGCCACATATACCAACGCGTTCTAGCCGCACGAACCATTCTTACAAAACCCTTAGTCGTCATAGATGGAGATACAGCTGGCAAAGAAGACGTAAGTCGCCTCATACGCGATGGTGTTATAGACGAGAACGACATCGTACAAGCGGTACGTCCACGCTGCACGTTCTCCGAACTTGAAGACCTATTCGAGCCCAATGTCTACCTCCCCCAGCTAGAAGCTCATATAGGATTTAAGCTATCTACACGCGAACTAGGTATTCTTAATAATGGCCACTCTGATGCGTGGAGCGAACGACTCGAAACACTACTAGGCAACCGAGGCATGCCTAATCCTCGAGGAAAGGTCAAAGTGGCAAAAGCTATCGTAAATGAAGCTGTCCAGTCTGCAATTGGTGATGGTATCGATGTTATACGTGCTGATTGCGAACCGCTAATTGACCGTCTTGTTCAAATGGTCACCCGTAATCTAACGAACCAATAGACGCCACGTCCTTGAAATTCAGCATGCCCGGCCCGCAAAGTCAATATAAAGAGCAGACAGCCTAATTTCACTTGTCACACGCGGCGGTCTGAAAAACCAGCCGCCTGCGTTGCCCCCGTGGATACGGCTGTTGACAGTCATGCGCTTGGAATTGACCCGGCTCGTACTATCAGCACGCGCTGGATGCACTTTGGGTTCGGTGGAAGCTGCGGAAGCTTATGTCGAAGTTGCTTACTAAGGGAAATCTGCACTCCACTCTTGGGTCTTACATAATGGCACTGCTGACCTCCGCCAACAGCGACGCCATCCCCGCCTCCGCCGTCGCCGCATCGCCGTCGCGGATCGCATGCGCCACCTGCTCGTGGGTGTCGAGCGCATGCGGGCGCGGCGTCCGCGGCATCAGGCCCTGGTGCGTGCGACCGCTGAGGACCTCCGTGATCACCTCGCGGAGGGCGGAGAACATGTCGTTGCCGCTGGCCTCGAGGATCAGGTGGTGGAACTCGATGTCGGCCGCGAGGAATTCGACGAGGGCGCCGGCCTCGCCGAGGCGGCGGAGATCCACCGCGAGCTCGGCGATGCGCGTGCGCTGGGTAGCACTGGCATTGCGCGCGGCCAGTGACGCCGCGACCGGCTCGACTGCGCGGCGCAGCTGGGTGAGGGAGCGGAACTGGTCCGAGCGACCGGGGCCGGTGAGGCGCCAGCGGATGATGCGCGGGTCGTAGACGTTCCAGCGATCCGGGCCCTGCACCACGAGGCCCACGCGGCGCTTCGGCACGAGGAGCGACATCGCCTCGAGCACGCGCACGCAGTCGCGCACCACGGTGCGGGAGACGCCGAAGCGCTGCTGGAGGTCCTCGATGGTGAGGCGGGTGCCCTCGGCGAGGCGGCCGTCGACGATGTCGCGGCCGAGCTCCTCGATGATCCGCGTGGCCATCACCGTGGCGGCGGGGACCGCGTCGGCCGGCATCGCAGCCGCGGGCGGCGGCGTCTGCTCCGAGGGTGGGACTGACCGCGTCGTCATGGTCCTCTCCGGGTGCGCGTCGGCCGGCCGGCCGCCTCGATGAGCATAGGTCGCCGGTCGCGGCCGCATCCTCGACACCCGCCGCAATGGTGTTACCTTTGGCCGGACGGCGGCCGACAAGGCGCCACCGCCCGCGTCGACGAAGGAGTCAGCATGGCCGCACAGCCCCGCCACGTCGTGGTGATGGGGATCTCCGGATCCGGCAAGACCACGATCGCCACCGCCCTCGCAGAGCGGCTCGGCTGGACCTTCGCCGAGGCGGACGAGTTCCACCCCGAGGCGAACATCGCGAGGATGAGTGCCGGCACGCCCCTCACCGACGACGACCGCTGGCCCTGGCTCGAGGCCATGCGCAACTGGATGAGCGGCGAGGCCCGCGCCGGCCGCAGCACCGTCGTCACCTGCTCGGCCCTCAAGCGCTCCTACCGCGACCTCCTCGACGGGGCCGACGGCGACGTGCGGTTCGTGCACCTCTCCGGCGACACCGAGCTGATCCGCGAGCGCATGAAGACCCGCAGCGGCCACTTCATGCCGGCCTCGCTGCTGCCCTCGCAGATCAGCACGCTCGAGCCGCTCGAGGAGGGCGAGCACGGCTTCGCGCTCGAGAACACCGGCACGCCCGCCGAGGTCACCGCCCGCATCGTCGACGAGCTCGGCCTCGTCGCGAGCTAGCGCCGCCGCGCACCCGACCACCAGCCCCACGCACGGTTCATCAACGGAGAGAACATGACCATCGAAGACTGGACGCAGACCCTCACCGCGGGTCCGCTCCTCCTGATCGCCGCGGGCGCCATCGCCGTCCTGCTGGTGCTCATCATCGCGTTGCGCATCCACGCGTTCGTCGCGCTGATCCTCGTAAGCCTCGTCACGGCGTTCGCCACCGGGATTCCGACCTCGCAGATCGTGACCGTGCTCGTCGGCAGCTTCGGATCCACGCTCGGCGCCGTCGCGCTGCTCGTGGGGCTCGGGGCGATGCTCGGGCGCCTGGTCGAGACCAGCGGCGGGGCGAAGGCGCTGGCCGACACCCTGATCCGCGTCTTCGGCGAGAAGCGCGCCCCGTTCGCGCTCGGGGTCGCGTCGCTGCTCTTCGGCTTCCCGATCTTCTTCGACGCCGGCCTCGTCGTGATGCTGCCCATCGTCTTCTCGGTCGCCCGGCGCCTCGGCGGCGGCGTGCTCCGCTACGGCCTCCCCGCGGCCGGCGCCTTCTCGGTGATGCACGTCTTCGTGCCGCCGCACCCCGGCCCCGTCGCGGCCAGCGAGTTCTTCGGCGCGAACGTCGGCATCGTGATCCTCGTGGGCCTCCTCGCCGCGATCCCCACCTGGTACGTCACCGCCTACCTCTTCGGCCTGTGGGTCGGGAAGAAGTTCGTGCTGCCGATCCCGACCCTGCTCGGCGAGGCCGACGAGCACGCCGAGTCGAACCCGCCGAGGTTCGGCACCGTCGTGGCCGTGCTGCTGCTGCCGCTCCTCCTGATCTTCCTCAACACCGGCCTCAACGCCGCCTCCACCGGCGGGATCCTCCCCGAGGGCACCAGCGATCAGACCTGGTACCAGGTGCTCCGCACGCTCGGCGAGACGCCCGTCGCGCTCCTCATCTCGCTGCTCGTCGCCGCGTTCGTGTTCGGCCGGCGCCGCGGGATCGACAAGAGCGCCCTCGAGAAGACCCTCGAGTCGGCGCTCGGCCCGGTCTGCTCGGTGATCCTCATCACCGGCGCGGGCGGCATGTTCGGCGGCGTCCTCCGCACCAGCGGCATCGGCGACGCCCTCGCCGACGTGCTCGGCGACCTCGGCATCCCGATCATCCTGGCCGGGTTCCTCATCGCGGCGATCCTCCGCATCGCGCAAGGGTCGGCGACGGTCGCGCTGACCACGGCCGCGGGCCTCGTCTCCCCGGCGATCCTCGCGGGCGACTACAACGCGTTCCAGGTCGCGGCGCTCGTCGTGGCGGTGGCCGGCGGATCCGTGGTCGCGAGCCACGTGAACGACTCCGGCTTCTGGCTCGTCGGCCGCTTCTTCGAGATGGACGTGAAGACGACCCTCAAGACCTGGACCGTGATGGAGACCGCGATCGGCGTGATGGGCTTCGCGATCGCGGCGGCGGTGTTCGGGGTGGCGTCGGTGGTCTAGACGCGGCCCTCGCCGCCGGCCCCGCGGCGCGTCCACGCGTCGCCCACACGGTCGAACAGGATCCGCGTGTGCCGCCGGTCGGGTGACCCCTGCCAGAACTCCACGTGCGCGGGGCGGATGCGCCACAGCACCCAGTCGCCCGGATCCACGTCGGCGCGGGCCGCGGCCGAGCGCGCGGCCAGGTCGGCGGCGCTCTCCGCCGCGCTGGCCTCCTCGACGGATCCGCGCACCCGCACCGCCCGCACGATCGGCTGCCACCAGAACGCGAGCGCCGCCGCCGGGGCCGCCGCCAGCTGCGCGCCCTTGGCCGAGGATCGCGTGCCCGCGAACGCCCAGCCGCGCGGGCCCACGTCCTTGAGGATCAGCGTGCGCGCGTCCGGCAGGCCGTCCGCATCGACCGTCGCGAGCGTCGCGGCGTGCGGCTCGGGGACGCCCGCGTCGACGGCCTCGGTGATCCACGTGCGGAACAGGTCGTCGGGGTCGTCCGGCAGCGCGTCGAGGTCGAGCGGCGGCGCGGATCCGGTGAGCGAAGGCTGCGCGCGCAGCCAGCGGGCGAGGTCGTCGGTGGTCATGGGTCCATCCTCTCGGCCGATCGCCCGGTGCGGACCGGGTCTCCTCAGGTGTGATCCGCCGCCGGCTGGCACCGCGGGCACCACCACGCCCGCCGCCCGCGCTCGCTCGTGCTCCCCGGATCATCGATGCCGACCACCGTCGTCCCGCAACGCAGGCACGGCCGACCCGCGCGGCCGACCACCCAGTGCGTGCGACCGCGGCGGGGATCGCCCGTCGTGATCTGGTACGCCGCCGGCACCGTCGCCGAATGCCGCAGCGCGCGGGCGGCGAGGTCGACGAGGGGCGGGAGGTCGACGTCGCGGACGCGGGTGGCCGGGTGCACGCCGCGCAGGAAGCCGACCTCGTTGACCCACAGGTTGCCGAGGCCGGCCATCGGGCGCTGGTCGAGGAGGGCGGGGCGGATCGCGTCGTCGGGCCGGGCGGCGAGGCGGGCGACGGCGAGCGTCGGATCCCAGTCGTCGCGCAGCGGGTCCGGCCCGAGGTGGCCGACGGCCGCGCGCTCGTCGCGGGTGGGGATCAGCTCGACCACGGGCAGGTCGATGCCCCACAGGGTGCGGCCGTCGTCGAAGCGGAGGCGCACGCGCACCTGGTGCTGGATCCGCATGGGCACCCGCTTGCCCGGCCTGGTGACCGTCCACGATCCCTGCATGCGCAGGTGCGTGTGGAGGGTGGAGGCGTCGTCGAGCCGCATGAGCAGGTGCTTGCCGTGGGTGTCGAAGCCGGTGATCCGCCGTCCGACGAGCCGCGCTCCCGCCCGCGCACCGGACCGCAGCTCGCCATCCGCGATGAGCGCTCCGCCGACCTGCGCGCGGAGGCGTGCCGCGAGGACGAAGACGGAATCACCCTCGGGCATGGGTCGACGGTAGCGGGGGCCGCCGACAGGGGGTCAGGCGGATCGGGTCAGGCGGGAGCGGGAGCGGGCGCGTGTGCGGGCGCGTGTGCACGCGCGAGGTCGCCGACCGACGCGGCGTACCGCGACATGCGGCGGTGCTGCACGACCGCGAACGGCAGCGTGCCGACCAGGAGGACGAAGCCGGCGAGGAGGAGGACGAGGATCCAGCCGTCGGCGTCGCCGCGGACGAGGGTGGGGACGAGGATCGAGACCACCAGCAGCAGCGACTGCCCCAGCTGGAAGGGCTGCAGCGTGCGGCTGTAGACGGCGAGGCGGGCGGCGCGCCACTCGAGCTCCGGCTCGAGCTCCTCGCCCTTGCCCTGAGCGCGCTGCGCCACCGCCTTGCGGTGCTCCTTCGCCAGGGCACCGGTGATCGCGGATCCCGACAGCTGCGCGCCGATCGAGACGAACAGGCACGTGAGCGCCGGCGCGAGCAGCGAGAACTGGAGCACGAGGGCGGCCGCCTGGGCGGTGTCCTGCGGCTCGAACCGGTCGAGGATCAGCGTCCCGCCGAGGCTGACCACGAGCGCGACCACGAACACCAGGCCGATGAGGCGCCACTTGCGCCGGGCCGTGTCCTCGGTCCAGTCGAGGTCGATGGAGAGGGTCGGGGTGTCGTCGGCGAGGCGCGCACCGAGCCGGCGGACGGCGGCGGCCTGGGCGCGGACCACGAGGATCCAGCTGGTGGCGGCCGTCGCGACCGCGGCCACCGCGAACCCCAGCACCACGAGCGGGGAGACGCCGCCGACCAGCGAGGCGGCCGCGTGCACGACCACGGCGAGCGCGGTGATGCCGACCCACACGATCACCCGCACCGGGCGCCGTCCCGTCCCGGCGGTGCGCTCGGGGTCGCGCCACGACTGGAGCTCCAGCAGGCCGAGGCACGGGGCGAACGCGAGCGCGAGCAGGCCCGCGATCAGCTGCGGGAGCACCGCGGCCGCGTCCACGTCGGAGACGACGCCCGACTGGTAGAGGCCGAAGCCGTAGAGGGTGGCGAGGCCGAGGATCAGCGCGACCAGGACGAGCAGCAGGGCGATCCGGCCGCCGAGGCCGCCGGGCTGCGCCGCGTCGGTCGTCGGTGTGGATCTCTGGTCCGTGCCGCGTCCGCTCATGCCTCGACCGTATCGGCCCGACTCCCGCCCGACCGTCCCGCAGCTGGCCCCCGTTCGCGCCCCGCCGCCCCTCCCCACGTGAACGCCCGCTGGATCCTCCCCCTGTCCCCCGCGCGCCCGCCCCGTCCGCCCGCGCGACGGGCCACACTCGACCCACGCAGCTGCACCGCGCAGCGCACGCACCGATCCCGAACCCGCCAGCCGCGCATCGCGCGAAGGAGCACCATGAAGATCACCGGCCGCACCGTCCTCATCACCGGAAGCACCTCGGGCATCGGCCTCGGGCTCGCCGAGCGCTTCCACGCCGCGGGCAACCGCGTGGTCGTCGCGGGGCGTCGCGCGGAGCTGCTCGACGAGATCACCGCCCGGCACGAGGGCATGGCGTCGGTCGTGCTCGACGTGGCCGACCCCGCCTCCATCACCGCGGCCCGCGACGAGCTCGCGCGCAGCCACCCCGACCTCGACGTCGTCATCACCATGGCGGGCATCATGCAGCCGGAGGACCTCCGCGATCCCGCGCACCAGGCCACCGCCGAGGCCATCGTCACCACGAACCTCCTCGGCACCATCCGCACGGTCGACGCCTTCCTGCCGGGCCTCCTCGCGAACGACGAGGCCACGCTCATGACCGTCTCCTCCGGCCTCGCGTTCGTGCCCCTGGCCGTCACGCCCACCTACAGCGCCACGAAGGCGGCGGTGCACTCGTACACGCAGAGCCTGCGGGCGCAGCTGGCCGGATCCTCGGTCGAGGTCGTCGAGCTCGTGCCGCCCAAGGTGCAGACCGCGCTCATGCCCGGGCAGGCGGAGGCGGCCGACGCGATGCCGCTCGAGGACTTCCTCGACGAGGTCATGGGCATCCTGCAGGCGCGCCCGGAGGACGAGGAGGTCCTCGTGCAGGACGTGCACGGCCTCCGCTTCGCCGAGCGCGACGGCCGCCACGACGAGATGCTCGCGCTGCTCAGCGGGCACTAGGCGCGGGACCGACCGAGCCGAGCCGAGCGGGACAGGGACGGACGCGCCGGGCGCGAGACGGCGGCCCGCGCCTCAGCTGCTCTGCCGCACCACGAGGGTCGTCGGCACGAGCGTCAGCGGATCCACGGCCTCGCCCGCCACCAGCCGCAGCAGCACCTCGGCCATCGCCCGCCCGAACTCCTGGTTGGGCTGGCGCACGGTGGTCAGCGGCGGCACGGCGGACTCCGCGAGGTAGTCGTCGTCGAAGCCCACGACGCCCACGTCCTCGGGCACGCGCAGGCCGCGCTCGCGCAGCGCCGTGTAGACGCCGGCCGCCATCCGGTCGCTCGCGGCGAACACCCCGTCGATCGGCTCGCCGCGCGCGAGCAGGGCGCGCATCGCGTCGGCGCCGGATGCGGGCGAGAAGTCGCCGACCTCGACGAGCGTCGGATCCAGGCCCGCCGCCGACATGGCCTCCCGGAAGCCGCGCAGCCGGTCGATGCCCGCGGGCATGTCCTGCCGGCCGGCGACCGTGGCGATCCGCGTGCGGCCGCGCGCGATCAGGTGCTCGGTCGCGACGCGCGCGGCCCCCACGTTGTCCACGTCGACGGTGGGCGCGTCGCGGTCGTCCTCGCGCAGCGGCCGCCCGGCGAACACCACGGGCAGCCGGTCGCGCAGGCCGCTGAAGGTCGCGTCGCCGGAGTGGTGCGAGACCACGAGCACCCCGTCGACGTTGCCGCCGAGCAGGAAGCGCCGCGTCTTCTCCGCCTGCGCCGGCGACGAGATGAGGAGCGTGAGCGTGTGCTCGGTGGCGGCGAGGTGGGCCATGGCGCCCTGGATGAGCGACGCGAAGAACGGATCCGCGAACACGCGCGCCGTCTGCTCCGGCATCACGAGCGCGAGGGCGTTCGTGCGGCGCCCGGCGAGGGAGCGCGCCGCGCGGTTGGGCACGTAGTCGAGCTGCGCGATGGCCGCCTCGACGGCGGCGACGGCCCCGGGCGCGACCTTGCCGGATCCGTTCACCACCCGCGACACGGTGGCCCGGCTCACCCCGGCGAGCGCGCCGACCATCTCGAGCGTGGGCTGCTGCTCGGCGTCGGCGGCCACGGTCCCCCTCGGGTGCTGCTCGGATCAGGCGCGGCGTGGGTCAGGTCGAGTGTACGTCCGGGCCCCTCCGCGCCCGCGTCCTGGTGCGGGGATCGGACGGGCCCGCCCCTCACCCGCGCGACCCCCGGCCTAGGCTCGACGCATGTCGACGACGATGCCGCCCTCGCCCGCCCCCACCCCCGCCGGCGAGGGACACGGCGACGGCGACGGCACGTCCGACGACACGCACGACCACGCCGCCCGCCCCACCCGCTGGGGCGTCGTCGGGGCCGCCGGCATCGCGCGCTCGGTCGTGCCCGACATGCTGCTCGTGCCCGGGATCGAGGTCGTGGCCGTGCACTCGCGCACCCGCGCGAGCTCCGAGGAGCTGGCGGCCGCGTGCGGCATCGCGCGGATCCACGACACCCTCGAGGCGCTCCTGGCCGACGACGAGGTGGACGCCGTCTACGTCGCCACCCCGCACACCCTCCACCGCGCGCAGGCCGAGGCCGCCCTCCGCGCCGGCAAGCACGTCGTCTGCGAGAAGCCCACGACCACGACGGCCGCCGACACCCGCGCCCTCGTCGACCTCGCGCGGACCGAGGGCCTGCTCCTCCTCGAAGCGCTGTGGATGGCGTTCTCCCCCGGCTACCTCGCCGTGCGCGCGGGGCTGGACGCGGGTCGCATCGGCGATCCTCGCGCCATCGCGGTGTCCTTCGGCTTCGTCACCGAGGAGGGCGAGGGCCGACTCTGGGACCCCGAGGTCGGCGGCGGGACGCTGCTCGACATGGGCGTGTACCCGCTCGCCTTCGCGCACGGCCTGTTCGGCGCGCCGTCGTCGGTCGCCGCGGTCGGCACCGTGCTCCCGAGCGGCGTCGACACCGAGGTCGCGATCCTGCTCGGCTGGCCCGACGGCCGCCAGGCGACGCTCGCCTGCTCGCTCGTCGCCGCGCTGCCCCTGGGCGCGACCGTCAGCGGCACGGCCGGCCGCATCGAGGTGGATCCGCTGTTCCTCGCCTCCTCCGGCCTCACGATCGTGCCCGCCGACGGCGACCCCGAGCGCCAGGAGCACGAGATCGAGGGCCGCGGCTACGTGCCCATGTTCCGCGCGGCCCAGGAGGCGATCCGCGCGGGCCGCGTCGAGTGCGCCGAGATGCCGCACGCGGAGTCGATCGCCCTCGCCGAGCTGATGGACGGGATCCTGGAGCGCATCGGCGCGCGCTGACGAGCCGCGCCGCCGACCACGCATCCACGCAGCCGCACGACCAGACGCCGGGCACGCGGGCATCCGGGCATCCGCACGACTGCGCATCCGCCCATCCGGAGGAACCGTCCGAGGACGCCGCATAGGGTCGAGGAGAGGCACGCGCCTCACCCTGCGGCACGTCGACGGAGACGATCCGACCGGAACGACCCCGAAGGAGAAGACCATGACGCACGTCCTCGTGCTCGTCGGGAGCCTGCGCACCGGCTCCACCAACCAGCAGATCGCCGAGGCGGCCCAGCGCCACGCCCCCGACGGCGTCGCGCTCGACATCCACGACGGCCTCGACCGGCTGCCCTTCTACAACGAGGACGTCGACGTCGAGGGATCCGTCCCCGACGAGGCCGTCCGCTTCCGCGACGCGATCGCCGCCGCGGACGCGCTCCTCGTGGTCACGCCCGAGTACAACGGCACGATGCCCGCGGTGCTGAAGAACGCGATCGACTGGGCCTCGCGCCCGTTCGGCGCCTCCGCCCTGGCGGGGAAGCCCACCGCGGTGATCGGCAGCGCCTTCGGCCAGTACGGCGGCGTCTGGGCGCAGGACGAGGCCCGCAAGGCGCTCGGCATCGCCGGCGCGCACGTGCTCGAGGACGTCAAGATGGCCGTCCCCGAGTCGGTCGTCCGGTTCGCCGAGCGCCACCCGGCCGACGACGCCGAGGTCGTGGAGCAGCTCCGCGAGGTGCTCGACGCGGTGCGCGCCTCGGCAGCAGCCGCCTGATCCGCGCCGTCGACCCCGGTCGGCAGCGCCCCACGCACGACGACGGCCGCGCCCCCTCTCAGGACGCGGCCGTCGTCATGCGAGCCGGGAGGCTACGGCTTGAGCACCACCTTGATGCAGCCGTCCTCCTTCTTCTGGAAGATCTCGTACATGTGCGCGGCCTCGCTGAGCGGCACGGAGTGCGTGACGAGGTCCATGACGCCGAGCGGGTCGGACGGGTCCTCGACGAGGGGCAGCAGGTCCTCGATCCAGTACTGCACGTTGCACTGGCCCATGCGGATCGCGATCTGCTTGTCGAAGAGCGACTTCATGGGCAGCGGGTCGGCCTCGCCGCCGTAGACGCCCGAGATGGAGACGGTGCCGCCGCGGCGGACCGCGTCGAACGCCGTGTGCAGGGCCGCGAGGCGGTCGACGCTCGCGACGTCCATGACCTTCTTCGCGATGCCGTCGGGCAGGAGGCCCGCGGCCTTCTGCGCGAACGAGGCGGCGGGGCTGCCGTGCGCCTCCATGCCGACGGCCTCGACCATGGCGTCGGGCCCGCGGCCGTCGACCATCTCGCGCAGCTTGTCGGCCACGTCGTCGGTGAGGTCGAGGGTCTCGACGCCGTGGCGCTCGGCCATGGCGCGGCGCTCGGGGACCGGGTCGACCGCGATCACGCGGTAGCCGAGGTGCTTGCCGATGCGGGCCGCGAACTGGCCGACGGGGCCGAGGCCCATGACGCCGAGCGTGCCGCCCTCGGGCACGTTCGCGTACTGCACGCCCTGCCAGGCGGTGGGGAGGATGTCGCTGAGGAAGAGGTAGCGCTCGTCCGGGAGCTCGCTGTTCACGACGATCGCGTTGACGTCGGCGAGCGGCATGCGGAGGCGCTCGGCCTGGCCGCCGGGGATGGATCCGTACATCTCGCTGAAGCCGTAGAGCGCGGCGCCGCTGCCCTGCGCCTTCACCTGCGTGGTCTCGCACTGCGTGAAGAGGCCGCGGTCGCACATGAAGCAGTCGTGGCACGCGATGACGAAGGGGACGACGACGCGGTCGCCGACCTTCAGCTTCGTGACGGCGCTGCCGACCTGCTCGACGACGCCCATGTTCTCGTGGCCGAGCACGTCGTCCTTGTCGAGGAACGGGCCGAAGACCTCGTAGAGGTGGAGGTCGGATCCGCAGATCGCGGTCGACGTGATGCGGATCACCGCGTCGGTGTCCTGCTCGATCACGGGGTCGGCGACGTCCTTGACCTCGACGTCGTGGATGCCCTGCCAGGTGAGTGCCTTCATCGTGCTCCTTCGTGCTCGGGCGCCGGACCCTCGTGGGGCGGCGCTCGTCCACACAACGCCCTCCGGGGCCGTCCGCCAAGGGACAGCCAGGCCGCATCCAGGCAGCGGCGACGGCCGGGCGCGGCGCGAGAGAGGTCGCGGGCGGCTGGCGACGGGGCGCGCGGGCAGGGCGCAGGAGCGGCGGCGGCGAGGGCGCGCAGCGATCCGCCCCGGCCGTCGGTCGTCCACGACACGACCGCTCCGGGGCGGATCCGGAGACCATCGATCGACGGTCCGGACTGCATAGGAGGACTCTCGACAACCCTCAAGCGCCCGAGCCCGTCAGGCCTCGTGCTGAGAGTGTGCTCCGCAGGTGGGGAAATTCACAGGGGGTTGACTCCGTTCCCGGCGGATGCACGGGAGAGCGGTCGGGTCAGACGTCCCAGCCGTGCGCGCGCTGCACCGCGCGGAGGGCGTCGGCGGCGTCGTCCTCGCCGAAGGGCAGGCGGTCCCAGCGGATGCCGTCCGGCGCGATCCAGCCGAGCTCGCCGAGGGCGGCGGCGAGGTCCTCGATGTAGAGCGCGACCGCGTCGTCGGCCCCGCGGATCGTGTCGCCGGTGATGGACCAGCCGAAGTACCCGGCGACGAAGCGCGCCTGCTCGGTGGAGCTGCGCATCGGGCCGCGGGGGCGGGCGGGGAGGGCCTCGCTCGCGGAGGACTGGACCAGATCGCCCATGTCGTCGGCGCTCGTGTCCTGCATGCGTCCCTCTCCTGGGCGACGCGCCCGCGTGACCCGACACCACGATGCCAGGCGGCGCGCGTGGGCCCCCAATGCCCCGTCGGGGGTTGACACGGGACAGCCGGGCCGAGTATCCGCAGGTGGGGGCGGTGTTCGGGCGGGATGCGGGAGCGGCCCGTGCGCGACCGGAGACAGCACGAGCGGCCCTGGTGCGAGCGGCCCCCGCGCGAGCGGACGGGCTAGCGCAGGTCGTCCCGGGGCTCGTCCTCCGGGGGCTCGCGCATGATGAGGAGGCCGCCGGGGCTGTTGGCCGTGGTCATCAGCGCGTCCACCCACTTGCGGTTGATGGGCGGGACGCGGCTGCCGTGGTACTTGAAGACCAGGGGCAGCGAGTTGTGCATCCAGATGGTGGTGCGCCCGTCCCCGACCTCCACGTCGTCGCGCCAGGAGAAGTAGAAGTTCTCCCCGCGGCGCAGCTTCGCGCCGATGACGAGCTGGAGGTGAGCGAGCAGACGGTCGTCGAACTCCGCCGTGAGCGTCGAGTCGTACTTGAAGGTGCCCATGATCGATCCCGTTGTCCCCCTCGTGAGCTCTCGTGCCCCGCGCCGACGATAGAGGGGGCCAGAGTGCGGCGCTGAGCTTCGGCCGTGCCCACCCACTATGCCAGCCATGCCGTCGCGTGAGGCATCGTCCGGGAGGGCGATCCGCGTGTGGTAATGAGCCGGTCCTGGGGAGGGGGCGCGGGCGCCGCGACGCGCGAGGCGGCGCGGGCGGATCCGCCGCGCCCGGACCGACCGGTCGGCGACCTGTCAAGGGGGTAGGCGGCCCCCGCGGCGGCGGCGAACGCTCGAGGGGAGAAGAGCCGCGGCCGGATCCGGCGCGGCGCCGTCCACCAGGAGAGGTCCTCCATGTTCTTCCACAAGCAGGAGCTGCAGCACAGCGCCACCCCCGACAAGCCCGACCCCATCTACGCGCGCCACCTCCAGGAGGTGCTCGGCGGCCAGTACGGCGAGATCTCCGTCGCCATGCAGTACGGCTTCCAGTCCTGGAACTCGAAGCTCCCCGGCAAGTACCGCGACATGCTCTACGGCATCGGCGCGGAGGAGTTCGGCCACGTCGAGATGCTCGCCATCATGATCGCGAAGCTGCTCGAGACCGCGCCCGTCGAGGCGACCGAGGACGCGATGTCGGACCCGACCCTCGCGGCGGTCATCGGCGGCGGCGACATCCAGCACGCCATCGTCGCGGGCGCCGGCGCGCGCCCCGTCGACAGCAACGGGAACCCGTGGCAGGGCTCCTTCATCACCGCGAGCGGCAACCTGCTCGCCGACTTCCACGCCAACGCGAACGCCGAGATGCAGGGCCGCCTGCAGGTGGCGCGGCTGTACCACATGACCGACGACCACGGCGTGAAGGACCTCCTGTCCTTCCTGCTCGCGCGCGACACGATGCACCAGAACCAGTGGGTCGCGGCGATCGCCGAGCTCCAGGCCGAGGGCACCGAGAACCTGCCCGTGCCGAGCGACTTCCCCGTCGAGCTCGAGGACCGGGACGTCTCCTACCAGTACCTCAACTTCTCGGACGGCCCCGCGGCATCCGAGGGCTCGTGGGCGTCCGGCCCGACGCCCGACGGCAAGGGCACCTTCACGTACCACGACGGGCCCACGTCGTCGGTGCCGATGCCGCCGCCGCCCGTCGGCAACCCGCTGCTCCACGGCACCATCCCGCCGAAGGACCCGGGGCTGCTGAAGAAGGCCGCGAGCGCCGTGAAGGACGCCGTCACCCCCGAGTGATCCGCGACGCGCGGCGGTGCGGTCGGTCCCTCCCGGGGTCGGCCGCATCGCCGCGTCCCGAGCCCCGCGTCCGTCCGGACACGGGCCGACCCCGCGAGAGGACCGCATGATCCGCACCGGCACCCCGCCCCACCCCGCCTCCCCCGTGCTCGCGCGCGACGTGGCGCCGGGCGTCCACCTGCTCTCCCACGCGCACGTGAACCTGGTCCTGATCGAGGACGACGACGGCGTCACCCTCGTCGACACCGCGTTCCCGGACACCTGGCCGCACCTGCTGCGCGCCCTCCGCGCGATCGGCCGGACGCCCGACGAAGTGCGCGCCGTGGTGCTCACGCACGGGTACTTCGACCACGTCGGATCCGCCGCCCGGGCCGCCCGCGAGCTCGGCGTGCCGGTGCACGTGCACCCGGGCGACGCGCGCATCGCCCGGCACCCGTACTCCTACCGTCGCGAGCGCACGCCGTTCGCGTACCCGCTCCGGTACGGCCGGGCGATCCCCGTCGTCGCGGCGATGGCCGCCGCGGGCGCGCTGCGCGTCGAGGGCGTGGACGCCGTCGCCGACCTCGCGGCCGGGCCCCTCGACGTGCCCGGCCGGCCCGTCGTGATCCCGACCCCCGGCCACACCGACGGCCACGTCGCGCTGCACCTGCCGGACCGGGACGCGCTGATCACGGGCGACGCGCTCGTGACGCTCGACCCGTACACGGGACGCACCGGCTGCCGCATCGTCGCGGGCGCCGCCACCGCCGACAGCGGGCGGGCGCTGCGCTCGCTCGCGGCGCTCGAGGACACGGACGCGCGCATCGTGCTGCCGGGGCACGGCGCGCCCTGGCGGAACGGGATCCGCGCAGCCGTGTCCGCCGCGCGCTCGGCGGGCCCGGCGTGACGGGCCTCACGGAGCTGTGGCTCGTGCGGCACGGGGAGAGCACGGCGAACGTCGCCGCGAGCCGGGCCGACCGGGACGGCGCGGAGGTGATCCACGTCGACCACCGGGATCCGGACGTGCCCCTGTCCGACGTCGGGAAGGCGCAGGCCCGCGCGCTGGGCCGGTGGTTCGCGAGCCGGTCCGACGTGCCGACGGCCGTGTGGTCGTCGCACTACCTGCGGGCGCGGACGACCGCGGAGGTCGCGCTGGCCGAGGCGGGGATCGCCGCGGAGGTGCGGCCGGACGAGCGGCTGCGCGACCGCGAGCTAGGGATCCTCGACCTCCTCACCTCCCGCGGCGTCGCCGCCCGCCACCCCGACGAGGACACCCGGCGGCGCTGGCTCGGCAAGCTGTCCTACCGGCCGCCGGGCGGCGAGTCGTGGGCGGACGTCGCGCTCCGCGTGCGCTCGTTCCTGCAGGATCCCGAGGTCGAGGCCGCCGACGGCCGCGCCCTGATCACGACGCACGACGCCGTGGTGATGCTCTTCCTCTACGTCGGCCTCGCGCTCTCCGAGGCCGAGCTGCTCGCCTTCCAGTCGCAGCACACCGTGGCGAACGCGTCCGTCACGGTGCTCGAGCGGTCCGCCCCGCGCGACCCGTGGACCCTCCGCACCTTCTCGGCCACGGAGCACCTCGACGGGCAGGGCGCGCCCGTCACCCAGCACGGAGGGGAACCCGATGTCCGACGACGATGACGACCGCACCCGCGCCGACGCGCCCGCGGAGGTGGTGACGCCGGCCGCGCTGCGCGACTGGGCGCTGCCCGCGGCGACCGGATCCAAGTACGGGCGCGGCCAGGTCGTGGTCGTCGGCGGGGCCCTCCGCTCCCCCGGCGCGGCCATGATCGCGGGGCTCGCGGCCCTGCGCGTGGGCGCCGGCCGGCTCACGCTCGCGGTGGGCGCGTCGGTCGCGACCGAGGTCGCCGTCGCGGTGCCGGAGAGCGGCGTCGTGCCGCTCGAGGAGACGGACGCCGGGCACGTGCGGGGCGCCGGGATCCGCGCGGCGGAGGACGACATCGCGTCCGCCGACGCCGTGCTCGTCGGCCCCGGCCTCGACGACGCGGACGAGGCCGAGCGGATGCTGCGCCTCCTCGCGACCCTCGTGCCCGACGACGCCGTCGTGGTGCTCGACGCCTACGCGCTCGGCGTGCTCCCCGCGTGCCGCGAGTCCGCCGCGCACCTCGTCGGGCGGCTCGTGCTCACGCCCAACTCCTCCGAGGCCGAGCGCCTGCTCGGGCGCGACGCGGGCGACGACGCCGTGGCGGACGCGCGCGAGATCGCGCGCCGATACGGCGCGGTCGTGTCGATGGGCGGCGTGGTCGCGGCGTCGGACGGGCGGGCCTGGACGGTCGGCGCGGGCGGCAGCGGCCTCGGCACGTCCGGATCCGGGGACGTGCTCGGCGGCGCGGTCGCGGGGCTGTGCGCCCGGGGCGCGGATCCGGCCCAGGCGGCGGTCTGGGCGACGCACGCGCACGCCGCGGCGGGCGACCGGCTGGCCGTGCAGGTCGGGCCGCTCGGCTACCTGGCGAGCGAGCTGCTCCTGGAGCTACCGCGCGTCCTGGTCGAGCTGGAGGCCTGAGCCGGCTCCTCCCCAGGCGGACGCGGACGGGCGTCGCCTGGGGATCCCCGCCGGGCCCGGTCGCCGCGCGCGGACGGTCGTAGGGTCGGACCATGACTGATTCCACGTACACCGCACAGCTGGTCGGCCCCGAGGGCACGGAGGAGACCGAGGTCGAGTTCCTCAACGGCGAGCCCGTGAAGAGCTTCACGCGCGCCACCTCGCTCAGCGAGGAGGAGGTCGTGTGGGAGCTCGACGCGGACGAGGACGGCTACGTCTACCGTCCCGCCGGCATCCCGGGTGCCGACTACTCCTGAGTCGCCTGGCCCCCTAGAGGGTGAGGAACGCCACGCAGCACAGCACGCTGACGCTCAGGGCGCCGAGCGACGCGAGCGTCCACGGCCGGATGGTCGGGTGGAACAGCCCGACCTTCCCGACGCCGTGCTGGCGGATGCCCTTCCACACGCCGATGCATTGCAGCGCTCCGCCGAGCAGCATCGTGGCGAGGGCGGTGTAGACGAGCGCGTCGAAGGAGTCCACCGCTCGGACGCTACCGGCGGCGCAGGTGGCCGTCGTCCCCCTGTTCGGGCGAGGACGTCCGCGAGCGGGCATCCTCCGGGCCGTCGGCCGCCCGGTCCCCCGCCGTAGGATCGAGGTCCCGCACGACGTGAGGAAACCCGCATGAGCACCAGCCCGTCCACGCCCCAGGCCGACACCGCCGCGATCGCCCGCATCATCGACCACACGCTCCTGAAGCCCGAGGCCACGCGCGACGAGGTCGCCGCGCTCGTCGCCGAGGCCGTGGAGCTCGGCACCTACTCGGTGTGCGTCTCCCCGTCGATGCTCCCGCTCGAGCTGCCCGCGGGATCCGACCTCAAGGTGGCCGTGGTCTGCGGCTTCCCCAGCGGCAAGCACCACAGCGAGGTCAAGGCCGCCGAGGCCGCCCTCTCGGTCCGCCAGGGCGCGGACGAGGTCGACATGGTCATCGACGTGGGCGCCGCCCGCGAGGGCCGCTTCGCCGACGTCGAGGCCGACATCCGCGCCGTCCGCGAGGCCGTGCCCGCGCCCGCCGTGCTCAAGGTCATCATCGAGTCGGCCGCGCTCGACGACGACCAGATCGTCGCCGTCTGCCAGGCCGCCGTCGCCGCGGGCGCCGACTTCGTCAAGACCTCCACGGGCTTCCACCCCACGGGCGGCGCCACCGTGCACGCGGTCGCGCTCATGAGCCGCACGGTCGACGGCGAGGCCGGCGTCAAGGCGTCCGGCGGCATCCGCACGTACGAGACCGCCGTGCAGATGATCGAGGCCGGCGCCACCCGCCTCGGCGTCTCGGGCAGCGCGGTCGTGCTCGCGGGCCCCGTGCAGACGCCCGAGAACGGCGCGCTCGGATCGAGCGGCTACTGATGCCCGCGGACCGCCGCGCGCACCTCGCCGACCTCGGCCGCTACATCCAGGCCTCCCCCTCCTCGTTCCACGCGGTCGCGGAGGCCGCCCGCCGCCTCGACGCCGCGGGCTTCACCGGGCTCGACGAGCGCGACGCCTGGCCGACCGGCCCGGGCAAGAGGTACGTCGTCCGCGACGGCGCGCTCCTCGCGTGGATCCAGCCCGCCGGCGCGCACGCCACCACGCCCTTCCGCGTGCTCGGCGCCCACACCGACTCCCCCGGCTTCAAGCTGAAGCCGAAGCCCACCGTGGGATCCGACGGCTGGGTGCAGGCGGGAGTCGAGGTCTACGGCGGCCCGCTCCTCAACTCCTGGCTCGACCGCGACCTCGAGCTCGCCGGCCGCCTCGTCACGCGCGACGGCGCCCGCCACCTCGTCCGCACCGGCCCGCTGCTGCGCTTCCCGCAGCTCGCCGTGCACCTCGACCGCGGTGTCAACACGGAGGGCCTGCGGCTGGATCCGCAGCGCCACATGTCGCCGATCCTCGGCACGGGCTCCCCCGCCGATGCCGACGTGCTCGGCCACCTGGCCGGCATCGCGGGCGTCCGCGCCGACGACGTGCTCGGCTACGACGTGGGCGTCGCCGACACGCAGGCGCCGGGATCCCTCGGCCTCGACGGCGAGCTCTTCGCCGCCGGCCGCATGGACAACCTCAGCTCCGTGCACGCCGGCCTCGCCGCCCTGCTCGAGCTCGCGGCCGCGGCCGACGACGACGCGGACGCGCCCGTCGCGGTGCTCGCCGCCTTCGACCACGAGGAGGTCGGATCCGCCACGCCCTCGGGTGCCGCCGGCCCGATCCTCGAGGACGTGCTCGGCCGCATCTCCGCGGGCCTCGGCGCCGGATCCGAGGAGCGCCGTCGCGCGTTCGCCTCCTCCTGGTGCCTCTCGGCCGACGCCGGCCACGCCGTGCACCCCAACTACCCGGACCGCCACGACCCGGCCAACCGGCCGGTGCCGAACGGCGGCCCGCTGCTGAAGATCAACGCGAACCAGCGCTACGCGACCGACGGCGTCGGCGCCCGCGAGTGGGCGCTCGCCTGCGAGCGCGCGGGCGTGCCCACCCAGGAGTTCGTCTCCAGCAACGCGGTGCCCTGCGGCTCCACCATCGGCCCGATCACGGCGACGCGGCTCGGGATCCGCACGGTCGACGTCGGCATCCCCCTGCTCTCGATGCACTCGGCCCGCGAGCTGTGCGGCGCCGACGACCCGGGGCACCTCGCCGCCGCGGCCGCCGCGTTCCTCCGCCCGGCGGTCTGACGGACGACGGTCTGACGGACGGCTCGACCCGCGCGGCGTCCGAGCCGCCACCGCACGAGAGAGGGCCCGACGCGATGCGCGTCGGGCCCTCTCCTCGTCCCCGGCGGTATCAGCCGCCGTACGACGCCAGCAGCGCCCGCATCTTCGTGAGCTGCTCCTCCTGCGACGAGCGCATGGCGCCCGCGATGTCGAGCGCGTCGGTGGACGTGCCGAGCTGCGCCTCCCCGTCGGCCATCGCGATCGCGGCCTCGTGCTGGGCGATCATCCCCTGCAGGAACAGGCGCCCGGCGTCCGCGCCGCTCGCGGACCGCACGGCCTGCAGCTGCGCGTCGGACGCGGCGGCGCCCGCCTCGGCGGACCCGGCGGCGCCCTCGCTCCCGGACGCGCTCCCGGACGCGCTCCCGCTGCCGCTGCCGCTCGCCGCGCCCTCCTCGGATCCCCCGACGCCGCCGGCCTCCTCGCGGTCCTCGGTGCCGTTCGACCCGGACGCGCCGTCCTCCCCGGCCCACTCCTCCGCGAGGCGGCCGAGCTCCTGGGCCTGCGGACCCTGCTGGTCGCGGATCTGCACGGCGAGCTCCTCCGCTCCCGGCGGCAGGTCGTCGGCCTGGAGGGCGGCCTCGGCGAGCGCCACGGATCGCGCGGCGTGGTCGCCCATGTCCTGCGCGAACGCCAGGTCAGCGCGGTTCCAGCCGTCGGAGCCCGTCTCGACGGGTGCCGCGGCGTCGGCGCTCGGCGATGCCGCGTCCTCGGGCGTGCGCGGCGGCGTCGAGCATCCGGCGAGCCCGGCGGCGAGGACGAAGGCGGTCGTGGCGGCGGCGAGGCGGTGTCGGTATCCCATGCGACGATCCTCCTCCACGGCGCGGATCGGCGTGCCCGCGAAGGTAGGTTCTCCCCATGCCCGAGATCGTCGACCTGCCGCATCCCGGCACGACCCTCGAGTTCGGCGAGCCGGGCAGCCCCGTCGTCGTGCTCGTCCACGACGACCACGGCCGCCTCCCCTGGCTCGACCAGTACGCGCTCGCCCTGGCCCGCGCCGGCTTCCACGTGCTCGTGCCCGACCTCTACGACGGCCGCGCCACCCTCGACGACTCCCTCGCCGCCGGCCTCGCGGCGGAGCTCGACGTGGGCTTCGCGCTCGGCACCATCCGCGACGGCATCGACTCGGCGCGCGCGCGCGGATCCGCCCGCGTCGGCCTCGTCGGCTTCGCGCCCGGCGGCTGGCTCGCCCTCCTCGAGGCGCAGGACGGCGGAGCGGACGCCGTGGTCGCCTACTGCGCGAGCCTCGGCCCCGAGGAGCACGGCGTCATCCCGTGCGCGGTGCTGCTGCACCTGGCCGAGCACGACGAGTGGATCGACGACCAGCGGCCCGAGGCGTTCATCGGCCGGCTCCGCGAGCACGGCACGCCCATCACGGCGCACACCTACCCCGGCACCACCCCGGCGTTCCCGAACGCGAGCCTCCGCGACCGGCTGGATCCGGACGCCGCGGCCCTCGCGTACCGCCGCACGGAGGCCTTCCTGGCCGACCACCTGGGAAACGGGTCCTGATCCAGTAGCGCGATCCCACCAAACCGGTCGGGTACGCGGTACGAATGTAAGGAGCCTGGGAATGCCCCGGCTCTTCCCTACCAGTGGAGGCACCATCATGAGCTCGTCCCCGAACCGCCTGCTCGGCACCGTCTTCGGCGCCGTCTACGTCCTCGTCGGCCTTCTCGGCTTCCTGTTCCCGCCGAACAGCGGGGGCTTCTTCTCGTCCGACGGCGGCCTGCTGCTCGGCATCTTCATGGTGAACCCGTTCCACAACGTGGCCCACCTCCTCATCGGCGCGGCCCTCCTCATCGGCGGCCTCTCCAGCGTCGCGGCGGCCAAGGCCGTGAACTCGACCATCGGCTTCGCGTACCTCGCGCTCGGCGTCGTCGGCTTCTTCCTCGTGAACACCGACTTCAACGTGCTCGCGCTCAACACCGCGGACCACTTCCTGCACCTCGGCAGCGCCGTCGTGCTGCTGATCGTGGGCCTCGGCGCCGAGAAGGGCGTCCGCAACCGCGCCGCCCGCGCCGCCTAGGCGACACCGCACCACCACCGCCGCGCCGCTGCACCGGGCGCGTCACGCATCACCGCACGACAGCACGACAGCACGCAGCACCGCACCACCGCGGCGCCCGGGACGACGAAGGGACCAGCACGTGTCACTGCTCATCCGCCACTGGCTGGCCCTCGCCGCCCTAGGCGCCGCGCTCATCCACCTGGCCGTCGGCGCGGGATCCTCGCCGGCGTCCATGGTGGCCCTCCTCGTCATCGGCGTCGCCGAGCTGGCCTGGGCCGTCGCGGTCCTCCGCTCGGACCGCCTGCCCGCCGCCACCTGGGCCGTCGTCGGCGCGCTCGTGCCGGTCGCCGGCTGGGCGCTCCTCGTCTCCGCCGCCGTGGTCCTCGACGCCCCGGGCATCACCAGCGGCGTCCCCGCGATGCCCATGCTCGCCGCGACCCTGCTCGACCTCGCGATCGCCGCCGTCGTGGGCCGCCACCTGCGCTCGCGCGCGGAGTCGGAGGCCGAGGCCACCTGCACCGCGGTCGAGTCGCGGCTCCCCGCCGACATCGCGCTCGTCGGATCCGGCGCGGCGCTCCCGTCCGCGTCGCCCTCCGCGTCCGCCCCCGCCGCGGGCCCCTCCGCCGACGTGCCCGCCGCCGCAGCCGCCACCGCGACCGCCGAGCCCGAGGCCACCGGCCGCCGCTACCTCGTGGGCGTCCTCGCCGGAGCGTTCCTCGTGGCCGGCCTGGTCACGCCCGCGCTCTCGCTCACCAACGCGGGCGAGCACGCCGTGCCGCACGGGCAGCACGGCTCCATCGACCTCACGGGCATCCAGGGCGAGCACGCGGGCCACTGAGCCCACGCCCGCAGCCGCGCGGCCCCGCAGCCCGCGCAGCCGCGTGATCGACGGATGCCGCGACGCCCCTAGGGCGCCGGCGCCGGGGCCACGGCGGGCGTCACGCGGATCCGCGTCGCCTCGCTCATGAACCGCCGCACGTTCTCGTCGACGATGATGTCGCCCGGCCGCAGCGGCCGCGTGAGGTACAGGCCGCCGATGTCGGTGATGCGGCTCAGCGCCACGTAGGTCTGCCCCGGGCTGAACACGCGCGCCCCCAGGTCGACGATGGCGCGGTCGTAGGTCTTGCCCTGCGACTTGTGGATGGTGACCGCCCACGCGAGCCGCAGCGGGAACTGCGTGAAGTCGGCCACCACGTCCCGCCGCAGCTGCTTCGTGGTGGGCGAGTACGAGTACTTGTGCTTCTCCCACGTGACCGGCTCGACCTCGTGCACGACGCCGTCGAGCTCCACGTACACGTTCGTGTCGATGCGCGTGACGACCCCGACGGATCCGTTCACCCAGCGCTGGTCCACGTCGTTGCGGAGGAACATGACCTGCGCGCCGATCTTGAGGTCGAGTTTCTCGTCGGCCGGGTAGGTGCGGCCGCCGAAGTCGCCCGTGACGTCGGCGGTCGCGGTGAGCGAGCGGCCGGGCAGGCGCTTGAGGGCCTCCGCGTTGATCCGGTTGACGGTGTCGTTGCGGGTGGCGAGCGTGATGGCGCCGTCGGTCGGAGCCGGCCGCGCGCCCGCCGCGTTCAGCACGCCGGCGATCTCGGCCGTGACGCGTCCGTGGCGCACGGCGTTGAGCATCTCCTTGAACGCCTCCTCGTGCTGCCGGTGGATCTCGGTGAGCTCGTAGATCCGCAGCTGCGCCTCCTCCCACACCTTCGCGTCGAAGAACCACATGGAGCGGTAGCGGTCGGCGAAGTAGGCGCGCTCGTCGCCGTCGCCGGGCACGGGGGCCAGCTGGTACGGATCCCCGAACAGCACGACCTGCACGCCGCCGAACGGCACGTCCTTCTTGTGGCGGGCCTGGCGGAGGCTGCGGTCGATGGCGTCGACGAGGTCGGCGTTGACCATGGAGACCTCGTCGATGACGAGCGTGTCGATGGTGTTGAGGAGCTTCCGCAGCTCGCCCGTCTGCTCGATCTCCTCGTCGGCGATGACCCCGATGGGCAGCTTGAAGAGCGAGTGGATGGTCTGGCCGCCCACATTCAGCGCCGCCACCCCGGTGGGCGCGCAGATGACGATCTGCTTCTCGGTGTTCCACGACAGGTGCGTGAGGAGGGTCGACTTGCCCGTGCCCGCGCGACCCGTGACGAAGATGTGGTCGCGCGTGCCCTCGATGGCCTGGAAGACGGCGGCCTGCTCCGGGGAGAGGGGGACCGTGCTCACGCGGGGCTCCTGGCGGTTCGGGGGTGGATGCGGCGCGGATCGACGGCGGCGGCGCGGCGCGGATGCGCACTCGAATCTACCCCGGGCCCGCCCCGGCCGGTCGCGGATCCGCCGCCCGTAGGATGATCCGCATGCCGAGCCCCGCCGTCGACGCGCGCGGGGAGCTGCGTCGGGCCGTGGTCCTCTGGTCGGTGCTCGCGACCCTGCTCCTCGGGGCGTTCGCCGGCACCGTCGCGACGCTCGACCGCACCGTCTTCAGCGCCCACGGGTTCGTGCGCTCCTACCTCGACGCGCTCGCCCGCGAGGACAGCCGCGACGCCCTCGCCACCCCCGGCGTGGTGCTGCCGGACGACGGGAGCCGCGCGCTCCTCGACGACCGCGCCCTGCCCGGCCTCGCCGACGTCGAGCTCGTCTCCGACGAGCCGGCGCCCGACGGCGCCGACGGCGAGCGCGTGGTCACGTACTCCTACACGCTGCCGTCCGGCCCCGGATCCACGGCCTTCCGCGTGCGGGAGACGCCGGCCGCGCTCGGCCTCTTCGACCGCTGGGAGTTCGCGACCAGCCCGGTGGCCGCCGTCGACCTCGAGCTCCGGCACGCCGCCACCTTCACCGCCAACGGGCTCGCGGTCTCCGCGACGGCGGGCGGCGACGCGGCCGCGGGCGCCGGATCCACGTACCTCGTGCTCGCGCCCGCCGACCTCGCGCTCGACCACGCGTCGTCGTTCCTCCAGGCCGAGCAGACCGACGTCGCCGTCACCGACCCCGGCAGCGTCGTGCCCGCCCGCGTCGACGCCGAACCCACCCCGGAGCTCATCGACTCCGTGCAGGCCGAGGTCGAGTCGTACCTCACGGCGTGCACCACGCAGGCCGTGCTGTTCCCGTCGGGCTGCCCGTTCGGGAAGTCGATCCGCGACCGGATCACCTCGCCGCCGGTGTGGACGATGACGGCCATGCCCGAGATCACGCTGCGCCCCGCGAGCGACGACCCGGCCGACCTCGACTGGGTCGTGCCCTCGACGGTCGGCACCGCGCACATCCAGGTGCCCGTCCGCTCCCTCTACGACGGCACCGTGAAGGACCTCGACGAGGACGTGCCGTTCAGCGTGAGCTGGCGCGTGACGCTCGACGAGGACGCGGGCGTGCGGATCCAGGGCCTCTAGCCGATCGCGACCCTCTCGCGCGGGCACGGTGCGCGCCGGCCGCGGGAGGAGCAGGATCGGGAGCCACAGGGTCCCCGCGGCCGCGGAGTCCGCCATCCGAGGAGCGCCCCATGTCCGCGATCATGACCCCGTACCTGTCCTTCCGCGACCAGGCGGCCGACGCGCTGCGCTTCTACCAGGGGGTCTTCGGCGGCGAGCTCACGACGACCACGTTCGGCGAGCAGGGCATGAGCCCGGATCCCGCGGAGGCCGACAAGGTCATGCACGGCCGGCTGGACTCCGGCGCGGGCTTCGTGCTGATGGCCTCGGACACCCCGGCATCGATGGGCGTGCCGAGCGGATCCGCCATCACGCTCTCGCTCTCGGGCGACGACGCGGAGGTGCTCGGCGGCTGGTGGGACGCGCTGACGGCGGACGGCACCATCGTCCTGCCGCTCGAGGTGGCGCCGTGGGGCGAGCGGTTCGGCATGTGCACCGACCGGTACGGGATCGACTGGATGGTGTCGATCGCGACGGCGCCGGCCGCCGCCTGACCCGCGGCTTCCGGCTCCGGCGACGGCCCCGGCCTCAGGCCCAGCGGCCCCCGCGCGGCACGATGAGCGGCGTGTGCGAGACGGGGTCGTCGATCACGAGGCAGGGCAGCCCGAAGACCTCCTCGACGAGCTCGGCGGTGACGATCTCGCGCGGGGCGCCGGACGCGACGACGCGGCCGTCGCCCATCACGATGAGGTGGTCGGCGTAGCGCGCGGCGTGGTTGAGGTCGTGCAGCACCGCGACGATGGTGCTGCCGCCGCGGTGCAGGTCGGCGAGGAGGTCGAGCAGCTCGATCTGGTGCGCGATGTCGAGGAACGTCGTCGGCTCGTCGAGCAGCAGCACGGGCGTCTGCTGCGCGAGCGCCATCGCGACCCACACGCGCTGGCGCTGGCCGCCGGAGAGCTCGTCGACGTGGCGGTCCGCGAGGTCGGCGACGCCCGTGTCCGCCATCGCCCGCTGCACGGCGTCCTCGTCGGTCGCCGTCCACTGGCGGATGAGGTTCTGGTGCGGGAAGCGGCCGCGCGCCACCAGGTCGGCGACAGTGATGCCGTCGGGCGCGATCGCGCTCTGCGGGAGGAGGCCGATGATCCGCGCCGCCTCCTTCGCCCGGTACGACGCGAGCGGCCGGTCGTCGAGGAGCACCCTGCCGGCCGTCGGCGCGAGCAGGCGCGAGAGGGCGCGCAGCAGGGTCGACTTGCCGCACGCGTTCGGGCCGACGATGACCGTGAACGAGCCGTCGGTCACGTCGACGTCGAGCGCCTCGGAGATCACGCGGCGGTCGTACGCGAGCGTGACGCCCTCGGCGCGGAGGCGCGGCGCGGCGGCGGCGGATGCGGCAGGCGGCGTCGCGGCGGGTGCGGCCGGCGCGGGCCCGGGTGCGGCGGCGCGAGCGGATGCGGCGGCGTCCGGCAGGGCGGATGCGGTGTCGTCCACGACGGGACCTCCAACGGGATCGGGTGCGGGATCGGATGCGGGGGCGGGGCGGGGCGCGTCAGGCACGTCGGGCCGCCTCGCGGACCAGGAGCGCGATGAGGTAGACCCCGCCGACCACGACCGTGACGATGCCGACGGGCACCGTCCCGGGCAGCGCGTGCTGGGCCACGGAGTCGGCGGCGAGCAGGAGCAGCCCGCCGGTGAGCGCGGCCGGCACGAGCGGCAGGCCGGCGCTGCGCGTGAGGCGCCGGGCGATCTGCGGCGCGGCGAGCGCGACGAACGCGATCGGCCCGGCCGCCGCGGTCACGACCGCCGTGAGGGCGACGCCGAGGACCAGCAGCACCAGCCGCGTGGGCTCGGCCCGCACGCCGTGGGCGCGGGCCGCGTCGTCGCCGAGCTCGAGCTGCCGCAGCGGCGCGGAGAGCAGCAGGATCGCCGGCGCGAGCACGAGGAGGGAGACGAACGCGGGGAGCGCGCGGTCCCAGCCGACGAGCGCGAGGGATCCGGCGCCCCAGATCGACGCGGCCATCGCGACCTCGGTGCCCGCCTTCAGCAGGAGGAACGTGTTGACGCCGTGGAGCACGGCCGTGACCGCGATGCCCGTGATGATCAGCCGGAACCCCTGCACGCCGCCGCGGTACGCGAGCAGGTACACGACGAGCGCCGTGCCGAGCCCGCCCGCCAGCGCGCCGACCGCCGTGGGCAGGAACGTCGCGCCGGCGAGCGTCGTGACGATCAGCGCGCCCGTGTAGGAGCCGGTGGAGAAGCCGATGACGTCGGGCGATCCGAGCGGGTTGCGCGTGAGCGACTGGAAGACGGCGCCGGCCACCCCGAGCGCGGCGCCGAACGCGATCCCGGCGAGCACGCGCGGGAGGCGCCACTCGGTGACGATGGTGGTCGCGAACGAGCCGTCGGGCAGCACGAGGGCGCGGATCACCTCGGGCACCGTGAGCGGGTAGTCGCCCGTGCCGAGCGCCACGAGCGCGACGCCGACGATGACGACGGCGAGCGCCGCGCCCACGAGCGCCTCGCGCAGGCGGAGCCGCGTGCCGACGAGGGGCAGGCGCACGCTGCCGGCGACCCGGACGGCGGATCGGCCGGAGGGACGGCCAGCGGTTCGGCGCGCGGCGGACCGGCGCCCTGCGCGGGCGGGCGCGCTCACAGCCCCGACGCCCTCTGCCGGCGCACGAGCAGGATGAGCACGGGCGCGCCCAGCACGGCCGTCACGATCCCGGCGGGCAGCTCCGCGGGCCGCAGCACGACGCGCCCCACGATGTCCGCGGCGAGCAGCAGCACGGGTGCCAGCACGATCGTGTACGCGAGGATCCAGCGCTGGTCGGGCCCGACGATCCACCGCGCGATGTGCGGGATCATCAGCCCGACGAAGGCGATCGGCCCGGCCATGGCCGTCGCGCCGCCCGCGAGCAGCGTCACGGCCACGACGGCCACCGTCCGCACCACGACCACGTTCGCCCCGAGGGAGCGCGCGAGGTCGTCGCCGAGCGCGACGGCGTCGAGGCTGCGGGCGATGACCGCGGCGAGCAGCACGCCCGCCGCGAGGAACGGCGCGACCGGCACGAGGGCGTCCCAGCCGCGGTCCTGCAGCGAGCCCGACTCCCACGCGCGCATCGCGCTGAAGCCCTGCGGATCCGCGAGCAGGAGGCCCGAGGTGATGCCCGCGAGCACCGCGCCGAGGGCGACCCCGGCGAGCGTGAGGCGCACCGGGTCGCCGCCGCCGCGCCCCGCGGAGCCCACCACGTACACGACGACGGCCGCCACGAGCGCCCCGCCGAAGGCGAACCAGAGGTAACCGCTCACGGCGGTCACGCCGAGCACGCCCGTCGCGATCGCCACCGCGAACGCCGAGCCGGCGGTGACGCCGAGGATGCCGGGATCCGCCAGCGGGTTGCGCGTGACGGCCTGGATGAGCGCGCCCGCGACCCCGAGCGCGAGGCCCGCGGCGAGGCCGACGAGGGTGCGCGGCACGCGGAGGTCGGTGATCACGACGAGCTCGGCCGGGTCGCGCGGCCGTCCGGCGAGCGCGTCGACGACGGCGCCGAGCGGGATGTCGCGGGACCCGATGGCGATGCTCGCGAGGCACGCCAGCACGAGCACGCCGAGCGCCAGCAGGAGGCCCGCCGAGCGCGAGAGGCCGCTCCGCGCCCGGCCCGCGGGGGCGTCGGTGGCGGAGGCGCGCGCGAGGACCCGGAGCGACATGGCCCGGACAGCCTACCCCGCCCTTAGGTTAGGCTCCCCTTGCCTGATGGGATCCGCACCGGCCCGTCATCTACCCCGAGAGGCCCCGCACCATGAGGTTCCCCACCACCGGCTCCGCCCTCGTCGCGCTCGCCGTCGCGTCGCTCGCCCTGACCGGATGCTCGAGCTCCTCCGACCCGGCCGCCTCCGCTCCCCCCGCGTCCGGATCCGCTACCGGCACCTTCCCCGCCACCGTCGACACGAAGTTCGGCGAGGTCACCGTGCCGAGCGAGCCGAAGCGCGTCGTCGCCCTCGGCTGGGGCGACGCGGAGACCGCGCTCGCGCTCGGCGTGCAGCCCGTGGGCGCGTCCGACTGGCTCGGCTTCGGCGCCGACGCGGACGGCGTCGGCCCGTGGGCGCAGGGCCTCTACACGGAGAAGCCGCAGATCATCGAGACGCTCGAGCCCTCCTACGAGGCCATCGCGGCGCTCAAGCCCGACCTGATCCTCGACACCAAGGGCTCGGGCGACCAGGCCCGCTACGACCGCCTCTCGCAGATCGCGCCCACCATCGGCGTGCCCGAGGGCGCCGACAGCTACCTCACCGACATGGAGGACCAGGTCGGCATGGTCGCCGAGGCCCTCGGCCGCGAGGACCAGGGCGACGCCCTCCTCGAGGCGGTCGACCGGCGCTTCGACGAGGTCGCCGCCGCGCACCCCGACTGGAAGGGGAAGACGGTCACCGCGGCGACCAAGACCAGCGAGGGCTGGGGCGCCTACGTCGAGGGTAGCGAGCGCGTCGCGTTCCTCGAGAAGCTCGGCTTCGTGCAGAGCCCCACCATCGCGGGGATCCCCGCCAACGCCGGCGGCTTCTCCGTCGACGTCTCCTCCGAGCAGCTCGACCTGCTCGACGCCGACGCGATCGTGGCGTTCCCGATCTTCATCGACAAGGCCGTCATCACCGACGACCCGCTGTGGCAGGCGATCCCCGCGGTCGCGGCCGGCCACTCCATCGTCCTCGACGGCGACGTGTCCTCCGCCTACTCGATCGGCACCACGCTCTCCACGGGCTACGCGCTCGACCGGCTCGTGCCGCTGCTGGAGACCGCCACGTCCTGATCCGGATCCGCACCACCGGGGCCCGCCGCGCGCATCGCGTGGCGGGCCCCGTCACGTCCGGCGGCTACGCGTCGAGCATCTCCGTGAGCGCCCGGCGGTAGTCCTCGAACGCGCGGCGGCCGACGGTCGTGAGCGCGAGGTAGGTCACCGGCTGCCGCCCCTCGTGCGTCTTCCGCACCTCCACGTAGCCGGGATCCTCGAGCTTCCGCAGGTGCGTCGACAGGTTGCCGGCCGTCATGTCGAGGATCTCCTGGAGCCGCGGGAAGGACAGCGCCTCCCCCGCGTCGAGCGTCGCGAGCGAGGCGACGATCCGCAGCCGGGCCTGGGCGTGGATCACCGGATCGAGGTCAGCCAAGGCGGGCTCGCAGCGAACGGCGGGCGCGGGCCCCGCGAACGGCGACGGCGATCCCCGTGACGAGGTACGCGCCGCCGCCGACGACCGCCATCACCAGGTAGTTGCCCGGGTAGCCCGCGAAGGGGGCGGCGAGCGCGGCGACCACGAGGATCGACCCGAGGAGCAGCGACGTCCGCGAGTGGAAGAGCGCCGCGGTCGACAGCAGCATCATCCCGGCGACGAAGGAGAAGCCCGACGCGTAGAAGATCGAGAGCAGGCGGCTCGGGGCGTCGTTGAGCGCGAGCCCGATGCCGAGCACGTAGACCGAGACCATTGCCACCGACCAGCTGATCCCGTAGACGCGCCCCTGCCAGCGCGCCTCGCCCGTGGTCTCCAGGCCGGCAGAACCGCGGATCCCGAGCACCACGCTGACGACCACGCCCACGCCGATGAGCCCGGCGAAGATCCCGACGGCCGCGGGGAGCGGCAGGCTCACGCCGTCCGACCCGTCGATGAGCCACAGGGCCGTGTAGCCGAGGATCCACGCGACGCCCCAGACCACCTCCATGATCCAGACGAACGAGGTCTGCGCGTCGACCGCGACCCGCCGCTGGTCCTCCATGAGCGCGTGCATCGTCCGCGGGTCGGGCGCGGGCCCGTCGTCGTCGACCTCGTCCGTGCGCATCGTGGTGTCCATCTCCGCCTCTCCGCGGACGACCCTCGCCCGCCGGGCTCCCGCCCTCTCTACTTTGTAACGCAAAGTACTTTGCCGTGTCAATGGCGTGTCGCAGGATGATGCGCCGGGCGACCCCCTCGGCCATGATCGACACCACGGCGCCGCGACCGGCGCCCGTGATGGAGGACCGTGATCCGCGTGCGCCCGACCCGCCCCCCGCTCGCCCCCGACCGCCGACACGAAGACGACGTCGCCCGCCGCCCGCTGATCCCCGTGGCCGCAGGCCTGGCCTGGGTCGCCGCCGCCGTCGTCTACGTCGGCACCGAGGCCGTCGCCGCGTCCGCCTTCCCCGGTTACAGCTACTCCGCCAACTACATCAGCGACCTCGGCGTCCCCGATGTCGCCGAGTTCCAGGGCCGCGCTATCGACTCGCCGCTGCACGCGGTGATGAACGCGGGCTTCATCCTCCAGGGCGTCCTCTACCTCGCGGCCGCCGTGATCGCGACCCGCGCCCTCCGCGCCGGCCCCCGCCGCGCCTTCCTCGTCCTCGCCGCCGTGCACGCGGTCGGGATCGCGGTGGTCGGCCTCATCCACGGCAGCGCCTCGAGCGCGGCCAGCGGCGTCGGCTGGGTGCACGTGGTCGGCGCCGGCATGGCGATCATCGCGGGCAACGCGGCGTCGATCGTGGCGGGCCTCGGATCGGTTCGCGCCGGAGCCGCCGGCGCGTTCCGCGTCGCGAGCGTCGCGCTGGGCGTGGTCGGGTTGATCGCGCTCGCCCTGCTCGAGGTGCTCGGCGGATCGACGATCGACGGCATCTGGGAGCGCGGATCCGTCTACACGGTCACCGCGTGGGAGCTGATGACCGGCATCGCCGTCCTCGTCGCCGCGCGACGAGCGGGCACGCGCTGAGACGGGTCGGCGCGCCGAGCGGACCGGCGCCCCGAGGGCCCCGGATCAGCGCCGCTCGGTCGCCTGCAGCGCCTCGAGGTTGCGGTTGTACGCCTCGAGCTCCGCGTCCCCGTCGCGGTCGGCCTTGCGGTCGTACCGGACGGAGTCGCGGGTGTCGCTCTTGCTCCACATGATCGCCGTGACGATCGCGAGGATCACCGTGGGGATCTCGCCGATGCTCCACGCGATGCCGCCGCCCGCCTGCTGGTCCGCCAGCGCGGTCTCGCCCCACGGTCGGCCCATCGCGCCGAACCAGTCCGCGAGCAGCAGGCCGGTGCCCGTCATGAGCGACAGGCCGAAGAACGCGTGGAACGCCATGGTGGCGAGCAGGAGCAGCAGGCGCATCGGGTACGCGAGGCGCACGGGCATCGGGTCGACGCCGATGAGGTTCTGCGTGAACAGGTACCCGACGATGAGGAAGTGCACGATCATCCACTGGTGCCCGATGTGGTCGGTCGTGGCCCAGCTGAACAGCGGCGAGTAGTAGAAGACGAGCAGCGATCCGGCGAAGAGCACGGCCGCCACGATCGGGTGGCCCACGAAGCCCGCGAACCTCGAGTGCACGGCCAGGAGGATCCACTCGCGTCCGCCGCGGCTGCCGTCCTGCCGCTTGCGGATGGCCCGCATCGCGAGCGTGACCGGGGCGCCCGGCACGAGCAGCAGCGGGATGACCATGGCGAGCACCATGTGCGCCAGCATGTGCGAGCTGAAGAGGTACTTCTGGTAGACGTTCACGCCGCCGTTGGTGATGTAGAAGAGGCCCACCATGCCGGCGACCCAGAGGATCGAGCGGTGCACGGGCCACGCGTCGCCGCGCTTCCGCAGGCGGTGCACGCCCGCCAGGTAGAAGAAGACGCCGAAGGCGCACAGCAGGATCCAGAGCAGGTCGAAGTTCCACTCGGTGAGGTAGCGCATGGGCGTCAGCTCGGGCGGCAGGGGCTCGCCGGTGAGGATCTGGGCGGGCGTCGGATCCGGCAGCTGCGTCGCGACGACCTGGCTCACGGGCGGCGCGGTGCGGGCGAGCGCCGCGGCCACGCCGGACGCGACGCCCATGAACGCGAGCTCGGCCGTGACGAGCCACCAGAACGGCCCGCGCGCGGAGGCGCCGCGCTCCTCGAGCCGGCCGATGAGCACGCGCCGGTACGCGGCGCCGAACAGGCCGAGCGCCAGGAGCGCCGCCACCTTCACCAGAACCAGCAGCCCGTACGCCGTGAGCAGCCGGTCGAGCGAGCCCACGCGGATCTCCGCGCTCACGTACCCGGACGCCGCGACGACCACGAAGCACACGAGCGCCACGGCGGAGTAGCGCCGCAGCACCGGCACGAGCCGGTCGCCGTCGAGCTTCGACCGCAGCAGCACCATCGTCAGGAGCCCGCCGAGCCACACGGCCGCGAACACGAGATGGAGGCCGAGCGCGTTGACTGCGGCGTCGTGGCCCTCGGTGCCGCCCGCGTGGCCCTGCTGCGCCATGGGCACGAGGCCGCCGACCGCGATCACGAGCACGATCGCGATGGCGGTGTGGTTGCGCACCGCGAAGCACAGCACCGTGACGGTCGCGGCGATCAGCGTGGTCGCGAGCCACGCCTGGCCCACGGAGATCTGCGTCAGCACGAGCCCGAGGCTCGACCCGAACTCCGGGCTGAGGGAGAACGGCGTGCCGGAGACGCTGAGGAAGGTGAAGAAGGCGGTGATCGCGGAGGCGACCGTCCAGAGGGCCGCCCCCGCGGCGGCGATGTCCAGCGCGCGCCCGTACTCCGGGCGCTTCCGCGACAGCGCGAACACGGCGAGCAGGAGCGCGCCGATGGCGGTGGCGGCCGTGATGTTCACCATCATCTTCGCGGCGGGCAGCCCGTAGCGGACCACGGGACCCGCGTCCTCGAGCAGCTGCGGGGCGGCCCCTCCGCCGATGGCGAGCGCGGCCAGGAGGGAGAGGAACGCGACGATGAGGAGGGCGGCGGGCCCCGCGACGCGGAGGAGTCTGGGCATGAGGGGATCAGCCTAACCGGCGACCGCTGACGGCCGGCTGGCCGCGCGTCGGCGCATGACGGGCCCGACGACGGTGATCGCGCACGCGACCGGGAACGCGACAGCGGGGGCGCCGACCGGAGTCGGCGCCCCCGCTGGGCGTGTGGTGAGGAGGACTACTTGACGGCGGCCTTGAGCTTGCTGCCGGCGGAGACCTTGACGCCCTTGGACGCCTTGATCT
>Ga0308163_10000617_pt1 | contig 55600 bp, 46 predicted proteins | sample PhyTR1_FD_201037 | JGI IMG/M metagenome (GOLD analysis project Ga0308163, IMG submission 201037) | Phyllosphere microbial communities from UC Gill Tract Community Farm, Albany, California, United States - DLSLT.R1 | ecosystem: Host-associated > Plants > Phyllosphere > Unclassified | place: USA...
CATCTCGTTCCCAAATAATCACCTCGTGTACGCGCTGACTTGGTATGCTCTCGCCCTCATGGTGGCCGCAGCCTGGTGGTGGGTGGCCCGCTACGAGGCGAAGCGTTCCCGCGACGCCAACGATTAAAGACGCCCCGACCGCATTGCCGCGCACGGGGCATTGAACGGACGGGTTTCGATGCAATCTCCGCTGGATTTCTTCGCCCGGGCGGCGCGCACGTCGCCGTCGGCGGCGGCTGCGAACGTGGAATTCGCCGCCGGCCACAAGAACATGCTGCAGCTGATCGAGCTGCGCTGGATCGCCGTCATCGGCCAGGTCACCACCATCGCCGTCGCGATCCTGCTGTTCGGGATCGCGCTGCCGCTGGTGCACATGCTGCAGGTGCTCTCGTGCCTGATCGCCTTCAATATCGCCAGCCACCTGCGCTGGCACGAACGCCGGCCGGTCTCGAACGGCGAGATGTTCATGGCCATCCTGGTCGACGTCTCGAGCCTGACCGTGCTGCTGTACCTGTCCGGCGGCACCACCAATCCGTTTGCGTTTCTGTACCTGCTGCAGGTCATCGTCTCGGCCGTGCTGCTCGAGGTGCTGTGGACCTGGAGCATCGTCGTCATCACGATCACCTGCATGGCGGGGCTGGCGGCGTTTGCCGAGCCGCTCCCGCTGCCGTTCGACCATGAGCGCGGCATCGGTAGCCTGTATGTCCAGGGCTTGCTGGTCTGCTTCGCGCTCAATGCCGGTCTGCTTGTGCTGTTCGTCTCGCGCATTTCGGATAATGTGCGCGACAAGGCCACGCAACTGGCGGCGCTGCGCCAGAGCGCGGCCGAAGAAGAACACATCGTGCGCATGGGCCTGCTCGCCAGCGGCGCCGCGCACGAACTCGGCACGCCGCTGTCGACGGTCTCGGTGATTCTGGGCGACTGGAAGCGCATGCCCGCGTTTCGTGACGACGCCGAGCTGCTTGGCGAACTGACCGAGATGCAGACGCAGCTCAAGCGCTGCAAGTCGATTGTCAGCGGCATCCTGCTCTCGGCCGGCGAGGCGCGCGGCGAATCGGCCGAACGGACCACGGTGCGGGGCTTTCTCGACGGCCTGGTCGAACGCTGGCAGGCCAGCCGCCCGGTGCGCGCTTTCACGTACAATAATCGCATCGCCGACGACTGGCCGGTGGCGAGCGATTCAGCGCTGCGCCAGACGGTGGACAATCTGCTCGACAATGCGCTGGAAGCCTCGCCCGACTGGGTCTGCCTCGATGCGCACATCGACGAGCGTACGCTGGTGCTGTCCGTGCTCGACCGTGGTCCCGGCTTTGCGCCCAGCATGCTGGCGCAATTCGGCAAACCCTACCAGTCCACCAAGGGCAAACCCGGTGGTGGTCTGGGGCTGTTTCTGGCTGTGAACGTCGTGCGCAAGCTCGGTGGTACCGTGACGGCGACCAACCGGCCGGAGGGCGGCGCCGTGGTCATGCTGCGACTGCCGATGTCGGCCATTGAACTGGAAGAGGAGCTGAACGATGCCGAACCCTGAGCCGCTGCTGCTCATCATCGAAGACGACGAAGCCTTCGCCCGCACGCTGAGCCGTTCATTCGAACGGCGCGGCTACCGGGTGCTGGGCGCCACCGGCCATGATGAAGCCGCCGCCATCCTGGCGCAGCACAACCCCGGCTACGCCGTGGTGGACCTGAAACTCAAGGGCCAGACCTCGGGCCTGGCCTGCGTGCAACTGCTGCACGAGCACGACCCCGACATGCTCATCGTGGTGCTGACGGGCTTTGCCAGCATCGCCACCGCGGTCGAGGCGATCAAGCTCGGTGCGGTCCAGTACCTGGCCAAGCCGTCGGATGCCGACGATATCGAAGCAGCGTTCGGGCACATTGCCGGCAGCGCCGAGATCGAGGTGACTAACCGCTCGACGTCGATCAAGACGCTCGAGTGGGAGCGCATCCATGCCGTGCTGGCCGAGACCGATTTCAACATTTCTGAAGCCGCGCGCCGGCTGGGCATGCATCGCCGCACGCTCGCGCGCAAGCTCGAGAAGCAGCGGGTGAAGTGATCATGCGTGCGCTCATCATTGGTGTCGCGCTGTTGCTTGGCCCGGGCGTCGAGGCGCTGGCGGCGCCGGCACCCGCTCAAGCCCAGGTCGATGCCGGCCGCCGGCTGTTCGCGCGCTGTACCAACTGTCACGAGGTCGGCGCGGGCGCCCGCAATGGCTTCGGGCCGCAACTGAACGGGATTGTGGGCCGCAAGGCAGGCAGCGCGCCTGCGTATGCCTACTCGCCGGCGTTGAAGCAGGCAGGTTTTGTCTGGAACGAACAGAAGCTGGTCGCGTTCATTCGCGACAGCGAGAAGGTCGTACCGGGTAACAAGATGCGCTTTCTCAGCTTCATGAGCGAGAAGCAGGCCGCCGAGATCGTGGCCTATCTGCGCACGCAGGGTGCAGTGGCTGAGCCGCCAGTGCCGAAAAGATAGCAAGGCTGGTTTCAGCGCAGCCTTGCCGGTCGCGCGATGATTACCTGGTCTGGCGCCGCTTGCGCGATGCAAACAGGACGCCCAGACCGCCGAGCAGCAGCGCAGCGCTGGCTGGTTCCGGCACGTCGACAGGTGGTTCTGGGAGTGCATCCAGATCCGTGACGGTCAGCGAGTATCTGCCACTGCCCAGGTACTCGGTCAGTGCAAACGTGCCCAGGCGGAAGGTCGGGCTGTCTTCCGAACCCGTGTAGAGCTGGAAGCCCTCGGTGCTCAACAGCAGGTTATTGCCATAGAAGTCGAAGATCTCCAGGCCGCCATCGATGGCCTCGTTGTAAAAGTACAGGTCCACGACGTCTTCAGCCGAGCCGGGGAAATTGCCGGCGACGTCCCACAGGACGAAGCTTTCGCCGTCATCGGCGAGATCGGATATGACGGTCGAATTCAATTGCCAGCTGGCCGCGTAGTCTCCGGTCAGCTGGAACTGGTAGAGCGCTGCATTGGCCACGCCAGCGGAAAACAGCATGGCGGCAAGGGCGACATTCCTCAAGTTCTTGATCAGTTTCACAAAGCACTCCGTTCTATTAAAGGATGGATGAACATTCGCGTGACATGGAATTCCGAACATTGCTGTTGCGATATCCAATAAGCACGGACCGTGCCTGTTCAAAATCCTCAATACCAACAAGTACTTAAAGCGGTTAACCTCAATTCGTGTCACACACTTGTAAAATTGGTCGACAACGTCCGAGCATCGAACAGGCTCAATAGCGCCTCCATCTGCACCGGCTTGTTCAGATGATGGTCGATTCCGGCATCGACCGAGCGCTGGCGCGATTCGGCATCGCTCCAGCCCGTCAGGGCGACAATGAAGGTCGTATCGTCCAGTAAACCCTGCGCGCGTGCAGCAATGGCCACCTCGTAGCCGGACATGTCGGGCAAACCAATATCGAGCAACAGGACACGGAAGCGATCCTGCGCCAGCGCGGCCAGGGCGGCGGCGCCGGTATGGGCGATGCGCACGTCGAACCCGTGCAGGGTGAGCAGCGCCTGTAACAGCTCGGCGGCATCGACGTTGTCGTCCACGACCAGCACCGCCGGCGCCTGCCGGGGCGCGTCGACCTTTGCTGTCGCCGGCGCGGCGATGGCCGCCGCGTGCACTTCGGTGCTCAGGGGCAGGGCGATCTCGAACGACGCGCCCCGGCCATGGCCGTCGCTGTGCGCGGTGAGCGTGCCGCCGTGGCGCAGGACCAGATCGCGCGTCAGCGCCAGGCCGATGCCCAGACCACTGTTGCCATCGTTACCGCTTCGGCCTTCCTGCGTGAACATGTCGAACAGGCGCGGCAACATGTCCGTCGAGATACCGCGGCCCGTATCGGTGACCCGGATGCGGGCCATGCCGTCGGTCCCGGTGCTGATGTACAGATGGATGTCGCCCTGATTGGCCGAGAACTTGAAGGCATTGTGCAACAGGTTCGACACGCACTGGGCGATGCGGGTGCTGTCGACGTCGACGGGAATCGCGTACGGCGGCAGCGTCAGCCGGAAGTTGGCGGCCGACTGTTCGATCATCGGCGCGCTCGTCTCCAGCGCGCTGGCAATCACGTCACGCAAGTCGGCCGGCGCGACCTGCAATGTCAGCTTGGCCGAGTGGATACGCGACGCATCGAGCAGGTCGTCCACCAGTCGCGTCAGTTGCAGCCCCTGGCGCGTGATGATGGCCGCGGCGCGGGCCAACGGTTCATCGTTGCCCGCTCGCATCGCGATCAGCTGGGCCGCCGACAGGATCGGCGCCAGCGGATTGCGCAGCTCGTGCGCCAGCATCGCGATGAAGACGTCCTTCTGCCGGTTCGCTTCGCTCAGCTCGGCCTGGCGTGCCACCAGCGCATCTTCGCTCTCGCGCAAGCGGGTGCCGGTCGTGCGCAACTTGCGCATGGCCAGATTCATGCGCTCGATGACGAGGCAGTCCACCACCAGGATCGACGCGAAGAAGACCAGCGCGATCAGATCGCTGTGCGCCATGGCGGCCGGCGGCAGGCGCGGGCCCATGAAGAACGCCCACGCGGCCCAGGTGCTCAGGAACGCGGTCAGCAGGCCCGGCCCGAGGCCGGCCAGGTAGGCTGCCAGCAATACCGCAGGGAAAAACGACAGGAACGGAAAGCCGCGCGCCGGCAGGATGTCCACCAGCATGAAGCGCGCCGCCAGCGCGACGACGAACAGAAACAGCGCGAACAGATAGCGCAGTGCGAGCGGCGCCGCGCCGTCACGCCAGGTGCCGCCGGAAAACTGGGGTTGCATCATCAGAGTGGAATAGGGGTTGCGACGCAGGGGAGGGAGCGTCGCTTGAAAGAGTGATTATAAACAGTAATGCGCGGCAATCTCAGGAAGAAAGCTTACTCAGTGTAAATGCAGCGAGAAACCCCGCCGCGACGATCAGCCCGGCGAAATCATGGGTTTCATCGAAGGCTTCCGGAATCATCGTGTCGACCACCATCGCCAGCACGCCTCCGGCCGCCACTGCAGTGATTGCGGCGAGCATTTCAGGCGGGAACTGGTGAAACAGCGTGAAGCCCGCTGTCGCCGCCAGGCCCGAGGCGAGGGCAATCGCCGCCCAGACGCCCAAGATGTACCCGGTCGAATGGCCGGCGCGCTTCATGCCCGCCGCGCTGGATAACCCTTCCGGCAGATTCGACAGGAACACCGCCGCCACCATCGCCATGCTCACGCCCTGGCTGCCCAGCAGCGACAGGCCGATGACGATCGACTCCGGAATCCCGTCCAGGAGGGCGCCGATGGCAATGGCCGTGCCGCTGGCTTTGGCCTTGGGATCGGCGCCCGCCTGTGGTGTGGAGCGCTTGCGGTGCTTGGCGCCCTTGCGCGCCAGCAGCCAGTTGGCGCCCGTATAAATGCCGGCGCCGACCACGAAGCCGGCGGCCGTCGAGGCAAGCCCGCCGGTCTCGAGCGCTTCATCCATCAATTCGAACGACAGCGCCGAGATCAGCACGCCGCTGCCAAACGCCATGATGGCTGCGACCAAGCGCTTGGGCACCGCATAGCGCACCCCAATGCCGGCGCCCAGCATCAGGGCGCCGCCTGCCAGCAATCCCCATCCACCTGCCTGCAACCAGCCTGCTATTTCCATACCTGTTCCTGTCGTGTTCGGGTGTGCGGCATCCTCACGTGTCCATTGGCACAAATAAGGTTGCCTTGATTATATTTTTGGGGCAATATAGGAGCGTGGCAAGTCGGTTATTCGACCACCTTGCCCCGATCAGCAAAGACGCGGTCAGCGCCGCGTCTTTTCGTCCCCCGCATTCGTCGGGGGGCTTTTTTTTCCGGTGTTTCTCGCTTGGTCCTGTTATGACTGGCCGAGCGGAATCTTGCCCGCCGCCTCATCGGCATCGAGTTGCGCAATCAATGTGCCCAAATCCTGTTCGAGCCGCAGCAGCGTCGATTCGTCGAGCGTGGCCAGGGCATTCGGCAGCACACCGGCAAGGGGCGCCGGGGCGCGGCGCAGCACTTCCTGGCCAGCCGGCAGTACGCGCAGGGCGACGCTGCGCCGGTCCGTGCCTTCGCGCGCCGCACTCACATAACCGCGCTCAACCAGGCCGCGCACCAGGTTGCTGGCAGTGGACTGGTGAATATCGAGCGCGCGGCTCAGGCTGGTTGCGCCGATGCCGGGCTGGCTGTCGATCACCGACAGCGCCCACACCTGAGCGCCGCCCAGCCCGGATTCATGTTCAAGCTGGCGGAAATGGGTCTTGACCGCATTGAAGACGATACGGAATTGACGCAGCACGCGTTGGGGCGACGCATCGGGCGGCAAGGGCTGGGCAGGGGCTTGGGGTTCGGGCGACATGCGCGAGATGATAATGCAAACGTTGTCAAAACACATCACCGCACGGCAGATTCTTGTGCAGGAATGCCGTGTCAGCGCTGCGCCCGGACGCCCCGTTCTGCGCTAGCATCTGCCGTATGTACAGTGCATTCACCCGCCGCTCGTTGGGTACCGGCCGCGGTCTGCCGAGAGCCGCGGTGGTGACCTGTCTGCTCGGACTCATGCTGACAGCAGCGCTGTGCGGCGTCGTGCGCACGCTGGAGACCGAACGTGCCAATGCCGAATTCGCGCAGCGCGCCGGCGTGCGCGTGGCCGCGGTCGCGCAGGCATTTGGCGAGGCCGTCGATGCAGCGCGCGCTGTCAATCTGTTCTTCCGGGCCTCGCAGCATATCTCGCGCGAAGAATTCGACGCGTTTGCCCTGCCGCTGGTGGCGAACCACGGTTACCTGAAAGCGATCGTGTTCCAGCGCTTCGTCAGCGCCGCCGGGCGCCCGGCATTCGAAGCCGAACGCCGGGCCTTCTGGCCAGACTTCCAGATCCGCGAGCGCGCGGCGGGTGGGGCGGCGGGTGGCGTCGCAGGGCTGGTGCGCGCCGGCGAGCGCCCGCTCTATCTGGTCAACGATTATGTCGCGCCCATTCTGGGCAACGCCATTGCGTTCGGCAGTGACGCATGGTCGCAGCCCCCGCTACGCCGCGTCAGCCAGACGGCAATCGATGCCGGCGAACCGGTCGCCAGTCCGCTCATCACGCTGCTGCAGGGCGGCGGCGAGCGCCGGGGCATCCTGATCACCATGCCGGTCTACCGGGGCAACGAGCGTCCTGCGGACGTGTTGGCGCGCCGCGCCGCCGCAATCGGCCACACCGAGGTGGTGATCGATGTCGCACTGCTGGTGGGTGGCACCCTGCATGCAGTACGTCTGCTGGATGACGCGGCCGTCGGGTTGTCGCTGCATGGACCGGATGTGGATGGCCGGATCGTGACGGCCTACCGGCATGGCCCCGCTGTGCGCGCCGGCGGCTGGCCCGCGCGCGTGGGCTACGGCAACACGCTGCGCCATGTTGAATCCGTCGATATCGCCGGGAGCCACTGGCAGGTCGTCGTCGAGGAACAGTCCCTTGCGTTCGGACGTCATGCGGGCGAGCTGGTGGCACTGGCGCTGGGCCTGATCCTGAGCGCCGCGACCGCGACACTGGTGCAGCAGCGTGGGGCGCGCACGCGCCGCATCGAAGCGCTGGTGGCGCAGCGCACCGCCGCGCTCGAGCGGGCGACCGGCTCGCTGCGTGTATACGAGCGGGCGATGGCGTCCAGCGCCAATCCGATCCTGCTGGTCAATGCGCGTGCTCCGAATTACCCGATCGGCTACGCCAATCCGGCCTGCGCACGCACCTTCGGCTACACGCCGCAGGAACTGGCCGGCCAGCCGCTCGCGCTCCTGCTCGGCGCTGACACCGACCAGCCGGCCGTGCACGCATTGTGTGCGTCGCTGCGCCAGCAGCGCGATGAAAACGCGCTGGTGACGATGCACACACGCGACGGCGCCGAGCTGATCAGCGATGTCTACATCGCCCCCGTGCGCCGCGCAGACGCCAAGGTCGACCATTTCGTCGTGACTGTCTACGATGTCACCACTGCCAAGCGCTACGAAGCCGAACTCGAGCGCCAGGCCCGTTACGATACGCTCACGGGCCTGGCCAACCGGGCTCTGCTGGCCGATCGCATCGAGCGTGCCATTGCCGCTGCCGCTGCTGCCACCACCAGGGCGCCGGTGTGGGTCGTGCTGCTCGACGTCGACCACTTCAAGCTGATCAACGATACGCTGGGGCGCGCTGCCGGCGACGCGGCGCTGCGCCTGCTGGCCACGCGCATCAGGCGCACGCTGCCCCCGCTCGACACGGCGGCCCGTGTCGGCGGTGACGACTTCGTGCTGGTGCTGTGCGGCTGCAGTGACGAACGCCAGGCCGCCACCCGCGTCAGGCAGGTGCGCGACGCAATGGCCGAACCGTTGCAGCTCGGCGACCAGCACCTGGTGCTGGGCTGCAGCGCCGGCGTGGCGGCCTGGCCAGCCGATGGCGCCGACGCCGATACGCTGGTCAAGCATGCCGAAATCGCGATGTACCGCGCCAAGTCGGACGGGCGCAACGCGGTGCAGTTCTACGCGCCTCACATGAATGCGCAGGCATTCGACCGGCTGGCGCTGGAAAGCGCGCTGCGGCGCGCGCTGCACGAGCAGCAATTCACGCTGCATTTCCAGCCGCAGATCGACCTGGCCACTGGCCGCGTGGTGGGCAACGAGGCGCTGATCCGCTGGCGCCACCCGCTGCTGGGAACGATCCAGCCGGAGCGGTTCATCGGCCTGGCCGAAGAAACGGGCCTGATCGTGCCGATCGGCGCCTGGGTGCTGCAGACAGCATGTCGCCAGAACCGGCAGTGGCAACGCAGCGGGTTGGGGCCGCTGCGCATCGCGGTGAATTTGTCGGCGCGCCAGTTGGCCGAGCCGGGGCTGCTGGGCAGCGTCGAGCGCGTGCTGCATGATACCGGTCTGCCACCGGCGTCGCTCGAGATCGAACTGACCGAAAGCATGATGATGGGCGACATCGAGTCGGCCATCCACACGATGGCTTGCTTCAAGCGCATGGGCGTGAAACTGTCGATCGACGACTTCGGCACTGGCTACTCCAGCCTGCAGTACCTGAAGCGCCTGCCGGTCGACGTGCTCAAGATCGACCGCTCGTTCGTGCAGGACATGCTAGGCAGCGCCGACGGCGCGGCGCTGGTCGACGCCATCATCTCGCTCGCCCACGGCCTGCGCATGCACGTCATTGCCGAGGGCGTCGAGACCATTGCACAGCTCGACTTCCTGCGCGGCGCCGGGTGCGACTCGGTGCAGGGCCACGTCTACAGCCGGCCGCAGACGGGGGAGCGGATCGAGGTGCTGCTGCGCGCCGGTCACATCGAGCCGAAGACCAGCACCGCGTGACGCCTGGTGCGAGGCGCGCCGGGCGCAGGCCACCGGTCGGCTATACTTGCCGAATTGACAGATTGAGCAGGCAGGGATAGCGCGTGGACCAACAGAAGAACGATGACAACACGGACAGCACGTCTGCGCCGACCTTTCAGCAACGCTTGCAACGCCTCGTCCGGCGTGGGTTCACCGGGGCCCGGACCGGGGCCGGCGCGTTCAGGTCCGGCGCGCAGCAGCGCCTGCACGGGCGACCGATGCCGGTCAAGCTGGCGCTGATCGCCTTGTGGACGATGGCCGCCGGATTGATGGCGATCTTCGCCTGGCTGTTGGTGCTGATACCGATGACACCCGGCATCGACGACCTGGAACAGGCGAGCCAGGCGCGCCCGACCGTGATCCTCGATGCGGGCGGCAAGTCGCTCGGCACCTTCGAGCAGGGCCTGCAGGAGCGCGTCAAGCTGTCGCAGGTGTCGCCCCATGTCGTCAAGGCGCTGATTTCGACCGAAGACCACCGCTTCTACGATCACCACGGCATTGACTTCCGGCGCGTGGGCGGCGCCCTGTGGTCGAGCGTGAAGGGCACCCCGCAGGGCGGCTCGACGATCACGCAGCAACTGGCGCGCAATATGTTCCCGCAAGAGATCGGCCGGGCGCGCAGCATCAACCGCAAGATGAAGGAATTGATCACCGCGATCAAGATCGAGAACACCTACAGCAAGACGCAGATCCTCGAGGCGTACCTGAACACGGTGCCATTCCTGTATAACGCCTACGGCATCGAAATGGCCGCCCGCACCTATTTCAACAAGCCGGCGTCCAGACTCGATGTGCTCGAGTCAGCCACGCTGGTGGGCATGCTCAAGGGCACGCACTACTACAACCCGGTCGCCAATCCCGTGCGATCGCTGGCGCGCCGCAACGTGGTGCTGGGGCAGATGCGCAAGCACGGCGCGTTCGACGAGCGGCGCTATGCGGCGCTGATCAAACGCCCGCTGCGCCTGCGCTTTGCGCGCCTGCCGGACCGCAGCGGCAAGGACAACCACTTCAGCGCCTATGTGCGCAAGTGGCTGCTCGATTGGGCCGACGAAAACGATGTCAATCTGCAACTCGACGGCCTGGTCGTTCGCACGACCCTTGACACCGCGCTGCAGGCCGACGCAGAACGCGCCGTCAAGCGCCAGGCCGACATGCTGCAGGCCATTGCCGACGTCGAATGGGCCAATCCGAATGTCCCGCGCTCGACGTCAGGCGGCATGTACACGTCGATGCGGCGCAACGTCGATCCGTTCTCGTACTACTGGATCACGCACGGGCGCGAGCTCGATGCGTTCGTGCGCGAGACCGGCGCGTACCGCAATGCCGTCGAAGGCGGTGAAGCGCCAGCGGACGCACTCAAGCGCATCAAGGCCGACCGCAGCTTCATGGCCGACCTGAAAAGCGCCAAGTCGCGCCTGGAAGCAGGCTTTGTCGCGATCGATCCTGCCACCGGCGAGGTCAAAGCCTGGGTCGGCAGCCGCGACTTCGAGCGCGACCAGTTCGACCACGTGGCCCAGGCCGCACGCCAGCCAGGCTCGACCTTCAAGCCGATCGTCTACGGCGCCGCGCTTGAACGGGGCATTCCGCAAGACCAGATGTACCGCGACGTCGTGCAGTCATTCCGTGGCGAGAACGGCAGCGTCTGGAAGCCGACCGACATGAGCGGCAACACGGGCCGCGCGATGTCGATGCGCGACGGCCTGATCTTCTCCAAGAACACGATCACCGCGCAGGTGAGCCAGGAAGTGGGCCTGCAGCCGATCATCGACCTGGCGCAGCGGCTGGGCATCCGCCAGAGCAAGCTCGAAGCCGTGCCGGCGCTGGCACTGGGCACCAGCCCGGTGACGCTGCTGGAAATGGTCAGCAGCTATGCGACCATTGCCGCGCAGGGTGAATACCGCAAGCCGATTTTTGTCCGCCGCATCGAAGACCGCGACGGCAACGTGATCGCCGATTTCGGCGGCAGCGCGCCCGAGCGCGCCATGTCGCAGCAATCGGCCCTGACGCTGATCGACATGCTGCGTGGCGTCGTTACACGCGGCACCGGCGCCGGCGTGCGCAGCCGTTTCGGCATCTATGGCGACGTCGCCGGCAAGACCGGCACCACGCAGAACAATACGGATGGCTGGTTCATCATGATGCATCCGAACCTCGTGGCCGGCGCCTGGGTGGGTTTCAACGACAACCGCGTGGCCATCCGCAGCACCTATTGGGGGCAGGGCGGCCACAACGCGGCGCTGCTGGTGGGCGACTTCTTCCGCGGCGCGCTCGATTCAAAACGCCTCGATGCGGCGGCCTTGCTCCCGGGCGGCAAGCGTCCTGAGCCGCGCCGCTACGAGCAAGAAGCACCCGAGGAAGAGATCTTCGAAGAAGCCCCGATCGAGCTGGCGCCGGGCTCGCGCGCCGATCAGCTCGATTTCCTGCAGCAGCCGGTGCCGATCCAGCAGGAAGAGGCGATCGAGGTTACCGAGCCGCCGCAGCAAGAGCAGCAGCCAGCATCTAGCGGCCAGTTGCCGCCGGTGCCGATTCCTTAGCCGTCGTCTCGGCGGCCGGCTCGGCGCGCAGCAGCGGGTACGGGTTGATGGCGCCGCCCGTCTCATAGATGCCGTAGTGCAGGTGCGGCGGCGTTCCCTTCGCGTTGCCCGTGTTGCCGACGTAGCCAAGCACGCGGCCGGCCTCGATGCGCATGCCGGCCTCGACGTCGGAATACCGGTCCAGATGGGCATAATAATGGCGCTGGCCGCCTGGCCCCGTGACCCAGACCACCAGGCCGCCAAGGCGGTTGGTACCGACCTGCGACACGATGCCTTCGGTGCTCGACACGACCGGCGTGCCGCGCTTGGCGAAGATGTCGATGCCCTCGTGCCTGCGGCCTTCGCTGCGCGCGCCGCCCCAGGTGTCGCGCAGCGCGCGGACCGCAACGCCCTCAACGGGCACCGGCAGCGCGGTGGGCTTGGGCATCGACGCCAGGCGCATCGTGTACAGCGCCCGTTCGATGGTGGGTTGCAGCAGGGCATAGCCCAGAATCAGGATGACGGCAACCACGAGGGCGCGCAGGAAGATTCGCATGGTGGTCTCGTATTGACAAGGTGATATCAATCAGGTGGGGACGCTTTGCCGGATTCCCAGCCTGCAGGGCGGGTCATCCTTTGCAGATGCGATATTCTGGGCGCCTACAACTTCTGGAAAGAACCACGATGCGCGCAAGCCTTTGTCTCCTGTCCGTCAGCCTCGTCCTGGGCGCCTGCTCCAGCACGCCCTCAACTGCGCCTTCAAATTCGCCAGCCAGCGCACCCGCGACGGCCATCGCAACACCAACGCTGGCCGGCACCAGCTGGCGCCTGACGTCGTTCCAGGCGAGCGACGACGGCAGTCAGGCGCTGCGGCCCGGTACGCCGGATGGCTTCACGCTGTCGTTCGGGCAGGATGGCCGCCTGGCCGTCAAACTCGATTGCAATCGCGGCAACGGTCCGTGGCAGGCCGTGGCCACCGAAGCGACGGGCGGCACCCTGAATCTGGGCCCGGTCGCAACGACCCGCGCGATGTGTCCGCCCGACGCTGCAGGCTCGCGCCTCGCGCAGGATCTGACGGCGCTGCGCACCTGGCGCCTGCAGGGCAATCGTCTGCACACAGGCCTGCCGGCCGACGCCGGTGTTTATGTGTGGGAACGCATCACGCCATAGCCGGCACGCGCACGACAAAGCAACTGCCCTTGCCGGGCCCGTCGCTGTGAACGGCCACGGTGCCGCCGTGCAGGGCAGTGAGTTGCTTGACCAGCGCCAGGCCCAGACCCAGGCCGCCCTGGCCACGGTCGATGCTTGTCGGCCCCTGCACCAGCACGTCGAAGATCAGCGGATGCAACTCGGGCGCGATGCCCACGCCGCTGTCGCTGACGCTGATCGCTACCTGATCCCCTTCGCGCCAGACACGCACGTCGACGCGGCCGCCTTTCGGGGTGTACTTGATGGCGTTGTGCAGCAGGTTGTCGACCACCTGTTCCAGACGCGTGCGGTCACCATCGACCCAGGCGTCCGGTTCGGTCTCGATGGTCCAGGCATGCGCGCCGGCGTCGACCAGCGCCTTGGCTTCGGCACTGCTGCGCACGACCTGCGCCACATCGATGCGGGCGCGGTGCAGCACGATCTTGCCCGACAGGATGCGCTGGACGTCGAGCAGGTCGTCCACGATGCAGGTCAGGTGGCGCATCTGGCGCCGGCTGATGTCGCGCGCATTGGCCGCGACCTGGGGCTTGAGGTTGGGCATGTCCAGCACCGACATCGCGCCGGAGATCGCCGCCAGCGGGTTGCGCAGTTCGTGACCCAGCATCGCGAGGAAATCGTCCTTGGCGCGGCTCTGGGCCTCGGCCAGGCGGCGCGCACGCTGCTCGCTGACCAGCAACTGCTCGCGTTCGTCCTGCAGCGACCTGCGCACCTGGCTTTCGCTCGACAGCGCTTCGCTGGTGCGGGCCAGGCCTTCGACCAGCGCATCGACTTCCTCGACCCGGGTGCGGGCGGGCAGGGCGATGGCGCCATCGGCCAGCAGCGTGACGGCCGCCGCCGCCTGGCTCAGCGCTCGCTCGAGCGTACGCCCGAGGTACAAGACAATGGCCACGGCCAGGCCCAGCAGCAGTACCAGCACGAGCGCCGCATACCAGGTCGCGGTGCGCGCGGCGGCCTCGATCTGCGCCACCGGCACGCCGATGACGATGGTCCAGTCGCTGCTTTTCGAGCGGGTGAACACGCCGTAGACATCGCGCCCATCCTGCGTCACATGGCGAAACACGCCGTGGTTCGCAGCGCGCGTGGCGGCCAGGAAATCCGCGCCCATCGGCTGGCCGAGCGTGTCCGACCCGCGGTTGCGCATGATGGCCAGCCCGTTGCGATCAAAAATCCCGACCTTCCAGTCCGCGCCGATGGCGTCATGGCGCAGGATGCGCTCGAAGAAGCGCACGTCGAAGATCTGGCTGACGATGTTGTACTGGCCATCCTCGAGCGGCGCGGGCACGCTTACGGCTACCGCCGGGCGCCCTGAAAATTCGTCGATGAAATAGCCCGAAACCAGGGTGCCGCCGGCGGGCGATACCTGGCTTGCCCAGTCGCGGGTCTTCGACAGCATTCTGGTGCCGACCGGCGCTTGGGTGGTGAACAGTTCGCGGCCTTTGCTGTCGTACAGCACAGTCCAGGATTGGGCATTATTGGCGTTCGTGCTCGAGGTCCAGCGATGCAGGCGTGCATAGTCTTGCTGGCGCATGCCTTCCGAATAGGCGACGGCGCGCAGCGACGCCTCGGCGGCGGCGATCTCGCGGTCGATCTGGAATGCGGTGGCACGAGCCATCTCGCGCACGCTGCGCAGGCGCGAGTCGCGTTCCCAGTCAAGCAGCATGGACAGGCCGATCCATGAGGCGATTGCCACGGGAAGCAGGATCGCCCCTGCCATCAGGAACAGGTAAGTGCGGGTTTTCATCGATAGTCGGCGACGGGCGCGACAAGAAGGCGGAATCCGGCAGATGCCGGGCGCCGTGCCGGGTGAGCGCGTATTGTACTTAAGTTAATAATTGGATGCGTCGACGTGACGTGCGCGTGCAGGCCGGGCTTTTCAGCCCTGCCTGCACGCGCACACCGAATGGTGATCAGAGAATCGGCGTGCCGCCGGTGACGGCAATCCGCGCGCCGGAGATGTAGCTGGCTTCGTCCGAGGCCAGCATCACGAACACGGGCGCTACTTCTTTTGGCTGGCCCGGGCGCTTCATCGGTGTTTCATCACCGAAGCTTTCCACTTCGTCCGCCGGCATGGTCGACGGGATCAGCGGCGTCCAGATCGGGCCCGGCGCGACCGAGTTGACGCGAATGCCCTTGTCCGCCAGCAGCTGCGACAGGCCACCCGTGAAGTTGGCAATGGCGCCCTTGGTGGTGGCGTAGGCCAGCAGCGTTGGCTTGGGTTTGTCCGAGTTGATCGACGTCGTGTTGATGATCGACGAGCCACGCGGCATGTGCTTCACCGCCGCTTTGCACAGATGGAACATGGCGGTGATATTCACCTGGAACGTGTAGTCCCATTCGGTGTCCGGGATGTCTTCGATGGACTCATGGCTCATCTGGAAGGCAGCGTTGTTGACCAGCACGTCGATGCGGCCGAATTCTGCCACGGCGCGCTCGATGATCGCGCGGCAATGCGCCGGATCGGCCAGGTCGCCTGGTACCAGGATCGCGCGGCGGCCGGCTTCTTCGACCAGGCGCGCTGTTTCTTTGGCGTCGTCATGTTCGTTGAGGTACGAAATCAGCACGTCGGCGCCTTCGCGCGCGTACGCCAGCGCCACGGCGCGGCCGATGCCGCTGTCGCCGCCGGTAATGACGGTGGCCTTGTCCTGCAGGCGGCCGGAACCGCGATACGATGTTTCGCCGTGATCGGCTTTGGGATGCAGGGCGGCTTCGCTGCCCGGGGGTGTTTGCTGTTGGGATGGCATGTTCATCGGTGGATCCTTTCAGAATTCGGCGCTGAGGGGGAGCCGACTTGAGCTGACTTTATTGAGAGCTGACTCGGGAGCAGACTGCATGAGACGACAGCGTGACAGTGTCAGGCGCGACGGTCGGTTAGGTGACACACTCACGTACTGCCATCTTTCAGTAGCAACCACGATAGGCCGCAACGGGGTTTTCGGGTAGGCTTATGCTATTGACAAGGCCATACCAGGAGACCCGCATGTCCACAGCCTACGCAACCCGCCAGCCCGAGCGCGCCGAGATCGATTCGGCAACAGGCATTGTCGTCCTCGACTTCGGCACCGACTGGTGTGGCTATTGCCGCGCGGCCGAGTCGGCCATTGCACAGGCCGTCGCCAGGCAACCGGCCGCCAGACACATCAAGGTCGAGGATGGGCCCGGCCGGCCGCTGGGCCGGTCGTTTCGCGTCAAGCTGTGGCCGACAGTGGTGGTGCTCAAGGATGGCCAGGAAGTCGCGCGCGTGGTGCGCCCGGCCGATGCCGGCGCCGTGACCGACGCGCTGGCGCGGGCGGACGCATGAGCGTCGTCACGGCCAACAAGCCCCGTACCGTCCTGTTTGCCAGCCTGATCGGCACGACCATCGAGTTCTACGATTTCTATATCTATGCCACGGCCGCCGTGCTGGTGTTTCCCCGGCTGTTCTTCCCGACCGCTGACCCGGGCGCCGCGATGCTGCAGTCGCTGGCGACATTCGCCATCGCGTTTTTCGCGCGCCCGGTAGGCTCGGCCGTGTTCGGCCACTTTGGTGACCGCGTGGGCCGCAAGGCAACGCTGGTGGCCGCGCTGCTGACGATGGGCCTGTCCACCATCCTGATCGGCCTGTTGCCCACCTACGCCCAGATCGGCGTGGCCGCGCCCCTGCTGCTGGCGCTGTGCCGTTTCGGCCAGGGCCTGGGCCTGGGCGGGGAGTGGGGCGGGGCCGTGCTGCTTGCCACCGAGAATGCGCCGCCGGGCAAGCGCGCCTGGTACGGCATGTTCCCCCAACTGGGCGCGCCGATCGGCTTCTTCCTGTCGGGCGGCGTGTTCCTGCTGCTGGGCGAAGTGATGACCGATGCCGACTTCTTTGCCTGGGGCTGGCGCATTCCATTCCTCGCCAGCGCCGTACTGGTGGGCGTGGGCCTGTACATTCGCCTGAAAATCACCGAGACACCCGACTTCCAGAAGGTGTTGGACAGCAAGGCGCGGGTCAAGGTGCCGGTCGTCACCGTCATGCGCGATCATCGCCGCGCGCTGGTGCTTGGCACGTTCATCGCGCTGGCCACGTTTGTCATCTTCTACCTGATGACGGTGTTTGCGCTGAGCTGGGGTACGGCGCAGCTCGGCTACACGCGCCAGCAATTCCTGCTGCTGCAATTGTTCGCGGTGCTGTTCTTTGCGCTGACCATTCCGCTGTCGGCGCTGCTGGCCGACCGGCGCGGGCGACGCACGGCGATGATGCTGGTCAGCGGGGCGATCGCGCTCTTCGGCCTCTTGTACGGGCCGCTGTTCGGTGCGGGTGGCGTGTGGTTGGTCGGTGCCTTCATGGTGCTGGGCATGTGCCTGGTCGGCTTCACGTACGGGCCGCTCGGCACGCTGCTGGCCGAGCTGTTCCCGGCCGAGGTGCGCTATACCGGCGCGTCGCTGACCTTCAACTTCGCCAGCATCCTGGGCGCGTCGGTCGCGCCATACATTGCACTGTGGCTGGGCACGAATTACGGGCTCGAGTATGTCGGTTACTACCTGAGCGGCGCGGCGCTGATCAGCCTGCTTGCGCTGGTCCTGGCCCGCAGCCTGATACCGCACACGGCGAAGGCGTGAACGAGCGCCGCTTCGGCGCGCTGACGGGACGTGCGCCGTACGCGTCCGACGCGGCATTCCTGGCGGCGCTGTACCTGGCGACGCGGCCCGACCTGGGCGCGTTGCCGGTGCCGCGCAGCGTGATCGAGGGCATTGCGCGGCACCAGCAGCAACTGCAGGTCGAACAGTACGCGCAGCGCTATCCCGCTGCCGAGACGTGGCTGCTGACCGATGGCAAAGAGGCGCTGGGACGGGTGGTGCTGGACTGGACGAGCGACTCGCTGCGCGTGGTCGACCTGGCGGTGGCGCCCCACGCCCGCCGCCACGGCGTCGCGCGCACGGTGCTGGGGGCGCTACAGGACGCCTGCCTGGGTCAGCGCACGATGACGCTGCGTGTGCGCTGTGAAAATACCGCCGCACGCGCGCTGTACGCGGCGTGCGGCTTTGCCGTCGTGCAGGACGACGGCGCGACGCTGGAGCTGGCCTGGGGTTGAATGTCTAGAACGAATAGACCATCGTCAGCGAGGTCTGGGTATCCGTGTTCTTCTTGTCTTCAGGCACGCTGCTGTCATTGCGGACGCTGAAGCCCGCCTTCATCTGCATGCTGCCGTTGATCTTGGTCGACAGCGACGTCTCGGCCACCGAGTGCGTGTTGGACGTGCCTTTTTCAACGCTGAGCGTTTGCGCAAAGAACGCCGACGGGCTGACCTGCCAGCGGAACTGCGCTGCGCCGCGCACGGTCAGGCCGTCTTCTTCTTCGTCCGTCTCGCGCCTGCCGTTGAAGTAGCCCGGACCGATCTCGACGTCGAGCGTCTTGTCCGGCGCCGTGTACCAGCGCGAGCCGTAACCGACCGACAGCGACGAATAGCGCACGTAGGCGCCGAACTTGTCGTTCACGTGCGAGCCGAGGATGAAGGCGCGGCGGCCGTCACCCAGCAGCTTGAACGAGGCCTTGGCCGACGTCGCCCAGCGTTCGGCCGACCGCGCGCGCAGCAGCTCGCCTTCTTCGTTCTCGTACTCGTCTTCCTTGAAGTAGCCGCTGGCAATGAATTCGTGGCTCCAGTCCGACGTTTCGTGGCGGGCGTCGATCTTGCCCGTCACCGATGTGCCGCTCGTGTTGCCGGACGTGTTGATCGCGCCGAGCTCGGCCGAGGTGAACCAGCCACCATCGGGAATCGCCGGCATCATGACTTTGAGTGGCGCATGGACGTCGCCAACCTGGGGAAGATCGGGGGCCGCGTTGGCCGCGCCGTGGACGCTGACAACGAGCAGCGCCAGGATCGGGGATAGTTTCATCAGCATCCGTTGAGAAGCATGGGCCGCACTGCACCAAACCTGCGCAGGGCAACCGGCCCATCGTTCGTGAATCGTTCATGAATCGTGCGCGGCAGCATTGCCGCCGCGAGTTGGCCGATATTGTAACGCATCGCCTGCGCGATGCGACGTGCATGGCCACCCGGATCGCGCCGCGCACCGGCATTCAGGCCCCGACGTAGGCGATCTTGAACGCGAACAGTGCAGCGATCACCCAGACGACCGGTTTCACGTCGCGCGCGCGGCCCGTCAGCAGCTTGAGTACGGCGTAGCTGATGAAGCCGAACGCGATGCCTTCGGCGATCGAGTACGTGAATGGCATGCCCAGCGCGGTGACGGCCGCCGGGATGCTTTCAGTGGTATCGCTCCAGTCGACTTCGCCGAGGTCGGCCAGCATCAGGCAGGCGACGAACAGCAGTGCTGGCGCAGTCGCGTAGGGCGGCACGACGGAGGCCAGTGGCGCGATGAACAGGCAGGCGAGGAACAGCGCGGCAACAGTCAACGCCGTCAGGCCCGTGCGGCCACCGACCTGCACGCCGGCCGCGCTTTCGATGTACGCCGTCGTGCTCGAGGTGCCCAGCATGCTGCCGGCGACAATGGCGCCGCTGTCGACCAGCAGCGCCTTGTTCAGGCGCTCCATCTTGCCTTCAACCAAAAGGCCCGCGCGGCGTGCCACGCCCATCAGGGTGCCTGTCGCATCGAACAGCTCCACCAGAAAGAACACCAGCACCACATTCAGGATGCCGGCCGCCAGCGCGCCCGGGATATCCAGCGCGAACAGCGTCGGCGAGATGGGCGGCGGCAGCGAGAACACGCCCTGGTAGGTATTGCCGCCGAAGAAAAAGCTGAGCACCGTCACCAGCACGATGCCGATCAGGATCGCGCCGCGCACCCGCAGCCGGTCCAGCGCAACGATCACGAAGAAGCCCAGCACGGCCATCAGGGCCGCCGGCTGGTGCAGGTCGCCTGCCTTGACGAGTGTGGCGTCGCTCGCCACGACGATGCCGGCGTTCTTGAGGGCGATCAGGGCCAGGAACATGCCCAGCCCGACCGTGATGCCGACCCGCATCGAGCGCGGAATGCCGTCGACGATGATCGCCCGCAGGCCGACCATCGTGACGAGGATGAACAGGCACCCGGAAATGAACACGGCGCCCAGCGCCGCCTGCCACGGGATGCCCATGCCGAGCACGACGGCGTAGGCGAAGTAGGCATTGAGGCCCATGCCGGGCGCCAGCGCAATCGGGTAGTTGGCGTACAGGCCCATCAGGGCGGTGCCGCCGGCGGCGATCAGGCAGGTTGCGACGAAGACGGACGCCTTCGGCATGCCGGCGTCGCCCAGAATCGATGGATTGACAAAAATGATGTAGACCATCGTCAGGAACGTGGTCAGGCCCGCCATGAGTTCGGTGCGGACGGTGGTGTTGTTGGCGCTGAGCTGGAAGAAACGGTCGAGCATGGTGATCCTGCAGATTACGGTAGGGCGAAGCATAGCACCGCGCGTCGGCGCAGCGGCGACGGATGGCGACTGTCAGGGGCCATGCCGGGGGTGTTACCATGCAGGCACGATCATTCTTTCACCTTCACCCCCTATTTCAGACATGCCAAAAAACAAGCGTCCGGTGCCCCGCACCTCGAACAACACACGTGAACCGGACACCAATGCCCAGGCCCAGGAAATGGCCGATCTGGCGCTCGAGATCGCCGAGCGCGAAGACCTGGAAACGGGCGAACCCGACACCGTGCGCCGTGACCAGCTCGTGCTGGCGGTACGCAAGGCCGTGCGCAAGAAGCGCGACGAAGTTCTGTACGAGGCGATCGAACTGGCCCGCTACACCGATCCGCTGGCCTGCCGCGTGCTGCGCGGGTGCATCGAAGAAGAAGCAGCGACGCTGCGCGTGGGGCGCGAAGGCGGTCCGGAACACGAAATCGACGCCTTCATGGTGCCGCTGTTCGTGCGCAGCGAGGGCGGCTTGGTGGCGCAGGAATTGTTCCAGGACGAAGCGGCGTTCGAGGCGCTCGTGGCCAGCTTCCAGGATGGTGGCCTCGACAGTCCGGATGCACGCGTGATCCTGCTCCAGCACGCGTTCGATCTGGGCGAGATCGACCATATCGCCTATGGCACGCTGCACGAGATGCTGCGCGAAGCAGCCGCCTCGCTGACGGAAAAGAAATTGCAGCCGGCCCCGACCATCGCGGCGAGCATGCGCGGCTGGACCGGCGAGCCGGTCGCGCCTGACGAAACGGCGCTCGAGCTGCGTTTCCTGCTCGGCTTTTCGTTCAAGCGCAGCGACGATGCGTTCTACCGGATTCCGAAGGACGAGGCCGGTAGCGACGCCTACTTCAACGCCCGCATGGACCGCTACCGTGACTGGACCGTGGCGGCGGCGCCATTGGTCGCGCGCTGCCTGGCGGCCAACCCCGCCCGGCTCGACCTGAACTTTTTATACCAGGACCTGTTCTACGGCGCCAAGGAGCAGGGCGTGGCCGAGCTGGCGACACTTGGCGTGCTGGCCGACATCAAGGGCCTGCTGCAAGCCAAGGACCTGGCACCGGACGCTGTGCATGCGGCCGTCGCGCCGATCGATATGGGTGAACACATCCTGCTGCGCGCGAACCTGTATGCGCTGGACGGTGGCCAGCCGTGGGGCAGTGTCGAAAAGCCGGTCGACCTGGCGGCCGATCTGGTGGCCGAAGTCGACGAACTGTGCGACGCGCTGTTGTCGCTTGGCCTGGAAGGCGTGTCGATTGCCGTGGGCTTCAGCGACGACGGCCACGCCGAGGGCGCGGAGCCATATCATCAGGGTTGAACTTAGCCGCTCACGACGGTACTGGATTTACCGACCCGTGGTGCGGTGCAATCTGGTTGTAGCATGGATTTTACAGCGTGGGTTTTGGTGAGTTTCGTCAAGATTTTCACTTGTATTCGTAGTGGAACTTCCTGTCGCTCTGTAGGACGCCACTGACAGCAATTCATGCTAACAACCGCTTCTCCCTATGAAGCGCGACAAGAGCCATCAACAGTCCTGTTACATTTTCTGAAATATTGCTATGCACAAATCAAAAAATTAAGAAAATTGCATGTTACGATCCACCCGTCCGGCCAGGTTCCCGCGCACAAGCAGCGGTGGTCCCCGAGTAGAGAGAGCAGAACCGTCCGGCTGCACAATTACCAACAACTATAGCGCCACCAAGGCGAAAAGGAAAATTCACATGCCGACCCTCATCGTGTTCTGCCATCTCCGCTGGGATTTCGTGTTTCAACGCCCTCAGCACCTGATGACACGTCTGGCTCAACACTACAAGATTCTCTTCGTCGAAGAGCCGATGCACACGGATGGCGAAGCGCGCCTGGAAAAGATGGAAGTTGCCGACAACATCACCGTCTGCCGTCCGCACACGCCGATTCATCAGTGGGGCTTCCACGATGACCAGCTGCCAACGCTGCAAAACCTGCTGGCCGACCTCGTGCCAGCCGGCGAAGAGCCAATCGTCTGGTTCTATACCCCGATGGCGCTGCCACTGCTGCAAGGCCTGAAGCCATCGAAGGTGATCTACGACTGCATGGACGAACTGGCGATGTTCAAGAACGCGCCGAAGCAGCTGCTGCAGCGTGAAAGCGCCTTGCTCAACATCGCCGACGTGGTGTTCACCGGCGGTCCGAGTCTGTACCAGTCCAAGCGCGACCGTCACGCCAACGCCCACTGCTTCTCGAGCAGCGTTGATGCCGGCCACTTCCGCCAGGCGCAGGATGCCGCGATTTCGCATCCTGACCAGAACCACATTCCTCATCCGCGCCTGGGCTTCTATGGCGTGATCGACGAGCGTTTCGACGTCGACCTGGTCTCGAGCATGGCCGATGCGCACCCTGAATGGCAAATCGTGCTGGTGGGTCCGGTCGTCAAGATCGATCCGGCAACGCTGCCAAAGCAGGCCAACGTGCACTACATGGGTCAGCGCACCTATAACGAGCTGCCGCAATTCCTGGCCGGCTGGGATGTGTGCCTGCTGCCATTCGCCATCAACGACTCGACCAAGTTCATCAGCCCAACCAAGGTGCTGGAGTACATGGCAGCCGAATTGCCATCGGTGTCCACCCCGATCACCGACGTCAAGGTGCCATACGGTGACGTGGTCGAAATCGCCCAGTCGCATGCTGACTTCATCGCAGCCTGCGAGCGCCAGCTGGCGCTGACGCCTGAAGCCCGTGCAACGATGGCGGCGCGCATGCGCGACGTCGTGGCCGGCACGTCGTGGGATCTGACCGCGCGCAGCATGTATGAGCTGATCGAGAGCGCCGTGCGCAGCAACAAGGTCGAGCGCTTCTTCGCCAGCAACCAGGAAGCCGTGCCAAGCACGCCAGACCTGGTCGCGGTTGCCAACGCGGGTTAAGCCCGGCAGCAAGTGGTAATAAAAAGGCCGGTGTCGCAGGACACCGGCCTTTTTTTACGTGGGCACGTCACACGGGCTACGTCAGCTGCCGCAGCACGTTCTCGATCGCTTCCACTGTCGCCGGCTTCGTCAGGTGGGCATCGAAGCCGGCCTGCGCAGTGCGTTCGCGGTCGGCCTCGCTACCCCAGCCGGTCAGCGCCACCAGCTGCACGGCCGCATAACGGGCGTCAGCGCGGATCGCGCTGGCCACCTCGTACCCGGACATGCCCGGCATTCCCAGGTCCAGAAACACGACATCCGGCATCAGCACTGGCAGCATCCGCAATGCCTGGTGGCCATCATTGGCGACCGGCGCGCTGTGACCCAGCATCGACAGCAGTGCGGCCAGGGTTTCAGCCGCGTCACGGTTGTCGTCGACCACCAGTACGCTGCAGGGCGGCACCGCGCCTGCCTGGGCCGCCTGGGTTGCCGGTGGCGCCGCACCGACAAGTCCCCTGGCAAGGGGCAGGCGCATCGTGAAGCTGCTGCCCGCATTGGTTCCGGCGCTGGCGGCGCGTACGCTGCCGCCATGCAGTTCGACCAGGCTGCGCACGAGCGACAGGCCGATGCCGAGGCCGCCGGAGCCCGGCTGCTGCGCCTGGCCAACCTGCGTGAACATCCTGAACACCGCTTCCAGCGCCTCGGGGGCGATGCCGATGCCGTTGTCGGTGACGGTGACGACGGCGTCGTTGCCATCCCGTTCGGCACGCAGCGCGATGCGCCCGCCCTTGGGCGTGTAGCGCGCCGCGTTGTTCAGCAGGTTGCTGATGACCTGGGTCAGGCGTGTGGGATCGGCCAGCAGCGGCAGAGGCAGGGCGGGCAGGTGGACATCGAAGCGGTGCCGCGCCGCCTGCATCAGTGGCATGCTCGTCTCAATGGCTGCGTTCACGACCGTGGCCAGGTCGACCGGTTCGCAGCGCAGTTCGACCTGGCCACGCTGGATGCGGGCGACGTCGAGCAGATCGTCGACCAGCAGCACCAGATGGTCGAGCTGGCGGCCCATGATCTCGTGCACACGGCTGACCGCAGCGGCGTCGCCCGGTGCGCGCCGGATGAATTGCAGGCCGCTGCGGATCGGCGCCAGCGGGTTGCGCAGCTCGTGCGCCAGTGTGGCGAGAAACTCGGTCTTGAGCCGGTTTGCCTCGGACAGGTCGGCTGCCATCTGGCGCAGTGCGGCGTCTGACCGGCGCCGTTCGGTCACGTCCGTAAACAGCACCGCGAGGCGGTGCGTGAGTGGCCCGCCCAGCCGCGTGGCATACACGTCGTACCAACGCGACAGGCCCCTTGCCTCGTTTTCGAAACGTACCGGCTCTCCCGTGGTCGCGACCCGTCCGTAGATGTCGAACCAGTGCTGTTCGAGGCCCGGCACCAGTTCGCGCGCGGTCTTGCCGATTGCGTCGACGAGACCGGTGTGCTTGATGAACGCGGGATTGGTTTCAATGAAGCGGTAGTCGCAAGGTGCGCTGTTGGCATCGAACAGGACGTCGATCACGCACAGAGCGTCGTCGATCGAGTTGAACACGGTGCGGTAGCGCTCTTCGCTGGCGCGCAGTTGCTGTTCTGCCTCGAGCTGGCGGGTGGCGTCGATGATCACGCCGCGCACTGACCTGGCATTGCCCTGGCCATCGGTGTCGACATGGCCGCGCGCGATGATCCAGCGCCAGCCGCCGCCCGGCAGACGGATCCGGTAGGTGGCGCCATAGGCACTGCTCGCAGCGATCGCGGCGCTGATCTCGGCCCTTGTCGATGCGACGTCATCGGGATGGATGGCCGCCAGGTAGCGGGCCAGCGGTGCGCTGCTCCGCTCGTGGCGGGGAACGCCAAACAGGTCAGCCACGCGCTCGTCGGCCTCGACGCGATCGGCGTCGATATCCCACCACCAGATGCCCAGTTCGGCAGCTTCGATGATGCGCGCCAGGCGCCGGCTGGTGTCGTCGAGCGCCGCTTCGGCGCGCCGGCGCTCGATCTGCGTGTCGAAGGCAGCGGTGTAGAAGCGCGCCTTGGCGCGCAGGATCGTCGGCGAGAGTGGTTCGGTGAGCACGGCAATCACACCGGCGTCGTATAGCGACTCGTGCGACATCGGCAATGGCAGCGGCAGACCCATTGCGACGATGGGCGTCAGGCTCGAGCGCGCATTGCTGCTTACGGCAGCCACGACGGCAAGCATGCCGTCGGGGTCACCCGCATAGCCAACCAGCACCAGGGCGAAGTCCCGGCGCTGAACCTGCGTCAGGCCGTCTTGCAGGGAAGTCGCATGCACGACCGCTCTGCCAAGTTCGCGCGCGACCTCCGTCACGACCGGATCGACGGCGGCATGCGCACAGATGAACAGGATGCAATTACTAGTGAGACTGTCCGGGCAGTCGATTGGATCGTTCAGCATGCGCCTGGTGTGCGAGTGTGTTTACTCTGACAATCTAATGCGCTGTTGAGCAAGTGTCAATGACGGCCTTGCCCGGGAGCAATATGGCCAGCGCCGCTGGCGCTGGCCGCCCATCAGGATATTACGGTTTTTCAGGTACCTGCTGCGATGGTACCGGGGTCTTCAGTGCTTCCGGCAGGGCATCGGCGATGCCGTTGCCCGGCGCCTGGCCGATGCGCCGCGCTTCGTCGGAGTGCTGGTCGAGGCTGACTTCTTCGGCGACATCGAAGCGGCCGTCTTCGAAACCTTCTTCGCCCGGCAGCAGGTTCTCGGAGCGTTGTTCCTGGCCACCGGCCGGCACCGGCGCGTCCGGCTTGCGGCCGGATTGTTCTTGATCGGTCATGATAATCTCCAACGTTGGTTTGTATGCGCCAATTATGTCGCAGCGACCGGGTGCAGGGCGCACGTCAACACCGACTGCGTTCCACGGCGTGCGCATGGTGTGGCCCGCCGGTGGTAACGCGTGACGTGAATTTTATGCTCGGGAAATTGTCGCTCAGCTAGAATGCCCGCTGTTTCCCTCACCGTATCGTCATCATGTTCCAATTGTCTTTCGCCAGTATCGCCGCCCGGTTTGCATTTGCCGGCGCGCTGCTGGCTTCCGCCGCCGCCCAGGCCGCCAGTTGCCCTGTCCATTATCTCGACGGCCGTCCGCCGGAAATCCAGAACCAGAAGCTGGCCGTGTCCACGCGCGAGCTGTGCTACGGCGTGTTTGGCGTCGTGCATTCGGGCGTGACCCGCACGCCATTGTGGTCCGCCGAATATGTGCGTGCCGATAATCTCAAGCGGGCGCAGGGGCTCGACCGGGACGACAAATTCCACGCCGAGTCGCGCCTGCCACGCGGCCAGCGCGCCGAGTTGGCCGATTACGCCCGCAGCGGTTTCGACCGCGGCCACCTGGCGCCAAACGCCGACATGCCCGACCGCCGCACCCAGCGCGAAAGTTTTTCGCTGGCCAATATGGTGCCGCAGGACCGCGACCATAACCGCAAGATCTGGGCGCCGATCGAAGGCGCCGTGCGCACGATGGCAAAGAAAGAAGGCGAGCTGTACGTGATTACGGGGCCGGCATTTTTGGGCACGAGCCTGAAAAAAGTCGGCAACGTGATCGTGCCAACCCATCTGTACAAGGTGGTGTACAGCCCGCGTCAACGCCTGGGCGCAGCCTGGTTGACCGAAAACCGGGCCGATGCCCCGATCAACGTCGTGCCCGTGGCCGAGCTCGAGCGGATCGTCGGCATCGAACTGCTGCCGTCGCTGAGCACGAAGCAAAAGGAGCGCATGCTGCGCCTGCCGACGGTCAAGCCATCCAAGAAACGTTCATAACACGGAGAATCCATGAGCAAGAAAAACCCCGTCAGCTTTGTCCCGTTCGCCAATGAAGCCGATGTCATCGGCATTGGCGACCTGACGCTGGAAAACCGGCTCGACCGCATCACGATTGCGGGCGATGTCGACCTGACTGCGGACATGCCCGGCCTCGCGCACGCGCGCCGCCTGCACGCCGTGCTGGGCGAGATCGTTGCCGCGCTGGAAGCGCGTGCGTCGGCTGGCGAGTTGCCAGAGCAATTGCCGCCGCCCGAAGTCAAGACGATCGACAATCCGTTTGCCTGAAAGGTAAGTTGAGACAAGGGTCGATACGTGTGCCGGGCGGAACTAAATTTCCGCTCGTCAATGGTGTGCGAGTTCCATCGAGAATAGAGTAATGTTGACAACATAGCGCGAACGAAAGAGGCGGCGTCGCCGCCCGCGCAAGACCTACTATTTCGGAGGAACGACCATGCAACATACCCTCGTCGCGGTGTTCGATAACCGCACTGATGCACAGAACGCCATGAATGAATTGCTGTCGTCGGGCTTTACCCGCACCGATGTGCGACTGTCGACCGCCGATGCAGACACGATTGGTCAGAGCGACAGCCTCAACGCATCGTCCGATCTCGACACCACCCGCAGCGCCGACGGCGACACCGGCATCACCGCCAGCATCAAGAATTTCTTCGGCGACCTGTTCGGCTCGGATGATGCTGAACACGCCAATCGTTACGAAGGCGCTGTCAACCGCGGTAGCCATGTGCTGACGCTGGTCGCCAGTTCGCTGCCGGAAGTCGAGCGCGGCGCCGACATCGTCGAACGCTACGGCCCGACCGACATCGATGAAACCTCGAGCGGCACGCCGGATCTGGCATCGACCGGCTTCAGCAGTGGCGCGATGCATGCCGGCAGCACGATCGGCATGCAGCAGGCATCGTCGATGTCGGCGCAATCGGCCTCGACCCCAACCTCGACTGGCGCCGGCTCGGTGCAAGCCGCAGCAATTCCGTCGCTGGACAATCCGGGCGACCGTCAGCTGTTCCAGCACCAGGAGTCGCTGGGCACGTCCGATCTCACCAATTCGACGCACCAGGAACCGCTGGGCCAGAGCGGCCTGACTGCCACCGGCGGCACCTCGCTGCAAGGCTCGACCCTGCGTGACACGGCAATGCAGGGTTCGGCCCTGGAAGGCTCGATCCGCCAGGGTTCGACCGCTGTCGACCGCGGCGATTCGCTGCAGCGCGATACGACGATGGGCAGCACCGGCAGCACCGGCACCCAGTTCACCGACAAGCAGCGTAACGGCGTGCGCATTTTCTCGCGCGGCCAGTCCGATGCCGCACTGGGTACGGCGACCGGTTTTGAATCGGGTTCGGGCAGCAGCACGATGGGTTCCCTGAGCGGCGACGATACCTATTACCGCAATCATTTCGACACCACCTACGGCGCGAGCGGCGCATCGTACGACGAGTACGCACCAGCCTACAGCTATGGTAGCGAAGCTGCCCGCAGCGGTCGCTATACCAATGGCGCCTGGGATGATATCGAAGCCGACCTGCGCAACGACTGGGACAGCCGTTACGCCACCGGTGGCGAGCCATCGACCTGGGAAAAGATGAAGGCCGCCGTGCGTCACGGCTGGGAACGCATGACCGGTGACAACGACGACGACCAGTACCGCAGCCACTACGACAGCACCTACGCGTCGACCGGCGAAAAGTACGACGACCTGAAGCCGGCCTACTCGTACGGCACCGAAATGCGCCGCAACGAGATGTACCGTAACCGTCCATGGGACGATGTCGAAACCGACCTGCGCACGGGCTGGGACAACCGCATCGACGGCACCCGCGAATTTTCCACCACCGGCAGCGACAGCAGCGAGCCGTCGGCATGGGATCGCGTCAAGAACGCCGTGCGTCATGGCTGGGACAAGATGACGGACGACAATGACGACGACATCTACTACCGTAACCACTGGAATTCGGTCTACGGCAGCACTGGCGGCGCGTACGACGAATTCCGTCCGGCCTACAACTACGGCACCGAGATGGCGCGTGAAGAGAAGTACCGCAACCGTCCATGGACCGAAGTCGAAGCCGATCTGCGCAGCGATTGGGATAACCGTTATCCGGGTGAGCAGTCGACCTGGGACAAGATGAAGTCGGCAGTGCGTCACGGTTGGGAACGCATGATGCGTTAAGCCTGTCGGGTCATTGACAGAAGTACAAACGGCGCCTTGAGGCGCCGTTTTTTGTTTCATTCGTGGCATTCCGGAAGCGTGGTGCAGGGTGGACGGGTCGCCCGTCCACGCGTTCAGCCGACGCCGCAAGTTGAACGCGTGGACGGCACGGCCGTCCACCCTGCGTCGTGGTCGTCGAGTGATCGGGACGCGCAGTCCGGGACGCGCAGTCAGGCGGCCTCGGTCATCGGCAGGCTGATCCGGTTACGCCCCAGGTGCTTGGCCCGGTACAAGGCTGCATCGGCAATCGCGACCAGCTGGTTGGCATGGTTGTCCGGCCCGGCGATGGCCGTGGCCGCGCCAATCGACACGGTGACGTGCCCGGCGGCAAAGCGGCACGGCAGCTGCAGTTGTTCGACCCGGCTGCGGATCCGTTCGGCCACGATGGCCGCGCCCTTGAGCGACTGGTTCGGCAGCACGACCGCAAATTCTTCGCCGCCATAGCGCGCCACCAGATCATTGGCCCGCATTTCGCTGGCCACGGCGCGCGCGACGCGCTTCAGGCATTCGTCACCGCCCAGGTGGCCATGGGCATCGTTGTAGGCCTTGAAATTGTCGACGTCGACCATCAGCAGCGAGAGCGGCTGCACCTGACGCAGTGCGCGCGCCCATTCGGCATTCAGTGTGTCATCGAAGCAGCGCCGGTTGGCCAGGCCCGTCAGGCCGTCGCGGGTAGCGAGTTGCTCCAGTGCGGCCTGGGCCATTTTTTCATCGGTCAGGTCGCGCAGGGTTTCGACCACCGCCGACAGCCGGCCGCTGGCGTCGAAGATGGGACTGGCGTCGGCCGCCAGGTAGCGACGGCGGCCAGCCCGCGGCATGTCGCACCAGCTTTCGATGGACAGACCCGGGGTGGCGCGCCCGGCGTCGCCTGCGGCGGCGAACGCGTCGCCCGCCGGTGTGGGAGCGCAACCAGTGCGCAGGACGAGATCGGCGAGCGTGGGCCGCTGCACGTCGTAGAAGCTGCGCCAATGGTCGCCCGTGCCGAGTACTTCGGGCGCCGGCACGCCGGTCAGCTGCTCACAGGCACGGTTCCAGATCGTCACGCGCGCGTGGGTATCGAGCACGAAGACCGGTACCGACAGGCTTTCCATCAATTGACCGACGAAGGCGACGTCCTGGAGCAGGGCTGCCGGGTATGCCGCGCTGCTGCTTGTATTGATCATGAGCAGTCCTCTGCGAGTGGTAGCGCTTCGGTTTGCGGCAACCGGGTAGCTGCCGTCAGGAACCGATTCTGCTACTCGCATCAACACATGCTATTGATCTTGAGCAAGGAGGTTTCAGCGTTGTGTTTAACGTACACGGTTGTGCGGTCGGACGCCGATCATCACATGCCGCTCATCACCTGGCGATCATGCAACCACGGCCATTTCCGCAGCAAGTTCGGCAGCGGGATCCCTGACCGGCAGCGACAATGACCAGCGCCCGGCATGCCCGGCGGTGGCAACGACGCGCAACACACCGCCCATGGCGCGTATCTGGTCCATCAGCTCGGTTGGTAGTGAGGCGATTTCGCCCGGGGCGCTGGCGCAGCCATCGATTTCCAGGCCAAGCGAACTCGCGTTTTCCAGCAGGCGCACGTGCAGTTCGCCGTGCTGGACCCGCGCAGCAGTGGCCAGTACATCCTGCAGCACACGAAACACGGCCAACCGCGCGGCGCGATCCTGGCTGGCGCGCGAGGTGGGGTCGATGCCGGCCTCGAAGCGATAGCGCATGCCATACAGGTGCGCGTGCTCGGCCAGGCAGCGTTCAAGCGCATGGCGCAGGCCATCGCCCGGACCGAAGCCGCGCAAGCCGCTCGCTACGGTGCGCACGGCGCCGATTGCACCGTCGATGTGCGCGATGGCGCTGTCGAGGCGACTGGCCAGGGCCGGCGCCTGGGCCGTGGCGGCACTGTCGTACAGGTTCGAGAGGTCGGCGCGCAGTGTCAGCAGGCGCCGCCCCAGTTCGTTCTGCAGTTCACGCGCAATCCGCGCACGTTCGCTGTCGCGCACATCTTCGTTCTGGCGCACCAGGCGATACACGACATCGTGGTTGTCTGCCAGTGCCTGCTCGGACTGCGCGCGCGATTCGCGTTCGGCCGCCAGTTGGCCGTGCAGGGCTTGCGCCCGTTCTTCCAGGCCCATGCTGCGGCGCAGGCTCAGGCATGCCAGTATCAGCGCCGCCAGCGTCACCAGGATACAGACCAGCAGTTCCGGTGCTGCGCTGCGTAGTAGCGTCGGCAGCATGAAGTAGGCGTCACCCGCGCTGGCGCTGCCGGTGACAAAGGGCACGGTCACCAGCAGGAAAGTCGGTTTGTTCATGATTGCCCTCGTGTAGGTGTCGGAAGTTTCCGTAAGAACTTACCGCTCCGCTCATGTAGGAATATTGTTCAGTCTCAAACCTGACGTTTCCGACACCCGCTCAGCGACCGACCACTTCTGCTGCGCCAGCGAATGCGCCGCGCTATAATGGAAGGTTGACGAGAGGCTTAACGTGACTTACAGCATTAAAGAGATCTTCTACACCTTGCAGGGAGAGGGCGCCCACGCCGGCCGGCCGGCCGTCTTCTGCCGCTTTTCCGGCTGCAATCTGTGGACCGGCCGCGAGCAGGACCGCGCCACGTCGATCTGCCAGTTCTGCGACACCGATTTCGTCGGCACGAATGGCGAGCGCGGTGGCAAGTTCAAGGAAGCGGCGCTGCTCGCCGCCGAGATCGACGGCCTGTGGCCCGCCACCTATCCGGCCAGTAAATATGTGGTGTTCACGGGGGGCGAACCGCTGCTGCAGCTCGACCGCGCCCTGATCGATGCCATGCACGAACGCGGCTTTACCATCGCCATCGAAACGAATGGCACGCTGCCGGTGCCGGAAGGCGTCGACTGGATCTGCGTCAGTCCCAAGATGGGCTCGACACTGGTGGTGGAAAAAGGCAGCGAGATCAAGGTGGTCATTCCGCAAATCGGGCAAGACCTGGCCGCATACGAGCGGCTCGATTTCGACCATTTCTTCGTGCAAGCCATGGATGGGCCGCTTGCCGCGCAGAATATCCGCCTGGCCATCGAGACGTGTCGCGCCAATCCGAAATGGAAGCTGAGCCTGCAGACCCACAAGCTGCTCCAGATTCCCTGACTTATTCACTCCATTACCTAGTAAAGCAGCAATGTTGACCATTACCCGCAAGCTCGAATTCGATGCCGGACACCGGATTCCCGACCACAAGAGCCAGTGCCGCAACCTGCACGGGCATCGCTACACCCTCGAAATTACGCTGACCGGCGAAGTCATCGACGCTGACGGCAATTCCGACAACGGCATGATCATGGATTTCTCCGACGTCAAGGCGCTGGCCAAGCAGCACCTGGTCGACGTGTGGGACCATGCTTTCATCGTGTACGAAAAGGATGACAAGGTGCTGGACTTCCTGTCGTCGCTGCCCGATCACAAGACCGTGGTCATCGACCGCATTCCGACCGTGGAAAACCTCGCGCAAGTGGCGTTCACGATCCTCAAGACCGTGTTCATCGACCGTTTCGGCACCGGCCTGCGCCTGCACAAGCTCGTGCTGCACGAAACGCCAAACTGCTGGGCCGAGATCACCGATGCCTGATGTGTCGTCCGCAGTCGTGCATGACCATGCTGTGGATGCGGCGCACGCGCGTTTCATGGCGCTCGCCCTGGAACAGGCGCAACTGGCGTGGGACCGCGGCGAAGTGCCGGTCGGCGCCGTCGTCGTCAAGGACGGCGAAGTGATCGCGACGGGTTTCAACCAGCCGATCAGCGGGCATGATCCGACCGCGCATGCCGAAATCGTGGCGCTGCGCGCCGCTGCCGACAAGCTTGGCAACTACCGGCTGCCCGGCTGCGATCTGTACGTGACGCTCGAGCCGTGCATCATGTGCTCGGGCGCGATGATGCATGCGCGCCTGGCGCGTGTGATTTACGCGGCGACCGACCCCAAGACCGGCGCCTGCGGCTCGGTCGTGAACCTGTTCGACGAGCCATCGCTCAATCATCACACCGACGTGGTGGGTGGCGTGCTGGCCGATCAGGCGAGCAGCCTGCTGCGCGCCTTTTTTGCCGAACGGCGCGCATTGGCGAAGAAGACCAGCGCGGTCTGACCCTTCGCGGGTGCATTGGCTGGCGCTGCTGGCCAACCTTGATCGGTACCGGTTGGCGCGGTAAGATGTTTCCAGATTCCACACACGTCTTCCCGCCCACCAGTGATCACCTCCCGTCTCGGCATCGCCATCGTGGCGCCCGCCGGCTGTACCAACGATCCGCTCGCGGTCGAGCGCGCCATCGCACGCCTTGAAGCGCAGGGCTGCCTGGTCCGCAATTACTACGATCACAGCTGCACCCATCAGCGCTTCGGCGGCACTGACGACGCCCGCCTCGCGCAACTGCATGCGGCCGTGCGAGACGCCGACATCCACCTGATCATCGCGCTGCGGGGCGGCTACGGCATCAGCCGCCTGTTGCCGGCCGTCGATTTCGACGCGATTGCCGCCAGCGGCAAGATCATCGTCGGCTTTTCCGATGTCACGGCGCTGCACATGGGCCTGATGGCCAGAACGGGGGCGCTCAGCTACGCCGGGCCGATGGTGGCTGGCGATTTCGGCGCCGAAGAAGCGGTGCCGTTCACGCTTGACGATTTCTGGGCCTGCCTGGCCGGCCCGACGCACACGATCCGCGAAACGGTCAGCGGCAACCCGCACCTCGACGTGCGCGGTACAGTCTGGGGCGGCAATCTCGCCATGATCGGCTCGCTTGTCGGGACGCCATACTTTCCGCAGATCGATGGCGGCATCCTGTGGCTCGAAGACGTCGGCGAACACCCGTACCGCGTCGAGCGCCTGCTGCTGCAACTGATGCAGGCGGGTGTGCTCGAACGCCAGCAAGCGGTGGTCTTGGGCGAATTTTCCGGCTACCGGCTGGGACCGCTCGACAATGGCTACGACTTCGAGGCCATGCTGGCGTATGTGCGCCGCACGTTGCCGGTGCCCGTGCTCTCGGGGCTGAGTTTTGGCCATATTCCACGGCGCGTCACGATCCCGTTCGGCGCACAAGGGCACCTTCAGTCAGACGTTGATGGTTTCAGCCTGCTGCTGTCGGATTACCCGACCGTGCGTTGCGTCTGAGGGCTCGCTGGCCAACGGCGCCCGTCAATCCAGCCCATTCGCCCTGCAGGGCATGCGATGGTAAAATAGCCGGTTAATCAAATACGCTTTTTGGGGTCATACAGTGCTATCCACAGCCAACATCACGATGCAATTCGGCGCCAAGCCGCTCTTCGAGAACATTTCCGTGCGCTTCGGCGACGGCAACCGCTACGGCCTGATCGGCGCCAACGGCTGCGGCAAGTCGACGTTCATGAAAATCCTGGGCGGCGACCTCGAGCCGTCCGCCGGTAACGTCAGCCTGGATCCGGGCGAGCGCCTGGGCAAGCTGCGCCAGGACCAGTTCGCCTACGAAGACACGCGCGTGCTCGACGTCGTCATGATGGGCCACACCGAGCTGTGGAACGCGATCGCCGAACGCGATGCGATCTACGCGAACCTCGAAGCCACCGACGACGACTACATGAAAGCCGCCGAGCTCGAAGGCAAGGTCGCCGAATACGACGGCTACTCGGCCGAAGCGCGCGCCGGCGAACTGCTGCTGGGCCTGGGCATCGGCACCGAGCTGCACCAGGGTCCGATGAGCGCCGTGGCGCCGGGCTGGAAGCTGCGCGTGCTGCTGGCGCAGGCGCTGTTCTCGAATCCGGACATCCTGCTGCTCGACGAGCCGACCAACAACCTGGACATCAACACGATCCGCTGGCTGGAAGACATGCTCAACGAGCGTAACTCCACGATGATCATCATTTCCCACGATCGCCACTTCCTGAACCAGGTCTGCACGCACGTGGCCGACATGGATTACGGCACGCTGAAGGTGTATCCGGGTAACTACGACGAATACATGCTGGCCTCGACCCAGGCACGCAACCAGCAGCTGTCGAACAATGCCAAGGCCAAAGAGAAGGTCGCGGAACTGCAGGATTTCGTGCGCCGCTTCTCGGCCAACAAGTCCAAGGCACGCCAGGCCACGTCGCGCGCCAAGCAGATCGACAAGATCAAGATCGAAGAGTTCAAGCCATCCTCGCGCGCCTATCCCTTCGTGCGCTTCGAAGGCGAGAAGAAGCTGCACCGCCTGGCGGTGGAAGCCGAGAACATCTCGAAAGCCTACGACCGTCAACTGTTCAAGAATTTCTCGATCATGGTCGAGGCCGGCGAGCGCATCGCGATCATCGGCGCCAACGGCGCTGGCAAGACCACGCTGCTGCGCACGATTGGCGGTGAGCTGTGCGGTCTGCAGCCGGATGGTGGTCGCGTCAAGTGGGCCGAGAACGCCAATCCCGGCTACATGCCGCAGGATCCGACCGAAGAATTCGCGGTGGGCGACAACCTGACCGACTGGATGGGCCAGTGGACGCAAGAGGGTGACGACGATCAGGCCGTGCGCTCGATCCTGGGGCGCCTGCTGTTTGGCGGCGACGAAGTCAAGAAGTCGGTCAATGTTCTGTCGGGTGGTGAGAAGGGCCGCATGATGTACGGCAAGCTGATGCTGGGCCGTCACAATGTGCTGCTGCTCGATGAGCCGACCAACCACATGGACATGGAGTCGATCGAGTCGCTGAACATCGCGCTGGACAAGTACGCCGGCACCCTGATCTTCGTCTCGCACGATCGCGAGTTCGTCTCGTCGCTGGCCACGCGCGTGCTGGAAATCCGTGAAAACGAGATCGTCGACTTCCGCGGTAACTACGAGGAATACCTGGCGAGCCAGGGTATCGACGCGTAATGCAGCAACGGGCAGGGTGCTGCGGCCCCTGCCATGGAGACCGAGAAGAGTATGGACACCGTACCGATCAAGACATATGAGTACGACCGGCCCCAGGCCGGTCTGGCCTGCACCGCCGAGGCCTGGGCACGCATCCCCAGCGCGCCCGAACTGGCCGAGCGCAACGCGCTCAAGGACAAGATCCGGCGCCTGCTGAAAGAAAAAGGCGCGGTCCTCGTCGCCCACTATTACGTGGACGCCGACCTGCAGGACCTGGCCGAAGAAACGGGCGGCTGCGTGTCCGACTCGCTCGAGATGGCGCGCTTCGGCCGTGATCATGCCGCGCAGACGCTTGTCGTCGCCGGCGTGCGCTTCATGGGCGAAACAGCCAAGATCCTCAGCCCCGAAAAAACCATCCTGATGCCCGATCTCGACGCGACCTGTTCGCTCGACCTGGGCTGCCCGGCTGACGAGTTCGCAGCGTTCTGCGACCAGCATCCCGACCGCACCGTTGTCGTCTATGCCAATACGAGCGCCGCAGTCAAAGCGCGGGCCGACTGGATGGTAACGTCGTCCATTGGCCTGGACATCGTGGCCGAGCTGCACGCGCAGGGCAAGAAAATCCTGTGGGCGCCCGACCGTCACCTGGGCTCGTATATCCAGACCAAGACCGGCGCCGACATGCTGCTGTGGCAGGGCTCGTGCCTGGTGCATGACGAATTCAAGGGCATCGAACTCGACCTGCTCAGGGCCGAGTATCCGCTGGCCAAGGTGCTCGTGCACCCCGAGTCGCCGGCAAATGTCGTCGCGCAGGCCGATGTGGTCGGCTCGACCACGCAGCTGATCAACGCCGCGCAGACGCTGGACGCCACCCACTTCATCGTCGCCACCGACAATGGCATCCTGCACAAGATGAAGACGGCCGCCCCCGGCAAGACCTTCATCGAAGCGCCGACCGCTGGCAACAGCGCCACCTGCAAGAGCTGCGCGCATTGCCCGTGGATGGCGATGAACGGCCTGCGCAATCTGGCAGCCGTGCTCGAAGCGGGTGACAACGAAGTCCATGTCGATCCTGCTGTCGGCCTGCAAGCCAAACGCGCCATCGACCGCATGCTCGACTTTGCTGCGGCCAAGCGCGCCAAGGCGCTGCCAACCGGCGCGCTCGAACAGAATGCCCCCATGTTTTCCGGAGTCGGCCCCGCATGACCAGTCTGCACAATCCCCACGCCCAGTTTGACGACAAGCTGCAGGCCGCGTTTGAACAGAATATCCTGGCCGCGCTGCTGGAAGACATTGGCAGTGGCGACCTGACCGGCAAACTCGTGCCCGACGACACCCGCGTCAGCGCGCGCGTCATCGTGCGCGAAGCGGCCGTGCTGTGCGGCGCGCCGTGGTTCGAGGGCGTCATGCTCGCGGTCGACCAGGACACCGACATCGCGTGGCAGTTTGCCGAAGGCGACCAGATGCCGGCCAACAGCACCGTCTGCACGATCACGGCGAACCCGCGCGCGCTGCTCACGGCCGAGCGCGCCGCTCTGAACTTTTTGCAGCTGCTGTCGGGCGTGGCGACTGCTACCCGGCGCTACGTTAACGTCATCGCGGGCACGAACGCGGCAATTCTTGATACGCGCAAGACGCTGCCGGGCCTGCGTCAGGCACAGAAGTACGCGGTACGGGTCGGTGGTGGCAAGAACCAGCGCATGGCGCTGTATGACGGCATCCTGATCAAGGAAAATCACATTGCTGCTGCCGGGGGCGTCACGGCTGCGCTGACGGCGGCCGCCAGTCTGAACGCTGGCGCGCCGGTGCAGATCGAAGTTGAAACCATCGCCCAGCTCGGAGAGGCACTGGCGGCCGGCGTCAAGTCGGTACTGCTCGATAATTTTGATCTGGCCATGATGCGCGAGGCAGTGCAGGTCAATGCCGGCCGCGCGCTGCTGGAAGCCTCGGGCGGCATCAATCTGGACACCGTGCGCGCGATTGCCGAAACGGGCGTGGACCGTATTTCCATCGGCAGCCTGACCAAGGACGTGCACGCCACCGATTACTCGCTGCGCATCGTCTGATCGCACCGCTCAACTCTCAGACCACACCATGTCGATCACCACCAAACTGAAACGCTCGCTCGTGTTCCGCCTGTTCTGGCTTGGCTTCGGCCTGCTGCTGGGTGTGCCCCAGCTGATGGATGGCATTCTCTACAATATGAAGGGCGAACTGTTCTTCGGCATCGGCATGCTGCTGGTCGGTATTCGCGGCTTCCTGCGCCCGGTCGTGCTGAGCCGGGCGATGGCGATGCAACGCGATGCTGCGGCGTCGGATGCCTCAATCGGCTCGCCCGTGTTGCACGGCGTGCTCTCGATTGCGATGGCGGCAGCGTTGATCACTGGTTTGGTGATCAAGTTCAGCAATAATTAAGCCTCGCCGAGCAGCCCTGCCGCGAGCGGCAAAACCTGCTCGGCGGACGCTTCAATCTTCAGCGTGAGCATCTCGTCGGCACGCGTACGCCCCAGGTTCAGCGCCGCAATCGGTTTGCCGGACGCTTCAGCCAGCCGACAGAAGCGGAACCCCGAATACACCATCAGCGACGAGCCCACCACGAGCAGTGCGTCGGCCGCTTCCATTCGCGCCAGCGCAGCCGCCGTGCGCGCCGCCGGCACATTGTCGCCAAAGAACACGACATCCGGCATCAGCATGCCGCCGCAGTGCACGCATGCTGGCGCTGTAAATCCCGTCACCGCATCCGGATCGATCTCGGCGTCGCCATCGGGCAGCGGCTGCGCGAGCACCTGGCGCAGGCCCGGATTGTCTGTTTCGAGCTGCACCTGCAGCGCAGCGCGCGTGAAATTCGCACCGCAGCCGAGGCACGTCACGTGGTGAATATTGCCATGCAACTCCAGCACGTCGCGACTGCCTGCCTGCGTGTGCAGGCCATCGACGTTTTGCGTCAGGATCGATCCGATCCGGTTGTCCGCACCAAGCGCAGCCAACGCGCGGTGGCCGGCATTGGGCGCGGCGCCGGACATCATCCGCCAGCCCACCATGCTGCGCGCCCAGTAGCGGCGCTGGATTGCCGGGTCGCGCCGGAATTCGGGCCCCTGGATCGGGATCCGCCCGCGCCGCACGCCATCCCGGTCGCGGTAATCGGGAATGCCGGACGCGGTCGACAGGCCGGCGCCGGTAAGTACCAGCGCACGTGGATACTGTTCGAGAAACGTGGCCAGCTGCGTGGCCGCGTGGTGTTCACCAGGTGGGTTGCCAAGTTCATCGTTCATGGTGGAATCGTACCACCGCTCTGCAATCAGCGCGCCGACACGACAATCCCGCCCACGATCAGGCCGAACGCGGCGACGTGATACAACTGCGGCAGTTCGCCCAGGAAGGCGGCCGACAGCAGCGCCGTAAACAGCGGCGTCAGATTGATGAAGAACGCACTGATCCCGGGCCCGGCGCGCTGCACGCCCGAGCCCCAGCAGCGCATGGCGATGATCGCCGGCCCGATCGCCAGGTACAGCAGGGCGCCGGCAAGGGGCCAGCTCCAGACGATCTGCGGCGTGCTCAGCGCCCATTCACCGCCGGCCAGCGCGGCCGACCACAGCACGCCATATGCCACCTGCGCCAGCAGGAAAGCGGCCCAGTCCGCACGCAGCGCCGGCACATCGTTCTTCTGCAGCAGCGACCAGCTGTAGAACGACCAGACGATGGTTGCCACGATCATGATCAGGTCGCCCGCCACGAGGCGCAGCGCGGCCAGCTCGGCCAGGCTGCCACGACACATGACGACCAGCACGCCGGCAATCGACAGCATGGCGCCGCCGATCTGCCGGCCCTTGACCGGCACGTCGTAGAACAGCCGGCCGACCAGCAGCATCCAGACCGGCACGCCGGACGCAACGAGCGTCACGTTCAGCGGCGATGAGGTCGTCAGTGCCAGGTACTGCATCGAGTTGTAGAGTCCGATGCCCAGGAGTCCGAGCAGGGCGTAGCGGCGCCAGTTGCGCAGCAGGCCGCTGCCGGGGCGCAGCGCGGCGCGGCCCAGCACCAGCAGGATCACGAGCGCGATCGACCAGCGCAGCAGGTTGAGCGTCATCGGCGGCATCGCGTCGCGCACGAGGCGGCCGATGATGGCATTGCCCGCCCACAGTACGGGCGGGATGCTCAGCAGCAGAACGGTAGTAAGCGAAAGCCGCTGCCGTTCCATGCTAGCGTCGGCGCGGCGTCAGCACGCTCGGGAGTGCCTTGGGCAACGTGTCCGGGAAGTCGCGCGAATAGTGCAGGCCGCGGCTTTCATGGCGCGACATGGCGCTTTTGACGATCAGGTGCGCGACTTCGACCAGGTTGCGCAGCTCGAGCAGGTCGGGCGTGATGCGGAAGTTGCGGTAGTACTCGTCGATCTCTTCCTTGAGCAGCTTGATCCGGTGCAGTGCGCGTTCGAGCCGCTTGGTCGTGCGCACGATGCCGACGTAGTTCCACATGAAGCGGCGCAGCTCGTCCCAGTTGTGGGCGATCACCACTTCTTCGTCGGCGTTCGTCACGCGGCTCGCGTCCCAGTCCGGCAGCGCAGGGTTGGCAATCGCCGGACTCGCCGCGATCTGCTGCGCGCAGGCACGGCCGATGACGACGCATTCGAGCAGCGAATTGCTGGCCAGCCGGTTGGCGCCATGCAGGCCCGTGCAGGCGACTTCGCCCACCGCATACAGGCCCGGAATATCGGTGCGTCCGGCCAGGTCGGTGACCACGCCGCCGCAGGTAAAGTGGACGGCCGGCACGACGGGGATCGGCTGCTGCGTGATGTCGATGCCCAGTTCGAGGCAGCGCGCATGGATGGTCGGAAAGTGCTCCATCAAAAATTCGGGTGGCTGGTGGCTGATGTCGAGGTTGACGTAATCGAGTCCCCGTTTCTTCATCTCGAAGTCAATTGCGCGTGCCACGACGTCGCGTGGCGCCAGTTCGCCGCGCTCGTCGTGCGCCGGCATGAAGCGTTCGCCGGCCTGAGCACCTGCTTCGGGGGGCAGCTTGAGAAGGCCGCCTTCACCGCGGATCGCCTCGGTGATCAGGAATGACTTCGCATACGGGTGGTACAGGCAGGTCGGATGGAACTGGATGAACTCCATGTTCGACACCCGGCAACCGGCGCGCCAGGCCATCGCGATGCCGTCGCCGGTGGCGGTGTCGGGGTTCGTCGTGTACAGATACACCTTGCCGGCGCCGCCGGTGGCGAGCACCGTGTGTTCCGCTTCGAAGGTAAGCACCTCGCCGCTGTGCACATCCTGCACGTGCAGGCCGTAGCAGCGCGGCTGACTGCCATGCGCCACCTTGGGCCGCAGCTTGGCGGACGTGATGACGTCGATCGCGACATGGTGCTCGAACAGAGAAATATTCGGGTGCGCGCGCACCTTCTGTTCCAGCGTGACCTGCACGGCGTATCCGGTGGCGTCGGCCGCATGAATGATCCGGCGCTGACCGTGGCCGCCTTCACGCGTCAGGTGAAAGCCCATTTCGGCGGTGGCGTCGCGCGTGAACGGCACGCCCTGATCGATCAGCCATTCGATCGCCTCGCGCCCGTGTTCGACGATGTAGCGGGTGGCGGTTTCGTCGCACAGACCGGCGCCGGCAACCAGGGTATCGGCCACATGCTGCTCGTGGCTGTCGCCCGAATCGAGCACGGCCGCGATACCACCCTGGGCCCAGGCGCTGGCGCCGTCGAGCAGGGTGCGCTTGGAAATGATGGCAACCTTGCGGGTCTGGGCCAGGTGCAGGGCTACCGACAGGCCGGCCAGGCCGCTGCCGACGATCGCGACGTCGAATTTCATGGGATGGTTGAAATGTTTACAGAGGCAATACTATAAGCGATTTGCTACCGGCTGCGGGACAGCGTGACCAGGCCAACCTCATCCGTAACGGGTCGCAAATGTACGCCCGCGCACCGAACGGCGGCGTCCGGCACGCTAGGATGGCTTATTACTCACCCAATCAAGGATTCACCATGACCGCAGACCGCACCCACGTAGCAGCCCTCGAAGACCGTATCGGTTCCCTGCGCTTTGCCATGTTCACGTTCCGTGACGAGCACGACCACCTGGCCAGCCAGCCAATGACCAAGCAGGACGTCGATGCCGAAGGCGGCATCTGGTTCTTCGTGCACTCGGCTACCGCCCTGTGGGACAGCATCGCGCACCAGCCGGAAGTCAACATCAGTTTCTCGGATATCGATGACAGCACGTATGTCTCGGTCAGCGGCACGGCCGAACGCATCGTTGACCGCGAAAAGATTCGCAGCATGTGGAACCCGATGGTGCAAGCCTGGTTCCCGGCTGGCCCGGAAGACCAGCACGCCGTGCTCGTGCGCGTTGTGCCGCACGCAGCAGAGTACTGGGATTCGAACGACAGCAAGATGGTGCGCCTGTTCGCGGTCGCCAAGGCAGCCGTGACCGGCAAGCAGCCGGATCTGGATTCTGAGCACGGCACGATCAAGCTGTAAGCATTCTTCTGCACTAACTTGCGGCGGGGCATGAGAGTGGCGTAGAGTAGCCGCTCTCATTCAGAGGACACTCTCCATGTTCCCAGCCTGGCCCTGCCGCACCCGATGACATCGTCCCTCGAACTGGCCGCCAACATCTTCACGGCCGCCGCGATCCTTCTTGCAGGCCGCAACAACGTTCACACCTGGTGGACCGGGATTGTTGGCTGTACCCTGTTTGGCTTCTTGTTCATGCAGACCCAGCTTTATGCCGACGTCGTGCTGCAAGCCTTCTTTGTCGTGACCGGTGTGCTGGGCTGGTGGCGCTGGTTGCATGGTAAAGGTGGCGCGCCGTTGCCAGTCACCCATGCGGGCTGGCGCACGATGGCGTGGATGGCTCTGGTCGGTCTCGTTGCCACCGGCGCGTATGGCGCTGCACTTCACTTCCATACCAATGCTTATGCACCGTTCATCGATTCGGCCGTGCTCGTCTTCTCCGTCATCGCGCAACTGTTGATGATGGGCCGGCGTATCGAGAGCTGGCCCGTTTGGCTGTTGGTGAACACCATCGCCGTGCCGCTGTACTTCAGCCGCGGCCTGTATCTGACGGCGTTGTTGTACCTGTGCTTCTGGGTGAATGCGATCGTGTCGTGGAGATGGTGGCGCAGGCTGGCGCTGCGGGAGCAGCGCGCGACGCAGGCTTCAGCCACCGCCCAGGCTGCTGCGAGCAGCCCTTTGTAACGCTGTCCCGTTCGCCGCCTGCATCAATCACTGGTCAGGTGAACGGATAACTTCAGCGGTGGGCAGAATGCGCGTCAGCGCGTGAATGGTGGCAGATCACCTGCATTCTGATTGCCACCCGTTTCCGGGGTGCCCATGCCCGTTACTTTGGGGCCGGCCTGGCCTGGCCGGGTATCCTGCGCGCCTGGATTGGCATGGGTTGCCGCAGTGTCCAGCGGTACCGTGCTTGGCGCTTGGGGCTGAGGCGCAGCGCTGCCGTCGGTGATGGGCGGCTCATTGCCCTCGGTACCGTCAGGCGCGTTGGCGTACGGTCCGGATTGATTGCGGGTCAGCCCCGGGCCGCCATTGCCGCCGGTTTCTGTCTGCGACTCATGCGATGGTGTAGCGCCTTGCTGGCCGCTGGTCTGGCCGCCAATGCCGACGGTGGTACCGTCCGATCCCAGGCCCTGGGTTGCAGTCGTCGATGTGGATGCGTTGCTGGTCATGGTAGTCCCCTGTATGAAATGGATGAACCATTGTCGTGCAGGGAAGGGCGGTCACATATCGGCGCGCAGGGCATGGCGCTGTAGGACGGAAGCGCCCTCGATGAATAATTCAGCGAAAATTTGCGGCATCCACCCTTTCAGAGGCTGGTTGCACGGTGCTATACTGTATATCCATACAGTTATCTCCTCTCGTGTTCATGCCTGTGTTCATCCCGATCAATCTCGACCTACTGCCGCCAGCTGATCCCGATCGGGCGGCCGCCAGCCGGCTCGGTGCCGCAAGCTTTTCGAGCATGTACGATGAACCGGTTACCTCGGCGACGAGCGATGCCGAACTGGCACGCGAATACATTTCTCATGGCGAGCTCAGCCCTAAATCGGTCGCCAACCTGCAGAAGGAGCTGTATCGTTTCCTGACCTGGTGCCGCGAAGAGGCGGGCAAGACGTTCCAGCAGTTGAACGTCGGCGACCTCAATCTTTACAAGGAATTCATCCGGCAGCCACCGCCGGCCTGGATCAGCACCACCAAATGGCCACGCAACGATCCGCGTTACCGGCCGTTCACCGGGCCACTGTCCGACACCAGTCGGCGCCAGGCGATGATTGCGATCAAGGGCGTGCTGACGTTTGCCGAGCAGACCGGCTACCTGCGTCGCAATCCTGCGCGGCTCGTGCGCAATGTCCGCGCTGCGCATGCAAGCCGCATCACCCGCTACCTGAGTCCAGCCGCGATTGCCTATGCGCTGGCCGCGGCCGAAGCACGGCCAGGCGACACCGAGGCCACGGCGCGCCAGCGCGCGCGTGACCGCTTCCTGCTCGTCGCGTTCACCCAGACCGGTGCGCGGCTGAACGAAATCGTCAGCGCGACGATGGGCGCGGTCTATAGCGAGGGCGATGGGCGCTGGTGGCTCGACGTGCTGGGCAAGGGTAACAAGCCGCGCCGGTTGCCGGTGCCCCCTGCCACCATTGGCGCCTACCGCGACTACCGGCGCGCGTTCGGTCTGCTGGAACAGACGAGCAGGGGAGATCGCATGCCCCTGGTGCTGTCGAGCCGCACGAAAGAGTATGTGGGGATCACCGACGAGGCTGCCTCTGAAGCACTCAAGGCGATCTTCCAGCTTGCGGCGGACGACGCGACGGCAACAGGGGACGGCGACAGCGCATCGACACTGCGCCTTGCATCGCCGCACTGGCTGCGCCACAGCATGCTGACCAATCATGCCAATAGCGGGGTGCAGCTCAAAACGCTGCAGGATACGGCGGGACACGCAAATATTGCGACCACGGCTGCCTATCTCCACAAGACCGACCACGAGCGGCACGACGAAATCCTGCGCTCGGACGGGGACAGGGGCATCAAATGATTGTGGGAAAGGCTGAGCCTTTACAGAGTAAAACGTAACTAACCAACGAAGTCGCAAAAAATCTGAAAATAATTGAACGGCTAACGACTTCGAAGACGATAACAACCAGCAGGCAAGCCATCAAAAAAGAGGGCGAGCCTGATACGGCTGTCGTTAGTGGAGCGAGCAGGGAAAGCGCAGTCGCACAGGTCGGTCACTGTGCATAGGCAAATTGCTCAGACGGGAATCGACGACGTACCGCCTTCAGCGCTGCCGTAATTCTGTAACTCGTCGAGTGTCAGACGTCGTTCGTTCAGTGCCGTGACGATTGCGCGGAGCTGCTCGTCATCCGGCTGGATGTAGACGATCCGCTGTTCAAGCAGGTTATCCCAGTAAGGCGTGTAGGGAACGGCGGTTTCGGTCATCACTTCTGCTGCAAAGCTGCCGTCGTGCATTTCGCCGACGAGGGTGATGCGGGTTGTGGCCGGAACAGTATTCTGGACGGTGATGTTCATGGTGTGCCTTTGAATGATGGTGAAGATCATTCCATTGTCACGCAGTCATCGATTGTGTGCAAATCGCTACATTCGTGTCGTGCGCGCCTTGATCTGCGGTCTTCGAATGCAACGGTCCTGGTACGGGCAATGGCGGGCTGACGATAGGGTGTGCAACAGGAATCGTACGGTGGAGATTTGCAGCAACGTGACATCGAACACTGGACCAACAACATGGCAAGAGGGGAGTAGGGGCCAGATTGACGTGGAACACGGTGCCTTGCCAGGTGGACTGAGGCTGCTGATAAAAGTCGCGATTGCCGGTCCGCTGCAGTGCGGCCAGGTGAATCGGCGAAGCATGCAGGCAACGCCGCGCTGGCAATTTCGGCTGTTCGACATTGCCGCGACCATGGGCGAAATGAGACTTATGGTTCTACGGCAGGCCCCTGAAAACTGAGGCTACGCCCAGGAATAGCGTGTGCTCGGGATGCGCTTTTCTGAAAAGAAGGGGTGAGCAAGCGATGAGCATTGAGTCAAAATTTTAAAGCGGCATTGTCTTACCACAGAAGATTTTGACCTGAGCGTAGTGTCGGATCTGGATTTGCATTGAGATAAGTGTATCTCAATTAAAATGTAACTAACCAACCTGTATAAGATTTAATAAAATAAATCAGAGGCCCGGGCTAAAACAATAGCAACTCAATGCAAACAAGCTTACAAGAAGAGGGCAAACTATCCCGTTAGCGTTATTGTGCCAAAGCACAGCGGATAAAACGTAATTGTTCATTAACTGTTTAAGCGGGTGAGGTGGCTGATAACAAACCGAATTGAATGTGATCGAATCGACGGCGAGCCAGCACTAGCATCTATTGGCGACATCATTGAACTCACTTGCGCTGGTGTGACCGGTATCTTCGTCATCGAGCTTGACATTATTACCAGTGCAACTCGACAAGTTACGAAATCGTGGATGTCCAGAGGAGGGTCACTGCAGCCTTCCCCGAGAGCGACGCTCTTCTGGACATCTCGAATGCCGGTGCAGCTGCCTTTTTCCTGGCGCAGGTTCGCCCGGCGTGAATGAAACGCGGCAGACCACCGCATCCACGACGCCTGCATGAATCCGATGGGTGCTTCCCGAATACTTCTTTTTTTCGATGAATAGCTATCGGTGGTCCTTCAAACCGGAATGGCTGCGGGTCATCAGGCAGTCAATAAACACGTCCGCCAGGAGCGGCGCATGGGGTTGCAGACTCGCTACTTATATCCTTGACATGGAATGGGCTGAAAGCAACAGTCTGATTCGGTAATTACAGGTTTCGATGGACCAATGCCGTGATTCCTGCTTACCATGAGATCAGTTGCCGTACCTTTTGGAAATCCGTTTTATCAGTTTGTTGAGTAAGCTGCGGCTAAGAGCCTGGCCGTATTCCATGATTCTTTCGCTAGCCAGAAAGTTAAACAAAATGACATTCAAATTCAAAAGAGGCTTCTCCGTTATCGCACTGATATCGGGTATTGGAATGGCTGGCTTCAGCACGACAACTTATGCGTGCTCCGTCGAGCCGTATATCGGCAGTGTTTGTGTGATGGCAGTGTCACCAACCCGTTTCCCGGGTATCGGATCGAGCTATTTGCTGGCCATGGGACAAACCATGCAGATCAACCAGGCTACTGCGCTATATTCCCTGGTCGGTACGACTTTTGGTGGCAATGGCAGCAGCAACTTCAACCTGCCCGATCTGCGCGGCAGGGTCATCGTTGGCTACGACCCGCGCAACGCGGCAGGCGGCGCCATGGGCGCGAATGGCGGCAGCGCGGCGATCAAGCTGACCATTGCCCAGTTGCCGGTGCATTCGATGTCTTTCAATGCGCCCGTCAATCTGAGCGGTCTGGCCGCCCAGACCACGTTGACCGGCCTGAGCGCGACCGCGAATCTGTCGGGTCTGGTGATTGCGGGTTCGGCCAGCGGTCTGACCGTGAGGGCATCGTCGGCTTCGGGTGGTGTCACCACGCCGACCAATAACTATCTGGGCAAACCCACGAGTCCCACCGCAGGTCCGTACACCGCCAACGCACCCGACGTGAGCCTGAATGCGGGCACCATCAGCGGTACCCTGTCGCTGACCGTCGGTCAGGGCGTTACCGCGCCGGTGACTGTGACCGGCAATGCGTCGACCACGCTGACCGGCGCCGCTACCGTAACAGGCAACACCGCATCGATAGGCGGCAACGCAGATATTCCGACCATGCCGCCGTATCTCGTGATGCCTTACTACATTGCAGTCAACGGCATCTACCCGTCCTCGAACGACTAGGCATTGCCGACTGCCGGCGACGCGATGGCATCACCGGCGTGACGATCAACCGTCGATGCAATTCAGGAAACCATGTTGCGTATCTCCACCTTGATTGGTGCACTGCTGCTGGCCGGGCAGGTGCAGGCACAGTCGTCGATTCAGGGTTTGTCCAGAGAACTGGAGCAGGCCCAGAAAGCGTTGGCAGCGCGTGACTTTGCGAGCGCGTATTGGGCCTATGCCGCGCATGCCGGCACCAATCCTCTGGCCCAATTTATTCTGGGTTTATTCGAGCGCGAAGGATGGGGGCGCAAAGCCGATCCGGTTGCCGCTTGCGCGTGGTTCGACAAAGCCGCGCACAAGCAGATCCCGGCCGCTGAACAGTTAGTTGGCGATTGTCTCGCGCAAGGCATTGGCCGCGCTGTCAACGGGCAGGCCGCCGTGCAGTGGTATCTGAAAGCCGGCGCATCGGGCGTTTCTTACGCGCTATGCCAGGCGGCAGACCTGTATATCGCCGGGACCATTGTTGCCCGCGATGTCGCACAGGGACTGGCGTTGTGCACGGCCGCCGCCCAGGCGGATTCGCCGCCTGCCATGCTGAAGCTGGCCGATTACTACCGCGGAGGCACCGCCGTGCCGCAGAACTTGCGCCTTGCCCGGTATTGGTACGAGCAGGCCGCGCAACGCCACAATCACGAAGCGCAGTTTCGCCTCGGGCTGATGCTCAGCACGGGCGAGGGAGGTGACGCGAACGTCATGCAGGCGCGCTTCTGGCTGGAGCATGCCGCCATGGAAGGCCACACGCCTGCCTACCTGCCGACGGCGGTCCTGTATGCGAATGCCACGCCCGATCCCGGGACTGGCGCCCTGACGCCGGACGACCTGGCCAGGATTTACATGTGGAACCGCGCTGCCAGGGCCAGCAGACCGAATGGCGTGCAACTGGCGGAGATCGACCGCATCGAGAGGCTGGTGTTGACCGTCATGCCGGCGCAATGGCAGCCGGATCTCGACCGGCGCGTCGCCGAGCATCTTGCGAAGTACCCGCAATAACGCGTTTACCAGTCGAAAACCACGTTCTACAGGGAACCAAATGGACCGTCACGCCTCAATCAACCGAATTTACCGGCTCGTCTGGAGCCACGTGCACAAGACGTGGGTCGTTGTTGCCGAATCCGCGCGCGGCCGTGGGAAGAGAACCAGGCGCAAGCTGCTGGCCTCGAGCGCCCTTGCAGCCGCAGCGCAGTTGGCGCATGCGGGCCCCACGGGAGGGCAGATCACTGCCGGCAGCGGCTCGATCCAGCAGTCCGGCAGCATCACGACGATCAGCCAGTCCAGCCAGAATCTCTCGCTTTCGTGGCAAAGCTTCGATACGAATGGCGGCGAGACAGTCAATGTCGTGCAGCCCTCGAGCAGCGCGATTGCGGTCAATCGCATCTTCGACACCAATGGCACCCGATTCATGGGCCGGCTCAATGCCAACGGCCAGGTCTACGTGATTAATCCGAATGGCGTGCTGTTCGGCGCCGGTTCGCAGGTCAACGTCGGCGGCCTGGTTGCCTCCACGCTCGATATCGACGCTGCTGCGCCCGATGGCGCGGCGCGCCGGTTCAGCGGCGCCGGCACGGGCAGTATTGTCAATCGCGGCGACATCACGGTGAACGAGGGCGGGTACGTGGCGTTCATCGGTAACCGCGTCAGCAACCACGGCAGCATCGGTGCGCCGACGGGCAGCGTGGCGATGGGAGCGGGCAGCGACGTGACCCTGTCGTTCGCCGGCAATAGCCTGGTCAATATGCAGGTCAACCGGAGCACGCTCGACAACCTGGTGGAAAACGGCGGCCTGATCCAGGCCAACGGCGGCGCCGTGATCTTGAGCACGGAGGCGAAGGACGCCGTGCTGGCAAGCGTGGTCAACAATTCAGGCATCATCCAGGCACGGACGGTGGAACACGTCAACGGCACGATCGTGCTTGGTGGTGGACAGCGCAGCACGGTCAGCAACAGCGGCACGCTGGACGCCTCGGGACTGGTAGCGGGTCAGCAGGGCGGCACCGTCAAGGTGCTAGGCGATCACGTCGCGCTCCACGCTGGCAGCAAGATCGATGTATCGGGCGATGCGGGCGGTGGCACGGCCCTGGTCGGCGGCAATTTTCTTGGCGCTGGCGGCGAACGACATGCGCTGACGACGGATGTGGCCACTGGCAGCGCCATCCATGCGGACGCGGCCACGCGCGGGAATGGCGGGCAAGTCGCGGTCTGGTCGGATGACACGACCCGCTTCGATGGCAGCATCAGCGCCCGTGGCGGCGCGCAAGGTGGCAATGGCGGCCAGGTGGAAACCTCGGGCCATGTGCTCAAGGTCAGCAAGGTTGCCACGGTCGATACCTCGGCGCTACGTGGAACCACCGGCAGCTGGCTGCTGGATCCGGCCGACATCACCATCGGCAACCGTAGTCTGTGGGATTCTTCGGTCAACATCGATGTCGACTCCGTGGCACTGACGAGAGCGCTCAACACCACCGACGTCACCATCAAGACAACCGCCTCGCTGCCCGCCTGCACCGGTGTCGCTTGCACGAGCGGCGCGGGCGGCCAGGGCGATATCAATATCCTCGACTCGATCGGGGGCGTTGCCGATTACGACGATGGTGGCCGTATTTATAACTGGATCAGCACGAAGACCCTGACGCTGAGCGCCTATCGCGACATCCGTTTCGTGACCACGCGCAACGCGACAACTGCAGGGGGCTTTGGCGATGTGGGTGGTGTGATCGAGGTGCAGGGTGGCGGGAAAGCCGTCCTGCGTACCGACAACGCCGGCAGGGGGCTGGGCACCGTAAGATTCGACGACCCGGGCTACTCGTATCTCTACGCGGACAGCGCCAGTACCATCGACATCTTCTATAACCCTGGAAGGGATGGAAACGGCGTCTGGATTCCGACCAACTACAACGCTTACAGCCTGGGAGACCCTGGCACGGTCAATACCTTCATGCTCGTCAACTTCGCAGCAAACGTCGGCAGCAAGACCTATGACGGCACCACCACGGCCAGCCTGAACGGCCTGGCGATCGTTGGCGGTGCGCCCGGCGACATTACCGTCGACACCAGTCAGGCCACGGCCATCTTCCAGAACAAGAACGCTGGTGCGAACAAAGCGGTCACGATCAGTGGCGTCGCCCTCGTCGGCGTCAACGCCAACGCCTACGCCATTAACGGCCTCGACAACAAAACCGCGTCGATCGACAAGGCCGACATAACCGTGTCCGGTGTGACCGCCAACAACAAGACGTACGACGGCACGATTGCCGGCACCCTGTCAGGTACTGCGGCCGTCAATGCGCTCGGCAGCGATGTCGTGTCGGTGAGTGGCAGCGGCAGCGCGGCCTTCAGCGACAAGAACGCCGGTAACGCCAAAGTCGTCACCGTCAGCGGCTATACCCTGAGCGGCGTTGACGCAGCCAACTACACGCTGCAGCAGCCGACCGGGCTGGTGGCCAGTATCAGCAGGGCCAACCTGGTCGTGACCGGCGTCGCCGCCAGCAACAAGACCTACGACGGCACCACGGCCGCGACCCTGTCGGGTACTGCGACCGTGACGGCCCTTGGCGCCGATGCCGTGACGGTAAGCGGGACCGGCAGCGCCAGCTTTGCGAACAAGAACGTTGGCAACAGCAAACTGGTGAACGTCGTCGGCTACACCCTGAACGGCGCCGACGCCGGCAACTACAATATCGTGCAGCCCAGTGGCCTTACCGCCAGCATCGCCAAGGCCGGCCTGCAGCTGACGGGCCTGTCGGTCAGCGACAAAATCTACGACGGCACGACGAGCGCGACCCTGTCCGGCAGTGCCAGCGTCACGCCTTTCGGCGCCGATGACGTATCGCTGTCGGGCAGCGGCAGCGCGGTCTTCGCCGACAAGAATGCAGGCAACAACAAATCCGTCAATGTCAGTGGGTTCCTGCTTGCCGGCACAGACGCGGGCAACTACGACCTGCTGCAAGCCGGTGGTTTGAGCGCCACGATCGGCAAGGCCGATCTCGCCGTCGCCGGCATCTTCGCGAACAACAAGATCTATGATGGCACCACGGCGGCGACGCTGTCCGGCAGCGCGACCGTGACGCCACTGGGCGGCGATGCGGTGACCCTGTCGGGCACGGCGGCGGCCAGTTTCGTGAGCAAGAACGCCGGCGCGGGCAGGGCGGTCACGGTCAGCGGTTATTCGCTGCAGGGCGCCGATGCCGGCAATTACAACGTCGTACAGCCGGCCGGCCTGAACGCCGACATCGGCAAGGCCGATCTCGCCGTCAGTGGCATTACCGCCAACAGCAAAACCTATGACGGCACGACCGCCGCGACGCTCTCCGGCAATGGTACGGTGGCGGCGTTCGGCAGCGACGTGGTCCTGGTCGGCGGAACCGGCACGGCCAGCTTCGCCGACAAGAACGTCGGCACTGGCAAGCTGGTAAATGCCGCCGGCTACACCCTGAACGGCGCCGACGCGGCCAACTACAACATCGTGCAGCCGGGCGGCCTCAGCGCCACCATCACCAGAGCCAGCCTGCAGCTGACCGGCCTGTCGGTCAGCGACAAGGTCTACGACGGCACCACGGCCGCGACGCTGTCGGGCAGTGCCGGCGTGACGCCTTTTGGCGCCGACCAGGTTGCAGTGAGCGGCAGCGGCAGCGCGGTCTTCGCGGACAGGAACGCCGGCAGTAACAAGGCAGCCAACGTCAGCGGCTTCCTGCTTTCCGGCGCGGATGCCGGCAACTACGACCTGCTCCAGGTGGGCGGCTTGTCCGCCACGATCAGCAAGGCCGATCTCGCCGTTGCCGGCATGTCGGCGAACGACAAGATTTATGATGGCACCACGGCGGCGACACTGTCCGGCAGCGCGACCGTGACGCCACTGGGTGGCGATGCGGTAACCCTGTCGGGCACGGCAACGGCCAGTTTCGTGAACAAGAACGCCGGCGCGGGCAGGGCGGTCACGGTCAGCGGCTATGCCCTGGACGGCGCCGATGCAGGCAACTACAGCATCGTGCAGCCGGCCGGCCTGAGCGCCGATATCGGCAAGGCCAGTCTGGCCGTGACCGGCGTCACCGCCAGCAACAAGACGTATGACGGCACCGCCGCCGCAACCCTGTCCGGCATTGCGACTGTGGCGGCTTTCGGCGCCGACGACGTCGCCGTGAGCGGGAGCGCCAGCGGCAGTTTTGCCGACAAGAACGCCGGTACCGGCAAGGCGGTCGCCGTCAGCGGGTACCTGCTCGCTGGCGCGGATGCCGCCAACTACACGCTGGTGCAGCCCGCTGGCTTGACCGCCACTATCGACAAGGCCGGCCTGGCGTTGGCAGGACTGAGCGTGGCCGACAAGGTGTATGACGGCACGACTGCCGCGACTCTGGCCGGTAGCGCCAGCGTGCGCGGCATCGGCAGCGACCTGGTCGGCGTGAGTGGCAACGGCGCGGCCGTCTTCGCCGACAAGAACGCCGGCACCGGCAAGGCGGTCTCGGTCAGCGGCTTCACCCTGGCCGGCGACGATGCCGGCAACTACACGATCCTGCCGTCCGGCGGCCTGAGCGCCACCATCGCCAAAGCCGACCTTGCGCTATCCGGCGTGTCGGCGCGCAACCGCAGCTACGACGGCACCACCACGGCCACACTGTCAGGCACCGCCATCGTCAACCCGATCGGCGCCGACGTCGTGACGCTCGGTGGCGTAGGCGTCGGCGCCTTTGCCGACAAGAACGTGGGCAGTGCGAAGCGGGTGACTGTGGCCGGCTACACGCTGGCGGGCGCCGACGCCGGCAACTACAACCTTGTCGGCCTCGACAGCCTGAGCGCCGACATCAGCAGGGCCAGTGTCAAGGTGTCGGGTATCGTTGCCCGCGACAAGGTATTTGACGGCACGACGGGCGCTACTACCGATACGAAAAATGTGGTGTTCGAAGGTCTGTTCGGCGCGGATCAGCTCACCGTCGCGTCCCTCGGCGTCTTCAACGATGCCGGCGTGGGCGCCGGCAAGATCGTCAGTCTGACCAATACCTATGGCGGCGCCGACATCCGCAACTACGCAATTGTCACTGACCAGACGACAACGCTGGCGAGCATCACGGCAGCGCCGGTGCAGCCACCGGTACAGCCCGAGCCGCCGGTGCAGCCACCGGTACAACCCGAGCCGCCGGTGCAACCGCCGGTGCAGCCCGGCCCGCCGGTCACGCCGATCACGCCACCAGCGCAGGCGCCGGAGCAGGTGCGCACGATTCTGGCGCAGGTGCAGTCGCTGGTCTTGCCGCCGCAGGCAAGCGCGCGTCCGGGCGCGCTGCGCCTGTCGTCCACGCTGCAAGTGTCGTCGGACGACAGCAAGGCGGTGCCTTCGGCGCAGACTGACCGTAACGCTCCGGCGCCGTCGATCATCACGACGGTCGGTTCCGGAGCCGGGGCGCCGCGCCTCCAGATCCAGAATGGCGGCATGCTGCTGCCGCCCCTGGCGGTTGTCACGACTGAATGAAGACACACATGAACTCCGTTTCCAGGGAACGCATGATGCTGAAACCACTCGTCGCTGCGCTCGCAATGGCGTCGCTGCAGGTCCACGCACAGACGCAGCAGGGCGTGCCCAATTCGGGCGCGATCCTGCAGCAGGTACAACCGGCGCTGCAGCCAGCGGCGACCACGAAAGCGCCGACGCTGCAGGTCGCACCTGAAGCACAGGGCGGCTTGCCGGCATCGGCGCCGTTCCGGGTCGACGCCATCCGCATTGTCGGCAATACCGCATTTTCCACCGCAACCCTGCATGCGCTGGTGTCTTCGGCTGAAGGCACCAGCATGACCCTGGCGCAGCTGGAAGCACTGGCGGCGCGCATCACCGCTTATTACCAGCGCAACGGGTTCCCGCTGAGCCGGGCGGCGATCCCGGCGCAGACCATGGCCGGCGCCAGCGTGACCATCCAGGTACTGGAAGCGCGCTATGGCGCAGTGAGCGTGAACAATAGCAGCCAGGTAGCCAGTCCATTGCTGGACGCGACCACGGCGGCATTGCAGACCGGGCAGGACATCGGCGGGCAGGGCCTCGACCGCACCCTGCTGCTGCTCTCGGACATCCCGGGCGTGGGCGTGAACGCGATCCTCAAGCCGGGGACCGCGATCGGCACCGCCGACCTCGAGATCGTCACCAGCCACAATCCGGCCGCACTGGCCAATCTGGCACTCGACAATGCAGGCAACCGCTACATCGGCCGGGCGCGCCTGAGCGGCTCGGTCAACCTGTTCAATCCACTGCATCGGGGCGACATCCTGAATGCGACGGTGGTCAGCACGGGCGAGCGCCTGAAATACGGACGGATCAGCTACGACACCCTGATCAACGGCGCAGGCACCCGCGCCGGCCTGGCGTATTCGGCCGTGCGTTACAAGCTGGGCGACCAGGTGCGCGCGCTGGACGCCAACGGCACGGCGGACGTCGGCAGCGCCTGGATCAGGCATCCGCTAATCCGCGCCCGGCAGGCCAACCTGTACCTCGAGCTGCAGTACGACGGCAAGCAGTTGCGCGACCGGGTGGACCTGACCGGCACGCGTACCGACCGCGACCTGACGAACTGGGTGCTGAGCCTGAACGGCGACCTGCGCGACGACCTCCTGGGCGGCGGTGCAAACCGATGGAGCCTGTCGTGGAC